>CDYJ01016058.1_pt1 | contig 67214 bp, 63 predicted proteins | sample 557501 | NCBI WGS metagenome assembly CDYJ01 (sample SAMEA3182079, study PRJEB8094) | gut metagenome | biome: human; feature: gut; material: Stool; isolation source: human stools | place: Canada | collected 2012-11-20
GGGGCAAGACTGCGCCTACGATCCTGACGCTGGAAAAGCTCTGCGTTGGTTTTGATCTGACGCCAAATGACCTGTTGATCCCCTCAGAACTCTGGCGAGAGATGGCCTTCCGCGAACCAATGCCGGTTACACATATCCGCTGCTTTCACTTCTTTCACGGCCTGACTGGTTTCCCAGTCTGCCCCCAATGTGGGAGAACTCTCGAACGGGAATACCAGCCTTACTGTGACCGCTGCGGGCAATGCTTGGATTGGAAAGGTTTCTCCAAAGCAACGATTATCCTGCCTCAGAAATAATCCTTACTGCTACATACCTGCTGATCCGGCCAGCGTTCTTTACCTGCTGGCTGCTTTTGGTATGCCCTTTTCCCCTCCTCTCAATTTTTCTTCATTTCCCTATTGACTTTTTATTTGCAGACTTCACCATGGAGGATAACCCGGCGCTGACGCCTCAGGTGCGGGAGCGGTACGCGCGCAGCTTCAGCGGCGCCTTCTACCGGCGGTTTGTGTTGGGGGAGTGGGTGGCCGCCCAGGGGCGGGTATACGATTTCTTCGACGAGAGCTGGGCGAGGCCCGTCCCGGTGGGCGGCATGGAGCGGTGGTGCATCTCCTGCGACTACGGTACGGTAAACCCCACGTCCCTTGGGCTGTGGGGGCTGCGGGGCGGAGTGTGGTACCGGGTGTCGGAGTCCTACTATGACGCCCGGGCCGAGGGGCGGCAGAGAACCGACGGAGAGCACGCCGACGCCCTGGAGCGGCTGGCGGGGGGACGGCCCATCTGGAAGGTGGTGGCCGACCCGTCGGCGGCCAGCTTTATCGAGACCCTGCGCCGGCGGGGATGGCGGGTGGAAAAGGCCGACAACGACGTGTTGGCCGGTATCCGAACCACCGCCGAACTGCTGCGGCGGGGGAGGCTGGTGATCTGCCAGGGCTGCGCCGACGCCCTCCGGGAGTTTACCCTCTACTGCTGGGATGAGAAGGCCGGGGGCGACCGGGTAAAAAAAGTCCACGACCACGCCATGGACGACATCCGCTATTTTGCCGCCAGTGTTGCGGCGGGAGAGCGGGGGTACGTTGGAGGCCTGTGTGTGGAGCGGGGGCGGTTTTAGCGCGGAGTGCGCCAGGGCGAAGGACGGGAGGAGAGCATGGGTATATTTGCAAGGAAAAGAGAGAACGGGGCCGGGGCGGCGGTGCAGCTCCGGGAGGGGGGACGGCACCCCTTCGGCGTGCTGGACGGGTATGTGCCTCTGAGCCAGGGGGAGATGGAGCTCTACCGGAGCATACGGGAGGCCGTCCCCATTGTGGACGCCGCCCTGCGCAAGCTGGTGCGGCTGGCGGGCGGGGTCAAGGTGTCCTGCCGGGAGAGCGCTGCCCAGGAAGGGCTGGACTGGTTCCTCCAGCATGTGAACACCGGGCGCGGACAGCGGGGTATCCAGTCCTTCCTGGACGGCTACCTGGACTCCATGCTCACCTTCGGCCGGGCGGTGGGGGAGATCGTCCCCGACCGGCGGGGCCGGAAGATCGCGGCGGTGCTGTGCGGCAACCCGGCGGACGTGGAGATTCGGGAGGGGGAGTCGCCGCTGGAGTTTACCCTGTGGGGACGGGATGGGGACGGGCAGCTCCGGGAGCTGCCCCGGCAGGAGCTGCTGCTCTTTACCCCCTTTCAGCCGGAGGTGGGCAGCCCCTACGGCGTGAGTCTGCTGCGGTCCATGCCCTTCCTGACCGGAATCCTGCTGAACATCTATCAGGCGGTGGGGATGAACTGGGAGCGGATGGGCAACGTGCGCTTCGCGGTGGTCTACAAGCCGGGGGACGCGCCCCTGGAGCAGTCCATGGCCCAGGAGCGCAGCCGCCAGATTGCCCGGGAGTGGGCCGCCGCCATGGAGGCGGGGCGGGACGGCCGGGTGCGCGATTTTGTCGCCGTGGGCGACGTGGACATCAAGGTGATCGGAGCGGACAACCAGGTGCTGGACAGCGAGGTGCCGGTGCGGCAGATTCTGGAACAGCTCGTGGCCCGGACGGGCATACCGCCCTTCCTGTTGGGATTGAGCTGGTCGTCCACCGAGCGGATGAGCACCCAGCAGGCCGACATGATGACCAGCGAGCTCACCGCCATCCGGCGGGGGCTGGAGCCTGTGGTGGAGCGTATCTGCGAGCTGTGGCTGGCCCTCCACGGGTACGACCGGAGGGTGACGGTGGATTGGGAGGACATCAACCTCCAGGATCTGGTCGAGGAGGCCCGCGCGGAGTTGTACCGCGAGCAGGCGGAGGAGCTGCGATTGGCGCGAGAGGGCAAAGAGGGCTGAAGAGTGCCGGCGCGGGCAGAGGAGACCAGATCGGGGTCCCCGGGAAAGTGCGGAGCACTTTTCTGGGGAGAGGAGACGCAGCGGAAGGAGAGAGCCGCGCCGCAAGCGGCGCGGCGAGGGATCTGGAGCGTGCGGCGACGAGGTCGAGGGGGCCCGGGCGGAGCTGTACCGAGAGCAGGCGGAGGAGCTGCGCTTGGCGCGAGAGGGCAAAAAGGGCTGAAGGGTGTCGGCGCGGGCAGAGGAGACCAGATCGGGGCCACCGGGAAAGAGCGGCGCGTCAGGGATGCCGCGCCCTACGGAGGGAGAGGGGCGGCTCGTCGGGGTATAGGGCGCAGAGTAAGATGAGGGGAGCGATGGGATGAACGTAAACAAGGAGGCGGGCGTGGACTGCGGGCTGGAGGTCAGCCCGGAGGAGCTAAAAGCGATCAACGCCATGAGCAAAAAAAGCTGCGGCCTGAGGAGGTATACGCCTTCGCGGTGCGGCTGTGCGACAATGAGATCGACCGGGACAACGAGCGGTTCCCGGCCGCTACCCTGGAGGAGCTGGCCCCCCTGTTTGTGGGCAGGAGCGGTCTGTTTGACCACCAGTGGAGCACCCGGAACCAGGCGGCCCGCATCTACCGAACCGAGGTGGTGCGGGAGAGCTGGATGACGGAGGCGGGCGAGCCCTACTGCTATCTGAAGGGCTGCGCCTACCTCCTGCGCACCGAGGGAAACCGGGAGCTGATCGCCGCCATCGAGGGGGGGATCAAGAAGGAGGTCAGCGTGGGCTGCGCGGTGGAGCGGTCGGTGTGCTCCATCTGCGGCGAGGAGTTCCACACCTGCCCCCACGAGAAGGGGGCGGAGTACGGCGGCAGGCGCTGCTGGGCCGAGCTGGTGGGGGCCACCGACGCCTATGAGTGGTCCTTCGTGGCAGTGCCCGCCCAGAGAAACGCGGGGGTGATGAAGCACATGCGGATGGAGCAGGAGGCCGCCCTTGGGCGGAAATACCTGGAGAGCCTGCGCGGGGAGGTGGCCCGCCTGGGCGGCCTGGCCGGGCTGGGGCTGGAGCACGCCGTGCTCCGGGGCATCGCGGACAAGCTGGGCTATGACGAGCTGCTGGCCCTCAAGGGCGCGCTGGAGCGGCAGGCCGAGCGGGTGTTCCCGGTGGAGACCCAACTGCGGTATGGCGGCGGGCGGGAGAACGACGGAGAGCGGGACGGGGCATTTTTGATCTGAGCGGCCCCATGCGCAGAGAGGACAGAGGAGAAAGGAGAGGCAGCATGAGCAGGATTTCATTTGAGGGAATTGGAGAGGTGGCGGCCACCTTTGCCTGCGGCGAAGGGGTAAAGGCGGGCCAGGTGGTGAAGCTCACCGGGGACGGCACCGTCGGCCCCTGCGGCGACGGCGAGCGCTTTTGCGGCGTGGCCCTGAGCGCCGGGGAGGGCTTCGCGGCGGTACAGCTGGGCGGGCTGATCCGGGTGGCCGCCAGCGGCGGCGCGCTCAGTGAGGGGTGGAACCGGCTGCTGGCCGACGGCTCCGGCGGCGTCCGGCCGGACAGCGCCGAGATGCCCACCGGCGGCGAATATCTGGTGGTGCGGGCGGAGAGCGGCGGCGCCGTCATCCGCCTGTGAGAAAGGGAGGTATGGAAATATGGGATATCGTTTTGACAACCTGAGACTGGAAAAGGGCATGTATAACGAGGCGGGCCGCTCCTTCACCCAGGTGCTGGAGCGGGAGGACCCCTCGGAGCAGTATAAGGGCACGGCGCTGGAGGGGCTGGACGCCTATCAGCGGCAGCTCAAGCGCTTTGACATCAAGGTGAAGGGCGCGGGCAGCGACGCGGTGGAGAAGTTCTTTGCCACCAGCCAGTCCGCCGTCCTCTTCCCCGAGTACATCGCCCGCTCCGTGCGGCAGGGCATGGAGGAGGCCAACCTCCTGCCCCACATCACCGCCGCCGTCACCCGGTTTGACGGCATGGACTACCGCTCCATCGCCTCAGTGCCGGACGACGACCAGAAGGCCCTGCGCTGGGTGGAGGAGGGCGCCGCCATCCCCCAGACCCAGGTGAAGACCCAGGAGAATCTGGTGAAGCTCCACAAGCGGGGACGGATGCTGGTGGCCTCCTACGAGGCCATCCGCTATCAGAAGCTGGATCTGTTCTCCGTGACCCTGCGGCAGATCGGCGCCCACATCAACCGGATGCACCTGGAGGACGCCATCGAGGTGCTCCTCAACGGCGACGGCAACGACAACCCCGCCGAGGCCTACACCGTGGGAACTGATCCCATCGGCGGCACCGCGGGTACCCTCACCTATGACGAGCTGGTGGACTTCTGGGGCCAGTTTGAGCCCTATGAGATGAACACCCTCCTGGTCAGCGGCGACATGATGCGCCAGATGCTCAAGCTGGAGGAGTTCCAGAACCCCCTGACCGGCCTCAACTTCCAGGGCACCGGCAGGCTGGACACCCCTCTGGGCGCGGCCCTGCTGCGCACCTCCGCCCTGGGCGGCGGCACCCTCATCGGCCTGGACCGCCGCTACGCCCTGGAGATGGTGCAGGGCTCCGACGTGCTGGTGGAGTACGACAAGCTCATCGACCGGCAGCTAGAGCGGGCCGCCATCACCAGCATCTCCGGCTTCGCCAAGCTCTTCACCGGCGCGGCCAAGGTGCTGAAGCTGAAATGACGGAGCAGATTATGGACATGGCCCGTAGCCTGGGGCATATGGACGGGGGACAGGAGGAGGCGCTGGAGGCCCTGTGCCGTGCGGCTCAGGCGGAGCTGGCCGGGCGGCTGCGGCCGGAGGTGCGGCCGGAGGACTGCGAAGACGCTTTTATCCTGGCCTGCGCCTGGCTGGCCCTGGCGGGGCTGGCCGCCGGGGAGACCGGCGGCGGGCGGTTCACCGCCGGGGAGGTCACTATCCAGGAGGGAGACGGGGCGGCCCGGGCGGCCGCCCTCCGCCTCCAGGCCGAGACGGTGCTGGGGCCCTGGCTGGCCGACCGGGGCTTCGCCTTTCAGGGGGTACCGGGATGACCGGGACCTGGGGGCGGATTCTGGCGCAGTACGGGCAGAGCGTCACCCTGCGGCGGGGGGAGGAGGAGCGGGCCTACCGGGCGTTTCTCCAGCCGGTGCGGGAGCGGCGGGAGGACTGGTACCAGGAGATGCCCACCCCGCTGGGGACGGTGCGGCGGGATCAGTGGCTCTACCTGGGGCCGCCAGAGCTCTCACTGGAGGAAACGAACGGCCTGTGCGTGGAGTGGAACGGGCTGCGCTTTGTGGTGCGGGCGGCCCAGCCCGTCTGCGTGGGGGAGGAGACGCTGTACTGGTGGGCCCTGCTGGCGGTGGAGGACGGAGAGGCGCAGACAGAGCAGACGTGAGGGGGAAAACACTTGGATTTTCAGGCGGTACGGGAGCAGATGGCGGTGTTCCTGAGACAGCAGGGGGTGGACGCGGTGTGCGCCTACCCGGAGGAGCGGCGGCAACGGAGCGGGCCGGTGGCCGCCGTATCCCTGCGGGCCTGTCAGGGCGGGCCGGGCGGCTTTCGGGATTACCTGGGGGAGCGGTACGACGAGAGCACCGGCCGGTGGCAGGAGCTGTACGGCCGGAGGGCGGCCCTTACCTTCGGCCTGGATCTCTACGGGACGAGCGCGGCCGAGCTTCAAAAGGCCTACGACCGAATGGCGGAGGCCTTCCAGTGGGAGGGGCCGCCCGGGCTGGCGCTGCGGGAGCTCTCCTGCGGGGAGACGGAATTTGACCGGGCGGCCGGCCTCTACCGCAGGGCGGTGACGGCGGTGTGTCAGGGATACCTGTACGCCGTAGCCGACGAGGGCGGCACCTTCCTGGACTTTGTTGTGAGAGGAGAGGGACATCTATGAGCGTGACAAACCATGAGCGGCCGGGGGTATACTCCCGGTACGACGCATCCACGGTGGTGAAAGGCCGCGGCGGCGGCGGGTGCGTGGGACTGGCGGCCCTGTGCGGCACAGGAACGGCGGGAACGCTCTACACCTTTAACCGCTATGAGGAGGCGGTGACCGCCTTCGGCGGAGAGGAAACGCTGACGGAGCTGGTGCGGCTGCTGTTCCTCAATGGCGCGGCCCAGGTCAAGGCGGTGCCGGTGGCCGAAGAGGCGGGCTACAAGGCGGCCTTTTCGGTGCTGGAAGCGGCGGAGGACATCGCAGTGGTGGTGTGTGACAGCGGCGAGCTGACCGTGCAGCAGGCCCTGCGGGACAGTGTGAAGGCCGCCTCTGAGGCGCGGCGGGAGCGCATCGCCGTGGTGGGCGGCAAGGCGGGGGAGAATGCCACAGCCCTGGTTCAGCGGGCCGAGGGGCTCAACAGCGAGCGGGTGGTGCTCACCGCCCCGGTGGGAGAAGGCGGCGGCGCGGCGGTGGCCGCGGCAGTGGCGGGAGCCATCGCCGGGGAGAGCGACCCGGCCATTCCCCTGGGCGGCGCGGAGCTGAAAGGAGTGGACGGGCTGGAGGCCCGGTATGGGGATACGGAGATCGACACCCTGGTGCGGGGCGGGGTCACCCCGGTGGAGCAGGCGGCCGGGGTGGTCAGCGTGGTGCGGGGCGTGACCACCCGCACCAAGACCGGAGAGGCGGCGGACGCCACCTGGCGGGAGCTGACCACCATCCGCATCGTGGACGACGTGATCCCCACCGTGCGCGACGCCCTGCGTGCCCGGTTCCGCCGGGCCAAGAACACCGAGCAGAGCCGGGGGGCCATCCGCTCCCAGGTGGTGCTGGAGCTGGAAAACAAGCTGGCGCGGGAGATCATTACCGGATACGGTGAGGTCTCCGTAGAGGCCGATGCGGACAACCCCACGGTGTGCCTGGTGGATTTCTCCTTTACCGTGGCCCATGGGCTCAACCAGATCTGGCTGAGCGCGCATATCACTGTGTGAGAATGGGGGAGGAAGGAACATGAAGGTTGCGGGATTTCCAACCAGCAGCGACATCTATCTGGAGGTGGACGGCAAAAAGGTGGCGGTGGTGCAGAGCTATACCGCCAAGTCCAGCCGTACCAGCCAGACCGTGGAGGCCTTCGGCGAGGACGAGCCGGTGGCCACCATACCGGGTCAGCGTACCCACGTCATCGAGCTGACCCGGCTGTACGCCACCGACGAGGCCATCCGGGACGGGCTGAACTTCCATGCACTGGAGGACTTCAGCCTGGTCATCTGCAAGCCGGACCGGAAGATCATCTACTCCGGCTGCCAGTGGAGCTCCATCGGCGAGACCGGCGCGCTGGGGGCCATGGTGGTGGAGAAGATCACCATCGTAGCGGCCAGGCGGATTGAAACGGCGGTGTGATATGCTGGAGAGACGGGAACGGCTGAAGCTGGAGGACGGGCGGGAGCTGCGGCTTCTCTCCGCCCTGGAGGTGCTGGAGGCCCGCCGGGAGGCGGAGGGGCTGGCCCGGGGGGAGGCGGAGGCTGCCCTGTGCGCCAACGCCTGCCTGCTGGCCCGGGCGCTGGAGCGGGGCGGACAGCCGGTGTTCGCGGACGGCGGGGCGGCTCTGGCGGGGCTGAGCGCCCGGGAGATCGGGGCGCTGGCGGGCCGGTGGGCCGCCTTTGACCGGGCGGAAAACCCCTCCCCCGAGGACGGGGAGGAGCGGCTGGAAGGGTTAAAAAAAGCCTGGAGCACGCGCCCTATGAGCGCCTTCGCTGGCGCGTGCTCCAACGCTTTGGCGCGCTTCCGACGGAGGAGCGGGCCAAACAGATGAAGGCGCGGGACTATCTCTGGTGCGCCCTCCACCTGGCGCTGGACCGGGAGGAGGAGCTGGCGCGGCTGTGTCCCGCCTGCCGAAGCGAAGCGGCGGAGGAGCGGTGTCCGGCCTGCGGCGCGCTCCGGACAGAGACGGCGGTGGGGCAGAACGCGGCCTTTGATGAGGCGCGGTTTGAACGGCTGAAACGGGGGGAGAGCGGTTGACGGACTATATCGCGGTATTGCTGGCACAGCAGGAGGAGCAGGAACAGGGCGAGGCCCCGGAGCTGGAAACCGGCCCCCTGACGGTATGGCTGGAGGAGAATACGCGGCCCGCAGAGGCCGCGGCAGCGCGGCGCGGAGTGGAGCAGGACGAGGCCGGCGCGTGTGCCGGACCGGGTGCGGTGATAGGGAACCGATATGCGCCGGAGGCCCCGGTCGGGGACTCCAGCGGACAGCCATCGGACCGGGGAGCGAAGCAGTGGGCAGACGGCCTCCGGACCGACGGTACGTTGGAGACGGCGGGAAAAACGGGGGAGCGGATGGCTCAACCGGCCCGGCCGGAGCGCGCCGCAGAATACCGGAGCGGGTCAGGGGCGGCCTGGCTCGACGGTCTGGTGCGCAGGAGCATGGAGCGGGAGTGGAGCGGCGGAACGGAGAGGCGGGTGGTGACGGTGGAGCAGTACGGCGGAGCGGTGGGCGCTCCGGCGGAGGCCGAGGCGCTGGACCGGCTGTTTCGCCGGGACGCCCGGCGGTACGATGGGGGGTTTCGGCTGCTGTGAGATTGGCTTCCATGCGGTACAAGGACTATGTATGGCCACACAACCCGCGGGTTTACACCATTGAGTATAAACGGACCATGGGTGCGCGGAAGGTGCCCTTCGGGCGCTACCACCTCCAGGATCTGGGCCCCGCCCAGCGGGTCATGCGGGGCGAGGGGGAATTCGTGGGCGAAGGGGCCTACGGGGAGTTTAAGAAGCTGGCTACCGTGTTCTACGCCGGTGGGCCGGGGCTGCTGGTTCACCCGGTTTGGCAGACCTCCAACGCCTACTTTGTGGAGCTCTCACTCCGGCAGGAGCCCAGGGCGGACTATGTGGGGTATTCCTTTGCTTTCTGGGAGGGATACGACGGACACAGCACCGGCGTACAGGTGACCGGGGGCGGAGGAGAACCGGAGACAGGCCCGGCCGCCGGTACGGCGGGGGAGCGGCGGCACACGGTGCGCCGGGGGGAGACCCTGTGGGGGATCGCCCGGGATTACGGCCTCAGCCTGACCGAGCTGATCGCCCTCAATCCCCAGATTAAAAATCCAAACCTGATTCTGGCAGGGGAGGAGGTGCGCCTGGCGTGATGTGGGGAGAACTGCTGTGCTGGGATGGGCGGCGCATCCGCCTGCCCGACGCGGTGGAGTGGCGGTTTCAATACGGCTGTGGCACGCCCTGCGACAGCTTTCAGCTCACCTGCCTGTGGGAGCCGGACAGCGGGAACGACCTGGCCGAGGCGGTGAGTTTTACGGCGGAGGAGAACGGGGAACGGATCTTCACCGGCGTGGTGGACGAGTGCGAGCGGGGCTGGGACACCGCGGGGGGCACCCTTACCGTGGCGGGCCGGGGAATGGCCGCCCGCCTGCTGGACAACGAGGCGCTGGGGGCAGACTACCAGGTGGCCACTGTTGAGGATATCCTGCGGGACCACGTGGCCCCCTACGGCATTGAGACCGTGCGGGGGGCGGAGCTGCCGCCGGTGCCGGGCTTCTCGGTGGACGCGGGGAGCAGCGAGTGGCAGGTGGTCTATGAATTCTGCCGCTATTATGGGGGAATTGCCCCCCGGTTTGACCGGCTGGGGCGGCTGGTACTGGCCCCCTGGGAGGAGGGGCGGCGGCTGGTGCTGGGGGCGGACGCGGCAGTGACGAGCTTCCGCCTGCGGGAGCAGCGCTACGGGGTGCTCTCCGAGGTGCTGGTGCGGGACCGCACCACAGAGGAGGTTCAGCGGGTGGCGGACGAGGACTTCCTGCGCCGGGGCGGCCGGTGCCGCCGTGTGCTTACCATGCCGGGAAAGAGCAGCTATCAGGCCATGCGCTATTCCGGGGCGTATCAACTGGCCCGCGCCCGGGAGGAACTGCGGCAGGCAGAGCTGGAGCTGCCGGAGGCCTTTGCCGCGTGGCCGGGGGAGCTGGTGGAGCTCAACCTGGCCAAGGGGACGGGACGGGGCCTCTGGCGGGTACGGGAGAGCGTATGCGGCCTGACGGCGGCGGGAACCTACACCCGGCTGACGCTGGGGGAACCATAGCGGAGGAGTGGTTTTATGTGGATTTCGGAGCAGGGGCGGAGAAGGACAGAGCCGGACGGAACAGCACTGGTGGGCCGGGTCACCTTGCCCGGCGACCCGGCCGGGGTGTATCTGGCCGGAGAGCGGCGGGAGCTGCCCGTGTTTGGCCCGGGCGGCTATGTGTGGCGGCCGGAGGAGGGCGAGCAGGTGCTGGTGCTCAAGACCGGTCAGGCGGGAGAGGCCCCCTGTGTGGCCGGCCAGGCCTGCGGGCAGGACTGGAACCTGGCGGCGGGCGAGGTGCTCATCTACAGCGGCTCGGCCTCCATTCGCATCGGCGGCGGGGGTATCCGGCTGACCGGAGATGTGCTGGTCAACGGCAAGCCGGTGCTTACAGGGGAGGGCTGAGCGTGGAACTAATAGTGCGGGACGGCGACTACGTCAGCGACGGCGCGGGTGGCTTCCTGCGGGCGGAAGGGACGGATGAGCTGCTGCAGCGGGTGCTGTGGAAGCTGTCCATCCCGCGGGGGAGCTTTCCACTGCTGCCTGCGCTGGGCAGTGAGCTCCACCGGCTCGGCCGGGCCAAGCCCGCTGAGCGGGCCGGACTGGCCCGGCAGTATGTGGCCCAGGCACTTTCCGATGAGGCGGAGCTGTCGGTGGCCGGGGTGGAGCTGTCGGCCGGGGGAGAACTGACGGTCGAGCTGGACTGGCGGGGTGAGGCGCTCCGCCTGATACTTGGGACGGGAGGCGTATGACGGGATGACGGTGGAGGAGCTCTACGGGCAGATGGTGGACACCTTTCAGCGGGAGACAGGGCTGGCGCTGGCCGGGGACGGAGACATGGCGGTGCGGCTTTACGCCGTGGCGGCCCAGCTCTACGCCCTGTATGTGCAGGCCGACTGGGTGGGACGGCAGTGTTTCCCCCAGACGGCCCAGGGGGACTACCTGGACAAGCATGCTCAACTGCGGGGGCTGGAGCGCCGGGCGGCCACAGCGGCGGTCGGGGTGCTCGCCTTCGAGACGGACCATCCGCCGGAGGCCGATCTGAGCATCCCGGAGGGGACGGTATGCATGACGGCGGCCCAGGTGCGCTTTGAGACCACCGAGGCGGGCGTTTTAAAGGCAGGGCAGACCTCCGCCCAGGTGCGGGCCAGAGCGGTGGAGCCGGGCGCGGTGGGAAATGCGGCGGCCGGGACGGTGCGGGCCATGGCGGTGGCGCCGGTGGGGGTGAGCCGGTGCACCAACCCCGAGGCCTTTTCCGGCGGACTGGATGCCGAGGGGGACGAGAGCCTGCGGGAGCGGGTGCTGGAGACCTTTCGGCGGATGCCCAACGGGGCCAACGCCGCCTTTTACCAGCAGGAGGCCCTCTCCTTTCCGGAGGTGGCGGCGGCTACCGTGGTGGCGCGGCCCCGGGGCGTGGGGACGGTGGACGTGTTTCTTGCCACGGCGGCGGGTCTGCCCGACAGCGGACTGCTGGAACAGGTGGCAGCCCATCTGGAGGAACGCCGCGAAATCGCCGTGGATGTTCAGGTGAAGGCGCCGGAGGTAAGGACGGTGGATGTGTCGGTTCAGGTGGCGGCCCGGCCGGGGGCGGACTTTGACACCGTCCGGCAGGCGGTGGAGTCCGCCGTGCGGGGCTGGTTTGACGGGCGGCTCTTGGGGCAGAGTGTCCTGCGGGCCCGGCTGGGGGCGCTGATCTTCGGGGTGGAGGACGTGGAGAACTACGCCCTCACCGCCCCGGCGGCCGATGTGGCGGCAGCGGTGGACGAGCTGCCACAACTGGGCACACTGACGGTAGCGGCACTGGAGGGGACGGCATGAGCTACGGGGCATACCTCAGGGAGCTGCTCCGGCCCCTGCGTATCTATGGGCTGGAGGGCACCGCCAATGGCGGTGAGCTGGAGGCCCAGGGGAAGGCGCTGGATGGGGTGGAGGCCGCCATGGAGGAGGTACAGCGGGAGATGCTGATCTGCACCGCAGAGGGACGGGGGCTGGAGGCCGTCGAGGCACTGCTGGCCCGAAAGCCGGTAGCTGCCAGCCTGGAGCGGCGGCGGGCGGCGCTGGCCGCCCTGCTGCGCATCGGCGGGGACAGCTTTACCTTGACGGCGATCAACGATAATCTAAAAGGCTGCGGCCTCAACGCCGTGGCCAGCGAGACGGAAACGCCCGGCGTTGTGGAGGTGCGGTTCCCCGATGTACCAGGCATCCCGGACGGGTTTGAATCAATGAGGGCCATCCTGGAGGATATTCTGCCCTGCCATCTGGACATACGGTATGTCTACTGGTACATCACCTGGGCCCTCATGGAGGAGCGCTTTACCACCTGGGGAGACATTGAGAAGCTGGGGCCCACCTGGGAGGAGCTGGAGAAGATGGTGCGGGACTAGCCTGCCTGTCGCATAAAAATGCCTGGAACCATATGGTTCCAGGCATTTTTTGCTTAAAAGGGGGCTCACCAGTGCTCCAGAAGATAAGGAACAGCCGGGACAGGGCGGTCAAAAAAACGGGCGAGGGCCTGCTCCAGCTCCTCCGGGGAGAGGGTGCCCTGGGGCTCCGGCCTGCCGTCCGCGCCCCACGCCAGCAGGCCGATGCCGGCGGCCCAGTAGAGGGAGTCGTCCGCCCAGGGGGAGATCCCCTCAAAGTCGTTACAGGCGGCCACTCCGCTGGGGAGAAAGGTGTCCCGCCCCAGGTGGACGGCGTAGCGGCGGAGCAGGACGGCGGCCTCCTCGCGGGTGATGGGGCGGTCAGGGACAAAAAGTGTGCCGCCGGTGCCCCGCACGATCCCAAGATCATAGGCCCAGGCTACAGCCGTGGCACCGGGGGAGTTGGGATTCACATCGGAGAAAGGGCCGTTGGCATCGTAGGGGACAGCACCCGAGCAGGTCCACAGGGCGGCCACAAACTGGGCGCGGGTGACCGGGGACTGGGCCGCTGCCGCCGCAGGGAGCAGCAGGGTGAGGAGCAGGAGTGCAGGAATGAGCTGTCTCATGGCATATCCTCCTTTGGGTATAGCATACCATATACTGGAAGAATATGCCGTCGAATTGAGGTCAGATGATATCGTGTTCGTCAACCATGGTACGCTCCACCGTATAGAGCACCTGCCCCTGGCCGTCCAGGGCCTGAGCGGTGTAGAGCGTGTAAGTTGGAAGCCGCTCCGGGGCACACCAGAGAAACAGCCCGCCGCTGTCGGGAGAGACCTCCGCCGTATGGGTCCCCCCATCGCCGGTGCAGGTGATGCGGACGGACTCAATGGCCGGGTCGGAGCAGAGGCCAAAAAAGAGATCATAATGGATGCCGCAGACGGAGAGGGGGGCGTCCTCCACCGGGGCGGCGATCAGTCCCCTGGCATCGGGCCGCCAGGTGTGCCCGAGGAAAAAGGGCTGGCGCTCCAGGGAGCAGACGGCGTACCAGCGGTCATAGCGGAGGGCGTAGATCGCCTCCTCCGGGTACCACTGGGCGGCGTCCACCGGGCCGAAGTGGAAGCGGCTCTGGAGCCGCTCCAGGGCCGCCTGGTGGGTGAAGCAGGGGCGGAGGACGAGCAGCAGGGCCAGGGGGAGCAGCAGCAGGAGCACCACATTGCGGCGCAGGCGGCCCCTGGGCGTGAGCCGCAGGCGGGAGAGCGGGCGTTTCACGACTGTACACCCTCCTTCAGAAGTGGAATTTCTACCCGGAAGGTGTGGCCGAACACGTTCCCCTCGAGCCACAAGTGCTCCGCATCTTCGGGGGGAAGCTGGGGCAGGATGATCCAGCGGTTGACTCCGGAGTGAAGGGAGGTGGCGGGGATGCACTCCCAGCCAGTATCGGCGACAAAGCGGTAGAACACATTGCCCGGCACGTTTTCCACAAAGTGCATCTCCAGGCGGGGGCTGCCGTTATCAGGCAACCAGCCGTCGGCCGGGTCGCAAGTTAGGTAGATCTCATAGGTGAACGGTTGCCCGGTCGAGCTCATGACACCGATGGTGTGGAAGTGGAGCCGCAGGCCGTCCACCTCTGCCCACTCGTCTATAGCCAGCGGGTATTCGTATCGCTCCTGGTAGTGCGCCCGGGTATCCTCAGGAGCAGCACGCCGGGCAAGAACGGTTTTTGCGGAATCCAGCGACCAGAGGGCTAGGGCAAGGATGCAGACGACCAGAAGAAAGACCAATATTATGTTGGTGGCCGCCACAGAGAGGCACAGCAGAGGCGGGTGAGCGCGGTCGAGCTGGCGGCCTAGTTCCTCCGGCTCACCCATGGCGGTCACGGCCTGGGCGGCGGCCTCCTCGGAAGACAGGCCCCGCGCCTCCAGAGCGGCGGCGTGATCCTCCAGGTGAGCGGTGAGCTCCGCCGCGATGGCCTCATGGTCCGGCCAGAAGCGGACACAGCGGCACACCTGGGTGCAGAAATCGTCAATGGTGCCGCGGCTCATGATCCAACCTCCCCGGGGTATAAAGCCTCGTAGCGGAAGCGCCAGTTGTCAGGGTCGGGGATGCTGTAGTCCTCCGCCCAGCTCTCGGGCAGGGGGGACTGGTAGATCAGAGTACCATCCGCGGCATAGCCACGGACGCGCAGATCCTCCGGGTACAGCCAGACTGCCTCCTCCAGATCCCAGCGGATCAGGAAGCAGTCCGCTGTGTGCTGATCCTGGACAGCGGTGGCCAGGAGATCGCTGCCGCTGTAGGTAAATACGGGGAATTCGATTTCCACCCGGGCGATGTCCGGGTCGTTGCACACCACCAGCACCGCGCCTTCTGCCCAGTCGCTGACCACCAGGGGTACCAGGGGCAGAGACGGGTCGTTCTCCACGGCATCCAGAGCGCCGCTTTGCCAGAAGAGGCCGTAGTGATTCACACTGCACCAGGCATACCAGTCCCCCCACCGCAGGATGTAGTAGCGGTCGGACTGACCGATTTTGAACTTATTGTAGCCGCGTGAAAAGTCGATGGAGGTGAGCACTTCCCCTGGGCCGAAGAAGTACCGCTTCTGGGTGGCCCGGAGGGCCTGACCGGCGGTGAGAATGGGGTAGTCCAGAACCAGGACCAGCACCGCCAGGAGGATGGGCAGGGCGATGGCCATCCGGATTGTCCGGCGCTTTCGCCGGGCGGGGGTCATGGGGCGCCTAGCCATCTGCTTCGCCTCCTTCCAGGGGAACGGTGAGCCACAGCACATTCTCCCCCCAGCGGTCAAAGCGGAGGGTGATCTCAGTGGCCGAAGGGTCGATGCCGGAGACCCACAAGTCGTAGTAGCTGGCAAAGGGGTAGGAGGCCGAGGGGTTCCCAGAGGACTCACCAAAGTCCATAGTGGAGTATCCTTGTTCTATCAGCAGCCTGCCCTGACGATAGGAGGGATAGAAATTGCCTAGGTCGTCCTCCGCCCACAGCCAGTCCCGGAGCGCCGGCTCCCGGTTCCATGGGTTGGGGTGGGTGACCTTCAGCAGGTAGTAGAGGGCCTGCTCATCTCCCAAGTCCAACACCACCGCCCGGTGAATGGAGAAGGTGTAGCCCTCCCACGTCCAGGAACCCTCCGGCCGGAAGTCCACCACGATTTCTTCCGGGGCGGACCGCTCCAGGGCACTGCCCAGTCCACCCAGACTGCTGTACGTGGGCGGGCCCAGCAGATTGACCGCGACGGTTCCCAGCCGGGGCACGGAAAAGAGCAGCATCAGTACGCACGCCAGCACCACTGCCCGCACGAACCAGATCTGGAGCCACCCCAAGAGGGGATTGTGGATGGAGTCCAGCCAACGGCCCAGCTCTTCCGGATTCCCCATGGCTTCCACCGCCCGGCGCTCCGCCTCCCACAGCGTCATGTCCGGGTGTATCCCCAGAATGGCGTCTTTATGGTCCTCCAAGTGAGCGGTGAGCTCCGCCGTGATGGCCTCGTGGTCCGGTCGGAAGCGGACGTACATGCATACGTGGTCGCAGAACTGGCTGATGGTGCGGTGGGGGGCCGCCGCCGGGGCGCTCATGCCAGGGCCGGACTGGTTCCGGCCAGAATGGCGTTGACAGTATGGGTAAATTCCACCCACTCCTCCTTCTTTTCGTCCAGCAGGCGCAGGCCCTTGCGGGTGATGCGGTAGTATTTCCGCATCCGGCCCGTGGGGGCCTCTTTTTCGTAGGACTTCACCGCTCCGTCCTTCTCCAGTGTGTGGAGGATGGGGTAGAGGGTGCCCTCCTTAAGCGTAAAGGTGTGGTCGCTCCGCGCCTCCAGCTCGGCGATCATCTCATAGCCATATTTGTCCCCGGAGGAGAGCAGGGAGAGTACCAGAAGGGTGGTGGAGCCGGAGAGCAGGTTCTTGTCCGCCTTTTTCATGGGAAGCCTCCTTATACGCAAAATACCTCGGCGATCTAGGTGTATTTTACCTAGATCGCCGAGGTATGTCAAGGGGGGTCAGCGCACTTGATTGCGGAGCGTGCGGCCCTCCACATAGCGCCGCAGGTTGTCCAGGAAAATAGCCTTGATGCGCTCCAGCGTGGCCTCCATGTGGTTATAGCCCCCGGCGGTGTGGGGGGTGAGGAGGAGGCTGGGGGCCTCCCAGAGGGGGTGTCCCAGGGGCAGAGGTTCCGGATCGGTAACGTCCAGTCCCGCGCCCAGCAGGCGGCCGGAGCACAGTACCTCCGCCAGGGCGGTGCAGTCCACGGCGCTCCCACGGCCCGCGTTGAGCAGTACCGCGCCGGGCCTCATAGCCAGCAGCCGGGCCTTGCTCATCAGGCCCGCAGTCTCAGGGGTGTGGGGGAGGGCCAGGGCCACCACATCGACCTGGGGGAGCAGGCCATCCAGCGCACCCAGACCGTAAATCTCGTCAAAGCCCTCTACCGGGCAGCCCGCGCTCCGGCGCAGCCCAATAACCCGCTGTGCCCCCAGGGCGCGGACCAGCCGGGCAAAGTGGCGGCCGATATCGCCGGCACCGCCCACCAGCACGGTTTTGCCCGCCAGGGAGCCAACGGGTCCAAGATCCGCCCAGATATGGGCCCTCTGCTGGTCCCGGTAGGCGGGCAGGCGCTTATAGATGGCCAGGAGCATGGCCAGCATGTGTTCAGACACGGCTGGGCCGTAGGCTCCCACGGCGGAGGTGAGGCGCACGCCCCCGGGTAGGACGCCGGGGGCCAGGTAGGGGTCCACCCCCGCGTTCCAGCTCTGCACCCATTTCAGGTTGGGAAAGGTCTTGAGCTGATCGGGGGGGACATAGCCAAGCAGAATGGTGGTGCGCTCCCGCCACTCCTGGGGGATGCTGCTGGCTCCCCCGCGGTCATTGGTGGGGAGAAAGAGATGCTCAGACTCCGGCGCGGCGGCCTGAAAGGCCGCCTTCTGTGCGCCGGTGAGGGGGAGCAGGTGGAGAATGGTTTCCATGGTTTGGGCCTCCTTGAAAAAGCGGTTGCAGGCGGTGGAAAAGGGGCCGGTCGTCAGACCGGCCCCCTGCGCTTACTTTATGGTGATGAGCAGCTCGCCGGCTTTGACAGAGCCGCCCTCTTTGATGAGCACCTGCTCCACGGTACCCGCCATGCGGGCCACCACGCTCGTCTCCATCTTCATGGCCTCGATAACGGCCAGCACCTGGTTCTCCTCCACCGCGTCTCCGGGCTTGACGCAGATCTTGGACACCATGCCGGGGATGGAGGCACCCGCCTGGCTCTTGTCGGAGGGATCGGCCAGCGTAACGTGCTTCACCTGTGCCTCGGCGTTCTTGTCGGGCACCGCCACCTCGCGGCGCATGCCGTTGAGCTCGAAGTGGACGTTGCGGGTGCCGTCCTCGTTGAGATCGCCCAGCCCCAGGTATTTGATGACCAGGGTCTTGCCGTCCTCGATGTTGATCTTGTTAGTCTCGCCCAGGGCCATGCCGTTGAAGAACACATGGCTGCCCATGCGCATGATGTAGCCGTACTCCTGCCGGTGGCGGAAGAACTCCTCCACCACCTTGGGGTAGAGGCACCAGGAGATGATGTTCTGCTCCGACGCGCCGGGGTAGAACTTCTCCACCTCCCGCCGGGCGGCGGCGAAGTCGACGGGCTCCAGCAGCTCACCGGGGCGGCAGGTGATGGGCGCCTCACCCTTGAGCACCACCTTCTGCAAGTCCTCGGGGAAGCCCCAGGCGGGCTGGCCCATCATGCCCTTGAAGTAGCTCACCACGCTGTCAGGGAAGGTGAGGGCCTCTCCACGCTCCACAATGTTCTCGGGGGTCAGCTCGTTCTGCACCATGAAGATGGCCAGATCACCCACCATCTTGGAGGAGGGCGTCACCTTCACAATGTCGCCCAGCATGTGGTTGACCTTGACGTACATCTCCTTGACGTCCTCGAATTGGTGGCCCAGGCCCAGGCTCTCCACCTGGCTCTTGAGGTTGGTGTACTGGCCGCCAGGCATCTCGTAGCGGTAGATATCGGTGGAGGGGTTCTTGATGCCCGCCTCAAACTGGCTGTAGCGCAGGCGCACGTCCGCCCAGTAGTCGGAGAGGGTCTGGAGCTTTTCGGGGGCGAGTCCGGTGTCCCGCTCCTGGCCCTGGAGGGCGGTGACCACCGCGTTCAGGGAGGGCTGGCTGGTGGTGGAGGACATGGAGTCGATGGCGCAGTCCACAATGTCCACCCCGGCCTCGGCGGCCATCAGATAGGCGGCCACCTGGTTGCCCGAGGTGTCGTGGGTGTGCAGGTGGATGGGCAGGCCCACCTCGTTTTTCAGGGCAGTGACCAGCTTCTTGGCCGCGTAGGGCTTGAGGAGGCCGGACATGTCCTTGATGCACAGCAGATGGGCGCCCCGCTTCTCCAGCTCCTTGGCCATGTCCACGTAGTATTTGAGGGTATATTTATCCCGCTTGGGGTCGAGAATGTCACCGGTGTAGCACAGGGTGGCCTCGCACAGCTTGCCCTGCTGGAGCACCTCGTCTATGGCTATCTCCATGCCGGGAATCCAGTTCAGGGAGTCGAAGATACGGAATACGTCGATGCCGCTCCGGGCTGACTCCCGGATAAAGGCCCGGATGAGGTTGTCGGGGTAGTTGGTGTAGCCTACGGCGTTGGCCCCCCGCAGGAGCATCTGGAAGGGGATGTTGGGGATCTTCTCCCGCAGCAGGCGCAGCCGCTCCCAGGGGGACTCATGGAGGAAGCGGTAGGCCACGTCGAAGGTGGCGCCGCCCCACATCTCCAGGGAGAAGCAGTCGTTGAGGATCTCTGCCGTGCCCTCGGCGGCCTTGAGCATGTCGCGGGTGCGCACCCGGGTGGAGAGAAGGGACTGGTGGGCGTCCCGCATGGTGGTGTCGGTGATGAGCAGCTTCTTCTGTCCCAGCACCCAGTCCCGCACCGCCTCTGGCCCTTTCTCGTCCAAAAGCTGCTTGAGGCCGGTGCACTTGGGCGGGGTGTGCTCGTAGGGCGGGAAGCGGGGAATGTCGAACTGGGCCCGCTCAGCGGAGGGGTTATCGACCTGTATCTGGGCGATGTACTTGAGCAGCTTGGTGGCACGGTCGCGGCCCACGTCGATGTCGAAGAGCTCGGGAGTCTCGTCAATGAACTTGGTGTGGCACGCCCCGGCCCGGAAGGTGGGGTGGGCCAGAATGTTGGTGACGAAGGGAATGTTGGTCTTGACGCCGCGGACATGCTCCTCGCTGATGGCCCGCATGGCCTTGCGGCACACCCCCTCGAAGGTGTTGTCCCAGGAGGTGACCTTGACCAGCAGGGAGTCGTAGTAGGGGGAGATCTCCGCGCCGGTGAAGGCGTTGCCGCCGTCCAGACGGACGCCGAAGCCGCCGCCGGAGCGGTAGGCGGTGATTTTGCCGGTGTCGGGGGCGAAGTTGTTGGCGGGGTCCTCGGTGGTCACCCGGCACTGGAGGGCGTAGCCGTTCATGTGCACCGCGTCCTGGCTGGGGATGCCGATCTCCGGGGTGGACAGGGGGTGGCCCTCGGCGATGAGGATCTGGGCGCGCACCAGATCCACGCCGGTCACCATCTCGGTGACGGTGTGCTCCACCTGGATGCGGGGGTTCATCTCGATAAAGTAGTGGTTCCCGCTCTTGTCCACCAGGAACTCCACCGTGCCGGCGGAGACGTAGCCCACGTGGCGGGCCACCTTTACCGCGTCCTCATAAAGCTTCTGCCGGGTGGCCTCCGGCACGGAGAAGGCGGGGGCGAACTCCACCACCTTCTGGTAGCGGCGCTGGAGGGAGCAGTCCCGCTCGAACAGGTGAACCACGTTGCCGTGCTTGTCGCCCAGAATCTGCACCTCAATGTGCTTGGGCTCCACCAGGTACTTCTCGATGAAGATATCCTCGTTGCCGAAGGCCTTCTTGGCCTCGCTCTTCACCAGGTTGAAGGCGGGGATGACCTCCTCCGGCTTGTCGCAGCGGCGCATACCCCGGCCGCCGCCGCCGCCGGCCGCCTTGAGGATGATGGGGAAGCCGTATTCGACGGCCTTTGCAAGGGCCTCCTCCCCGTCCTTCAGGGGACGGTCGGAGCCGGGGATGGTGGGCACGCCGCAGGCATGGGCGATGGCCTTGGCGGTCAGCTTGTCGCCCATCTGGGCCAGAATGGTGGAGGAGGGGCCGATGAAGGTGATGCCAGCCTCCTCGCAGGCCCGTGCGAAGTCGGCGTTCTCGCTCAAAAAGCCGTAGCCGGGGTGGATGGCGTCCACGTTGCGGCGGCGGGCCAGATCGATGATGGAGGGGATATCCAGATAGGCGCCCAGGGGGGACTTGTTCTCACCGATGAGATAGGCCTCGTCCGCCTTGGTGCGGAAGAGGGAAAAGGTATCCTCGTTGGAGTACATGGCCACCGTGTGCAGGCCCAGATCGTAGCAGGCCCGGAACACGCGGATGGCGATCTCGCCCCGGTTAGCCACCAGGACCTTGTTAAATTTGCATTCCGCCATGCTGTCCTTCCTTCCTGAATCAAATGAGTCCGATCGCGTCAAACAGACACCGTTCGGCTGCGGCGGCTCTCCGGCCGCCAGGGCCCAGCCGCCGGGGCGTGCGGGGAAATGCGATGTTAAGACTGATTATAGCAGTAAGGCGGATTTTTTGCAAGCGATTTTGTGGGCGGTTGCAAAACTTGGCGACACGCACAGGAAATTCAACCGGCCGGTTTTGTATTTGGCGGTTTCGCCGTCGGGGGGGAGGGGGCCTTGCCACTGTCTGGGAAATATGCTACACTAAGACCTCACAGAGGAGAGGAGGGAGCATCCATGGCGCTGCGGCTTGGCGACGGGGTGGAGCGGCTGCCCGGCATCGGGCCGGCCCGGGCCAGGAGCCTGGAAAAGCTGGGGCTGGCCACGGTGGAGGATCTGCTGCGCTACTTTCCCCGGGACTATGAGGATCGCCGCCGGTTTTCCAGCGTGGCGGCGGCCCCGGTGGACACTCCGGTGTGCCTGGAGCTGCTGGTGGCGGAGCCGCCCCGCCTCTCCCGCATCCGCAAGGGGCTGGAGCTGGTGAAGGCCCGCCTGGTGGACGACACCGGCAGCGTCACCGCCACCTTCTTTAACCAGTCCTATATGAAGGACGCCCTGCGCACCGGCGAGACGTACGTCGTCTACGGCCGGGTGGAGGGCCCGCCGGGGCGGCGTCAGATGACCAACCCGGTGTGCGAGCGGGCGGACAGGGCCCGCTTCACCGGCCGTATTCTGCCCATCTACCCCCTGACCCGGGGGATCTCCAACAATCTGCTGGCGGGGCTGACCCTCCGCTGCGTGGAGGAGTGCGCCGGGCAGGTGGAGGAGACGCTTCCCGCCGGACTGCGGCGGGAGCACGCCCTGGCCGCCGCCGAGTTTGCCTGCCGGAACATCCACTTCCCGCGGGACGAGGAGGCCCTGGAGCTGGCCCGGCGGCGGTTGATCTTCGAGGAGCTGTTCTGCCTGGCCTGCGGCATGGCCCTGCTGCGCACCCGGCGCACCCGTGCGGAGGGCGTCCCCTTTTCCACACCGCCGGTGGAGGAATTCCTGGCGCTGCTCCCCTTCTCCCTCACAGCCGCCCAGCGGCGGGCCATGGAGGAGGTGGCGGCCGACACCGCCTCCGGCGCGCCCATGAACCGGCTGGTGCAGGGCGATGTGGGCTCGGGCAAGACCATGGTGGCGGCCTACGGGGCGTGGCTGGCGGCGAAGAACGGCTGCCAGTGCGCCCTGATGGCTCCCACGGAGCTGCTGGCCGAGCAGCACTTCCGCTCCCTGGCCCCGCTGCTGGGGCGGGCGGGGGTGCGGGTGGGCCTGCTCACCGGCTCGGTGAAGGGGAAGGCCCGGAAGGAGCTCTACGCCGCCCTGGCGGCGGGGGAAGTGGATCTGGTCGTCGGCACCCACGCCCTGTTGAGCGAGGGGGTGGCGTTTTCCAACCTGGCCCTGGCGATCACCGACGAGCAGCACCGCTTCGGCGTGGCCCAGCGCGCGGCCCTGGCCGCCAAGGCCGGGCGGACGCCCCACGTGCTGGTCATGTCCGCCACCCCCATCCCCCGCACCCTGGCCCTCATCATCTATGGGGATCTGGAGGTGTCGGTGATCGACGAGCTGCCCCCCGGCCGCACGCCGGTGGAGACCTATGTGGTGGGGGAGGACAAGCGGCAGCGGATGTATCGCTTCGTGCGGAAGCTGGTGGGCCAGGGGCGGCAGGCCTATCTGGTCTGCCCCGCCGTGGAGGAGGGGGAGGAGTCCCCGGGAGAACCCGGCGGGGAGGGCCTCAAGGCGGCCGTCCCCTATGCCGAACACCTCAAAAGCGAGGTGTTCCCCGACCTGCGGGTAGGGCTGGTACACGGTAAGATGAAGGCCAGGGACAAGGATGCGGCAATGACCGCATTCGCGGCGGGGGAGCTGGACGTGCTGGTGTCCACCACCGTCATCGAGGTGGGGGTGGACGTGCCCAACGCGGCGCTGATGGTGGTGGAGAACGCCGACCGCTTCGGCCTCAGCCAGCTTCACCAGCTCCGGGGCCGGGTGGGCCGGGGAAAGCACCAGTCCTACTGTGTGCTGATGACCAGCACCCACAGCGCCGAGAGCCGGGAGCGGCTGCGGGTGCTGGCGAAGACCGCCGACGGCTTCCGCATCGCGGAGGAGGATTTGAAGCTGCGGGGCCCCGGCGACTTTTTCGGCCAGCGGCAGCACGGCCTGCCCCAGCTTGGTATCGCCGACCTGGCGGCGGACATGCGGGTGCTCAAGGAGGCCCAGCAGGCCGCCCAGGCGCTGCTGGAGGCCGATCCCGGCCTGTCCCGGCCGGAGCACGCACCGCTGCTGGGCCGGGTGCGCCGCCTGTTTGCCCAGCACGGTGACATGTTCAACTGAGCGCCCCGCCAGTGGGCGAAGAATCACATGAAAAGGAGTAAGACGTATGATTTCCATTCGAGAGATGACCGCGGCGGACGAGGGGGCCGTCATGGAGATGGTGGACCGGTTCTACCACAGCCCGGCGGTGGAGCATGAGGTGGACCCGGCCGTTCTCCGCCGGTCCTTTCAGGCGGCGGTGGACCCGGCCGAGCCGCTGATCCAAGGCCTGGTGCTGGAGGAGGACGGCCGCCCGGTGGGCTACCATTATATGTGCATCGGCTATTCCGCTGAGGTAGGCGGGCGCTACCTGCTGCTGGATGAGCTCTACCTAGCCCCCGAGTGCCGGGGCAAGGGCTACGGCGAGCAGGTGATCCGCTGGGCCATGGAGCAGCACCCCGAGTGCGCCCGCTACCGCCTGGAGGTCACTGGGGAGAACCGGGCCGCCCGGCTGTACGAGCGGATGGGCTTCCGCTATCTGGACTACAAGCAGATGGTCATTGACCGGTAAAAAGGAGTGTTTGGTATGACGAGGATGGAAGAGACCGAGGCCCTGCGGGCCCGGACGGACGTACACTACAACTGCTGCCAGTCGGTCTTGGTGCCCTTCGCCGATTTGTGCGGCCTGGATAGGGAGACAGCCTTCAAGCTGGGGGCCAACTTCGGCTCCGGCATGCGCCATGGCTCCACCTGCGGCGCGGTGACCGGCGCGCTGATGGTGTTGGGGCTGGCGGGCAAGGGGGCCGATGAGGCCACCGCGCTGATGCGCCGGTTCCGGGAAAAAAACCAGGTCCTGGACTGCGCCAATCTGCTCCGGCTGGCCAAGGAGCGGGGGGAGGAGCGCAAGTGCCACTGCGACCGGATGGTATACGAAGCGGTGGAGCTTCTGGAGGAGTTGCTGGGCGGGGAATAGGGCCCGCCGATTTGAGCGATTCTATCAGCTCTGCCCATAGACGAAGCGCGCCGGCCTCCGGGCCGGCGCGCTGTTCTGCGCGAGTCATTTGAGGGGTAGGGAGAGAGGAGTGTCCAGAACGGTGGAGCGCGACCAGTTGAGCGCCAGAGTGACGGTGTCCCAGTGATAGTCTCCCAAGTGGATGGTTTGGTCGATCAGGCCTTCCAGAGCGAGGAAGTCGCCATTCTCCAGGGCCTCGGTGGCGATGGTGAAACCCCAGCCTCCTACCGGCCGTTCCTCCCCGTCGGGGGTGTAGAGGCTCTGGGTGAACACCGCAGTAGAGCTGGGGGTGCGGCAGACGAGCACCCGGTCATCGCTGTACTCCTCCACCTCCAGGAAGGTGATCTGCGGGGGCTGGGGGTGGGCCTCCAGAGTGTTGAGATCCACCGTCACATACTCTAGGTTCTTATCCAACCACTCCGCCCCGGTGATGTATAGCTTCAGGTGCTCCGCGTCCCCGAAGTAGCTGCTCTCCAGCCGGTGAGAGGGCATGAAGGGGGAGTCCGTGCTGCCGGAGGCGGTAATACCGTTGGAGATCTTCTCATAACGGTTGCCCTTTTCGTCCTCCAGATAGAACTCCAGACCCTTGAGCCAGGCCGAGTTGCTCTCGTCGTCTTCCAGGTTGAGACGTACGTGGGTGGGGTAGATCTCCACATTTTTGACATACAGCCGCTGGCCGTCCAACTCCAGCCACTGGTTGAGCTGGATTGTCTCCCCCTGTTGGAGGAAGCGGGGGTCGAAGCGGAGCAGGAAGGAGAACTCTGCCGCCGGAGTAGCCGGCATGGGACGCGGCGTATCAAAGTGTGCATGCTCCGATGCCCCACCGCTTCCCGTAGCGTAATTGTCCACCCGATAATCCAGCCGTAGGGCGTTGGGCACATCCCCGTCTGTAAAGTCCACCGTGATCTGGCGCAGTCCGCCCTCCTCCAGTTCGCTGGGGGAACTATACTGGACGGAGGCCGGAGCGCCGCTCCCATCCTCCAGGGATAGGTCAGGGGTGCCGTCCAGATAGGTATATACTTCGCTGCCCAGGGTGAAAAAGATGTTGACCTGCTTCTCGTCCACAATGACGTACTCCACGGTCATGGTCACGCCGTTGTCAGTCTGGCTCTGGCCGATATACTGGATGAAATCGTGCTCCACAGCGGCCTTGAGGCTGGGGGAGAAGGCCACGGCGGCGGCCAGCTCCTTGAGCACGGGCACTCTCCCGCAGGCCAGGGCGAAGGGGGTGGACAGGTTCACCAGGAGCACGAAGGCGGCAAACACCGCCGCCGCGCTCCCGGCGGGGGCGCTGATCCGCCGCCACAGCCTCCGGCGGCGGGCCCTGGCCCGGGCGCGGGCCACGGCGCCCTCCAGGGCGGGGGGCAGCTCCTCCGGTGCGTCCCGGAGGGCCTTGTATTCTTCCATGCGGTCCATGGCTCAAACCTCCTCGGTCAGATGCAGCTTCAACAGGGACAGGGCCTTCCGCTGGCGGGTGGATACGGTGCCCGGCGGGATGTCCAGGGCCTGGGCGGTCTCCGCCAGGGTGAGGCCCTGGAAGTAGCGCAGCACCACCACCGCCCGCAGCTCACGGGGCAGGCGTGCGACGGCCTCCCGCAGGGGGAGCGCGTCGAAGGCCTCCGCCGCGGTCTCGGGCAGCTCGGCCACCGCCAGCTCCCGCTTCCGGCGGCGCAGCTCGGCGTTGCAGGCGTTGATGAGGATGCGGGTCATCCAGGTGGCGAAATACTCCGGCTGGCGGAGGCGTTTGTAGTGGAGAAAGCCCTGGTAGACCGCCTCGTCCACCGCGTCCACAGCGCAGGCCTCGCTGCCCAGATAGAGCCAGGCGGTGCGGTAGAGCCGGCCTTTCAGGCCCTCCGCCTGTTGAATGAATTCCTGTTCGGTCAAGGGTGGCGCCCCCTTTCTGCCTATTAGAGAAACCGGCGGGCCGTTTTCATTGCGTTTCTTGAAAAAAGTTTGGCTTCATTATATAATAGCCGGGTCAGAGAAAAAAGAGGTCCCGGAGGAATCCTATTTTGAATCAACTCGACCAACTTCCCATCCCCCTGCTCCAGTGGTACCGCGAAAACGCCCGGGTGCTCCCCTGGCGGAGCGATCCCACCCCCTACCACGTGTGGGTCAGCGAGATCATGCTCCAGCAGACCCGGGTGGCGGCGGTGCTGGACTACTACCGCCGCTTCATGGAGGCCCTGCCCACCGTGGCCGATCTGGCGGCCGTGGAGGAGGACCGGCTCATGAAGCTGTGGCAGGGCCTGGGCTACTACAACCGCGCCCGCAACCTCCAGAAAGCCGCCCGTCAGGTGGCGGAGGACTTCGGCGGGGTGTTCCCCGACACCTATGAGGGCCTTCTCACCCTGTCCGGCGTGGGGGAGTACACAGCGGGGGCCATCGCCTCCATCGCCTTCGGCGTCCCCGTTCCGGCGGTGGACGGCAACGTGCTGCGGGTGGTGGCCCGCATCAGCGGAGACGGCGGCGACATCGCCCGGCCGGACACCAAGGCCCGGATGCGCGCCGCCCTCCAGGCCGTGCTTCCGGTGGACGCCCCCGGCGACTTCAACCAGGCCCTCATGGAGCTGGGGGCCACGGTGTGCCTGCCCAACGGCGCGCCCCTGTGCGACCGGTGCCCGGCGGCGGACTTCTGCACCGCCCGGCGGGAGGAGCGCACCGGGGAGCTGCCCGTCAAGGCGGCAAAAAAGGCCCGGCGCATCGAGGCCCGGACCGTGTTCCTGATTTTCTGGGAAAAGAAGGTGGCCCTGCGGCGGCGGCCGGGGCGGGGCCTGCTGGCGGGCCTGTGGGAGTATCCCAACGAGCTCTCCCCCGCCCCCTGTCCGGTGGAGGCGGCCGGGTTATCCGGCGGCCCGGCGGGGAAGCATATCTTCAGCCATATCGAGTGGCACATGACCGCCCAAATCGTGGAGGCCGCCTCGCCGGAGCTGCCGGAGGGGTGGGTGTGGGCCGACCGGGCCGCCCTGGAGCGGGACTACGCCGTGCCCAACGCCTTTCAGGCCTTCGCCGGGGCGGTGGAGGCCCGGCTGTGAAGGAGAGCGCCATGGAGGATGTACTGGCCGCCCAGCGGCGGTATTTTGACAGCGGGGCCACCCGGCCCCTCCGGTTCCGCCGGGAGATGCTCACCCGGCTGGAGCTGGCCCTCACCCGGTGGGAGGGGGAGCTGCTGGAGGCGCTGAAGGCAGATCTCAACAAATCCCCCTACGAGGGGTATATGAGCGAGCTGGGCCCCACCCTGGCGGAGCTGCGCTTTGCCCGCGGGCATCTGAAAAAGTGGGCCCGTCCCGTCCGGCACCCTGCCCCCCTGTCCCAGTTCCCCTCCGTGGGCACTGTGTACCGGGAGCCCTACGGCGTGTCGCTGATCCTCGCCCCGTGGAACTACCCTCTGCTTCTCACCCTGGCCCCCCTGGTGTCCGCCATCGCGGCGGGGTGCACGGCGGTGGTGAAGCCGGGGGAGGACGCCCCCGCCTCCGCCCGCGCCCTGGCGGAAGTGCTGGGGCGGGTGTTCCCGCCGGATTATATCACCGTGGCCGAGGGGGGACGGGAGGAGGCGGAGGCCCTGGTGGACAAGCCCTTCGACGTAATCTTCTTCACCGGCAGTCCGGCGGTGGGGAAAAAGGTCATGGCCGCGGCGGCGGAGCACCTCACCCCCGTCACCCTGGAGCTGGGGGGCAGGTCGCCGGTGATTCTGGCCCCCGACGCCGATGTGGAGCTGGCCGCGGCCCGCATCGCCTGGGGCAAGTTTCTCAACGCGGGGCAGACCTGCGTGGCTCCGGACCACGTCTGGGTGCCGGAGGGGATGGCGGAGCCCTTCGTGGCCGCCCTGGCCCGGCAGATCACCCGCTTTTACGGCGCGAATCCCCTGGCCGGGGAGGAGCTGCCCCGCATCGTCAACCGGCGGCACTTCGACCGTCTGGCCGGGCTGCTGTCCGGCGGGCGGATCGCCGTGGGCGGGCAGAGCGACCCGGAGGGCCTGCGCATCGCCCCCACGGTGCTGGTGGACGTGCCGGAGGGCAGCCCGGTGCTGGAGGAGGAGATCTTCGGCCCCATCCTGCCTGTGCTGCTCTACCGGAGCCTGCCGGAGCTGGTGGAGGCCCAGAGGCAGAAGCCCCGCCCGCTGGCCCTCTACCTGTTCACCCGGAGCCGCTCCGTCGAGCGGGCGGTGCTGGAGGCCCTGCCCTTCGGGGGCGGGTGCGTCAACGACACGGTGGTGCACCTGGCCGACCCCCGCCTCCCCTTCGGCGGGGTGGGGAACAGCGGCATGGGCGCCTGCCACGGCAAGGCGGGCTTCGACGCCTTCACCCACGAAAAGAGCGTACTCAAAAGAGGGCGGCTGGACATTCCCGTCCGCTATCCGCCCTATGGGAAAAAGCACCTGGGCATTTTGAAAAAACTGATGTGACGCGGGAGGAACACCGACATGGCAAAACTCTATTTCCGTTACGGGGTCATGGGCTCCAGCAAGACGGCCAACGCGCTGATGGTGCGCTACAACTACGAGGAGCGGGGCCAGGACGCCCTGCTGGTCAAGCCCGCGGTGGATCAGCGGGACGGGGCCCGGTTCGTGGCCTCCCGGGCGGGGCTGAGCCACCCGTGCATCTACTTCTCCGACCTGATGGAGATGACGCCCCGCCAGCTCAAGCCCTACGCCTGCATCATCGTGGACGAGGCCCAGTTCCTCACCCGGGACGAGGTGCGCTACCTCACCGATCTGGTGGACGACTGGAACATCCCCGTCATCTGCTACGGCCTGCGCACCGACTTCAAGGGGGAGCTGTTCCCCGGCTCGGCGGAGCTGCTGGCCACGGCGGACGTGATCGAGGAGGTCAAGACCATCTGCTGGTGCGGCAAGAAGGCCCTGTGCAACGCCCGCTTTGACGAGAGCGGCCACGTCATCAAGGAGGGCGAGCAGGTGGTGCTGGGGGCCAACGACAAGTACATCGGCCTGTGCCGCAAGCACTGGAAAGAGGGCAACTTAGGGCCGCAGTAACTCCGGGCCCATGCACTCCACGGCCAGCAGGAAGCCCAGCCGCAGCCCCTCGGAGAAGGCGTACTGTCCGTGGCCCAGCACGGGGCTGTCCCGCAGCTCCTCCGGCCAGTGCCGGGGGTTCGGATGGCCGACGAAATATTGATAGAGTTCTTCCATCGCAGGGTACATGAAAAGCATCTCCTTTTTGGACGTTTTAGTCAATAAGATTATAATTGACTTATTAGTCAATGTCAAGGAGCACTTATGGATTTTTGTCAAAAACTTTTACAGCTCCGTTCCGAAAAGAAAGTGACACAGGAAGCGGTGGCGACGGCATGCGGCATGACGCTGCGGCAGTACCACCGCTTTGAAAAGGGTGAACAGAAGCCGGGGTTTGACAATCTGCGGAACATGGCGGACTTTTACGGGGTGTCGGTGGACTGGCTGATGGGTCGCACGGAGCGCCGGGAGGTCTGGCGGTAACCGGGCCCTGTAGGGGCGGCCTTTATGGCCGCCCGCAGGCGATCGCCAGGGTCGCCTCAACGCTCCTCCGCGTAGGGACCGACGCCCCAGGGCGGCCTCTCTTGCCCCTCTGGGGCAATTCACCTTCTGCCCACATCGGCCCGCCTTGTGCCAGGCTGGCGCACCTTCCATGTTACCATTTTTGACACCTGTTTCCTTGTCATGCCTCCGGCGGGCCCCTTTCTGGGCGGCCAGAAAGGGGCGAAAGAGCCGGTTAAGGCGGGGGATTCCGATTTCCCCCGCCTTAACAATCCACCCCTTGAAACGGCCAAGAAGGGGGAATTGCGATTCCCCCTTCTTGGAACTTCCCCCGGGCTGTTCTGCCGATGATTTTCCGGCGGCGGGGGCTTACGCTGTAACGCCCCCGCCGCACCGGCCTGGATGGGGGGAAACAGGGATACGGCGCTGAAACGCAGGGGCGGGGCTTGTCACCGCCCGCAACTGGAAAACTTGGGAAGGAGGAGAAATCCAATGATCTGCAATCTCTGCCCCCGCCGGTGCGGGGCCCTGCGCACGGAGACCGAGGGCCGGGGCGTATGCCGGATGCCGGAGGCGCCGGTGGTGGCCCGTGCGGCCCTCCACCAGTGGGAGGAGCCGCCCATCTCGGGCACGCGGGGCTCCGGCACCGTGTTTTTCTCCGGCTGCTCCCTGGGGTGTGTCTTCTGCCAGAACGACGCCATCAGCCACCAGGACTTTGGACGGCCCATCTCCCTGGAGCGGCTGCGTGCCATCTGCTTCGAGCTCATCGACCAGGGGGCCCACAACATCAACCTGGTCAATCCCACTCACTACGCCCACGCGGTGGCCCGGCTGCTGGCCCAGCCTTTGCCGGTGCCGGTGGTGTGGAACTCCGGCGGCTACGACCGGGTGGACACCCTGCGGGGCCTGGAGGGGAAAATCCAGATCTACCTGCCCGACCTGAAGTATGTCACGCCGGAGTACGCGGAGCAGTATTCCGGCGCGGCGGACTACCCGGAGGCGGCCCAGGCGGCCATTCTAGAGATGTTCCGCCAGACCGGCCCCTGCGTGTATCAGGACGGCCTGTTAAAACAGGGTGTTATCATCCGGCACCTGCTCCTTCCCGGGAAATTGGCCGAGGCCAAGCGGGTGATGGACTGGGTGGCGGAGCACTTCGCCCCCGGCGCGGTGGCCTTCTCCCTCATGAGCCAGTACCTCCCCTGGGGGCGGGCGGCGGAGTTCCCCGCGCTGAACCGCCGCCTGCGGCCCTCGGAGGTCCGCTCGGCCGAGGACTATATGGACGCATTGGGGCTGGAGGGCTTCACCCAGGGGGCGGAGGCCGCACGGTCGGAGTACATTCCGGCCTTTGATCTCACGGGGGTATAATAAACGGGCGGCTTTCCCGCGTGCGGGAAAGCCGCCCGTTCATACCAGCCGGGCCATGTCCTCCGGCAGAGGCTGCTCCCAGGCCATGGGTTCCCCGGTGACGGGGTGGCGGAGGGAGAGCCGGGCGGAGTGGAGGGCGGGGCGGGAGATGAGGCTGTGATCCTCCGTGCCGTAGAGGAAGTCGCCGGTGAGGGGGTGGCCGATGTGGGCCATGTGTACCCGGATCTGGTGGGTGCGGCCGGTGTCCAGCTCCAGCTCCACCAGGGCGCGGCCCTGCCCGGTGCGGAGCACCCGGTAGCGGGTGGAGGCGGGCTGGCCCGCAGGGTCCACCTGGCGGGCCATGAGGGAGCCGGGGACGCGGCCGATGGGGGCGTCGATGCACCCCTCCGGCGGCCGGGGGATTCCCTCGCACACCGCCAGGTAGATCCGCCGGAAGGCGGGGGTGTGGAGCTGGCCCTTGAGCTGCTCCTGGGCGTGGGGGTGCTTGGCCACCACCAGCAGGCCGGAGGTGCCCTTGTCCAGCCGCTGGACGGGGTGGACGTCGGCGGCAATCCCCGCTTTTTTGTAATACCAGGCGATATAATTACAGAGCGTATCGCTGTAGTGGCCGGGGCCGGGGTGGATCAGCACGCCGGGGGCCTTGTTGAGCACCAGCAGATCCCCGTCCTCGTACACGATATCCAGGGGGCCGGGGGTGGGCACCATGTCCCCCTGGCCGTCGGGATCGGCTACCCGGACGGAGAGCACCTGCCCCGCCGCCGGGCGGCAGGCGGTGGTGACCCGCATCCCGTCCAGCAGGATGCCGTCGTCCAGCCACTTGACGCGGCGGATCACCGTCCCCGACAGGCGGAGCTCCCGCCGCAGCAGGGTGTCGATTTTTTCCCCCGCCTGGTCCGCCGTCACGGTCAGCTCCAGGCGGCGGGGGGACTGCTGGACCATGTTTGTGCCCTCCTTGCGTTTTTTCCCAGTATAGCACGGGCGCGGCGGCTTTTCAAACGGCGGATTTTGTAGTATAATAATCAATTAGAATCCAAGCAATGGAAACGAGGTGCCTCCAATGGCGGAAAAACTGGGCCTTTATGTCCACATCCCCTTCTGCCGCAGCAAGTGCGACTACTGCGACTTCTACTCCCTGGCGGGGAAGGAGGGCCGGATGGACGACTACCAAAAGGCGCTGCTCGCCCATATGAAGGAGACCGCGCCCCTCACCCGGGGCTGGCAGGTGGACACCGTCTACTTCGGCGGCGGCACCCCCAGCTTTTACGGGGAGAAGCGGCTGCGGGAGGTGCTCAAAACCGTGGCCAAGCGCTTCGATCTGGCCAAGGACGCGGAGATTACCGTGGAGTGCAACCCGGACAGTGTGGATAAGAAGGTGTTTCAGACCCTCCGGCGGGCGGGGGTAAACCGCATCTCCCTAGGCGTCCAGTCCGCCCACGACTGTGAGCTGAACTGCCTGCACCGCCCCCATACCTTCCAGCAGGCCCAGAGGGCGGTGGCCGCAGCCCGAGAGGCCAAGATCAAAAACATCAGCCTGGATCTGATCTACGGCCTGCCCAACCAGGATATGGCGGGGTGGCGGGACACCGTGGAGCAGGTGCTGGAGCTGGAGCCGGAGCACCTGAGCTGCTACGGCCTCAAGGTGGAGCCGGGCACTCCCCTGGACGACCGGGTGGTGCGGGGGGAGAAGCTGCCCGACGACGACCAGCAGGCGGATATGTACCTGTGGACGGTGGAGCGGCTGGCGGCGGCGGGCTACCGCCAGTATGAGATCTCCAACTTCGCCCGGGCGGGCTTCCAGTCCCGGCACAACCTGAAATACTGGATGGGCCGGCCCTACATCGGCTTCGGGCCGGGGGCCCACTCCGACTTCGGCGGGCGGCGCTACTCCTTTACCCGGGATCTGGAGGGCTATATTGCCGCCGTGCTGGAGGGGGGCACCGTCATCGACGAGTCGGACCTGATCCCCCAGCGGGAGCGGGGCGGCGAATATCTGATGCTCCGCCTGCGCACCACCCGGGGCATCGAGGAGTGGGAGTACCGCCGGGAGTTCTTCATGAACTTCGATCCCATCGAGCAGAAGCTGGAGGAGTACGAGCGCCAGGGCTGGGCGGAGCGGCACGACCGCCGCTGGAATCTGACGGCCAAGGGCTTCCTGGTGTCCAACCAGCTCATTGGGGAGCTGCTGTCCATTCAGGAGGAGGCCACCCTGGAAAAGACGCTGCCCCGGCTGAAGCAGGGCAGGCCGGAGGAGAGCGGAGGAGTCTGAGCATAGGGCCTCCTCCTGCCGCGCCGGGTGGCGCGGTGTCCGGCGGAATTGACTTCCGCCGGAGGAAGAAAAAAAGGGGGCCCCTGGAAGCCTGCTTCCAGGGGAAGAGGCGACCCTGGAAAAGACGCTGCCCCGGCTGAAGCAGGGCAGGCTGGAGGAGGGGTAAGGGCGGGATTTTAAGACCGCCCGCCGCCCGTGGAAGAAAATTGTAAGAATTGGATTGACAAATCCTGGCCCCCGCTTGTTTACAAGCGGGGGCTTTTGTGTTAACATAATTTTCGTATGACCCGTTTCACAGACGATATTAGGAGGACAAGTATGAAACAATGGATCCGGCGGGGGGCGGCCCTGGGTCTGGCGCTGGCCCTGACTGTCACCGCGGCCTCGGCGTCCCAGGCCATGGGCTGGGACGTACATACCGGGCGGGCGCCCCTCTCCCAGGGGGCCAGCCTGGGAAAGAACGTGTTCTGGAGCGATACCTATTCCGACCTGCGCACCGAGTACTATGTGGAGTATTCCCCCAACGCCAGCGTAGTGCCCACGGTGGCCTACGGCTCCAAGGTTACCGACCGGGTGACCCTGTCCGGCATGGCCCAGACCCTGGAGAGCCAGGGCAAACGGGTGGTGTCCGGCCTGAACGGCGACTGGTATGTGCTCTCCACCGGCGCGCCCACCGGACTGGTGGTGACCGACGGGATTGTGCGGGCCACAGGCTACTACAACGACACCTGGGCCATCGGCTTCAACGCCGACGGCACCGCTTTCATCGCCCGCAACGGGCTGTCTGTCTCCGTGTCCTTCGGAGGGCAGGCCGTAAAGCTGGGCGGCGGCATCAATAAGGTGCGAAAGCTGACGGACAGTGCCGCTGTGGGCGGCCTGACCCTGCTGACCGACGACTTCGCCACTACCACCCAGAACACCGAGCCGGGGGTAGATGTGATTCTGTCCCCGGTGGATGACGGCACCGGCACCTACGCCGTTAAGCCTACCATCGGCCGGCAGACCCAGTATGTGGTGGAGCAGGTGCTGGAGTCCACCGGAAGTATCCCCATTCCCGAGGGCAAAGCCGTGCTCACCCTGAACGCCAAGGAGAGCGAGGAGGCCCTGGCCCGCCTGCGGGCCCTTCAGCCGGGGGATACCGTCACCCTTACCGTGTCCAGCAGCGATCAGCGCTGGAGCCAGGCAGTCCAGGCCCTGGGCGGCGTGTCCAAGCTGGTCACCAACGGGCAGGTGGACTCCGGACTGGACACCTCCCGCACCGCCTGGCCCGCCATCGGCATCAAGGCTGACGGCACTGTGATCTTCTACGCCATGGATGGAAAGCAGCCAGGCTACAGCGTGGGCGCCACCCAGGGCCAGGTGGCCCAGCGCCTCATTGAGCTGGGATGCGTGGAGGCCATCTGCATGGACGGCGGCGGCTCCACCACCATCGGCGTCACCTACCCCGACCAGGAGGGCATGCAGGTGGTCAATAAGCCCTCCGACGGCAGCCAGCGGAAGAATAGCACCGCCATCTTCCTCACCACCGGGCTCCAGCCCACCGGCGAGCTGGCCTCCTACTACGTGACGCCTTCCGACAGCATCCTGCTCTCCGGGGCCACGGTGCAGCTCTCCGCCACCGGGCTGGATACCAGCTACTTCCCCACCAGCGGCGGCGGCGTGAGCTGGTCGGTGTCCAGCGGCGGCACTGTGGACGAGACCGGCCTCTTTACCGCCGGGGCGGAGAGCGGCTTTGCCCAGGTCACCGCCACCGACGGCTCCGCCTCCGGCACCGGCTACATCACCACCGTCCGCACCCCGGACGAGATCACCCTGACCAATGAAGCCACCGGCGCGGCGGTCGCCAGCCTGAACCTGGACCCCGGCGGCCAGGTGGATCTGAAGGCCTCCGCCTCTTACCGCAAGCTGGCCCTCACCGCCCAGGATACCTGCTTCACCTGGTCAGCGGACCCAGAGGTGGGCACGGTGGACGCAAACGGCGTCTTTACCGCCGGGACAAAGAGCGCCAGCGGTAACCTCACCGTCTCCGCCGGGGGCAAGACACTCACCGTGCCGGTGAGTATCGCGGGCCACGTCAAGACGCTGGAGGACTGTGAGGGCGACCTGGCCTCCTTCGGTGCCACCAGCACGGCCTCCTACGGGGCCGAGACCGGCCTGGACTACGTCCACAACGGCCGCCAGAGTCTGAGGATGACCTATGACGCCTCCACAGGCGGAACGGCGAGCCTGAACAGCGCGCTGCCCATCCCTGCCGGAGAGAGCTGGCTGGGCGTGTGGGTGTACGGCGACGGCTCGGGCAATACCCTGATGGCCACGACGGCGGACGCCAACCTCCAGAGCCAGCAGTTCCTGCTGACCGCCCTGGACTTCACCGGCTGGAAGTACGTCAGCGCCGAGCTGCCCGAGGGCGCGGCCACCCTCACCAGCCTGGATGTGATCTATGGCGGCGGCGCGGGCGGCCCGGCCGGGACCATCTGGCTGGACCAGTTCACCACCTCCAATGAGAATGTCAGCGACACCATTGCCCCCACCGTCCGCCTGTCCGTCAGCGGCACTCAGCTCACCGCCGCCGTGTCGGACAACGTGGACCGCACGATTCCCCAGGCCAATGTGAGCCTGACCTATGACGGGGCGGCTCTGAACTTTACCTGGAACGAGGCATCCGGAACCCTGACCGCTACGCTGCCCGCCGCCGACAGCGGCTACCATCGGGTGAGCGTCACCGCCTGCGACGCCAGCGGCAACCTGGCCCGCGCCTCCGCGGATATCAAGCCCGCCGGGACACGTACCTCTCCCTTTGGGGATATGGCGGGTCACTGGGCCGAGCCCTACGCCACCTACCTCTATGACACCGGCGTGTCCAAGGGCACCGGCGTGGAGATCCCTGTCTATCAGCCGGAAAAGAACATCACCCGCGCGGAGTTCTTCGCCATGGTGGCCCGGTGGATGGACCTGGATCTCACCCAGTACGCCAATGTGGAGCTGCCCTTCGTGGATGCCGCCTCCATTCCGGACTGGGCGCTGAATGAGGTCAAGGCCATGTACAGCCTGGGCATCCTGAAGGGCGGGGCCAACGAGAGCGGCCTCACCGTCAACGCCCTGGCCACCATCAGCCGGGCCGAGGCCATGACCATTCTGGGCCGCACCCAGGCCAGGGGCTACGCCGAGCCGGAGCTCACCTTCTCCGACGCGGGGCAGGTGCCCGACTGGGCGGCCGGCTACCTCAGGAGCCTGGTGGGCCAAGGTGTGATCACCGGCAACGACAACCGCATCCGCCCCAACGATCTGCTCACCCGCGGCGAGGTGGCAAAGCTACTCTACGCCATGCTGTGAGGGACGGATAACAACGCGGGCCCCCGGTCTCAAAGAGACCGGGGGCCCGCGCTTGTTCCGCGCTCAGCCCCGGCAGCCCAGCTCCCCCAGGAGCCGGGCCAGCACCCGCATGCGCTCCCCGAGCAGCTCGCCGTCCCGGGCCAGGGCGTCCTGGAACAGACGGAGATCCTCGTCGATGTGGTCGCTGGAGGTGCATACCTCCACCGTCATGGCGTCCCCCTGCAGGCCGATGCGGTCTACCTGGGGATGCTCCGGGTCGTAGCCCCTGGGGAAGCGGTAGGCCTCCTCCTGGAAATAGAGCTGGGCCCGGCAGGCCAGAATCGCCAGATCCAGCACCCGGTGGAGGGGCAGCTCCTCCGACTGGCGGGACCACTTCTCCCCAGTGTGCCGCCACACCTTGGCGGAGATGTCCACCTTGCCCCGGTCGTTCCACTGGGCCAGGCCCAGGGAGAGGCCTTGGGCGTCGGAGCCATAGGCGGTGCGGCCGTCGATGCGGCCGTAGTCCTCGGCCACCAGGACGGGCTTGTGCTTGAGGGTGGTGGGGATGTGCATATGGCCGGCCTCCAATTAGTAATTTAGTAATTTAGTGAATGACTAAATTAAGATAGCACGCATAAACTTCGCTGTCAAGGGAAACCTTACAAAGGACAAAAGGAGGCTGCGGACGCATGGATATGACCAATCAAGAGTATGGCCGCTACGTCAGCCAGAAGGCCAAGCCCTCGCCCCTGTGGAAAAACCTGCTGTGGGCTTTTGTGACGGGCGGGCTGATCTGCACCGGCGGACAGGCCCTGCTGAATCTGTTCCGCGGGTGCGGGCTGAACGAGAACGCCGCAGGCACCGCCGTGTCGGTGACCATCATCTTCCTGGCGGCCCTTTTTACCGGGCTTGGGCTGTTCGATAAGCTGGCCAAGCACGCAGGGGCGGGCACGCTGGTACCCATCACCGGGTTTGCCAACGCGGTGGTCTCCCCGGCGCTGGAATTCAAGTGCGAGGGGCTGGTCATGGGCGTGGGCGCCAAGATGTTTGTGATCGCCGGGCCGGTGCTGGCCTACGGCATCAGCGCCTCCGTGCTCTACGGCGTGATTCTCCAGCTCTTTTTCCGGGGATAAAGAGCGGGAAGAGGGAGGGCCGCCCAGGCGGCACTCCCTCTTACTGTCCGGCTTGCAAAAAATGAGGCAATTCAAACAAAAACACTTGACAAAATGGATGGATGGTAGTATGATCTAGACAGAAAAAGAAAGAGGTGAGCCCCATGGGCTGAGAAAGCTCATTCTTTTCCGACCACAGCGTATTGGAAGACCGAATACCTGAAGTTCCAAGCTTGCACTCGTTCCCAACGGACTCAATGAAGTGAGATGCACAAAGGGAAGACCTCGGAGGTGAAGTTCGCCGAAGACGGAAACCAAGTGCCGATTTGTTGCAGGAGACAGTGAAACAAAGGAATTTCCCGTTCTGTTGCTCCACCGCGTGGTAAAATCTGTAGAAAGTGCGAGGTAATGTGTAGTGGTAGAACCCCAGATCGAACGGTAGCCCCCCGGTCACGATGGATGGCCGGGGGGTTGTGCTGTCTCTGGAGTTTTTGCTGCACAGGAGGAGCGTCCGCCACGGCTGTGTGTTTACAGCAGGCTCAGGCCGTTGATATCCAGCTTGAAGGTCAGCTCCAGGAATTCCGCCGCACGGCGGCAGAGGAGCATCCGCTCCAGAAAGATCTCGAAGTAGTCCATCACGGCGCAGAATTCGGTGTTGATGCCCAGGGAGAGGGTGAGGGTGCGCCGCTCCGGGTCCAGTGTCAGCTCGGAGCGCTCGGCGGCATAGTTGACCCGGTCATGGATGTCGAAGCTCTGATGCTCCTTGTTGCGCACCCGGCTGCGGCGCACATCGGTCTTGTCCGCCAGGATCAGCGCTGCGGCAACCGGATTGACGGGGAAGGCGGTGGGATCGTCGTGATGGCCGATGGCGGTGATGACGGCGGCCACGTCAGCGGGCTCCATGCCCATCTTGTCCAGAATACGGAAGGCCATGACGGCGCCGGTCTGGGCGTGGTCGTGGCGGTTGACCACGTTGCCGATGTCGTGCATAAAGCCGGCGATGCGGGCCAGCTCCTGGTCGTGCTCTCCATATCCGAGCTGGGCCAGGATGCGGGCGGCAAACTCGGCGCAGCGGGTGACGTGGGCAAAGCTGTGCTCGGTAAAGCCCCGGGCCAGCAGGGACTGGTCGGCCTGGGTGATATAGGTGCGGATCTCCTCTGAATTCCGCACGGTTTCATAGCAGATCTTCATGGTGGGGACTCCTTTCCTCCGGGTCGTTTCCTACCTATTATATCCCGCCGGAGGAAAAAGGACAAGCAAAAGCGGCGCCGCCCGTTCCAGGCGGCGCCGCTTTGCACTATAGCAGGCCGAGGGTGTGCAGGTAGTCTGCGGCCACCAGGTCCACGTCCTCTCCCAGCACGTCCACCCGGTAGGTCAGCTCACTCATGACCTCGTTGGTAAATTGGCCGGTGAGCAGCTCCAGGGTCTGCTCCAGCTCCGGCGCCCGGTCGGCGAAGTCCTCAAAGAGACCATCCCGGACGGTGAGCACCCCGTTGTACTCGGGGAAGAAGGATTTGTCGTCCTCCAGAATGGTCAGGTTGGCGTCCTTGTTCAGACCGTCGGTGGCGTACACCACCATGACATCGTAGCTGCCCGACTTGATGGCGGTGTACTTCAGCATGATGTCCACCTGAATGGCCTCCTGGAACTGGAGGCCGTAGAACGCTACGAAGGGGCCGTACTTCATGCTGCCGGCATCGGTGTAAAAGTCCTGCTCCGCGCCGAAGCGCAGCTCCCCGGCGATGGGGGCCAGATCGCTGATGGCCGCGGGGTGGTAGGTATCCATCACCGCCTGGGTGACGCCGATGGAGTAGGTGTTGTCCACGCCGATCTTGCCCAGCATACGGGCGCCGTACTGCTCCCCGATGCGGCCGTTGACGAAGTCGTAAAGGCTCTGCCCCGCAGGGATGTCACTGGTGTCCAGCCCCAGGAAGGTGGTCAGGATGGTGCCGTCCCAGGTATACATCAGGTCACAGCTCGGCTCCCGCGCGGTGAGCTCCTTGAAGTTGTTGATCGAGGTCATGGGGTCGAGTATGTTGACCTCCAGCCCCGTGCGGTCCTCCACAAGCTGCTGCACCATGCGGTTGACCAACTGAACCTCGGAGAACTCCCCGTCGTAGAGGACAAGGGTGCTGGAGGTGTCCTTGGGCAGCAGGGAGGGCAGGCACAGGGCGGCCACCAGGACGGCCGCCGCGCCTGCTGTGAGCCGCCGGCGGAGAATGGCGTGCCGGCCGGGGCGGCGGCTGCTGTCCCGCCGGCCCATGCGGCGCTCGCAGAAGGCCATCAGGTTGTCCAGCAGCAGGGCCATGGCCATCAGCGCTGCGGTGCCGGAGAGAATCATGGCCACGTCGTTGCGGCGGATGCCGGTATTGATGAGGTTGCCCAGGCCGCCGCCGCCCACCGAGGAGGCGAATACCGCCGTGCCGATGGCGTTGACCACGGCGATGCGCAGGCCGGTGAACAGCATGGGCATGGCCAGGGGTAGTTCCACGTGGAAGAGGCTGTAGACGCGGGTCATCCCCATCCCCTTGGCCGCCTCCTTGACGGCGGGGGACACCTGGCTCAGCCCCAGGGTGACGTTGCGCACGATGGGCAGGAGGGAGTAGAGGGCCAGCCCCAGGATCACTGTTGGCTTGCCCGCCCCCAGGGGGGTGACCATGATGATGCCCAGCAGGGCCAGGGCGGGGGTGGTCTGAATGAGGTCCACCACCCGCAGGACCACGCCCCGGGCCGCGCGGCTGAGATAGCACAGCAGGCCCAGGGGCACCCCGATGAGAATGGCGATGACAATGGCGAACACCACCATGGACAGGTGTTCCACCACCATGGAGAGGGTCATGCGTCACCGCCCCCCTTCCGCAGTCCCTTGGGCACCACATGCTTCTGGAGCAGATCGATGAGCCCGCCCAGGAGGAAGGCCAGCAGGGCCGCCGGGACGGCGCCCAGCAGGATCAGGGCGTTGTTGCTGGACTGCACGCCCTGGTAGATGAAGGTGCCCAGGCCGCCCAGGCCGATCATGGCGGCCAGCACGGCCCAGCTCACGGTGTAGACCATGGACATGCGCAGCCCGCCGATGATGGTGGGCATGGCCAGGGGCAGCTCCACCCGGAGGAGCTGCTGGGCGGGACTCATGCCGCAGCCCTGTGCCGCCTCCTTATACTGCGCGTCCACCCCCAGCAGCCCGGTGAAGGTGTTTTTCAGCACCGGGAACATGGCATAGATGGACAGGGCGATGAGGACGGTGGCGGGCTGGATGTGGAGCACCAGGAACAGCAGGCCGATAAAGACCACGCCGGGGATGGTGTTGAACAGGGAGAGCAGGGGCAGGATGAACCGGGCCTGCCTGGGAAAGCGGGAGAGGAGGATACCCAGCCCCAGGCCCAGGACAAAGCCGATGGCCACCGAGACCAGGGTGTAGAACAGATGCACGCCGATGCTTCGGATCAGGGCCTCGGCGTTGCGCGCCAGAAACTCACCCATACCGTCACCCCCAGAGCTGTTCCGCCATGGCAGAGGCCATGCTGGTCTTGGTGATGATGCCCTCCACCTGTTCCGCCTCGCCCAGCACCACCAGATAGCTGGCGCCGCTGGAGATGAGCTGCTCAAAGCAGCCCTTGGCGTCGTCGCCGGAGTGGACGGTGGGAGTGGCGGTGCGTACCAGGGGAGCGATGTCGGTAACCACGTGGCCGTTGAGGCGGATGTCCGCGATGGAAACCGTGCCCGCGTAGCGGCCTGCGTCGTCCACCACGATCAGGGTGTCCACGTTGTAGCGCTGCATCTTGCGCACACACTCATTGGTGCCGCGGTGGAGGGAGACGGTGTAGACGCCGGTGCGCATGAAGTCGGCGGCGGTCAGCGCCTTATGGGAGGGCGTGTTGATAAACTTGCCCAGGAAATCCTGGATGAGACCGCTGGCCGGGCGGGCCAGCATCTCCTCTGGCGGGGCCATCTGGACGATCCTGCCGTGATCCATGAAAATGATCACATCGGCCAGGTCCAGCGCCTCCTCCATATCGTGGGTGACAAACACAAAGGTCTTGTTCAGCTTCTGCTGGAGGGAGCGCACCTCCTGCTGGAGGGTGCGCCGGGTCATGGGGTCCAGGGCGGAGAAGGGCTCGTCCATCAGCACGATGGGGGGCGAGGCGGCCAGGGCACGGAGAATGCCGATGCGCTGCTGCTGCCCGCCGGACATCTCGGAGGGGTACTTGTGGGCGTACTGCTCATAGGGCAGGTTGACCAGCTCCAGCAGCTCATGGACGATCTTGTCGCACGCCTCCTTGCTGTATTTCAGCAGATTGGGCACCACGCAGATGTTCTGGGCCACGGTCATGTTGGGAAACAGGCCGATCTGCTGGATGACATAGCCGATGTGGCGGCGCAGCTCCACCCTGTCCTGGGCGGCGATATCCTTGCCGTTTATATAGATCTTGCCGCTGGTGGGTTCAATCAGGCGGTTGATCATCTTCAGCGTGGTGGTCTTGCCGCAGCCGGACGAGCCGATCAGGACCGCCATCTGCCCCTCTTGGATTTCAAAGGAGATGTCGTCGATAATTTTCTGACTCCCGTAGGAGAGAGAAACGTGTTCAAAACGAAGCAAAGCGGAAGCCCCCTTTTTCCAGTGTAGTCCATATCAGTATAGCAAAATGAGGATTATTAGTCAAATCCGGGCAAAAATCCAAATGAAATCTTAACAAAGCACGCCGGGGAGAAGCGGAAGCTCCTTCCCGGCGTGCCGTTCAGCGCACCTTTGACAAGTCGTATGGAGTCGTTTGGTACAGATAATAATTCAGCCAGTTGGTATAGAGCAATTGGCCCGCGCTGCGCCAGCGGACCACAGGGACGCGGGCGGGATCATCCTCGGGAAAGTAGTGGGCGGGCACGGCGATGTCCAGCCCCTTGTCAATATCCCGGCGGTACTCTCTGGCTAGGGTGTCCGGGTCATACTCGGGGTGTCCCATGATGAAGAACTGGCTGCTGTCCTCCGTCTTGACAGCGTAGACTCCTGCCTCAGAGGAGGTGGCCAGCAGCTCCAGCCCCGGTGCGGCGCGAATATCCTTCTCCCACACCTCGGTATAGCGGGAGTGGGGGGCACAGAACACATCGTCAAAGCCGCGAAACAGGGGGGAACTGGGCTTGAGCACCCGGTGCTCGTACACACCGAAGAGCTTCCTGGGCAGGGAGCGCTTCTCGATGCCATGATGAAAGTACAGCCCCGCCTGGGCGCCCCAGCAGATGTGGAGGGTGGAGTGGACGTGGGTGCGGCTCCACGCCATAATTTCGCACAGCTCCGGCCAGTAGTCCACCTGGTTGAACTCCAGATTTTCCACTGGAGCGCCGGTGATGATCATTCCGTCGAAGTTACGGTCCCTTACCTGGTCAAAGGTGGTATAAAAGGAGGCCAGGTGGTCCTCGTCGGTGTGCTGGGACTGGTAGCTGGCCGTGCGCAGCAGTTCCACCTGGATCTGTACCGGCGTATTGGACAGCTTGCGCAGGATCTGAGTTTCCGTCACGATCTTAGTGGGCATTAGATTGAGAATCAAAACCTTCAAAGGACGGATATCCTGGTGCAGAGCCCGGTATTCCGTCATAACAAAGATGTTTTCGCTCTCCAGAATCGCAGTGGCGGGCAGAGCGTCTGGGATCTTGATGGGCATGCCTGAATTCCTCCGGTTCTGTTATTTATAATAGTAGAATAAGGGTAACATATTTAGAGGAGTACTTCAACCCGGGATTGCTGGACAGAAAAAAAGCGCGAAAAAAGGAAAAAAGGTGTTGACAAAGAGGAGGAAAGCTGGTATTCTAACTAAGCGCCTCACGGAGGGCATGAAAAAACAGGAAAGCAGACGGAAGAGACCGGGCGGAAGCCGTACGGACTTTCGGAAGCGGTCTGAAAAAAGTGCTTGACAAATGAGTGAGAGCGTGGTAAACTAAATGAGTTCGCGCCGAGAGGTGGGAACCTGCTTGAAAAGAACAAAAAGAACGGCCATGAGGCTGAAAAACCTCAGAAAAGTTTGAAAAAAGTTCTTGACAAGCGAAAGCGTGAGTGCTAAAATAAATAGCACGTCAGCGGAAAAGCTGACAGGGGCGTGTACCTTGTAAATTAAACAACGTGAGAGAAACACGAAGCACCAGAAAGGACGAGAAGTCCTTCTGAGCAAGCGCAAGCTTGGTGAAGAAGGCTCTTGATTTAATTTCTTTGAAGCTATGAATTGAGCTTCGATAAGATGATTTGAGGAACGGAGACGTTCTTTAGATACCATTTTATTGAGAGTTTGATCCTGGCTCAGGATGAACGCTGGCGGCGTGCTTAACACATGCAAGTCGAACGGGGTGCTCATGACGGAGGATTCGTCCAACGGATTGAGTTACCTAGTGGCGGACGGGTGAGTAACGCGTGAGGAACCTGCCTTGGAGAGGGGGATAACACTCCGAAAGGAGTGCTAATACCGCATGATGCAGTTGGGTCGCATGGCTCTGACTGCCAAAGATTTATCGCTCTGAGATGGCCTCGCGTCTGATTAGCTAGTAGGCGGGGTAACGGCCCACCTAGGCGACGATCAGTAGCCGGACTGAGAGGTTGACCGGCCACATTGGGACTGAGACACGGCCCAGACTCCTACGGGAGGCAGCAGTGGGGAATATTGGGCAATGGGCGCAAGCCTGACCCAGCAACGCCGCGTGAAGGAAGAAGGCTTTCGGGTTGTAAACTTCTTTTGTCGGGGACGAAACAAATGACGGTACCCGACGAATAAGCCACGGCTAACTACGTGCCAGCAGCCGCGGTAATACGTAGGTGGCAAGCGTTATCCGGATTTACTGGGTGTAAAGGGCGTGTAGGCGGGATTGCAAGTCAGATGTGAAAACTGGGGGCTCAACCTCCAGCCTGCATTTGAAACTGTAGTTCTTGAGTGCTGGAGAGGCAATCGGAATTCCGTGTGTAGCGGTGAAATGCGTAGATATACGGAGGAACACCAGTGGCGAAGGCGGATTGCTGGACAGTAACTGACGCTGAGGCGCGAAAGCGTGGGGAGCAAACAGGATTAGATACCCTGGTAGTCCACGCCGTAAACGATGGATACTAGGTGTGGGGGGTCTGACCCCCTCCGTGCCGCAGTTAACACAATAAGTATCCCACCTGGGGAGTACGATCGCAAGGTTGAAACTCAAAGGAATTGACGGGGGCCCGCACAAGCGGTGGAGTATGTGGTTTAATTCGAAGCAACGCGAAGAACCTTACCAGGGCTTGACATCCCACTAACGAAGCAGAGATGCATTAGGTGCCCTTCGGGGAAAGTGGAGACAGGTGGTGCATGGTTGTCGTCAGCTCGTGTCGTGAGATGTTGGGTTAAGTCCCGCAACGAGCGCAACCCTTATTGTTAGTTGCTACGCAAGAGCACTCTAGCGAGACTGCCGTTGACAAAACGGAGGAAGGTGGGGACGACGTCAAATCATCATGCCCCTTATGTCCTGGGCCACACACGTACTACAATGGTGGTTAACAGAGGGAGGCAAAACCGCGAGGTGGAGCAAATCCCTAAAAGCCATCCCAGTTCGGATTGCAGGCTGAAACCCGCCTGTATGAAGTTGGAATCGCTAGTAATCGCGGATCAGCATGCCGCGGTGAATACGTTCCCGGGCCTTGTACACACCGCCCGTCACACCATGAGAGTCGGGAACACCCGAAGTCCGTAGCCTAACCGCAAGGAGGGCGCGGCCGAAGGTGGGTTCGATAATTGGGGTGAAGTCGTAACAAGGTAGCCGTATCGGAAGGTGCGGCTGGATCACCTCCTTTCTAAGGAGACTTCAACGGAAGTAGTTTTCTGTTGTAACGTCCTAAGGTCAGCTTTCTGGAGCGAATGGCTTTCACGTTGTTTAATTTAGAGGGTACACTCTCGGGTACCCGAACAGAGCCCAGCGAAGCGGGTCTGTTCGGGAGAGGAGACGCAAGAGAGCGCAGTGAGGGATGGCCGTGAGGACGTCACGAACGGAGCGGACTTTGCGTCGACGACGACGGGCCCATAGCTCAGCTGGCTAGAGCGCACGACTGATAATCGTGAGGTCGGTGGTTCGAGTCCACTTGGGCCCACCACCAAAACCCTGGGGGTTTAGTTCAGCTGGTAGAACACCTGCTTTGCAAGCAGGGGGTCACCGGTTCGAGTCCGGTAACCTCCACCAATTTAAGAATGGATTTTAACACTCAAGGGATTGAGTGTTAAAATCTGGCCTTAAAGGCTGGAAGGCGGCACCTTGAAAACTGAACAATGTAGATCGAAAGTACAAGAGCAAGCAACAGAGGGCAAAACAGCAATGTTGTGGAACTAAGATAGAATGGCGAAAGCCGTTCTAGTAAGGGTAAAAACAATGGAGCTAATTGCAAAACTTCTGTGATGCCTGCATAATTCATGATTTTGAGAACAGCTCAGAGATGAGACTGTTCTACAAGGTCAAGCTAGAAAGAGCGCAAGGGGAATGCCTTGGCATCAGGAGCCGACGAAGGACGTGACAAGCTGCGATAAGCTGCGGTGAGCTGCACATAAGCTTTGACCCGCAGATTTCCGAATGGGGAAACCCGGCAGAGCAATACTCTGTCAGCGTGCGTTGAATCAAATAGGCGTACGCGGGGAACCGCCTGAACTGAAACATCTAAGTAGGGCGAGGAAGAGAAATCAACCGAGATTCCGCTAGTAGTGGCGAGCGAATGCGGAAGAGGGCAAACCGGAGGATTTATCCTCCGGGGTTGTGGACAGTTTTTTAGCAACTGGAACTAGGAGAACGGTATGGGAAGGCCGGCCATAGCGGGTGATAGCCCCGTATCCGAAAGGGAAGGTTGTGCGACTGGATCCAGAGTACCGCCGGACACGTGAAACCCGGTGGGAAGCTGGGGGGACCACCCTCCAACCCTAAATACTACCTGATGACCGATAGAGGAGCAGTACCGTGAGGGAAAGGTGAAAAGGACCCCGGGAGGGGAGTGAAAGAGAACCTGAAACCTTGTGCTTACAAGCACTCAAAGCCCGTTAAAGGGTGATGAGGTACCTTTTGTAGAATGGTCCGGCGAGTTATTGTTACTGGCAAGCTTAAGGCATTCAGTGCCGGAGGCGTAGGGAGACCGAGTCTGAATAGGGCGTATGAAGTCAGTGGCAATAGACCCGAAACCGGGTGACCTATCCATGGGCAGGTTGAAGTGGGGGTAAAACCCCATGGAGGACCGAACGCACGCCCGTTGCAATGGTCGGCGATGACCTGTGGATAGCGGTGAAATTCCAATCGAACTCGGAGATAGCTGGTTCTCCCCGAAATAGCTTTAGGGCTAGCGTTGGCTTAGATTACCGGAGGTAAAGCACTGAATGGGCTAGGGGCCGATAAGGTTACTGAACCCTATCAAACTCTGAATGCCGGATAATTGATGGCCAGCAGTCAGTCTACGTGAGATAAGTCTCGTGGACAAAAGGGAAACAGCCCAGACCCACAGCTAAGGTCCCAAAGATACGCTAAGTGGAAAACGATGTGGAGTTGCGAAAACAACCAGGATGTTGGCTTAGAAGCAGCCACTCATTAAAAGAGTGCGTAATAGCTCACTGGTCGAGTGACTCTGCGCGGAAAATATAACGGGGCTAAGCGTAACACCGAAGCTTGGGCTGCACAGCAATGTGCGGGGTAGGGGAGCGTCGAATATGGGGTGAAGTCGTAGCGGAAGCAGCGGTGGACTGTATTCGAGTGAGAATGCCGGAATGAGTAGCGAGAATTATGTGGGAATCATAATGGCCGAAAATCTAAGGTTTCCTGGGGAAGGTTCGTCCGCCCAGGGTAAGCCGGGAGCTAAGGCGAGGCCGAAAGGCGTAGTCGATGCACATACGGTTGAAATTCCGTAGCCACCGAACCTTAAGTACACTGACACATGGAGATAGCGGGACCCGGGCGTTGGTTGACCCGGGCGTAAGGGACCGAACTTTAGTAGGGAAGTCCGCGATGCTCTGTGGCGAGAAAAGGTGTATGGTATGCTAAGGTGCCCGTACCGCAAACCGACACAGGTAGATGAGGAGAGAATCCTAAGGCCAACGGGAGAAGGGTTGTTAAGGAACTCGGCAAAATGACCCCGTAACTTCGGGATAAGGGGAGCCTCCTACGGGAGGCCGCAGCGAATAGGCCCAAGCGACTGTTTACCAAAAACACAGGTCTCTGCTAAATCGAAAGATGACGTATAGGGGCTGACGCCTGCCCGGTGCTGGAAGGTTAAGAGGAGATGTTAGTCGCAAGGCGAAGCATTGAATCGAAGCCCCAGTAAACGGCGGCCGTAACTATAACGGTCCTAAGGTAGCGAAATTCCTTGTCAGGTAAGTTCTGACCCGCACGAATGGCGTAACGACTTGGGCGCTGTCTCAACAGCCCACCCGGCGAAATTGTTGTACTGGTGAAGAAGCCAGTTACCCGCAACTAGACGGAAAGACCCCATGGAGCTTTACTGTAGCTTAATACTGGAAATCGGTAAATCATGTACAGGATAGGTGGGAGACTTGGAAGCCAGGGCGTCAGCTTTGGTGGAGTCACCCTTGGGATACCACCCTTGATTTGCTGGTTTTCTAACCTGCGGCCGTGAATCCGGTCGGGGGACACTGTTAGGTGGGCAGTTTGACTGGGGCGGTCGCCTCCTAAAAGGTAACGGAGGCGCTCAAAGGTTCGTTCAGCACGGACGGAAACCGTGCAGTGAGTGTAAACGCATAAACGAGCCTAACTGCGAGACCGACGGGTCGAGCAGTAACGAAAGTTGGAGTTAGTGATCCGGCGGTATGCAAGTGGAAGTGCCGTCGCTCAACGGATAAAAGCTACCCTGGGGATAACAGGCTGATCTCCCCCAAGCGTCCACAGCGACGGGGAGGTTTGGCACCTCGATGTCGGCTCGTCACATCCTGGGGCTGTATTCGGTCCCAAGGGTTCGGCTGTTCGCCGATTAAAGTGGCACGCGAGCTGGGTTCAGAACGTCGTGAGACAGTTCGGTCCCTATCTGTTGCGGGCGTAAGAGATTTGAAGGGAGCTGTCCTTAGTACGAGAGGACCGGGATGGACGTACCTCTGGTGCACCAGTTGTCCTGCCAAGGGCATAGCTGGGTAGCTATGTACGGACGAGATAAACGCTGAAGGCATCTAAGCGTGAAACTCCCCCTAAGATTAGATCTCTCATTCGAAAGAAGTAAGGCACGACGTAGACTATGTCGTTGATAGGCCGGAGGTGGAAGCGCGGTAACGCGTGCAGCTGACCGGTACTAATAAGCCGAGGGCTTGACCTTAACATGGATGATTGCAGGCGCTTGCGGAGTGCGGAAGATTTACATTGTTCGGTTTTGAGGGTGCAGCACCCTGGATGGTGGCGACAGGCGCCTTTAGCTCAGCTGGTAGAGCAACTGACTCTTAATCAGTGGGTCCCCGGTTCGAATCCGTGAAGGCGCACCAATGGCCCGTTGGTCAAGCGGCTAAGACGGCGGCCTCTCACGCCGCAAACGTGGGTTCGATTCCCGCACGGGTCACCATCATTTTTCTCTTGACAAAGAGGAAGAAAATGAATATAATGACTTATCGTTGAGAAGAACGGTAAGGAGAAGAAAGTTGTTAGAGTTTCTTTTGCTTACTTTTCTTTTCGAAGGAAAGTAAGTTGGTGTTGATTGCGGTGAGGGTCCACCCGTTCCCATCCCGAACACGGAAGTTAAGCTCACCTGCGCCGAAAATACTTGTCTGGAGACGGACCGGGAAGATAGGTAACGCCGACACAAAAGAAGGGTCTGGCCTGACCAGGCCGGATCCTTTCATATTCCTCCTTAGCTCAGTCGGTAGAGCATGCGGCTGTTAACCGCAGGGTCGTTGGTTCGAGTCCAACAGGGGGAGCCAGAATGTGGCTTGCCGCCACAGTTGCTGTGACGGCAAGCCTACTTTTTAAACGCTGTGGAACGGTATGGGCCTTTAGCTCAGTTGGTTAGAGCAGCCGGCTCATAACCGGCCGGTCCACGGTTCGAGCCCGTGAAGGCCCACCATTTAGGGGTATAGCTCAGCTGGTAGAGCATCGGTCTCCAAAACCGAGTGCCGAGGGTTCGAATCCTTCTGCCCCTGCCATGACAAATTACAGCGACCGCTGTCTTTTGATAGAAAGATGGCGCGGTAGTTCAGTTGGTTAGAACGCCGGCCTGTCACGCCGGAGGTCGAGGGTTCAAGTCCCTTCCGCGTCGCCATTTGCTGCTGTAGCTCAGTAGGTAGAGCACATCCTTGGTAAGGATGAGGTCTCCGGTTCAAATCCGGATAGCAGCTCCAGAAATCCCCGAAAACTTCGGTTTTTGGGGATTTTTTTGTTGCAAAAAGTTGTTTTACGGTGTGGGTCAAAAATCCTGACCCACACCGTGACCCACACGCCGAAACGGTCGGAAAGGACAAAAAAGCACCGGACGGGAAGATCTGTCTTCCCGTCCGGTTTTTGCTGCTACTCACACGGTTATATAACCTGTCCCAGGACGCTGCCCATAGTCTGGGCGGCCTCGTCCTGCTTCTGCTGCGTGGCGTGGGTGTAGGTGCGCAGGGTGAACCCGGCATCGTAGTGCCCCGGCATGGAGGACACGGTTTTGACGTCCACGCCGTTCTGGAGGGCTGTGGTGGCGAAGGTGTGACGGAGATCATGGAACCTGATATGCTCCAGTCCGGCGTCCTTCAGGATCTTCTTATGTAGGTTGACTACCGAGTCCGGGTGGTACATCTCGCTGGTGAGGGGAGAGGGGAACAGATACGGGCTGTCCGGGTGCTTCTCGTGCTCCTGAATCAGCAGCTCCACTGCCGCTTGGGGGATGGACACCAGCCGGACAGAGTTCTCCGTCTTGGGCCGGGTCAGTTCCAGGGAATCCTCTGGGTTGCGAACGTACTGCCTGCTCACCGAGATGGTTCTGCCTTGGGTGTCTACATCCACCCACCGCAGGGCTACCAGTTCCCCCTTCCGTAGGCCGCTGGCCAATTCCAGATAGAACATGGGCATGAGCCCTCGCGCTTGGGCGGCCTCCAGGTAGGCGTGGATGTGCTCCGGCGGCAGGATCTTCATGTCCAGTTTCCGGGGCTTGGGCACAATACAGTCCTCGCTGGGGTTTCGGGGGATCAGCCGCTCCTTTACTGCCCGATCCAGGGCACAGTGGAGCATCAGGTGGACGCTGCGCACGGTGGTAGTGCTGAGTCCCTTGTCCTGGTTCTTTGTGATGTGTATTCTGCCGCCCTCCAATAACTCTTTGTAGAGCTTCTGTAGGTGCCGGGTGGTCAGTTCCTTCAACTTGACGTTCCCGATACGGGGGATGGTGTAGCTTTCGATGATCAGCTCGTAGCGATTGGCTGTCGCGGTGCGGACGTTGGGCTTGGCGTAGAGCTCATACCAGGTCCGCAGCCAGGTGGCCACGGTGTAGTCCTCAGAGCGGGCTACATCGATACCCTTGACCTCCTCCAGTGCCGCCTTGAGCTTTTCCTTGACCTCCACCTGGGTTTTGCCTAACACATTCCGGATGACTCGCTTGCCGGTATTGGAATCATAGCCGGCGGTATAGCGCCCCTCCCAGCGGCCGTCCTTGCGCTTGCGGATGTTCCCTTCCCCGTTGGCCCGTTTCTTTGCCATGGTAATCGCCTCCTTACCTTCTCGTGGATAGCCATACCAAGCGGCCAGAGTTATCAAACTGTTATCATTTGCACTTAAATATTTTGGTCAGTAACACCCTCCAATTTGCGTTTACTCTTCCCACGCCTAAAAACGGCACACAGGGGCGATACGGCGCTCACAGGGGCCTTTCTGCGGCCACCTGGCCTGTCTCCAGGAGTAGATAGGGGGTGCGCCCACAGAGGCAGGCTTCCTTCTAAAGGTCTGCACTCCCTCTCTTTGTTTATGCGGCGCAGGATTTGAGTGGGCGGCTCCTAAAGAAGCCAGTCTCCGCATCGAATTTTAGTGCGGAGACTGGGGCTTTTATCAGCCCATCTGCCGTCCCAGCTCGTGGTCGTCGGCCTTATGGCCCATAGCAATCTTCTTTCTCTGCTCCCTGGCCAGGGTATTCCGGTCGCCATACCGGCGCCTCATAGTGGCGTCCATCATTTCCTCCTCGGTACGGCCCTCCAGCCTGGCCAGCAGACGGAGGACATCTTCGGTCACGTCAGCAGCCGGCAAATCAGAATGCTGATCACCAGGGCTGCCGCTGCGGAACTCAGGATGGTGCGGGCCGCCCATTTCCGGAAGGTACGCATCAGCTCGTAGCCATCCCCTCGGAATTGCTTGGCCTGCTCGGAGAGCTGCCTTATAAATTCTTCGCGCCGATTCCCATCCTGTTCCTGTTGTTCTTTCATTTCCGAGACTGTCTCTTGCAGAGATAGACGGAACCTCTGATGAAGACGGTTGGTCTGGCTCAACCATCCTGACAGCTGCTGTGAAGTAGCCAGTGGCTCCAGGCTTTCTTTGGTGGCCAGCGGCTCCATGTCTGCCCGGATAGTCTCTTGGAGCGCCAGGGTTTTCCGCAGGACATCCTCCAGCCGCTCCACAGTCTGGGGAGACATGGTGTAGAGGACGTGGGGTTGCTGGTCTATCAAGGTGGGCGGCCCGGCGGACATCCTCTGCCTCTGCTTCAGCATGTCCAGCGCACTGTTGTGCTGTATGCTGCCGGATTCGGAATTCATGCTCCATCTTCTCCTTTCTGAATTTTTCCTCGTGTAGCCGGTCATCCCGGCACTTCATCCCGGTGGGGGTGGTGTAGATGATACACTTCCGGGCGTCCTCCCAGCGCACCCGGTAACCCCGCCGCTCCATTTCCCGGATGAACTCCTCCCGGCTGCCGGCACGCTCCATGACCGCCTCCACGGTGGTGATGAGCTGGAACTTCCATCTCTCTCCCCGCACCGCGGCCCGATACTCCCCGGTGCGTAGCCCCTTAGTGCGCCGGTTCTGCTGATACGGTTTGAGGGTGGACAGGCCGTGCTCCAGGCAGAGCTGGTCGCTGACCGCCCGCATCTGCTCCAGCGTCCTAGGCGTAAAGTGGAGCTTCTTCCCTGTGTCCGGGTGGACGGAGTTGACCACGAAGTGGGAGTGGGGGTGTTCCGCATCCACATGGGTGGCCACCAGCACCTCGCAACCGGGGAAGAACCGCTCCGCCAGCTCCAGGGCGATCTGGTGGGCTTGTGCCGGAGTCACGTTTTCCTGCGGAGAGAAGGACTGGACATAGTGGTAGAAGAACGTGCCGCTGGCCTTGCTGTACAGATTCTTGGTGGCCATGAAGCTCTGCTGAGCCACCTCTGCCCCGCAGTTGATGCCGGAGAGATACTCCCGCCCATCTGGATCCACCGTCTTTTTCTCCTGGGAGACGTAACGGAGCACCCGGCCCATGGCGCCGACGGTCTGCTTACTCTCCTTGATAAAGCTGCACGTCGCCATGGGAGATCACCCCGCCTTTCTCTGTCAGCAGCCGGTTTACCGCCTCGTAGGTCTTGCCCAATACCTCCATGCATTCCCGCAGGTACACCGTCTGCACCCGGCCGGTGTGGGCCAGCACCGTCAGCTGGTTCAGGTTCCGGCCCCAGCCCCGCAGCTCCACCAGGATGGGCTTGAGCTCACCCACCACATAGATGGGTTCCTCCAGTGCGGCCCGGAGCAGATACGCCTGCTGGCTCAGGCCGGATCTGCGTATCTTCCCTTCGATCTGCCGCCGTTCTGCTTTGGTCACTCGGAAGGCAACCACCTGGCTTCTTATCCTCTCCGCCATGAATTTCACCTCCGTAAAAGATCTGGTATGGCGTGTCCCCATCGCTGGGAAGCACACCATACCAGATCTTTTCGTGGATAGCCAGTGTAACCGGCCGCTGTTATCAGATTGTTATCAATTGGCCCCGTGGGGTGGCCCCCGACGGGAAAGTGGGTGCGGGCTTCTGCCCGCAAAATGCGTTTGGCGGCCGCTTGCGGCAAGCCAAATGCTCTGCTTGCCCCACCCGAGGGTGGGTAAATCCGCTCCCCCGGCCGTGCAAGTACCAACGGCACAGGCGCTCTCCGCACTGCGGGGAGATGTGGAATTTGGGGTTATCCTGCTTCGCCCCTCGTCCCCGAAGGGCCTCCGAAACTGGGCCGAACCCGGCTCTCAAAACCTCGGGGAAGGGCCCTGCCCCTCCCCTCATCGAGGCACACAGGGCTTACAGCGAGGCACAGGAGCCATCTCCGGTGTGCTCCTGAACCCAGCGGATGAACTGCTCCTTTGGCACGACCATCCGGCTGCCTACTTTCAGTACCGGGAAGCCTGGCTCGTGCATCAACTCGTATCCGCTGGATGGGGACACACCCAGCACCTGTGCCACCATCTTCGCATTGAGGAACAGCGGCAGCTCGCGATAGCTCCTGTACTCAGATGCTATCACTGCTCCATCCCTCCGTTCCGCAATGTCAGCTCCGCCACGTGCATCCGCTGGTTCTGCAGTTCCAGATTTCCATCTGAGTGCGGTAGTGCGTGTCGACCACCTCGTGGAACGGACAGATGGTATACATCAGATGTCCGTTCATGGGCCGCCCGTCTCTTGCACACATGATGGTATACGCCGTGGTGATAAGCCCGTGTTCCTCCAGCATTGCTACATATTTGCGCACGGTGTTCTCACTCATGCCTACCGCTTTCCCGATGTTCCGGTAGCTGGGCCAGCACTGATGGGTCTTCCGATTCTCCAGATACTTCAGATAACAGTAGACTGCCAGCTCTCCATGCGCCAGTCCCAGCAGAAAGATTTCATTAGGGAGCGAAAAGAAATGTGAGAGTTTCTGTTGGTTGTTCCATCCCTGGAAACGCAATGTTCACCTGTTCCCTTTCCCGGCGGAGCAGTCACTCCGCCGCAACTGTCGTGGAGACTTCTCTTTGCCGCCGACCGTACGGCAAACTCATGGTTGACTTTTTCTTGCGCGAGATGTAGACTCATTAAATAAAATTATCTTAATTAGACTAAGCATAGCATAACAAACTTTGTATCCATCGTCGAGTCTAATTGATGATTATATATAACGATTAGTCTATCCAAGGTGACCTACCATGCCAGACTATGTATTCAAGACTTATCTTGCCGACGGCAGAGAACATTTTCTCTATGGAGAGATGGGGGATAGCCGGGCACAGCTCACAAAAAAAGACTTTCCGTTTCCGGAAAGCCTGCTGCGCTTATTGTATCTGGACATCTGGGCCTATGACGGGCAGATTAAACAGTTTGACAAACTGCTCATGGAATTGTACCGCACCAGGGAGGAGAAATGTGCCCGGCAGCTTCTTCCGCTGCTGGACGAGCTGGCGGAGAGCCACATTTATTTCCAGCTGCTTCGCCTGGACTGGCGGGCGCGGCTCCGGGAAGCCCGGAGGCGGAACTACGAGAATATCCTTGACCTGCTGCCCCACAAGGAGATCACCCACATCCCCAGCAACATCCACGCCATACAGACCCAGGTGCTGGGCCTGATTCAGAAGGCGCTGGACACGGACGCGCGTAAGGGTTCTTTGGAGCAGAAGCTGGCGGACTACTACGCCCGGGAGGAGCGGGAACCGCTGAAGGTGTTCCACTTCCGCCCCCAGCTCATGGATTTTGAGCGGGCGGAGGGCCAGGGCTTTGTGGAGGTTCTGCGCCCCAGGAGCATCTATGACCTCATTGACTTCAGTGTGCGGGAGTGCATCAAGCGGGAGATTAAAATGCGGGTGTGCAAGAACTGCGGCCATTGGTTTGCCATTACCGGAAGGACGAATGCCGAGTACTGTGAGGTGACCCGGGACAGCAAAGGCCGCACCTGCAAGGAGATTGGCGCCATCGCCCTATGGAACAAAAACAAGAGCGAGGACGAGGTCTTCAAGATTTACCGCAGAGAGTATAAAAAGCGCTTTGCCTGGATCAAGGCCAAGCGGATCGACCCGGCGGTGTTCTACGAGTGGAGCGCCAAGACCCGGGAGAAGAAGGACGCCTGTGAGCGAGGGGAACTTACCCTGGAGGAGTTCCAGGCGTGGCTGAAGCTGTCGTGAGAAACAAGGGAGCCTGGGCCGCCCCAAACGGTCAACCCAGGCTGTATTGATTCTAGGCGGCACAGGGTTTGCGCATAGCCGTACTTTGCATCATCCCAAAGGAAGTTTACAGTTGCAAAGTGTTCTGCAATATTCCATCAGATGGATAAATAGTAACCAGCGCGGATGAAGCAATTGCTCCATCCGCGCTGGCCTTTTGTGGAGAAATAGGGGAGAGAACCGTTACACCTTGGGAGGCATGACTTTTGCTGTGCCAGTAACCACCTGCACCCCGTCCTGGTTGGTACAGACGGTGTCCAGTTCTGCCCGGTTACGCTCCGGATTCAGGGAACGGATGGTGACGGTGGCGGTGATGGTATCCCCAATGCGGACGGGGGAGCGGAAGGAGAGTTCCTGGCCCAGGTAGATAGTCCCCGGCCCCGGCAGCTGCATTCCGATGACAGCGGAGATCAGCCCGGCCGACAGCATCCCATGGGCAATTCGCCCGTGGAACTGGGTTTGCCGGGCGAAAGGCTCATTAATATGGGCGGGGTTGAGATCTCCGGTGACACCGGCAAAGGTGTAGACGTCGTGCTCGGTGATGGTCTTGGAAAAGGAGGCCGTCTGGCCGGCCTGGAGCTGATCCACAGAGTAGCTCATTTCAGAACACCTTCCGGGTCAGACCATAGATCTGGCGGGCTTCATCGGGAGTGGCAGGTTCCAGATTGTTCAGACGCAGGGCCTTTACAGCCCGCTCCACCAGTTGGGCATTGGATTTGGCCAGCACACCCTTGTCCATGTAGAGGTTGTCCTCCAGGCCCACTCGCAGATGTCCACCCAGGGCGATGGTGGCCATCATGATGGGCAGGTGGCCGGAGGAGATGCCGCAGGCCGCCCAAGTGGAGCCCTCGGGCAGAAGATTCTTTAGGTACACCAGGTTCTCCACGGTGTTAGTCATGCCGCCGGCACAGCCTAGGACGATCTGGTAGTGGCAAGGTGCCTTGAGCACGCCCTTCTTCATATAGTAGATGGTGTTGTAGATCATACCGGCGTCGAAGATCTCGATCTCCGGCTTGATATTGCTCTCCTGGAGGGCATAGCCCAGCTTCTCCAGGAAGGAGGGGGGATTCATGAACACGGTGCGGTTCTGCCAGTTGAGGGTGCCGGCGTCGTAGGAGGCCAGCTCGGGGAGCAGTTGCTGGAGGGGATAGATGCGCTCCTCGTCCCCAAAGTCCACGGAGCCGGAGGAGGTAATGTTGATGCACACGTCACAGTCCTTGTAGGCCCGGATGCGGTCCACCGTCTCCTTATAGAGGTTGAAGTCGGTGGAGGGGGTGCCGTCGGGGTTGCGGACGTGGACGTGAACGATGGCCGCGCCGGCCTGCCAGCACTCGTATGCCTCCCGGGCGATGTCCTCCGGGGTGTAGGGTACGGCGGGGTTCATGTCCTTGGTGGGCCAGGAGCCGCACAGGGCAGCGGTGATGACACGTTTGTTTTTCAGATCAGACATGGTTGATCTCCTTTCTGTCGGGTGAAGGTAATTTCGGGCGGAATGGTTTCATAGATCAACTTGTGCAAGCGGCGTGCCAACTAAAACCGCGTCATGAGGCGAAATTGTTAAAACGAAAACGAATGAAAAGTCGGATTCGATTTATCAAAAATCGAATCCGACTTAAATTTGAGAAGAAATCAGCGGAGAAAACGAGCCGCTCGAACCTACAGATGAAATTTTTGTTTGCGGCGCATGATAGACGCCTGACTGGTGCCCAGGGCCTCAGCCGCCTTATAGGAATTTCCGTACTTCTGCAGGGCATAGGCCACGTAGTTCCGGCCGCACTGATCCAGATACTGCTGGAGGGAGACGCCGGAGGAGATCATCTGCTCGTACCGGGCGGAGACGGCGGGCGAATAGACAGAGGCGGAGTCCTCTCCTGGACGCTCCGGCAGGGGAGAGGCAGGCGCGGGATCCAAGAAGGAGGAAACATCAGGAACGGCAACCTGCCGGCCCAGGCTCATGACCACCGCCCGCTCCACAAAATTCCGCAGTTCCCGTACATTGCCGGGCCATGGATATTGGATCATGAGCTGGAGTGTCTGGGGGCTGAACTCCTTGTCCTTGGCATACTTGCGGCAGAAGAGCTTCAGGAAGTGCTGGGCCAGCGGGATAATGTCCTCCCGCCGCTCCCGCAGGGGCGGCAGCCGGATGGGGATCACTGCCAGGCGGTAATAGAGATCCGCGCGGAATTTTTTCTCCTCCACCAGGTGATAGAGATCCTCATTGGAGGCGGTAAGCAGGCGGAAGTCCACCTTCTTGGACCGGGTGGAGCCCAGACGCTGGATAGTCTTGGCCTCCAGGGCCCGGAGAACCTTGCCCTGGAGGTTCAGGGGCATAGAGTTGATCTCGTCCAGGAAGAGGGTGCCGCCGTCGGCCGCCTCAAACAGGCCGGCCTTGCCGCCCGGGGCCGCGCCGGTGAAGGCCCCCTTTTCATAGCCGAAGAGTTCCGCCTCCAGCAGGTTTTCCGGCAGGGAGGCGCAGTTGATCACCACCAGGGGCTTGCCGGAACGGGGGCTGGCGTCGTGGATGTACTGGGCCACAACCTCTTTGCCGGTGCCCGACTCCCCGGAGATCAGCACCGCCGAGTCCACGACGGCCACGGTGGCAGCCGTGGACAGGGCCGCGCGCATGGCGGGGCTCTCAGCGATGACAGCGGAGCCCTTTACCGGCGGCGAAGCCCGCAGGCCGCTGATGGAGGAGACGGACTCCGCCTGGGTGGCCTGGTAGTAGAGCTGGTTCAGCCTGTCCAGGGGGCGGACTACCGCCAGAATGTTCCGGATTTTGCCGGAATCGTCGAAAATCGGGGTGGAAATGATCATCTGGCGGATGGTGTCCCGGCCATAGTTTTGGGTGTCCAGCACGTCCTGAAACATGACCACCTGGCGCTTCTCCCGGTAGACGATATCCGAGACACAGATGTCGATCTGCCCGGTGTTCAGGAAGTCGTGGACATTATAATGGAGCAGCACATCCTTGGGCATGTTCAGGGCCTGAACATAGGCGCTGTTGACGAAAATATAGTTGCCCCTGTCGTCTAACACATAGACGCCGTCTGGCAGGTTATCCAGGATGACCTCCAGCAAGTGAAGCTGATCCATACGGTTCGTTACACCCCCTATATCCCGCAGTAAAGAGGTACAATACCAGTATAACAGATGGGGCGCCGATTGTCACGAAGGAAGCTGCTTTTTCCAGCTTGGCACGCAGTTTGCTGTTACACAGAAATGCAAAAATGATAAGGAGGTTTTCCCGAATGAAAGTTGCAATTCTGGGTTGCGGAGCCATGGGCACCGTGTTGGGCGCCTACATGACCAAGAACGGATGTGACGTGGAGATGATCGACAGCTACCAGGCCCACGTGGACGCCCTCAATGAGAAGGGCGCCCACATTGTGGGCACCGTGGACTTCACTGTCCCCGTCAAGGCCGTCACCCCCGAGCAGATGGAGGGCATCTACGACATTGTTTTCCTCTTCACCAAGCAGACCGCCAATGACGTGGTGCTCCCCAACCTGCTGCCCCACCTGGGGCCGGACAGTACGGTATGCACCCTCCAGAACGGCGTGCCCGAGCCCTATGTGGCCAGCTATGTGGGGGAGTCCCGGACTGTGGGCGGCACCGTCCTGTGGGGAGCCACCTTTATGGAGCCCGGCGTCTCCGAGCTGACCCAGGACCTGTCCCGCAATGACCACCTCTTTGAGATCGGAGAGATCGATGGTTCCATTGGCCCCCGCATTAAGAAGGTGGCCGAAGTGCTGGGCTACATGGGCCCCACCGCCGTGTCTGACAGCCTGATGGCCTCCCGCTGGGGCAAGCTGATCAACAATGCCTGCATGAGCGGCATGTCCGCCGCCTGCGGCACCACCTTTGGCGGCGTACTGGACAACGACGTGGCCAGGGCCTGCCTGAGCTATCTGGGCCGGGAGGTCAAGCAGTGCTGTGAGGCGGCGGGCTACAAGCTGCCGATCCTGCTACATGAGCAGTCCCCGGAGACGCTGGGTATTGTCGACCAGGCCATGTTCAACGCTGACCAGGAGATGTTCCTCACCATGTACTCCGACATGCGCACCGCCAAGGCCAGCATGCTTCAGGACCTGGAGAAGGGCAAGCCCACTGAGGTGCGGATGATCAACGGCTACGTCTGCCAGACCGGCGACAAGTACGGCATCGAAACCCCTTTTAACGACAAGGTGGTGGAGATTGTCACCAAGATTGAAAAGGGCGAGCTGCCCCTGTCCATGGACAACGTGAACCTCTTCGACCGCAAGCTCTTCGACTACGAGCTCTACCACGTGTGAGCCCAGCGGGCTTCTCCGCGTTATCTTGACTTGACCAGAAAGAGAGGGTAATCTTATGTCAATGGTCGGAATCATTGGCCTGCTGCTGGCCATCGCCATCCTGATCTTCGGCGCCTACAAGGGACTGGGCGCCCTGCCCCTGACCATGATCGCCGCCCTGGTGGCCATCGTATTCAACGGCATCCCCCTGTGGGAGGGGGTTGCCACCCACTACATGGCGGGTTACACCAGCGCCTACATGAGCTACTTCCTCATGTTTGCCTGCTCCGCTCTATACGCCAAGCTGATGGACGAGTCTGGCTGCGCCACAGCCATTGGCTACAAGTTCATCGACTGGTTCGGCCGCAAGAACATCATGCTGGTCACCATCCTCATCGTCTCCGTGCTGACCTACGGCGGCGTGAGCCTCTTCGTGGTGGTGTACGCCGTGGCCCCAATCATGTTCCTGCTGTTCAAGGAGGCCAACCTGCCCCGCCACCTAACCATGGCCTGCCTGATCGTGGGCTCCGCCACCTACACTATGACCACACTGCCCGGTACCCCCCAGCTGACCAACGTAGTACCCACTGAGTACCTGGGCACCACCATGACCGCCGCCCCGGTGCTCAGCATTATCTGCACCGTGGCCATCTTCGCCCTGTGCCTGCTCTACTGCACCTGGGCTAAGAACAGGGCTGTGGCCCGGGGGGAGGTGTGGTCCTACCCCGACAACGTGGATCCCGCCCTGTTTGAGATCAAGGACCGCAGCCTCCTGCCTCCCGCTTGGAAGGCATTCCTGCCCATTGTGGTGCTGCTGCTGGTGATCATCGTGGGCGGCCGCTTCGTGTCCAACTCCACCATGCTGGCCACTTGCGCCATGCTGCTGGGCGCAGTCCTCACCTATGTGCTCAATTTCCCCAAGTTTAAGGGCAAGGACTGGAAGGCCCTGCTGGGCGACGGCCTGGGCGGCGGTATCTCTGGTATCGGCGGCCTGGCGGCCGTGCTGGCCTTCGGCACCGTGGTGCAGAACTCCGGTGCCTTCCAGGATATCGTGGACTGGGTGCTCAACCTGGACATGAACCCCTACGTCCGGGGCGTGTTCGCCACCAGCGTGTTCTCCGGCATCACCGGCTCCTCCTCCGGCGGCCTGCGGCTGATGTACCAGTCCCTGGCGGACACCTTTATCAGCTCCGGCTGCAATCTGGAAATCCTCCACCGGCTGACCTCCATCGCCGCCGGCGGCCTGGACACCCTGCCCCACTCCCCCGGCCTGTTCCTGATGTTCAGCGTCCTGGGGCTCAACCACAAGAACGCCTACCGCCACGTGTTTGCGTGCAGCGTGGCGATTCCCGTGATCGTGGTGGTGGTGGCCACCGCCATCTGCGTGTTTGCCGGCATCTGATTTCGGGCAGACACAGCAACCGGCCTATTTTGACAGAGGGCAGCCGTCATGGCAAATCTGAAAATGGGCGGGAAAACGTCCTGGTGGACACCGGCATGCGGGTGGAATACTTCACACAGATGGCCATCGGCGATGTGAAGCCAAAGGGCAGCACGGAGATCCTGCTCGCCTCCCTGGCGGAGGAGGGCCTGAAGCCGGAGGATATCGACACCGTCATCTACACCCATCTGCACAACGACCACGCCGGCAACGCCGACCTGTTCCCCGACGCGGTGACCTATGTCCAAAAGGCAGAGTACGATAATATGCTGAGTCCCTATCCTTTCCAGAAAGCCCGGATGGACTATTTTCCTGACACCCCGGAGCGCCTTTCCAAGGTCAAGCGGCTGCTTCTAGTGGACGGCGATCTGAAGCTGGCCAACAGCCTGGAGTTCTACCTGACTTCGGGACACTCCAGAGGCGGACAGACCATTGTGGTGCCCACGGAGAAGGGGCGCTATGTCATCACAGGTGACAACCCGGCCACAAAATACTGGCTCTTCGCGGACATGGATAAGATGCCCCTGATGGACGGCACCGTCATTGACATCACCCCCGACCACACGGTTCCCCACCTGACAGGGCGCTTTACCACCGACCGTTTTGCCGTCTATGACAGCGCGAGGAAGCAGCTGGCCCTGGCGGAGAAGCCGGAGCCCGAGTATTTCCTGCTCTCTCACGATACAGAGACGGCCTATCGCCGACACTTCGGTTGAGCAAGGGCGGGTAGTATCATGATGGAGAATAAGGCGCCGCAGGCGTTGGATGTGACAGTCAAAAACTACGAGGGTGTGGCGGATCTCTCTCCTGTGGGGACCTTTGTGTTCTGCATCCTTTGCTTTGCCTTTTGGGCGGTGGATCTGGGCTTTCTGGGGGATGGAGCCACCACGGCGATTGGTTTCCTGGGCCTGGCGGTCTTTGTGCCGTACCTGGTGGCCGGGGTGGCTCTGAGCAGGAGGGGACTGTGCCTGGGCGGGAATACCTACATACTCTTCGGCGCGGTGTTTGGGTCATGCGGCGGTTTGTTCAACACGTTTGATGCCGTGTTCGCAAGGGCCGGGATTCCCTTTGACTACTCTGTGGTGGGCATCGCCTTCACCCTGGCAGGCCTCTATCTGGCGTGCATGCTCCCGGCGGTCAGCCTGCCGCTTGGCAAGCTGCCCACCTTATATTGTTTTGGCCGGGCAGAGCCCTTTTATTGATTATACCGGCGCAATTCCTGAGTAGTTGGATTGGAACGGTGGCTGGACACATGATTGGACGGAGCCAGAAGTTTCCCTTTTCTTTTGCGTCGGCCTATGCTATATTATCAGCAGAAGGGCAGGTGGGAGTGATGGCGGAAGATGTATTGGCGCTCAACGGACTCTCCATTGAGTTGCTTACACAGCTCTCCTATCGGTCTCAACTTGGCCTGTCACTGAAACGGACATTGCGGCATTTTGAGCGAGAGGCACTGATCGCGGAGTTGGTATCCATGACCGAATGGCTGGATGAACAAACCGGACTCTCCGAAATCGCACTGGATTACCGAATCAAGAGTTATGCCTCCATCGTGGGAAAGTACGAGCGGTATTTCAACTCTTCCCGCCATGTGAGCCAGGTGTTTAATGACGTTCTGGGATTTCGGGCTTTCTGTGATAGCTATAACAGTGTACTGGCCCTAACTAGTACATCATTCGGTGTGGCAGATCTTTCCAGAGGCAAGGCGGTGGATGACGGTTACCGGGGTGTTCATCTGTATTTTCAACTGGACAATAATCACTATCCCATTGAAATCCAATTCAACACTCTATACGATCGGCAGCTTAACAACTGGCTGCACGACTATCTCTACAAAAAGACATACTCCAATGAGGTCGGACAGCAGTTGAGAGCCCGCTATGAAAACGGGAAAATCAGAAATCAGTCTGAATTTGAGGAGGTGCTGAACGATGTGCTATCTGGTGGCTAAGGATACAGAAAAGCGGGGCTGTTACGCCCTGAAAACCACCCATGGAGAGCGGCTTGTGAATTTGAAACGGGCTCTGGATCAAGAGGTGGGAGTCAAAGGTATCCAGCTGGTGACCATTAGCCGTCCAACGGCCTACGGCGAGTATGCTCCCTATACATTTGCAAAGGACGAGCAGGAGTTCAAGACGTTGGTTCGGGCCATGCGCGCCTGACCCACACGAGGAAAAAAGCGGACGGAATCAACGGAACAGAAAGTACCAAAGACCGCATCCTTCTGGAATAAAAAGAACCCAAAAGCCCTCAACCTCAACGGGTTGAGGGCCCTCAATTAGTTGGTAAGGATGAGGTCTCCGGTTCAAATCCGGATAGCAGCTCCATAAAGCCACACCAATCTGGATATTTTAAGCGGAATGCTTAGAGTATCAGAGGGTGTGGCTTTTTTATTTCCCTGAAATTTGTGTTCTGAAAAAAAGATATTTTCGAGGCTTGTGGAGCCACAGAAGGACATTGAACCCCGGATCGCTCCATAAGATACCGGTTACCCCTCCCCTGCGCCCTTTTTCAGCCCTGAAGGCCGCCAAATGGAGGAAAAAATATATACAAAAAGTAGAGCGTCGGTTTGTTGGTTTCGCAACCATCAGACCGGCGCTTTTTTGCTGCACAGGAAGTTCAAAAAGGGCGCACACCTTTGCGTCTGCTTTGCTGAATAGATTTTTGTAGAGAAGATGGTATGGTGAAATTCCCGGGCAGGGGCGCAGAACGGTGATCGAAAAAGGGCGCTGAGCCCCCAAAGGAGGAATACGAACATGCCCCCCAAAACCTATTTCGAGGAACTGTCCTACGCCCTGCGGCGGCGGGAGCTACTGCCCCGGCCGCTGGAGGAGGACGGCCTGCTCCCGGTGGAGTGGAACGGACGCATCCTGTGCCGGGTCACGGAGAGCGGCGCCGTCCGGTATGACCCCACCTGGGTAGACACCAGCAGGGCAAAGGCCGCCCTGGCTCAGGCCACGGAGGCGGCGGGGACGGTGATGGAGTACATGACGCTTCTGGAGAATGCCCCACCTCTGAAGGCGGATGGCCTGGCGGACGGTTACCGGGTGCTGGCAGAGTTCAACGGCACAGTGCTGGCCGGGACAGAGACGCTGCTGGGGGCCCAGTTCGTCACCTGGGCCCGGGACTATGACCGGAGCGGGGTCAACAACGGCCACTACTACATGGAGGACTATCAGGGCGCCAGGGAGGACTTCGCCCTCCGCTCCGGGCTGGTGGCCAGGGAACGGGTCTTTGACCGGGAGCAGCTGGAGGGGCTGCGCCAGGCGGTGCAGGGCTTCCTCTATGGAGAGGGCCCGCCTCCTACCAGCAGGAGTTCCAATGCCGGCGCCTCCTGGATCAGATCACAGCCCAGCTGCCGGAAAGAACCCAGGATCAGATGCAGAGCGAAAGTCAGAAGCTTGGACAGTCCATATGAGGGCGGTGCCAAATCAGGCGCCGCTTTTTCTATACAGAAATTGTTGGTATCGCTTGGTTTGCGGCATTTTTTTCGTTACGTATGGTGATAGCTTTATCCCGCAAAAGCGGGTATTGTTGTGGTCAGAAGCCCACCAAAAAATAACGAGGAGGACACACGTATGAAACAGATTGAGAAGCATCCCGCGCCGGAGAAGCTGCTTCAGCAGATAACTGAGGAGGCAATCAATGCCCTGGCGCTGGGCGGGCCGGACAAGATCGGGGATGAGGCTCCCATGGAGGCAGGCGTGAAGCTGATTGCCAAAGCCTGGGGAGTGCCCCGGGAGAGCCTGCAGGCCAGCCTGGAGCTGATTGAAAGAGAACGGCAGCTTCTGCGCAGCGGGAGCAGCGAGGACGCTCTGCCCAACAGCGAACTGCTGAAGCCTTACGACGGCAAGATGATTGCCGAACTGCTCTGGGGCCTGTTTGAGACGACGGCCAGGCTGGAGGATGCCCAAGACCGGGCGGCGATGCACAAGCTGGCCCTTCTCATGGCGGAAAGCCTGAACCTGGATAGTTGGATCGCAGAGTGCGGGCTATCCAAGCCCTAAGACGGAAGCATACAGGAGGGGCTGTCCTTGGACAGCCCCTCGCCCTTGCGACAGAGAAGGACCGTTTACTTCCGCTGGAGTGGAAAGGCCGCTCTGACCCAGGGCGAGGCTAACTGCCGGCGGCAGCGCAATATCTAATAGAAAGTAGGGAGCAAATCTTGAACCGTCCATGTGAGGGCAGCGCCAAATCAGGCGCCGCCTTTTTCTATGCCCAGATTTTATTTCATTTCTGCGCCCACAAGTCGTACGCCCCGGAGCACCCGGCGGAACCGCCGCCCAGGCCGGTATGCACCCGCTCCCCCCTCTGCGTGGGCTGCCCCTACCCCGCCAACGGCTTCTTCTGCTGGGGAAAGGACGGGAAGTGCCTGCGCTCGGAGATGCGGCGGCTCAATGCCCCGGACAGGCAGGTGACACAAGAAGTGAAAGAGGAGTGATTTCGCGGTGAAACCAAATAGCAACTGCTTTTCCCTGCGGCCGGCCACCCGTGAGGAGGCCAGCTTATTCTACTCAGATGACCAGACAGACAGATCATTGGGTACAGTGGGCCATGTCCGGATGGACTTTGGCTCCAGCGGCAAGGGGTTTTACCATACCTGGTGGCCTCACAATGGGGACCGGTTCAACACGCCGGAGTTCAAGGAGGCCCTGCAGCAGTTTGTGGACGCCGTGCGGGAGGATGGGCCGTTGAAGGATCTGCCCTCTATGGGCCAATTCTGCCGGCAGAACGGCGGGGCCATCACGGAGGACGGTCGGAGCTATGGGTATCTGGCGGAGATGGGCGACTACCGCTTCTGCCTCCGGTGTACCCCCAGCCCCGGGGAATACCAGTGCTATCTTTACTGCTATGACCTGCGCCAGCAGACACTGGACAGGCCGGTGGGCCGGGTGTCCTTTGCCAACGGCGAACACATGGAGTTCACAGCCCCGCAGGATTACCTCCGGACCATCCGGGAGGAGCTGCCCACAAAGGATGGGACCGGCTTCCGCTTTGAGACCCTGACGGATGACCCGGCGGTGCGCAAGGCGGTGGACGATATGGTCTATGACCTGTATGGGGAGGAGAACCCCAGGCCGCTGGAGGATTACGTGCCCCGCCAGGGGCCGGAGATGGGAGGGCAGCAGATGTGACCACACAGAACAGACAGCCGGTGCTGCGCTGTGTCCTGAGCAACGCGGCGCACCCGGAGTATGGCCAGGTGACCATCCCCTTCCCCATCCCCGTCATGGAATATGAGCGTACCCTGGAACTTCTAGCCGCTATGGAACTGGGAGCCCGCCTGAAACGGGACTGCCGGGTGGACGAGCTGGAGAGCGGCTTCCCCATCCTCAAACGCCTGGAGAAGGTGGGCGCCAATCTGGACGAGCTGGACTACCTGGCCCGGCGGCTGGACAGCTTTGACGACTATGAGGCCGCCCAGTTCCAGGCTATGGCGGTCAGGCTGGGTACGTTTGATATGACGGACTTCATCAATCTTACCTTCTGCTGCCAGCAGGCCACGGT
>CDYJ01014075.1_pt1 | contig 66485 bp, 80 predicted proteins | sample 557501 | NCBI WGS metagenome assembly CDYJ01 (sample SAMEA3182079, study PRJEB8094) | gut metagenome | biome: human; feature: gut; material: Stool; isolation source: human stools | place: Canada | collected 2012-11-20
ATAAAAATCTGATTATTATTTCTATTTTAATTGTAGCTTTTCATAATAAAAAGTTTTAATGGGTATAGCCGAGGAAGTGCGTGAGCATATCTTCGGCTTTTTGTTTATCTTTGTTGGAAAACAGATTATTATGAGACAGGTATCGTATAAAAATGATATATACCCATACAACATAAGGGTATTGCTTGGAGCAGATGAGGAATACATAGTTAAGACGTTTGCCAACCTGGAAGTAGAAGATCAGAGCTGGGATGGATGGACTGATGATTATGGTGGTAGGACTATTTTCGTAGGAAACAGAACCAGCCACAGGAAAGAAATATGTTTCTTATTTCATTCGCTGTCTGATATGGATGTGAGAACCATAGGACATGAATGCCTGCACGGACTTTCGCTTTATTGCAAGTACCTCAACATCAACTACAGTTTTGACGCCGGAGAAGATGAACATGCCGCCTATCTGATGGGATGGTTAGTTGATAGGGTATGTGATGCTTACCATAAATTTAAGAAGGAGGAAGAAAAATGAAAGAAAAAGAATTTGATTTTATGATATATCCACTAAAGTTGATTATCACCATAGGGTTAGATTACAAAACATTGTGTGATCGTTTTGAGAATGCAGAATTGGATCATGAAGGAGAATGGGGAGATGAAGGCGATTTAGATTCAGAAGTCTCTTTTATGAATCTTGTTCGTGATAAGGGAGATGATAGAGCTTTTAAGTTATTATGGAATTTTCAAAGTGAGAATGATATGACTATACAAAACATATGTCATGAATCATTTCATGCAGCTATGTCGGTATGCCAACATTGTAATATGTCTCTTGGTTTTAAGGTGGGAGAAGATGAACACGCAGCTTACATAGCTGGATTTGTTGGTAACTGCGCAGGTGAAATGTTTGGATTCTTAGAGGAAGAAAAAGATGGCAAAGAAAACTAAAAATTATGTAAAGGACAAACAACCAAAAACATTATGGAATAAAATTGGTCCGTTTGTAAAACTTAGAGAATATCTGGCATCTAATATAACACCTGATGTGTATGCTAACGAAAGAGGATTAAAAACTAAAATAATGGAATTTTTTGGTCAAGATGTTCCGAAAGCCAATGTAGATGATTTTAGTCAGAATCTTTGGTTTAGATTCTTAAACCAACCAAATAACCTGAAAGAGGAAAACGGGATTGTTAGAATACCAGATAATATCAAATCCATTATATCTGACAGGATAAATGGTGGGTGGGAGAAAATGGCTAAAAAATATGGGAAGGAGCTTGATTCCTTAGATAATAAGATAATTGATGGAAAAGTTGCAGGCAAGGACGTATCTGATTTGGAGGAGTTAAGGGATGTAACGAGCAGGAAACTTGGAATGGTAGAAGAGGGTATAGATCTCTTAAAAAAAGCCAGAACCGGGGAACATCAGGTATTTAACGAATATAATTTTATACCGGATGCTTACGGAGATTTAAATGATTTATCAGGCTTATCAAGTTTTACCATGTACCGTGATGATAGAGGTAGGATGGTTGTGAAAGATAAGTACGATTTTTATAGAAGCGATCAACCTTTTGGTGTTGGGGTTGTTACTAAGACTCTTGATACAATAGGATATCCTTTTGAAATAAGGGATTATGTAGAAGATAAAATCCCATACGAAGAGAATGATCCAAACAAGATCCTGTTTAGATCCATTATTGATTCAAAGAATGATTTGGATAAAAGGATGGAGATAAGATCCAAAAAACAAGGAGGGGATTCTTCTAAGCCGGAAATAGATTGGGATTTATTCAAATCCAAATATGAAAATATGAAGCGTGTGGGTAAGGGTAAGCATCGTACTATGGACGTAGAAGGGATGAATATGATCTATGATGCTTTATATGATAAAGGTTTTAATCAACGCCAGATAGAAGCCGTACTTGGAAATATTATTGAAGAATCTGGTGGAAACCCCTACGCTGTATCTGAGGATGGAAAATTTAGGGGACTTTTTCAAGAATATTACAAAAGATATCCGCCAAAAGAGTTTGAAAGAGATAAAGAGAGATTTAAGAGCGATAAGCGTGAATATATCAACTATATGATAGACAGATTTTATGATCATGTTCAAGATGCTGGGATGTATAGTATAAAGGATACTAAATATGATAAAGCCATTCATGCAGTAAACGAATTTATGTCAGAAGATCCAGATACAGATTATTCGTATCCACTTGTATATGCTTTTGAAGCTCCATCAGATAAAGAAGGAACTTATAAAAACAGAAAGAGCGTATCAAACTTGATAAGCCAATCTTATGTTACGGATAATGTTAATAATTCAGATGATGCTGATAAAAAGAATAATAGTATTATTGATGCTATTCTTGACATAAAAAACGATCTTGAATTACAAGACCCGATTTCCACTACAAGAGGCGAAGCCTTTAAAGAAGCCAGGAAAAGAGGTCTTAAGGAATTTACATGGAATGGAAAGAGATACAATACCAATATAAAAAAAGAAGGAGGAGCCGTAGATGAAGAAAACGGATCTAAATATAGGTACATTGCATCTAAGGATAATACATCAGTAGGGTCAAGCGGAATAAATGAAAATGCTAATTATGGTACGATCCCTGTTGATGGTGTGAATATAAACGAAATTGTAGCTGGAGGCGTTCCTGTAGTAGGTGATATAATGGACGTCAAGGATGCGTATGATTCTTTCATAGATAGAGATGCGCTTGGAATGGTTATGGCCGCTATGGGTCTTATTCCTTTTGTAGGAGGTATATCGAAAAAAGCAATGCAAGCGAAAAGAGCTACTAAAAAACTATCTCAAAGAGATAAAGAACTTTTAGGATCGTTGCCTGAATATGCTAAACCAGCATCTCCTATAGGCGAGGCATGGGAAAATCATAAAAAGCGACTTTTCTCTGGAGCCTATGAAAGACTTACTGGGGAGAAGTTAAGGATGAAAAATGGGGAGCCAGATCCGGATATGCTTGATACCAACATATATGATTGGGATGATCCGAAAGTTTTCAGGGATGCAAAGTATTTTTTAGGAGATGAATACTCTGATGATGAGATAAGGGAGATAATAGATGAAATATCTGGATATGGGGTATTAAATGGAAATATAATCAGGTCTAAAAACGTTGATAAGTTCATTGATTTATTTCTCGAAGGAAACCCCAATATATCTAACAAGGATGTAGAGAATTTTGTGAAAAGTCACGAAGTGGAACACAAAATTCATTATCCAGATTCAGGCGCAGATAAAAACGGATTTGATTTGAATAAGATAGATGATGATGAAGTAAAAGATTATTTCAAAGAGGATCATTTTACGGAAATGGCGGCCAGAGGAACTCAGATTAAAAATTATTTTGGTTTGACCGATGATGCTCAAGAAGTGACGCCTGAAATGTTAGAATATGCAGCCAGAAATTACTTGAAGGATTATGGGTATGATAATGAGATGAAAGAATATTTTGAATCCATATCAGACTATAAAAAGGCTGCCAAATGGATAACAGATCACGCTTCAGTCGGAATAGGAGCCTACTATGTAGGGGATAGGATTGCTAATCCTAAAAAAGAAAAGAAAAGAAACGGAGGGAAGCTTACTCCATACAAGGTTGGTTTTCATTTTATTGATCATAAAAAAGAATACGGAGATCCGAAAGATGCATCACATAGATTACCCGGTAGGAAATTCATGTATTTCTACGAAAACGATAAGCCGAGTAAAAGCATTGTGTTTGCTGAAGAAGGTGGCGTAATTGGCAAGCAGCGTGAAGCATATGATTACTTTACTAATAAGCGAGGTATGTCTAAAATACAGGCGCTCGCCATCATAGGTAACCTCATGGCTGAATCCGGTCTTAAAGATGACATATACGGAGACAACAGAACGTCATACGGCATACAACAATGGCATAATGAGCGCATGGATAAGTTGTTCAAGCACGCCAAAAAGAAAGGTCATTCTACACCCACATTCAAAGACCAACTTGAGTTCTTAGCTGACGAATACGAAGGGAAAACCGGATATTCTAATTTCTTATACACAAGAAAAGGGAAAAAAGGACCAGGGTATTACAACTACAGCCGGCAGGATTTTATGAACGCCGATAACCTTAAGGATGCTGTAGTAGCTTGGAACCAAGGGGCAGGACGCCCTCATAAAAGTGTGATACGAAACGATGACCGTTATAACTATGCTATGGAAGTTGCTAAAAATCTTGGTTTGGATATTAAAGAAAATTCCGCATCTTTGTATGGTCAAATGGGATTCGGAGATGATGGAGAAATAGCAGCATCGGTAACACTTCCAGAGGTAGAAGTGGCAGCCGCCCTCCCTAACCCGGAAGCTCCGTCCCCGGAGAGACAGTCCGAGGAAGAGAGATTCCGTACATGGACTGAAACGTATGGTAAGGACATCGTAAATCATTTACTGACGTTAGACGGGAAAAAGGATGGTGATGACAGTGATTACAGCATGATGTATAAACAGCATGAAAAAGAAAGCGAAGAGGATAAGAAAATGGCTTTGATTAATGCCGTGCTTCCCAATATACAACTTCGCATTAAAGGCGTCACTGACAATTAGAACAATTATTTTCTTACTCATGAAGCGAAGCCGGATTTGAGACTCGTTATGCGGATACCGAAGGTTGAAGAACGATATCAAGATAATCCGGCTTTTTTGTGCGATTTCGTGAAGGATGGAACTATCATCGCCTTGGTTTAACAGAACAGACCTACGTACCTCTACTGTCCTGACGGGCATGGACGCCCGTCTCGCCTACTAGCCTGCCTAATTCTCCACTGGCTACCTAATATAACTATTAACGTCACTCCATCACCTATCTCCTTTCAGTCGATAGGTTCAGTCGTTTTTTTTAAATGTTATATGTTCTTTCGCATCGTTCCCTTCGGTCACGATACTCAATCCTTTAACACAATTAGGCAAACAATACAATAGACGGAAAAAGTAATTTGTTAATCTGTTCACTCACTTAACTCCCTTCGGTCGTTAAGTTCATTCACTGTAAACAATTATATGAATAAATGGTAAAGTATATAAAATAATATAAATGATATAATGGGTAAGATCATTGAAAATGGTCTTAATATTAAGGAAAACGGAGACTATTCATAGGCGTAGTTTTAATTCAAGATTTGTTGTCCCACCCATGACGGTCAGTCGGTTACGTTCAGAACCGTTTTCCCGTCTCTTATCCAAACCGTCATAAAACAAAAAAACCTTGTATCCTATTTCTCTCAAACCGGATACAAGGCCGTGCATTTTCTTCTTTGAGCGTATGATGAAAAACCATATCTTTGCACTAAAACAACATAAATATGGACACAAAGTTAAAAGAAATAACAGATCCTCACAAGTTACACGACAAGCTCTTTAAGAAAGAGCAGGTCTCTCCGATAGAAGTTATATACAATAGCTTCAGCAACTTAGGGTATAATGTAGTACGCCGTCCATCCGGTCAGTGTTTAGGCAATTTGAGATATTTTAATCTATTTTACGACAAACATACTCATCATTTCTATCAGAAAGACAGGAAGTTGAGATATTGTAGTAACTTTCTTATATCTGATTACTGGAAAGATAGAGTGCGATGTTTCATAGTTTGGAACTTTGGTTTTGGAAGATTCTTCCCATACAATGACTTCATAGAGGCTATGGTTTATGACTATCTTCGATATGGGAGAAAGTCAGTTTCTTATCTTAAAAGCGTGCAAGAAGCCGAAGAAAAGTGTGTAAGGTTCTATATCCGGTCTCAGATAGATATGCTCCGTAAGGAAGGATATGCCGCTTATCGGGCTAAGTTTAAAGAAGAACGTCCTCAGTATTTTATTGGAGACGATAGGACGGTGTTTAGGTGCCTTGACAGCTCTTTAAAAAGAGAAGAGAAGATTGCTGCATGTGTAGCCCACAAAAGGACTTTGAAAGAAGGGATAATGACTTCCTTCATCAATCATCTCAAGAAACATCCTACCACCTTGTATTCGTGGTTCTCGTCAGAGGTGGACAGTCAAGGAAAGAACAGGCTTTGTCTATCTGAAAAAGCCATTAATTATATTAATAAGAGACTGGCTCGCAATGGGTTAAAGTCTCTTTCTGCATCATATCTTTTTAGAACGTTTAGAAAAATGGTGAAGACCTTGTTCGGTTCTAATGTCAGGTCGTTCTTGAATAGCTGTCTGATGTCTGTTTCAACAGAAGAGGTTTTAACCAAATCTATGAAGAAAATAGTTTCCAAGACGGTGCTGTTTTTGTACAAGAGAGCGCTTAAGAACTATCGCATGGCATGCGGTCTTAAGTACGACCCTGATTCGGGTGGTTTGTCTTCCGTACATGATTGATTTTTAAACGTATCCCATAACGTTGGATTTTCTCGTTCGTTTCTCTTATCTTTGTGAAAAAAGATGATATGAGATTACGAATCATAAAAAATCGTCCGGTATTCGCTCCTGGTGGTAGTGTTCAGGATGTTACACAACAGGCTGATACGACATCTAATCCTTATATCGATATGGATATGTCCAATGTTCCTGGTATGAGTGAGATAAATTCGGAAATAGACATGATGGAGGCAGGATTTGACAATATTATAGGTCCTGACTATTCTACTATAAAAATGCAAGAACCTTCTATTCCGACTATGAATGTAAGTAATAACAATACGTTCGATCCTAAGTCTATGCCCAAAGGAACTATTGTTAGTGTTGATAAAGAAGAAAATCAATCAAAAGAAAAGCGATCACAGGATGGAAATCCTCTCGATCCTATGACTATCCCATATTACTCACCCGACCTAACCAGCAGAGCTCAGATGTTCGGATCCAGCCTTGGCAGGATACGAGCTGGTAATAAGGTGGGCGCTAACGTGGCTCAAGCTGCCTTATCTGGTGTTAGTTTAGGATTAGGTCTTACCCGTAATATCATGGGAGCTTCATCTGCTGCATATGCTGCCAGCAGAGACGAGCAGGCTGCAAGGGAAAAACTTGCCAAGGAGCGTCGTCAGCAATTCATCAAGTGGGAACGTGAAGGTGGTGGCGTGAATTTAGGTAACGGTCAGAAGATGGATACGTCTGATATGACCGGCGAATATATTTATCCTCTTCCTAAATCTATGGAGGATAATGCTAACGTAGAGATAGAGAAAGGCGAGTATGTGCTGACGCCTGATTCAGTGGGGCCTATGGAAGCTAAAGGAAACAGGCATGAGAATGGAGGCACGCCAGTTGATTTACCGGAAGCTTATATTGTTTCCGATTATCGTAAGATAGATGATGAGTTCGCCTCTTACGTTAGAGAAAACTACGGTATTAAGGCAACGTCTAAAGATACGTATGCTACACTCCTTGATCGATATAAGAAGAAGATCGGTTTGTCTGATAAGTATGAAGATCAGGAGCGTGTATATAAGAGATTAGAGAAAAATGAAGATGTAAAAGATAAAAATACATCTAATCTTAATGCTTCTATTCTTTCCAAGTACGTCAATGAAAACCAGAAAGAGATAGACGAGCTTGAAGTACAATTTCGTTCTTTCGCTGAAATCGTTTATGGCAAACAGGAAGAATCTAAGCGTAACGAGAAGATGGATGCTTTCTTCAGGGATGGCGGGGTTGTTGATCTGAATCAGGTAAAGAAACAAGCCAAGGCTTTTAATATTGCAGAATCAGATGCCAAGAACTGGATATATGACGAGTATGTTAAGCAAACCAGGAAAATGGCTGAAGGTGGACCTACTCAGAAGGAGCTGGAGGAACTTAGAAAGAATGCTATCGGCTACAATAAGCTTATCAATCAGTTATTTGGACGAACTCTTAATATGACTGTATCTGATGTTAGTGGTCGTGAGCAGATTCTTAATCCTGATTCCAGTGTCAATGCCAACCAGAATCTCCAACATAGAAGCAATTTAGGATACGGCAGGGTAAATGATAAGGCGGTATCTAATTTGCTCGACATAAACCGATGGGCTAACAAGTACAATACGGATGGTGATTTTGATACAGAAGGTTTCCAGAAAGGATACAACAGGCAATTAAATGCATTGTGGGCGTTAGCTGATGTAGGCGCTATTACGAATGCTGATGCAGCCAAGAAATTCAGAGATGAATACGGATTCTGGGGCCAGGACGCCGGAAGCTACGGAGGGAATCAGGCTTATAATTCATTTGCCGTAGATGATAAGTTTGGTCAGACAACAGCTACTCGTTCTTATTATGGGTTGGACGTTGTTTCGGCAGAGCAAAAAAGATTGTTAAACGAAAAAGGGATAAAGAATTATGTTGACTTATTTGGTGATAAATCTGATGCCGCTAAGAAGATTCTGGGCTCCGATTATAATAAGTTTGTTGCTTTAAGAGATAGTGGGTTAATGCCGGAAATAGACTTCGTTCTTGAGTCTGTTAAACCAGAAATGAAGCCTATTGAGGCCGGTCCCATAGCACCAGGCCTTACACCGCCTAAGATTGGATCTACTGGAAGGATAGAGGTAAAACCGAAAGCAAGTACGCCTACGACTGCAACCGACACCGATACAGAGGAGGTGGTTGAAGACAACGGACCTAAAGGACAGGGCAGACCGGCGGCGTTCGGTCCTATTTTCCCGGAGATGCTGAGAACGCTCGATACAGGCTTGGAGATAGAAGGTCTGGAAAGGCATCAGGCTCCGAGAATAGACCCGGTTCTTCAATCTGCTGATCAGTATATCAACGAGCTCAACCGCGCGACATCGGCTCAGTTGGACGCAGTAGGTGACGTGCCCGACTCCCAGCGCTCCGCTATTCTGGCTAATATGAACGCCATAGCCGGAAGCAATATAGCCAAGTACATTAACGAAGTAAATTTCAATAACGCAAGGCAAATAAACGAAGCTGATAGATTCAATGAAATGGCTTATGTTCAGACAGACGATAAGAACATAGCGGAAAGGCAACGTTATGAATCTGGGTTATTGAAGGCTATGGCTATAAGGGATGAAAATCTTGCTCGTTATTATGACAGCATAAACAGTGAGATACAGAATAAGTTCAATGTTCGTACATCGTTGAATACCATAGCTTCCATAGCTCCGAATATGAGAATGCTTCCAAGTGGTCAAATTATTTACGTTCAAGGTAATCAGGATGTGATGAATATGGGTGATTATTCTACACCTTACTTGAGAAGTTTAAATGAAGAAGATGATGAAATTAAAAGAAGAAGGAGGACCAAATAGTGGCTTCACAGTATAGTATTTTAAGGCAATATGCCCCGTATGTTAGTCCTTACAACATAGATCTTGTTAAGGACGTCATGATGTACAAACAGCAGAAGGTTGATGCTGCTCGTGAAAAGATCTATACCCAGGTAGATTATCTTATGGGTCAAGAGATAGATAAGCCTGAAGCCCGAGCTTATATGGAGGATAAGATGTCAGGTGTGATTGCTAACATCAATCAAAAATTTAAAGGCGTGGATCTTTCTTCTGATGGTGTTACGAGAGCCATACAAGGAGAGATCAGTTCGGTGTTGGATGATACGGTCATTAACGCGATTGCCGGCACAAAAGAAGGCAGGAGAATGCATAAAATGCTATCTGATTTACAAATAAATAATCCAGAACTTTATTCTGCTGCGAATGCTTATGCGGCTTTAAAGCCGTATAATGAATGGGTGAATGATGGAAAGGCTGGTTCCCGTCTTGCTCCTCTTCAATATACTCCTTATACTGATTATAATAAGGAATTAAAAGATAGGATAGATTTTATAAGCAAGCTTCATAAAGGAGCTAAAGTTCAGATTCCTATTCTTGACAAGGATGGTCATCCTACCGGGGCAGTACAAGAAGTAACTAAGGATATGCTTACTCCTGAACAGATAGCTTCTTTTGCATTGTCAGGGTTATCAGATAAAGCAAGGCAGCAGATGCAGGTGGAGGCTATTTACATGGTAGACTCTAATCCCTCTTTATATTCGTATGATTCTGTTCTTGGTTTTATGAATAAGCAGATAAGTGATAAGCAGAGGTATGTTGATGCTCTTACTGCCGATCTTTCCGGTTTGGGTTCTGATCCTGCAAAGAAAGAAATGGTTGAAAATGAAATAAAGAGAGCCAAATCTGAAATAGCTTCCATGAAATCTGAATTTAGCAGAATGGATGAAAGGGCTTACGATCCGTATCTTGGAGCGATGAGGGTTATTGAAAATAATTTTATTAATAATGCTGCTGCTTCATATGCTTATGATAATTCGTCTTTCATAATCAAAGCCGACGAGCTTTACTGGAAAACCAAAGAATATAATCAGAGGGAAAGATTAGCTAATTTGAATTTCGAAAAATGGAAGATAGAATTTGAATATGAAAGAAATAGGGATATTGCAGAGTTTGAATATGGTAAGAATAAGGATGAAGCCAGATTTGGATTAGACGAAGAACGTCTGAAGATGCAGAATAGGCTTAATGAAGCCAGAATAGCAAAACTTATGTCCTCTGGTGCAGGAGCGGCAGGCGGCAGAGCTGGAAGCCGAGCCATGCAGGTGGGCGTTGGCACAAACTCTGGTGGAACTATTTCAGCTAATCCTATCGAAACTAAAAATATTAGCATATCAGAAGAAACTCATAAGAAGTTTAATAAGGCATATACAGATCTTGTAACATCCGGAAGTAGACTATCTACAGCCCTTGGTGCTGAAAACATGAAAAATATTCAAGCTGCCATATCAAGAAATATGACGGATGAAACATCAGGATACAAGTATCTTATGGATGAAGAAAAACTTCTTAAGTATATAAAGGACAATGGAGGTCTCTCTAATGATATGTTTGACAAGCTACCTGTGGCAGAGAGAAAAGCTGCCACAGATGCTTATATGCAGCTTAATAGCGCTGTAGACAAGATGGATATAGAGAATGATAGAATTAAGAAGGAGAATAAGATTTATGATAATATTGTATCTGAAATAGCAAATGCGATCGCGCAGAAGGAAGGAGGTAAACCCGAAGAATATATAGCCTATGCTACAGCGTTATCCCTTAATGATATTTTAAGAAAAAATAGAGGTACAGTCGGCGATGTAGAATCTGGAGTAAGATATTATGAAAAAGGATTCTCGCCTGCTGATATAGCTACTATAAGAAAGAGGGTGAAAAATGATGGCATTGATTTATCTAAAGTATTTGAGAGGGATAGCAAAAGTGGCAGGTATTTCTTAAAAAAATACGATGATGTAAAAAATAGTTTCTCGGATGGTGAAGAAAAGGTGTTTTTTAATACACTGTATTCTATTAGCGGAATGGAGAGCGTTGGAGGTGATGTAGTAAGCGATATTAATATAGCCAATCAAATAACTAAGGTTCAAGATGATGGTATAAATGAGATACGTAAAGAATATCTCGAACTGTATTCACCTAACACAGTAACGTATTCAACCAAATTAACCTCCAAGGAGGCTGGTTATAGAGAGATGGGTGTTCTCAGGGATCTATTTACTAAAAAAATGGCAGAGCATCCTGTTGGTAAATCTAAATCATCATCGGCAACTATTGAATCATTTTCTTTGACAGAATCGGGAATAGCCGACAATGGAGAGAAGACTTACAGTTTGGTTGCTAATCATACTGGTGAAAGAGAGGAAATAGATATTGTTGAGGTATCTGAAACAGAGTTGATAAATAATGGCATAGATCCTGGTATTAATACTCCTTCCGTCGATATAGGTGGATATGAAAGTGGTATTATAAGACCTACATTTGGAAGTGATACCAATATGTGGTATCCGAAGATGCTTGAAAATTCAGATATATCACCCGCTTATGCTTCTGTATCTTCAATGATGAAAGTGTTATCAGATATGATAAATGAATCTGGTAATAATTTAGATGATATGCCAGAACAAAAGGTTTGGCTTCTTAATGCAGCTAAAGATATATTGGATAACAGTGGAAAGCTTGGTGTAAAGGTTGAAGGTTATGATCCTAAGACAAGTTACGGTTATGGATATGAGACAAGGCTTTATCTTATGGAGAATGGTAAACCTGAGTTAATAGATTCGTTTGATACTCCTAATGTATGGTTTGCGGATAATGTGTCTAAAGAACTTGCTGTTGCGCCTCAGAAAAAAATAGTTGATTTTGTTGTGGCAGCCATAACAGAGGAGATTAAGGATATGGTGGCGGCAAAAGAAGGAGGTAATTTACCTGCGTCTTTGAATAAAAACGGCAAGTTGATGAAGTTGTTGAATAGTGTAAATAGGGAATAATATATGGAAAATAAGGAACAGACATTGGTAGAGAAATCAGGTTTCTTACCATCTACTGGATTAAGAGGGTATAATGCCGTAGTTCCTACGCGATATGAAGAAGAATCTTCTCTTATTGAGGGAGCAAAAAGAGAGATGGAGAGGATGAAAGTAGGTTCATATACTCCCCCGGTATCAGCCATAAATCCTGATGATGATTCAGAAAAAGGGTCTGATATTAGCGGAATAGATACTTCTTTTGATGTAGACACATCTTTTTCTGGACTAAAATCGGCTCTGAATGGTGGAGATGATCCAAGAAAGAAGAAAGAGGAGTCTTATAATAAGTTAAATTCCATGATAAAATCTATTCAAGATAAATCAAGGAATACTTATTCTGGTAAACAAACGTCTTATGGTGAGGTTATAGCTGGTAATCAACAGTCATCTGCTGTTGATTTTGGTGTATTTGGTAAAGGAAGAACTATTAAGTTAGATGAAGCATATGACTTTTTATCCGATGGGAACATCGGTCTTGCAAAGTTTAAAAGTTATATGCCAGGAAGGGATAATGAAGATTATTACGGAAGAAGGCAAACTACTTGGAATAAGGCTGTTAATGGTATAGGGAAACTTGTCACAAAAACAGCATTATATGGTGTATCAGGAGTAGTAGGTATTATCCCGGCTGCGTATAATCTTATAAAGACTGGTACGTTATCTTCTGCATTTGACAATGATTTTACACGGGCCATAAATGATATAGATGAAAGGATAAACCACTCTCTTCCTCATTATTATACAAGAGAAGAGCGTGATATGGGATTTTTGCAGAGTCTTGGAACTGCAAATTTTATTTTTAATGATGTTATTGGAAATGGTCTATCGTTTACGACAGGAGCTATTCTGTCTGCCTACCTTACAGGTGGGATGGGCGTGTCAAGTCTTGGAGCTGTTGGCGCTAAAGTAGGGATGAGAGTGGCCGGAAAGATGGCGGCGTCTAAGATTGCGGCAAGTGCTGTAAAATCAGCTTTTGGAGCGTATAGGGCAGGAGCGATGTACGGCAGGGCCATAGGCAATATGGCCAAGGTAGGAGTAAATACGTTCGTGGGCGCCGGCTGGGAGTCTGCCGTGGAGGCTCAGTCCTTCATGAAAGACTCTGAAAGTAAATACAAGGAATATTTTAAAAATATGTATGGTCGGAATCCTAATCAGTCTGAGATGGCTGAATTTAAGAGTTCTATTTCCGATACAGCAAACAGCATATTTTTAGCTAATATGGGTATAGTTGGATTATCCAATTATCTTCTTCTGGGAAAATATCTTGGAGTAGACACTGGTTTTGCTTCTAAATACATACCTGGATTAAAGGGTGTATCAAACACATATAGGGGATCAAAGAGTTTTGTAGATCGCTATTTGTTTGGATTAGGGACTAAGAAGGTAGCGGGTGATGCTGGAAGATTACAGACGGTAAAAGCGAATTTATTCCAGAAATCCTTAGCTACTATTTGGAATGTATCTAAAAGACCCATATCTGAAGGTGTATGGGAGGAAGGCATGCAAGGTGTTGCTCAGCGCATGGGAGAAGATTTTATTAGATCAAGATATGATAAGACGTATCTTGATGCTACGTCTTCTATAGTTGATTCTTTTTCTAAGGCCATAGCTGAACAATTTACAACCAAAGAAGGATTGAAAGAGATTGGCATAGGAGCCCTGATTGGTGGTTTATTTGGAGCCAGAAATGGTGCTTTTGGTTTATATGAAAGGAGAAATAAAGAGCGTACTATTAATACTGATGTTGAGAAATTTAATAGTAATAATGCTTTTACTTCTCAATCTGTAAAAGACTCTATGCGAAATTTAGCCGAATTTAATGCTCAAATGAATGATCCTGAATCAGATTATTATTCTAAATTTGAATTATCTGACAGAATGGGAATGTTAGAGGATACGGCTAACAATTTCAGGTCAATGGTTAAAAGCCTTGACGAAAGTGAGTTGGCTTCTGAAATGAAAGTAGATGAAGAAACTGTTAAAAAATACAAGGAAGATATTATAAAAGATTTTGATAAGAAGTTAGCCAATTATAAAAAAGCTTCTTCTTTTGCTGAGGCTATTACTGCTGAGACTTCATCTGATCTTTATCGATCTAATGTTGCTAATGCTGTGTTTAAGGGGTTGGATGCAGAGGATATGGCAATGGAAGCATCAAATGATATTGCTGATTATGTAAATGACAATAATTTGTTTGATGATATAAATACGTTTTATTCATTATCAAGTCAAGCTTTTGATACAGCTAATCAGTTAAGGGAATTGCGTAATGAGATCAATGATCTGAATGCTGAAATAGAAAGGTTGGCTACAACTCCAAGAAGAGTAGAGGATGGCAATGATACCGAAGCAGAGGCTATAAAACAAAAAACTATTAAATACGATAATCTTAATAAGGAATATAGAAGGTTGTCAGAAGATCTTCTTAGTAGTTATAAAGAAGTATTTTATTCTTTTGATCCTGGAGTATCAGCTCTTGAGTTGTTTAAATCCGAAACGATAACTGCTGAAGATATATTAAAAGCTTATGATTCTGTTGCTTCTTTAAGCACTTATATCGAGAACAATAAGGGGAAGAAAGAAGCAGAGGATTTAAGAAAGATGGTGGTAAAATACCAGCAAGCTATTACCCAATATAAGGTTCTACGGTCATTCATGAACTCCATGCAGGATAAGAAATTTATGAGACACGATTTTTCTTTATTCTCTAAGTTCTTAAATGATATGGTGTCATCCGATACCAAGCCTATAGAAAGTGATCGTTTTTATCAGAACCAGGAAGGAGACAATATCAGTTTAGATGAAAAAATAAATGAACTCCTGAACAATGGTGAAATAGATTCAGATGAGGCATTTACAATGAAAGTATTTGGTCATTTAAATGATGGTATAACTCAGAAACCGAAAGAGGATATATTGTCTGATTTTGATTATGAGTTGGCTATGGAAGATCTTTTGTCTGCACCTATAGAGGTTAGAGAACGTATAGTAGACAAGATATATACAGGTAATCAAGATCTTTTATCTCCAAGAGAGAAGGAGATATATGATAAATACAAGCAGGATATTGATGATTACATATCATTTCTTGGAGACAGTCCGGCTAAGATGATAAAAGATTTATCAGATAAAGTTAGGAGACTTACTGAGCCTCGATCTGTGTATGAGGATAATAAAGCTATTATTGATATGGCTAAATCCAATTTGGAACCAGATCAAAGGAAGGAACTTGATGATGCTATTTCTTTGTATGTTGATATAATGAACAGACGAGATAAAGGGGAGAAAGTTGACGAAGATAAGCTTGCCGATTCGGTATTTACCATAGAAGATCTTGGCCAGGTTGGAAACATCACGGATCTCCTTCCTTATATCGAACAGAACAGGATTATTGATAAAGGTCGTATTTCCGAATCTACGTTAAGTAATTTTGGGGAGGATGATGCTAATATAGATTCTCTTGTAAATGAATTAGACGAATCTGATAATACGCCGGGAGCCAATATAGATAGCGCCCAGAATCCAGAGACGTTGATGGTAAGAAGAATCTCCAACGACGGCAATGAAAGGTATGAAATTGCCGGTCTTAGAGCCGATAAATTTATATCTTCTATAAAATCATTGGTTCCTATTCAAATAAGCTCTGAAACGAACGCTAATGGCACTAAAAGGTATTCTCTTAACATAGGTGGGGAAACGGCTACTATAATTGAACTGCCTTATCATGCGAGATGGTCTATAGACAAAGAATCGGCTCGTGTTCTTAACCGTTACACAGATGTGTCTATTCAGGACGTGGGTAATTCATATTCTTTGGTTTATAAGCGTCTTGATTCAGACGAATTGGTTCCGTACAGAACAGGTGTTGGATTCGGAGAGAATGAAGTAGATAAAATAGATCAGGAAGCATTATCTTCTTTGAAGAAAGGAGATAAGGTTAATCTTGAGATAGATGCAAATGATACCTATAATCAGTCTCTTTTTGCCGAATACAATGATGCTGTTCAGTCCGGTGATAAAAAAAGAATAGAATCTGCTGAAAATAAGCTGGTATCCAATATGGTTATCAAGGTCATGAGTGGAAACAGATTCGTTTCTGTTGTAAAAGCTGACACAGGAGGCATAGATGGTATAAGTAAGATAAGAAGAACGGCTTTTGACAAGTGGAAGAAGGACGCCGGCCGGTCGGCCACCATCAACGTCGGCACGCATGTTGTTGCCCAGACCCTTCCTGGAAGACCGGTGTTTAACATGAGAGTAAACGGTCAAGGATATGGTCAGGTAGAAAATCTCCCTATTACCGAAAAAGGAGCTGAAAAAGTATCTGATGTCGGATATGTATTAAATGGCAAAGTCGTGCTTAAGAACGGATCTAAATACACAGGCTTCCCATTTGCTTATTCTATATTAAATGACAAGGGGAATAATTACAAAAATGTAAGAGTTCCGGTAGTTGTCATCAAAGGCAAAAACGGTCTTAATTATCTTTTCCCGGTTAGTCTACGTTCTGTGGAATCAGAGGAAGGAAAGAAATGGATTTCTTTTATAGATATGCTGCTTGAATCAGGTGACTCTGAATTGTTACAGATGGGTCAAGATGATATACAAGATCTTAATGCGTATCTAACCAAGTTAGGCCTTGATCCGGCTTCGTATCAAGTATCGTATTTGAATCCTATTTCAGGGCTTAGAAAAGCTCGTGAGGCTATAGAAAAATTATCTACGGTTCCTGATGTTGTTAAATGGGTAGAAGATGAAAGCAGGAATGTGAAAGACATTGTGATGTCTGAAGTAGAATCTGGAATAGATTTCGAAGGTGAGATGTTTGTCGCTCCTAAGATCAGGATTCAGTTTGGTAAATCATCTTCCAGACCTAAATCACTTATAGAAGATGATCCCCCTTTCTCCGATGAGGGTAAGACCGTTACTTCCAAGGAAGATGTGGATATTTACGAAGATGAAATGCCAGAGGAAGACCCTGTCCGGGGGACTCGGCCGGCGCCACCAGCCCAGCCGGCTCCTGCGGCACAAGCTACGCAGTCCTTACATGGCAAGAAGCGCACCTCCAGAAAAAACTTCTCTCTTATGTTAAACGAAATAGAATCTCATATAGAAAAAGAAGGATTGCCGTCTTATGCTAATATTTTTGATTTTATAGCAAGGAAGATTGTAGGAGGTGATTTGAGGTTTCTTCGTGAGAGAGGTAATCCTAAAAGCCTTAAGGAAGAAATGGGATTAGAACCTAAAGGAACAGTAGGTGATAAAATATCCACTCCTTCTAAAAAGGGAGGTAAGACCTTAGAAGAATATGTTTCTTGGCTTCGTTCTCAAACAGATCAGGTGGTGGTTGATTATGTTGGTCCAAGATCTGACGAACAAATTATATCAGAGTTGAAAAACTTTTTGAAATATATTAATTTTGTTCCAAGCAAGGCTTTGAATTATTCTCTTAGAGTCAATGGCATGGATGCCCTAAAAGAATATGGCACAAAAGAGGAAGTAGAAAAAATGGAATCTGACATCAATAGTTTGGTTTCTGAAGTTTTGCCTACGGTAGATAATCAAACTGTAGAAGATGTTTCTACTGCAATAGAATTAAATAACCTGCCTGCCATATGGAGACCTATGGAAAGCCTTGATATGACAAACGAGGAAAAAATAGAGTTTTTGAATAACGTAGCAGATTTCCTTAGCGGCATTCCAGAGTATGATGCTGTTGTGGAGTCTATAGAGTCAGAATCAGATAATATTTTAAATGATGGAAAAGAAGGAAGTGCAGAAGGCGGTGCAGTACGCGCTGAGGAAGATGGCGATAAAAAGGGAGATGGAAAAAGAGAAGGACAACCCAGAGATGATGGCAAAGCTGAGGGAGATGTCTATTTACCTGGATCTGAAGAAGGAAGAGTAGATAACTATAAGAAGAACGGAGATAAGTTCTCTGATATTGCCGAAGTTACTTTATGGTTACTTAGAAGGGCTGCCGGCATAACCTCTATCCCGGAAGGAGAAGAGGTTTATGTAGAGGGGGATGAAGTTAATAGCATTATGACCGATATGGAATCAAGGTACGGGATAGACACCATCAACCACTCGCATACGACTAAGGCTATAAGGGATCTTAACGGCGTATCAGGTTATAAAGTAGAATACGGCTTAACCTTTTTAACATACGATCCTTTTATTAGAATATCCAATCCAAGGAAAGAATCTAAGGCCGAGAAAGACGAACCTCGTATATCCGAAGAACCGCTTACTCACATATCAAGGGTAACAACCCCTTATTTCCTGTACGGCGGTGATGAAGCATATACATCTGTTCCGGCTAAGGTAGAACCTATACCGGAGAAGATAATGGGTCGTAATGGCATTAAATTTGGTATGAGTGTAGTCGAGTTAACCAAATTAGGGTACAAAAAAGCTGGTGGAAACTGGATATATAAATTCTATATGAACTCAGGTGTGTATGATTTGTATAATATCAGTACCGGTGAAGCGTTTAGGGCAAAACCGAATCTTGGAGTTAAGATAAGTTCCAGTGCATTCATCCGCTCTTTATCTCAATCTGGTAGAAAAATACAAAATATGATGAGTAATATGAGCCAGGAAGAGATAGACAGGAATAAGAATCTCGTAGAAGGTTCTGATAATTCGGATTCGATAAATGAGTTAAATAAAGAGTGTTGAGTATGAGAAGGAGATACGAAGATGTTTCAAATTTTGTTCAGTATCAGTTGAAGACCAATCAGCAGGGGGATATAGAGGTTTATGTTGATGACAGGTTTGTTGGAAACGTAAGTGAAGGAGTCTGTAATTGGAAGGATATTGAATACAAGAGTAAGGTTACTATATCTTTGAAAGGAGTCGAGGATAAGGCTAAAACTTCAAGTAAAAGAGTCGGTCCTTATTGTCACATTTATAGCATATTTGGAGGAAATGAATCTTATCATGCAGGTCCGGATAGTAATATAAAAAAGAGTCCGGTTACCACCTTTATAATGTATTGTTATAAAAATGGGGATATTACAACTACCACTACTTATACTAAAAATTTATCTGGAACTCTTCAGATAGGTAAAACACAATTGACTATCAATTACAAACAAAGTAAAAGTCAGTCTTTCTCCGGTGGTTCTGGAGATTATGTAACATCCGTATCTGATTTCCCTTTTGTTACTGGTCCAGGAAATGATAGCGTTGAGTTCGAAGGAGAGGGAAGATTGATAGTTGAGACAGAGGCTTCGCATTATGAAATAGAAGTTTCTTGACATACTCCCATCGCTAAAGCAAATGGGATTCTTGGATACAAGCGCAAGAAACCCCGATGTTGCTATCGTTGGAATTACTCTTGCTCTCCAATTCGGAAATGCCCTTCCGAAGTATATTACGGGCTGCAAGAATATCACGGTCGTTTACCGCTCCGCACGCCGGGCATACCCACGTGCGGTCGCGTAACGACAGTCCTTTATTAATGCAGCCACATTCGCAAGTTTTGGAAGAAGGATACCATTTGTCAATCTTGTGTATCGTTACTCCATACTTTGAAGCAACATACGTAAGTTTATCAATAAAAGAAGAATGACTGAGATCAGAAACTTTCTTTCCCCACAAACGTTTCATTCCTTCAATGTTTAGATCTTCAATAAAAATATAATCATACTGTTTGCATAACTGGTGTGCTAATCCCCATTGAAAATCCGATCGAAGATCGTTTATTTTACGATACGTTTGTTGGAGTTCAAACAGTCTCCTTCTTCTATTGTTGGATCCTTTCTTTGCATTAGAAAACCGTTTGTTTAGTTTTCTAATCTTGTTTTGATATTGTTTGAAGAATAATGGAGAATCGATTTTGCTACCATCACTTTTAGTTAGATAAGTTTTCAGCCCAAAATCCAATCCTATAGATGCACCATCATGTGTCTTTCTATAAGAGCTTATAGGATTATGATCTGTAACTACAATCAAACTAAAACGTGAACAGGTTTCTCTAACTATTCTAATTTGTTTAACATTACCTTCGTAGACTCTACTGTATGAAAATCTAAATCGTTTCTTTCCTTTGTTAATTGTTAGACAATTCCCATTCAGGGTAAACCCTCCTTGTTTGAAAACAAAAGAGTTAAAACAATCAGCTCTTTTGAACTTAGGAGGTCGTTTAGCCAACTTCTTAAAGAAACGATTATAAGATTCATCAAGACGTTCAAGTATTTCTTGTGTTGTTTGAGAATGAAGAAGATTTCTTTTAATTCTTTTGGTAAAATGTTTCTTCATTTTACCAATTGATATATATTTCCTAAACAGTTTGTAGTATCTACGTTGTAGAGCTAACGCATGATTCCATACAAAACAACATTCACGAAGCATTTTGTCAAGATACTTCGTTTTCCTGGAATGGTATATGTTGTATTTGTATGAAATCATTTTTATCTGTAATTTTGATTCAAAATTAATCAAACCAATTCATCCACCTTCTAAAGTATGGTGGTTTTGTTGGTTAAATTATCATAATTTCTATTTTTATAATATCTTTGTCTAAAATATTTATCACTATGGGTGTCAAATGTCAGATAGAAAAAAAGGAAAATGAAATAAAACGGGTTAAGGCTCCTAACGGGGAGCCTTCCGTTCTTTACGAAAGTGCTTTAAAAGTATTAGGAAACAGCGAGCGGGCTCTTCAGGTATGGGCTAAGGCTTACACTCCTGGTTTTTTGTCGTATTACGGTCATTGGAATAACCCGGCTCCAGGGGAGATGTTTAACACCGATCCCAATGGCGAACCTCTTTTAGAAGATGTGCTGTCGTATATGAAGCGTCAGACTTATTTTGCTGATCCTTTAACGGCTCAGGATGTTAAGGATGTAAGGGATTTCCTTTTGTCTACTCATTATTTTTTCAATGCGTCTTCATTGTCTAATGCTATTCTCTTCGATTTTTATGTAGATGGCAGTTTGATACTGAATGAGCAGAAATTAAGGAGATCCGGTTTGTATGATGAAACAGAAATAAGTCGTATTTTATCCGATCCTTCTGTTTTAAACGAGGTTTCGACTTCCATGAGAAAGTTAATAGATTCTTCTATTAACGAACATGATAGGGAAAAAGATAATTATTTTATGTCTATTGACTATCAGTATGGTCCTATTGTTTACAAGGAGGGAGTGTTTAACCAATTTGGTAAAAAAGTACCATATAATCCTTCTGAGCTTTATTATGCTATGCGTAAAACAGTAGCCGGCATAAAAAACTTTTCTGAATTTTCATCTGCTTTTGAATCGTTGAGAAATTCATATCCTGAACTGGTTGAGAAATTCGTTTCTGATAAAGAATTTGCCGAATCTATGTTTGATGAGTTCTCATCTACGAATAAGATTCCGGTAATAAACATAGAAGGGGATGATGTGGTGGAAGGCAAGAGAAGATCTTTGTCTAAGCTACAAGATCTTTCTTATTACAATTCCGGCAAAATAGAGTTCCTAAGAGCTCGTATATCAGCTTATTTACATAGGGCTAATGCCGACACCGAATCCGATTTAAGAAGCATGATATGGGATATAGAAGAGGCTTGTACGTGGTTTGGCATAGATATAATAGGGACATCGGAAACTTATGATGGCACAGAAGAATCTTTGAATAAGATAGATAATTTGATGCTGGATCTTGATATTTATGTGGCCAGGCATAATGATGTAAATTATGCTCCAACGCTGGCATCTTCTATAGATGATGTTCTTGGTGATAGTACAGACTATTATTTTGGATTATTGCCGGAGTATATGGATAATTTGAATATCGTTTATTCTGAATCCGATATAGACCCAGTAGAGGCATTTGAGAAACATTCATTGCTTAAGGTAGGAGATAATCTATATCAAAGGATCAGCAAAGATGATCTTAACGAGATGTATCAAATATCAACAGTATTAGCCAAGCACAACCTAACTCATTTTTCTACTAAAATATATCCTGAATCTTGTTTTAAGAACGGCGTTTTGGATAAAGAGAAAGTACGGAACGTAGATGATAATACGCTCATGGCTTCCATTAAAAAATACGTCAGATCGTTCATGGATTCTCAGAACACAGAGGACATGATAATGACCAGGATGGCGTTTGGGCACCCTGCGGTACTTGACGTTCCTTACGTGGATGTGGATCGGGAGTATAGTCGATACATGAACAAAAAACAAGATAGCGAAAACCCATTATCCTTATTCGATTTATACCAATCTTACCTTGACAACAAACTCCATAAAACAAAATTATATGATAATGCCTATAAGTATCTTGACTTCAAACCTGGTCCATCTTTGGGTCTTATTTCTGATGATCCTGATATTTTGAAATCAATAGAATTATCTTTATCTGGAAAAGACAGGTTGATGTTGTTTGATTATAGCATGACCAGTACCGACCCTTCTTTATCAGAATTGTTTTATTTGGAGAGGTATGACCCTTCGTATGCTGGGAATGATTTTGAACACTATTTTTACACCAGGCACCCGTATTTGTTAAAAGAAAAATCGGGTTCTAATATCGTAGAGCAAGATGGTGTTATAACAGCAGAAGGTATTTATGATAATTTTATAAGAGTAGGTAATAAGATATGGTCTAAAGTAAGCGAGAGTAGTTCCGGCTCTATCTACCAAAATCTGACAGGAACCGAATCGGAGGTGAAATACGATTCTACTCAGAAGGCTAAGACGGTAGAAACTGATTACGCTCCATACCAAAACAGATCTGGCTTGACGCAAGACATGACCGTAAGCAAGTCTGAATTGGATGATCTTAACAAATTGGAATGCAGGTAATTTTTGTATATATATATAGTTTTTTCATAGTTATAATTTGGGAAGTGAGGCTTGTGAAAGTCTCACTTTTCTTATATATGCACGTATATCAATAACATACAAGAAAAGTTAGATTTTCATTGTTTATGAATTATTTTTGTTAAGTTTGCAATATTAGTTTCAGGAAGGGATTATGGAAATAAGGAAAAAGTAAGAACCGAACGTAACTAATAACAGTAGGAAATGAGAATCAGTACCATCAAACGTAACAACAGCATTCATCTTATGTATAAAAACATTATGAATGATTTAGGTCAATTAAGAACTGTAGTTTCAAAATCCTATATTTATAATCTGATACAAAATCAAACCGGATTAAGTATCAGAACTATATCCCATGTCTTGAATCACACAAAAGAACAGGATACAGATTCTTTGTGAAAGGCATACATTTTCCTACATTTGTGTGTTCTTTAGTTTTTAGATTTAAGTTTTTCATGGTATTAGTTTAGATTAGTGTAGATCAGGGCTCGCAGTGGTGCGGGCCCTGGTTTGATTTAAAAAGTATTAAAATATTTGCTATTTAAAATCCTGTTCCTATCTTTGCTCCAGAAACAATGAACAACGAGATCCCACCTCTGGTTGTTTGATGTTGAAAGATATTTTTGGCTCATTAGGGTTTGTCATAGTGGGATCTGACATTCTCTTTTGGGCCTATTTTTTTTATCATGGATAAAGTTTCTGTTTTTGAAAGTTCGGATTTTGGAGAGCTTAGAATTATTGTAGATCCAAAAGGAGATGTTTGGTTTGTGGCGTCAGATGTGGCTAAATCTCTTGGATATATAAATGCTAAAGATGCGGTAAAAAGACATGTAGATGATGATGATTCTATGCTTTTGCAAGTATCTGATAATCAATGGGGCGTAAAACGATCTATATTGAAAACCAGATATATAGATAGTATAAGAATAATTAATGAATCTGGTTTATATTCTCTTATATTATCTTCAAAATTAGAGTCTGCTAAGAGATTTAAGAAATGGGTAACATCTGAGGTTCTTCCTTCTATTCGTAAAACAGGAGAATATAAAACAAGTTCCGGTGGAAAGGGAATTTTGGTCCCTGACTTTTCTAATCCGGCAGATGCAGCAAGAGCCTGGGCTGATCAATATGAAGCTGCTCAAAAAGCTATAGCCGAAAAGTCGCAGGCAGAGGCAGAGAAGCAACAAGCTTTGAAAACAATAGAAGAACACAAGCCCGATGTAGAATTTGCCGAGTCTTTTAGGAAAGTAGACCATAACAATATGTGGCTGATTCGTGATATTGCAAAGAAGTTAGAGCAAAATGGTGTTATTATTGCTGAAAAGAATCTTCGCTCATTCCTTGAAGAAGCTAAATTCATGTTTAGGAACGGTCTTGGCAAATGGGAGCTATATAGCAATGTTGTAGTTAAAGGGTATGGAGTGTATAGGTCTTATTTCATAGATAAGTATTCTGGTGATAGAATCAATCAACAAACCATATACATGACAGGCTCCGGATATGAAGTGACCTTAAATGGTATAAAAGGAAAACTCAAAAATGTGTTTCTAAAATATGGCAAGTTTGCTTAAGTTTATTTACAGGTGGTGTTTTGAAAGAATAAAAAACACTACCTTTTTTTGTTTCTGTTTTTGCTGAAAATATTTCTCTTCTATAAGAAATAAACACACCTATATTCCACCTTACAATCATGAACTTTGTTACGTGCTTCATGCACGTATGTTTAACAATTAAATACTATAAAATTATGGGTGGTGATAAAATCGTCCTTTTAGATGGAGCCGGGGCTAACGGTGGTGGTGCAGCCACTAACGGTCTTCTTTCAATGATTCCCGGCATGTTTGCTAATTTGATAGGTGGTAATAAAATGGATCCTAATCTGGTGGCGGCTTTGATGAACGGTCGTAACAACCAGGACGGTTTCGGTGGGGCTAACGGTTGGTGGCTCTGGATAATTGTTTTGTTCTGGCTGTGGGGTGGACGCGGCTTCGGTAACGGTTTTGGAAATGGCGGTGATTGTTGCGCCAATGGTTTGCCGGCTCAGTTGAATAACGATTACGGTCGTGAACTTTTGATGCAGGCAATTCAAGGTAATCGTAGCGCCATAGATCAGATCGCTTCTGCTTTGAACTGTTCTACTACTCAACTTCAGAACGCTATCTGCAACGTACAGGGTGCTATTGATAAAGTAGCCGGTCAGGTAGGTATGACTTCTCAGGCTGTTATCAACGCAGTTCAACAACAAGGTTGTGAAATAGGAAATCAAATCAGCTCTTGCTGCTGCAATCTGAGTTCATTGATCAATCAAAGCACTTGCCAGACTCAGGGAATGATTACTCAGCAAGGTTTTGATAACCAACTTCGCACGTTGGAACAAACCAATATCTTGCAGAACGGCCTCAACCAAGGTCTGAATAACAATCGTGAGCAAGCTACAAGCCAATTCAATATCTTGTCTGCTAAACTTGATGCTCAAAACGTCATGATCAACGACAAATTCTGTCAGTTGGAAATGAGGGAAATGCAGAACACTATTGCTCAACTTCGTGAAGAAAAAGCGGCTTTGACAGCTTCGGCATTATCTCAGCAACAAACCCAGAATATCGTTGGTCAATTACGTCCGACGGCCGTCCCGGCCTACCCCTCTTGTTCTCCTTACCAGGCTTATACTTGGGGACAGGTATTCGGAGGAGGTTGCTGCAATAACGGATGTGGATGTAACAACGGATGTTGCAATAACAACGCTGCTGTCTGATTTTATTAAGAAAGGAGGCTAATATGGCTTGTGTTTCTAAAATAGGATCGTTGTATGAGATGGTTACGAAGAATGTTATTGTCAGTACGACAAACACAATCTTCGGTATTAACCCACGGGCTTGGATCGCCCTTCCGTGTGAGGGTCTTATCCTTCTTAAGATAAGGCAAGTAGTCCCCACAGCCGGAAGTGCTCTACCGGTACAGATTGCGGTCCCGGCAAACAGCACAGTTTCAACAGTAGGAGCCGACACCTGTTGCCCGGTTACGGGAGTGAATGTCGTGAACCCTATTAACGTAGCTGTCACGGGTGCTGCTATGGTAAATGGCACAGAACGCCTTCTGTACTTCAATAAAGTTCGTGGCGTGTTAAGATTAATGGATTGTTGTGTTCCAACAACAACAGCCCAGGCGTCTGAAGTTAAAGCAGGTAAATGATTTCAGTAGGGTGATGAAGATCATCACCCTATTTTCACCTAACTAATATTTTGATCATGTTTTCAGATTTGAAGAAAGGGTTTCAGGTACATACCCTTGATACTAATACAGTACCTAAATACGAATTGGGAAAGGTAGTAGCCGTATCCGAACCCAGGTATCTTCCTCCTCAGCCAGGTCAGTATCAGGCGATGCAGACCCGCGTGGTGGATCTGACGGTAGAGCTCACTGGCGAAACCAAGACCTATACGGTCCCGGAATCCCAGAACGTGGCTAAGGCTATGGGCATAACATTATCTACCAGCATAGATCCGATTATGAACGAACTGAATGCTATAAAAAACACCAGTCAAGACATAATAAACAGCGTAGATGCCCATCGTGCCAAGATAGAGGCTTGTGAATCTATATTAGAAGACATCAATCCGGCATTCAAACAAACGAGAGAGCAGGATCGTAAAATAGCTGGTATAGAAAATAAGGTGAATGACCTTACTGATTCATTCGAAGATTTAAAGAAGTTGATTGTAGAACGTTTGAAATAAGTATAATATGATAGTATATGATTTAAATTCAGGACACAGAGAATATCCTGGATATGACGAGATAGAAGACAGACGAGGTGGAGGCAGAGGCAGAAGCCGGCGTTCTGATGGGACGTACATGGAGTACGGACATGGATTCCTTCCTCCTTATGATCATTACGGTATGCATGAGAAGATGAAGGAAATGGAAGAACGCGAAAACGAGCTGGAAGAAAGGGAAAGAAGGCTCGAAGAGCGCGAACGTCGTCATGAAATGGAGGACCGGGAATACCGGAGGATGGGTTACGAATCCTACCCGATAGATTACTATGGAGACGACAGATACTACGGTGACGGACCTCAGATGCGTAGAGGTCGCGGACGTGGCAGAGGTCGTTCTTATTGAGGAGCAGACGCAGAGGATCCAGCTTATCAGAAATATGTAGATACTTACGGCTACCATTTTTCTAATGCTCTCGCTGATGAGGCGGTAAAGAAGATGGTCAACGTCGATGGATCCAAGAGGATCTGGAAGCAGCCGGAAATAAAAGATATTTTTGAAAAGTGCGGAGCGAAGAAGCCGGATAAAGCGACATGGGGCGATGTCCAATATGTCTTTGCAATGTACTATTCGGATGGTTTTCCGAAGGTCTTCAAATGTGAGAACGAGTTGGTGAAAGCTACGTTAATGTATTTGGATGATCCGGATGCTCCCGAAGGAGTAGCCTTTATAAGATGGCTTGCCGTGCAAGATTACCTCGGCGAAAAAATAAACTGGAAGGATCTGACCTGAGATCCAGACCCAGGTCCTTCCGGTGGTGCGGGAGCCATAGTAAAAAATATGATTCCCGCATTCCCGTTTGGAAAAAAAGGAATAAAAATGTTATACCGGTCGGCGGGCAATAGAATACCCGTGGCCGGTTTGTTTCACATAACTTTTTTTGGATATGAATATAGCACACGAATCTAAATCGAATAAAACCCCATTGTATTTAATAGGAGAGTTGATTGGCGTACCGAATACGGTTATAGACTCAGCATTGCATGAACTGAAAGATAGAATAGACAAAGACCCTAAATATAAAGATGTTAAAAATTGGCTCGAATCTTTACCCAAGATCTGAACCTATTTTTTTTCAATACCAGGCCCGATGCGATTTTAACGTATCGGGTTTTTATTTTAATTCATATTGTTTTATTTTAAATCTAATTAATTCATGAATGTCGTACTTTTGTTGAAAAAGTATTTTTTATGGAAAATAAGGAAGATTACGTTGGTTACGAAGATCAAGAACTGTGTAACCGGTATTACAAAGAGGCTGAAGCCATGAGGCAAAAGCAGGACTGGTCTCGGCTTAGGGCTGTCCCTGCTCCGGCCAAGGGAACGCCATCGCCCGGCTGGGGTCAGCTTGGACGTGGAAATGATGTCCGTGTTAAGTACGTTAGCATCAATTCAGGATTAGGAGGGGACAGATTATGACTGTAGAAGAATTGGCTAATAAAAGATACAGTGGCGAATTTGTTTTCATGCTTGGTCATTTGGAAGGTATAACAAGATTCGTTTTTGAATGTTTTGATCCCAGACCTGATCATGAAGGTAAAAACACTTATATGGTTTCCTATTTTGATAAGGGACTTCGTAGAAGAGATGTGGTAGATGTGCCATGTTATATGAATGTTTTAGCAAAATAAATTAAAATATTGTAAATATCGTGGTTAGAATCGCATATTTCGGAACCGATGGCTGCCCTGGTCATTACGCTATTCCGATACGAGGTAAATTCACAGAAGAGGATATTAAGGTAATAGAATCTGTAGATTGTGATATCCGAAATAACATTAAAACAATATAATTTCATTATAAGGTTTTAATGTACCATAAATGGTCCGGATTATTAGCCTAAGCCTTGAAACGAAGGCTACGTTATTTGAGAATAGACAGTTACCTACGGATGTCTACCCAAGTCCGTAGCTCTAAGGCAAGCGATTAAACAGGAGTAGTGTATTTGCGAAACAGTGTTGCTTGCATCAAAACCTCTTATAACATTGGCGATGGGTATTAACAGGATGAAATATTCCTGACTTATGTTGAATAAACATTAAAAACGTTTGTAGATATGGTGTACGTACAGGATATAAATGGTAAACCTATGATGCCTACAACAAGGCATGGTAAGGTAAGGAGACTGCTTAAAGACAAGAAGGCAGTTGTTGTGAACCTATGTCCGTTTACCATCAAATTAATGTACGTAACATCCGATTACAAACAAGAAATTGTGTTAGGCGTTGATGCTGGTACTAAACATGTTGGTCTATCAGCAACGACGAAAAGCAAAGAACTTTACAGCAGTGAAGTGATCCTTAGAAATGATATCGTAGATCTTTTGTCTACCAGAAGGGAGCTACGAAGAACAAGACGGAATAGATTGAGGTATAGAAAACCTCGTTTCGATAACAGAGTAAAAAGCAAGCGTCCAGGATGGGTAGCACCTTCGGTGCGGTACAAAATAGACGCCCATATTCGTGTTATTGACAACGTATGTTCTATATTACCAATATCCCGTATTGTTATTGAAGTAGCTCAATTTGATACTCAAAAGATTAACAATCCTAATATATCAGGTAAGGAATATCAGGAAGGAAACAAACTTGGTTTTTGGAACGTAAGGGAGTATGTTTTAGCAAGGGATGGGCATAAATGTCAGTATTGTAAAGGAAAATCGAAATCCAAAATCCTTAATGTCCATCACATCGAATCCCGAAAAACGGGAGGTGATTCCCCTTCTAATCTTATTACCTTATGTGAAATTTGTCATAAGGAATACCATAAAGGTAATATAGATTTAAAGATCAGAAGAGGCAAGTCGCTTCGCGACGCAGCCGTAATGGGAATTATGAAATGGAGGTTGTATGAAGAGTTAAAATCCAGATACGACAGAGTTTTTATCGAACGTCAATATTTAAAACGTTTAATTCGTAGACATAATAGACAAATACATAAAATGAAAATTTTAAAAGGAGGGAAGAAGAAAAACAATCAAGCTCCTTTTGAGGTTTTCGGTTTTAGATTGTTTGATAAAGTGTTGTATAACAATAAAATATTCTTTGTTTATGGAAGGAGGAAATCAGGGAGTTTCAATGTCAGGGATTTCAACGGAGAAAATTCAAAAGATGTTTCACGCAAAAAGTTTAAACTCATTAGAGGGAAGAGGCATCCGATTATATTAAAGTAAATGAATAGATTTAATAAATTTAATAGAAAAACGTATCATGTATAATAAAGAAATAGTAATATGCGCCGCCATCTGGGTAAAGGACGGCAAGAAGCGTCCCCATCAGCCCATCAACATACCATCCGGCACCGTGTTCTGTGGATTGAGACATTGTTCTATCATTTCTCAGTTTGTAGCTTATGGTGTTGCTCATAAGAACCGTAGTGTGCAAGGATTTTTGACAAGCAAGAACCGGTTTCTAACAAGAGAGGAAGCATCTGAACTTGTTAAGAACAATAATCAGGAAATGGTAGTAGACAGGAATGCCATTAGAGAACAATTGTATTCAGAAGATCTATATTAACTAAAAAACAAAATAAAAGTCGGATGCATAAGTTATCCTACTTTTCCGTATATTTGTGGCATGGCAAGAGGTTATTATTGGATACCGCAGACAGATGAAACGTTAAATGGCATAAGCTATTACGTGGCTAAGATAGTAGGAGATATCACGTTTGATACTAAACGAAAAAGAATCGTATTTCAAGCTGATAGGTATTTCCCTGTAGGATCTGTTTTTCATTTTACGCACAATTGCTTCAATTATATCATAACTTGCCGACTTCGTAAGCCGGGGCTTTGGTTTGAAGCCAGGAGAGAAGATTCAGGCTCTATTTGCCCTGAAGATATTGAGCGCTTTGAATCGGGAAGGTTTATACACCGAGATGGGTACATGCATCACATATAAGCTGAACTTGACAATTGGCGTCAAGTTATAATTATTTTTTTTTTATATTATTTTTAAGCCATCAGACTGAGAAGTTAGATGGCTTTATTTTTTATGATATGCTTGATTTTTAACTACCTTTGTCTTATAACAAAAATGTTTTACTATGACATCAACGTGTATTATTAAAAGAGATAATAAAAAGAAAGTTGTTTCTGTCTCTACCAGATCAGGGGACAGGTCTATGTTGTTTGATAAAATAGCATCTATTCCTCTTATGGAGAATAGGGAACGGGCTACTACTGTTTTTAAAACCGTATTTTCTAATAAGTTCTTAAAGGCTTTTGGCGACTGGAGAAAGAGAGTGCCTATCAACAAACAGGCCTACAATAAGGTGAAATCCAACATCGGTCTTATTCCGGAAGCTTATAGAGAAAGGGTGCTGGATAAGGCTTCTAAGATGAGTAATCCTGTTCTTGTATCAAAATCAGATGCACCTTATGAAATCCGAGAATCGGGCTTTGGATTTTACAGCCAAGATCTGGGTGATAATATTATGTTGGTAGATGCTATGGTCCCGTCAAGTATTTCCGTACCGGAAGGACCGGGAATAGACGCCGGGCAGTATTTACAAGATGCTATATCTTCGGACTTCACTCCCGTATCTATGGTACAGGATAAGGGTGTTGATTATATGGTTATAAAAGACGGTCTTAAGATATTTAGCCCAGAAGAGCTACCAGAGGCAGATTCTAATCCTGTGGGTGTAACGTATCAGACTGGAGAGCCTCGTTTGTTTTTCATGAACGATCGTAATCAATTATTTGAAGATTACGGAGAAGCTCTTCGCTCTGGAGGGAATGATATTAGAATAGGATTCTTATCAGGCATCGTTCAAGAATCTACCGTGGATGGAGTGGCAGACATTACTTACAAGGCTGGAAAGTATGTTCTTAATAATCCCAAGTCTTTTATACCGGTCATGACCGCTTCTGCTTCTACTTCTTTATCAACAAAAGGCGGTATAATTAACTACCTTATAAAGAAAGGTCTTTTGTCCGGATCCAAGATATTCGATCCGGAAACAAGAAGCTATTATATTACAGGAGAAGGACATACAGGACAAATTAGACTTTTCAATTCAGCCTTATCCTACACTGAGCTCCGTAATCATTTTGGTTCCGATGTTTCCATGAACGACCAGGGTATGATAACCATAAATTCATTGGATAATAGTAAGGTAACTATGAGACTCGCCACCGGAGGAACAGAAAGGGTTAGCAGGGGGCAGATAAAGAGCGATCTTAAGTCTGGAAGATACAATGAATTGGATGCTAAATACGATCACTTTGATGCGCTTGTAGTTTCATTTATATTAGAAGACAATGATCTTTATGCTGATACTAAAGCTAAGATCGTATCGGATTATAGCCAAGAGGAACGTAATCAACGAAATTCTATTGTTGAGATACTGAAAACGCTGGGCGTTAGTGTCGTTGGCATGACCGATTATATAGAGAAGTACCAAACTAAATACGGACACAAACCTTCTGCTAAAGCATTGGCGGATATTGCCAATAACGTAATAGCAGTCGGTGAAGATGCTACTTTGTCTGACTTAGTAGAAGAAACAGCACACTTTCTCGTAGAGGCGTACAGAGATCAGAATGCTGTTGAATCTGTTTTGCAAGATGTAGAAGGCACTGAAGAATGGAATCAGTATGCAGGTCAGTATTATAATACATACGGTAAGGTATATGAAGGCTCTGAACTTGATAATGCTGTTAGGAGAGAAATTCTTGGAAAGATCCTCGCCAGGGAGATGCAGACCGGCACAGCACAGGCGCCGGTAGAGCCCACCTCCTTCCTGGGGCGCGTCCGGCAGCTTCTCTCTGGAATTGTAAACTGGCTTAAATCAGCTTTATCAACCCAAAGACAGGATTTGAATAACGTTATTAAAAATATTCGTGATCTTGCTATTACCGACATAGATAAAGGATTTGATACTTCTCTTTTGAAGGATAATGACTTTACATTATACTCCCTTTCTTCTATGAACAAGAACAAGTTTCTTGAGTCTAAGATCCGGGCATTGAGAAAAACGTTAAGAGACTTACGTCAGATAAGCTCTGATAGGGCTGTAACTACGTCTATGACCCTTGCCCAGCTTAAGACCATAGAAGATAAGATAAATAAGGTAGAGACCGAAATAGACAAGAATGAGATGGCGGCCGCCATGAACAGCATGATCTCCACAGCCGAAGCTCAGGTTAGATACTTAAGCAACGTAGTAAATACTATCCTTCATGGTGATACCAAAGACGGTAAGCTTCATTTCAATACCAATGATCGAAAGAACGTAGATATTATCAACAACCAGGTTCTTCCGATCATGAACGATCTTCGAGGATATATCCGTAACAGAAGTACCGAATTTGATGAGCGTGAAAAGCAGGATTATACAAATAGGATCAATACCGTCATTGCCGACATCAACGGTATTCAGTCTGATATTAAATCAGTACAAGATCTTGATGAAAGTACGTTGCTTGATAAGTTAATGAACGAACTTCATGTGCCGGCAGATAAGGTAAAGAGAGTAAAAGAGTTCTTTGATAAGGTTCAACACGATGTTTCTTGGATAAGTAGGTGGTTTGGTATATTAGAACATTCCTCCAGCCCGTTCAATAACGCTCTTGGAGCTATGATTGCCAAAGACAATTACAATGCGATGGTGAATGCCCAGCCCGCCATATCCGACTTCCTGGCATATGCGAAAAAGCATGGTTTCAATAAATCTGAATTTGAAAAACTGCTTCAGAAAGTAGACGGCAAAACTTCTAATTACCTTCGTAGTGCTCTTGATATGGCTAAATACGATCGTAATAAGAAGCTGGCGCAGATGCGAGCGTTTGCGACCGCCATGAACATAGAGATATCAGAAGAAGAAATCAATGATGTGGTTGACAATAACCGTAATTACGTATTTAAAAGAGAAGTAGTTGACAAGGACGGAAATACGGTTACTGAGAACGCTAAATTTAAACCGTCGTCCGATAGGGTTAATACCGATATTTTTACTATCGAACAGGAAAAAATCTATACGGAACAGATGGAAAAATGGGATGCTGAAAATTCGGAACTGGAATTTAGCGAAAGTTATGCCACAAGAATGGAATCCATATACAAAAAGGCTGAAGAAGAATTAGGGCATCCGGTTTCTCAAACAACCAAAGAATACCTTAATGCTCTTTCTCGGCAGAAGCGGATATTGAGGCAGCCTTTTATTGATAGCAATGGTAATTTTGATGAGGTTGCTTACTATAAGAGTAGTAACTACGAAGAAGAAGGACTGCTTCGTAAACAACGCAAGGAAGCAGCTTCAGAATACATATACGTAGGAACCAGGAGAGTAGATAAGACCGGTGATCAACTCAAGATGGCTAAAGAAATACAAGCCATAAATGAAGTTTGGAGAAAAGAATCAAATAATGTCACTAATGCCGTATCAGAATCATTTTTGGAAAGATTGATAACGATTCAGCGTGAGTCTGGAGGGGAAGCCGCACTGAGAACACTTATGTTGGGAGGGCACCTGTCATTTAACGATCGGTTTTGGAATGACATAGAATCAGAACAGTCGGCACGTACCGAATCAAATAACAAGGCTTCGTATCTTAAAATGGCACAAGACATCATTAGTTCTACGACAAGTGATAGAGATGCGACTGACGTGGATTCGATTGTAAAAGATATAGAAAAAAATAAGGCTATTATCAAGGAAATAATCGGCAACAACCGTGACGTGGCTGATATCGGAGAAATCAATGAAGCAACATTTACCTCATCTGAAAGAGATGCTTTTAGGGCCGCATCTGAAGCTATTGAAGCCGATTACGCTATTTTGATAGATTATGCTAAGATGGTGGGTCTTGAAGATATTGATAAGTACCTTACTAAAAGCAGTAAGGCTGAAAACGAAGTAAATCAGTCTTATTTAAATGCTCTTGCTGACTCCAAGGAAGTGGAATGGAAGTTTGTGCAACGTCATACTACGGCAAAGAAAGCAAAAAGGATTCAGGCTTTAAGGGATAAGCTGTTTAAGGCTGCTGATAACCGATATCTGTTTACCGTATCTGAAACCAACTACCTGTCAGAAAAGCTTGGTATAAGCAAAGAATTAGACGGTAGAGATTTCAGGAATGCTGTTAATACTAAGATGGCCAGCTTATTTTTAAATAATACAAGAGAAGAGGGTATAGAAGCTGACATAAAAGCGGGCATAGAAGAAGCTAATGCTATTGTTAATGAATTTGCCAGGAGCCAGGTCTTTTCGTATTATAAACGCATGGCGCCTACCGGATATGCGGCTATGATCGACAAAATTGGTCGAGGTGAGATAGATGTGGCGCAGATGGTTAAGGACGTACAAAACGGTACATCCACCCAAGATTATGGCATGGACATATCGTACCTGTCTTTCGACCCTGCAAGGGCATGGGTGGCTGAATCTGAAGCCGAAAATAGCGGTCGTAATCCTGATTATGTAAAAGATCATGGGTATGGTCATCGCATGCCTAAGAAAAGCCTGTATCGTGATGAATCGTATCTCAATGACTTTGGTATCAAATACGATGCTGATGGTAATGAGGTCGCTACTAAAAACGTAGAGCAGTGGAATATGATTCAAAAACTCAAGGAAATAAAAAGACAATCCCTTGATCTATACAAAGAGCAGAGCCCGAACCTGTATGCTATTCCACAGATATCCAAACAAGATATAGAACGTATAGAAGGGTTAGGTATCAGCCTTAAAAGTACGGTCAGGAACTTCGTATCCGACTTATGTCTTGACCGCGTAGATGACTCCCTGTATGGTAAAACACGCCAGGGTGAGGTATATGATCCGGAAGATAGGGTTCGGTCCATACCTAAATACTACATATATGAATTAGAGAACCAAGATGACGTATCTCATGATTTTGGTTACTCTTATTCGATGCTTATGATGCAATCATCATTATACAACGAAAAGCAGAAATCTATAGAGCTTGCCCAAGGACTGGAGCAGATGTTACTGAATAAACAATTTGAGGGCGGTAAGAAGGCTGAAGCAACCCAAGCATATCAGATGTTCAGGGACTTCTTCAACGATCATTATTATGGCATTAGGATGAACACCAAAAAACTTACGGTGAACATCGGTGGGTACACAGTAGACCTTACCAGGATAATGATGGCCGTTGAAAGATTTATGTCGGTTATGAACCTGGCGCTGTCTCCGTTTGTGGCAGCTACCGGCGCCTTAACAGGTCATATCAACCTCATCATGGAATCTGCCGTAGGACAGTATATAAGCAAAGACTCCCTTAAATACGCATCGGCTGAATTTTCACGCCTTGCTCCATCTTGTATAGCAGAAACCGGAGACATAGATAGAAAAAGCAAATTATATGTCATAGGTGAGAGAATGGGGATATTCAATATCCGAAATCGTATGTATGGTGCCGGATACAATAGAGCGGCCAGGACCTTAATGCGTTCGCCTATGTATGCTTTTATGGAAATCCTGAACTACCCTCTTGATCCGCAGGTTATGATTGCTACTATGGACAATGTTCGTTATTACAAAGGCCGGTTCTATACGTTCCAAGATTTCAAGATGGAAAAAGAACGTAATAAAGAACAGAGTACCATAAAAAGAGAATGGAACGCATTAAAAGATCGTACTTTATGGAGTATGGTAGATGTCGTGGATGGGAAGGTGGTTGTAAAGCCCGGATCGGGTGTTACTGTTGAGGAAGTTGAAACCCAGATGGCTATAACCAGAAATCAGGTTCGTAGCTTGTCACAGATATGTAACGGATCTTTGAATGAAGAAAACCGAACTGCCGCATCGCGCAACTGGATAGCCAGGTTCATGACCGCCCACCGAGGATGGTTGGTGCTGGCGGCTCAACGTCTGTGGAAAAGACGTGGCTTCAATTTCCAGACAATGCAAGAAGAGGAAGGGTTGTCAATTACGTTAAAGAATATGATAGCCAAAACATTTAGCCTGGCTTCCGAGTCTGGTATGAAAAACATCATAGATGCCTGGAACGAAAATAAAGACAATATGAATGAGGTAGAAAAAACCAATCTCAAACGTCTCAGTGTCTATGCCGGCACGTTCCTTATCATGCAGGCCGTATCTATGCTTCTTGCCGGATGGCGTGATGATGATGAAAACGAAGAAAGTTGGCTTACTCAATTTGGATCCTATGTCGGATTCAGAACCATAAACGAAATAGCTTCACAGATGCCGTTTATTATGGAGCTTAACGTGGTAGATATCATTAACGATCCGTTTGTTATGGGGCGAAAACTGAAGGATCTTACCGATCTTAGGAATTATTCACTTGATAAAGTAACATCCGGTACATACAAGGGAGAGTCTAAGTTATTTAGGCAACTCGCCAAACAGACGTTTATCAAACAATGGTATAATATCAAGACGCCGGAAGACGTAGCGCGCGCCTATAATTGGTGGCAGCAGACGAACAACAAGTCAATGATGTTCTTCATCGGCGCTACTCCTGATTCGGAAGGGGACGATGATGTTAGCTACAAGTAGACGAAGAATATCGGACTTGCATTGTTTTTGTATGATTCCAATATGTTATATTAGCATCGTCAAAGAGTAGATTGTACGTTTTTTGTTCTTACTTGAAAGATTATGTAGGTTTAATTTTTTCTGAAATTGTTTTCTTACCGGTTCTCAGTCAGAGATGATAGGGAACCGGTTTCTTTTATGTTGTCAATTATTGCTATCTTGCAAACAAAAAATCATGAGACGAAGATTTCAAATAGGGATGGGGGGTAAATCCCTCGCTTATAATCAATAAAGGCATATATATCCAACATGTAGATGGAGGATTATATACAAAAGAAAATTGGTCTAATAAAGGATATTCCAATGATCTATGCAATGGAATAGCTCTTGTAGATAAAGTGTGTTTTGTTATAGCCACCGAATATATTGGCACATTTCGTTGGGGTAAGGATGGAGAAATAGACAATATATTTGCACAAGATAGTTCTCATATGGGAACTATTAAAAAGGATTATTGGGGGCGTGAAAATCAGAATGCGTATCTTGAATATGATACCAGTAATACAGATTACGCTTTTAATAAAGCTAATAGCTATTTATTTAAAAATGGTCAAAATGGATATGTAGGTGGCGCCGGAGAGTTTTTTTTGATATCATTGTATGCTAATGAAATAAACGAATGCCTTTTAATGGTAGGAGGTACGATAATGAGTAATAGAATGTGGACATCCACTCGAAATGAAAAATTTTCCTATTCGTGGTATTATGATATAAACATCCAAGGAGATCATTTGGGTACAGGTTCAAGGGGTAGTTCACGTTATGTCCGTCCTTTTACTGAATTAATTTTATAAAATTATGAGAAGAAGATTTGAAAATATTAATACAGTTGCTGGCGGCAAGATCCCTGTTTTTGCTTGTTCGATTTCGGCCCCTACAACCACATGGCGAAATCCTGTACCTATTCTTGGTTGTAGATACCGATTTAATGGAGCAACTATGGCGGCTTCCTATGTTTTAGATGAAATTAATAATAGCAAGGTATGTACGATGGGCGGTAATCCTATAAATTGTACGATATCAAATTCTGGACAATATATCCAGGCTTACTTTAATGAAGGATCGGTAACAGGTGATATTATGTTACAGTTTACGATTGGAGACGTTTTTTATTATTTCTTTATTACAGGAGGATCCAATCAAGTACCTCAACTGAAATTAAGTCCAAGTACTCACCTTATTCATTCAATATATAAGATAAGTACAATTGGCAGCTTTGTTCCTATTGACACCTATGTAGAATTATAATAAAAGATATAAAAATAGTACTAAAATGTATTAGTATAAGATAAGACGGTTATTAATCATATATTACAATAATCCCCAACCGTACACCTATTGTATGGCCGGGGATTATTGTAGTTACCATCTTTTCTTGTAACAAGAATCCACTACCTTTACCTTTTCTTCTTTGTTCTTACCATAATTAAATTCATACGCATCTTCGAATGAATAAAAAACAGCATAACACGACATGCCAAACATATCGTATTTTATCCTGTTTTTCCATTTCCCAAAAATGTTTTGATATTGGCATCAATATTCTACTTCCCCATTAGTTAATTTCCTTTCAACTATTCTAAGAGGAATATGAAACAAGTTTCTAAGCATTAACTTCATGACCTTCCCTATCTGTGAAAACTAAACCAATACCTTCTACAATATATCCTACTACAGGAGCTTTGTCAAATTCCTCCTTCGTAGCCCAAGTAGCATTATCAGGCATAAGATCCTTGAATGCGTCCGAAACATCACCTTGGCACCAGCAGTTATTTGATACAACAATGCCTTTCCCTTCGATATTGATATACATCTTTCTTCCACCACATCCAAGGCTGTTCCATCCGCTCGGTACGTTTTCCACCATAGGCTTAAGCACCCAGCTTTCACCGTCTATCCTAACCCATCCTGGATCGTCTTTGTGCTTGTCGTACATATTTTGCCAAAAAGAGCATTCGTAGCACCACCCCCTGTCTTCCATGACAGTTCTTATCTCACACCTTTCAAATCCATCTGCATCCATCGTGTGCGGAGAATGAGGCTGGTGAGGGGTGCCACATTTTGGGCATACGAGTTTTAAATTATTTTCCATATTATTTTACTTTCACGATCTTAATAGAATCTCCGATATTGTATTCCCCTTGGTATCTAACGAATTTTATGATTCTATTATGTTTAAATATTGAAATTCTTTCGTCTTCAGCATAATACATCACACGTCCACCCTGTAAAGGACGTAAATCATATATAACCCATCCGTTATTAACCTGACTATCATCATGCGAACATGATGATAACACAAGTGCCATCAATAAAACAAAATACCTCATATTATTTTCAACATAAAAATTTATAACCTATTTTTACTGCCTCTGCTTCTTCTCTCGTATCAAACATTAAGGTAGTGACAGCTCCTATTCCTTCACAAACGTAAGACACTTTCACCCACCACCTAAAAACCCCAGAGCCATAATCGTCATAGTACGGCTCAGAAAGAACTTCTTCTACATACCCATCCAAATAATTCACGATTGCTCCTCCTTATTTTTAGATTCTGCCTCTTCGAGTATGTTGATCACCTTATCGACAATATCCGAATCAGACATTTTCTCAATAAAAACATCCATTGCCTTAGTTATGTCATTGGCTTCTTTTTCTTCAAGAGCTATTTCTCCACCGGTAATAGCATCAGATAATGATGTAGATAAGTGTCTTATCTTATCAATGCTCATAAACGTAAATGGATTACCACCCCATCCACCACCCATTTCTTTCATGATCTGATATCCACCTGAAATAAGTCTGCCTGATGTCGTGGCCAAGGAGGATACGATTAGGGACAGTACCGCCGCTTCCGTCCGCTCCTCGGACACACCCCTCGACCACACGGCTGCCCTTATAGCGCCGGCCAGGTCGTCTATGTATGGCATGAGGCAATCTTCCATCGTTTGTGTTATATCAGCTATAACCTCACTACGCTCTTTATTTATGTAGTAGATAGAAGCATTGTACTTCTTTATCTCTTTGTCCATGTCATTTAAAAGACGCTTGATATTGTGCTTATACATAGGACTGGTTTTAATTACTTCCTTTAGCTTAAGAATGTAATTATAAGCCTGGTCGTTTACGAACAACGTCATGGTCTCAACCGTTGAATGAAGCGTGTTGAGGCTGTTAAGAATCTTATCGAAATTGTTTATCAAATAAGCTTTTCTGGCTTTTGCCGCGTAGTTAATCATCGCATTCAAATTTTAGATTTTCAAGTTCGTGTATTTGTAACTTAAGAGACTTAATTAAATTCGTTCTCTGTTCCTCTGCATGTTTTAAAGCCTCTTCCTTGCTTTCAAAAGCACAATCCCCTATCTGATAAGGGGTGTAACGACCAGGAGTGTCGGCTAATAAAAGACCACCACAATCTTCTATTCTGGCTTTTACCTTTCTTATTTTCCCATCTTTTAGACACATGTCTGTAACCCATACGAATTTACCATATAATTTATCATACTCTTCTAATCTCTCTTCTTGCAATTCATACCATTTCGGCTTAGGAAATCTTAATGTGAATTTAACCTCAGTATCTTTTTCTAAGACATTAATATCGTATGCTTCCGGCCACAGCTCTTTTATGCTGTCTTCGTCTTCGGCATACGCTACAAGTATGAATGAATCATCGGATTCACCACTACACCAATATGGATATTTTATAGGCCATTTGACTGGACGGTAGTCGTTACCGCAGTCGGATTTTTTAATGTAAAATCTTGCTCTAATCATATCGTTATTAATCTAATAATTTTTCTATTTTAATTGATTTTGATGATAGATACATATTCCATGTTCCTCTGCCTCTATCACCTTTTTCGTTTTGTTTTTGTATTGTCAAGTACAGATCTCCGTCTTCACATACTTCAACTTTTTTCAAGAAGCCTATCATTTCATCTCCTGCTTCGTGTAAAATACGGATCTTATCTCCTTCTTTTAACCCATAATTGGAATCAAAATATTCTTTTTTGATTCTATCAATATTGTCTTTATGGTTTTTTATAGCATAAAGCTCTTTTCTTAATAAATAATTTAGTTGTTCTATTGTCATTTCTTTTCCTCCTTATTTAATGGTATCAACCCTTTTCCATGCTTGTCATGCCACAGCATAGCTATGCAGTTCCATGCACATTGTGCAAGATGAAAACATCCTGTATCGGAATCCACTCTTTCCCCTTTCATGTATTCCATCAGGTGTCGAAACATCGCAGCACGGTACCGTTCAAATCCGTTGTCAAGGTTCTGCCAAGTATTAGGATCGTACTTTTTGGCTCCGGCATGATAGACTTTTACAATGTCCTCAATCTCTTCCATTGGAAGCAAATCCCATCGCAGTTTATCATCAATGATGTCATTTTTCACCGATTTGTTTTCTATGGGGTCTTTGGTAAGAATAATATCCATAATATCCGTTTCTATGACGAACGTCTCCCCATTGCAACAAACCTCAGCATATTTATCATTTACTTCTATGTCTGATACTGCCTCCGCTATAGCTCCTTTGACGATTTTAAATTCGGCACTGATTATATCATCTTTTAATATGCGAAAAATAGATCCTTTTGGATAAAGGATATTTTTAGTATTATCATCCATCTTTTCCATTGCTTTATCGTTGTTTTACCTCATTTCGATAGTAATATAATCCATCTTCGTCTTATACCCTATCATTTCTGTTTTTCTCAAAATACTGTCTTACGGCTTCAATCGCCTTATCGTCATCAAAAGTCTCTACAAACTCCTCATAGAATCTATTTCGCTCCATAGAGAACGTATTGCTTCCATCCGGAATGGTTCTGAACACAACTACCTTCTCTCCATCTACGTTCGTTCCTATGATGTTGTTATGGAGAATAATAGAATACCGCCCAGAGTTTTTGTTCTGGACGACACTATGTTCGAGATTGTAGAGTCTAAGTAGTTCTCTTATTTCTTTTACTCCCATATTATTTTACGTTTTTAGAAGTTACAGCCTCTTCTCCCCATTTCTTTACATATATAGATCTCATCATGTTCATTAAATTAGAGAAAGAAGAGATGGTTCCCATCTCTATGCAGAATGCAAGATTAGACTGTAGGGTTTCAAGTTCTTTCAACTGCTCCTGTGTAGCCCTATTTCTTATCATGCTTTCATGCTCATTAAATACAATCCAATTTAAGCCTTTAGCCATCTTGGAGTAATCGGCATCCGGAAATCTTGATATAGCTCTTGACAAGACATTGTATTTATCACCTGCCTCTATTCGGTTTAAGATAAGCTTATCTGTTAACCACGTAACAACCTCAGCATACAACATAGGGTTTAGTTCCATAGCTACAAGCACCCATATATATGGATTACACATAGTTCTCCTATTCTCTCCTCTACCCATTGTCTTATAAGCTCCCATTTTTTTCATCACTTTTATAAGTGACTCTTTTTCAACAGATTGTATAAAACCAGGAAATCCTGATTCTATCTTATATCCTTGTTTTTCAAGGATATAGTAAACACGTTCCGCACTCTCCTTATTAGATAGGATATTCTCTATTCTCTTTTCATTCCACCCCATCTCAACCCTCTTCTTCGTATAGGCTTCCTGAAGGTCTGTTAAGGACATAAACGAAGTTTTAGTGTCCTGCTTAATTATTACGCCAAATAATTCTCGGTCTTTTGATACCATTGTAACATTTGTTTTCATAAAATATAACACATAAAAAATAATACGATACAAAAAATATGTATCGTATTATATCTATACAAATATATTGTGTTAAATTTTATGATTATATTTTTACGTTATGCGCCTATGGCTGCCTCTAAATTCCCTATAATACCAGTTTCTATGTCATTGATTTTATCATCAATGGTTGAAACCGCATTCTCTAAATCCCCTACAATACTTTCTATATCATCAACAACCGCCTCCATATTAGCTACAGCCTCATCTGATTGATAATATCTTTCTGTATCTTGTAACGACTCCGGCATATTATCTCTTGCTTCCGTCTCTTCGTCTAAAATCATATCAACATCATCCTTGGCTGAATCCAGATTATGCCTAACCTCTGACAGCTTTGATTTGATAAACTCAAGATCTGTTTTATGCTTTTCCAAATTGGAAATAATATCCTCTATTTTCTTACGTCTTTTGCTGTTCATGCTTTTATTCTATTATAATATTCGATAATCTTTTCTTTCCTGTCTCCTGGTTTTACTGCCATATTCTCAGCCAAGAACCTAAAATACGACACCGGTATGTCTTTGAATCTAATTCCTTCATATTTTCCAAACCACATTATTATGCTGTCAAGATCGTCCTCTCTCCTACCATCTCCATTTACGGATTTAAGCGAGGCTGCCCGACGAAGGATCTCGTCTTTGGTAATAATATCACCCATCCTTATATTAGACAGAAGTTGATCGCCGGCAAACATACACCAGCCCTTAGAAGGGAATTGCTCAATTGTCAGGTCTTCTATCCGACCGAAACGCCTCATGTTGTCGCAGCAATCAACTATCAGCGCCTCTTTCTTGTCAGGATGGATGCGGACGGCGCGGCCTAATATTTGGTAATAAGTTGAATATGAGAAAGTTGGTCGCCCAAACATCACACAATCAAGTTCAGGAAAATCAAATCCGGTAGCAAGCGTTGAATAATTAAAAACCACTTTCAACTTACCTTCTTTGAAATCTGATATAATTTGCTCTCTTTTCTTTTTGGTTGTTAGCGATGTTACGACACCGGTTATGGCTCCCATCCTGGCATTCATGAACTCTGATATTCTATTACATGATTCGATAGAATCCATGCAAACCAAAATGGCTTTACGCTCGTTCATAAGTTGAAGAAGGCGCTTGTAGATAGAGTTGTTTAAGCCGTTTCGTACAATACTTTCTTTAATAGATTCGTTGGTGTATTCGGCTCCGGTACTGTTTAACATCAGAGCCGATTCATCAAACGACCATCGTTCGTACTTAAGTGGACACCAAAACCCTTGAGAAGTTAGTTCTTGTATTTGAGTCACATGAACTATTTTCTTGAAGAAGTTATGCTCGTCTTTCGTCAGCATATTGAGCTTGCTATAGTTTCCTTCCAGCATGGAACTGTAGGTTCGGAGGCGGCAGGGAGTGGCGGTGAAGCCCAGCACCTTCGCCTCTGGAAACCCGTTCATAAACTCCATAAATTCAGAACCTTCTTCAGGAGAATATCCTGAATGACATTCGTCTATCAATAAGGTATCTATCCCTATATCCTTCAACCTCGCTACATCTTTCTTTATGCTCTTTAATGTTGCATAAGTCATAGCCGACAGCTCCTTTATACCACATGAAGCAGAATATATAGTAGGTTTAGAACCGAATGATACGGCCTTTGCATAATTCTGCTCCAGAATCTCTTTTGAGGGCTGTAATACTAATGTCGGTCTATTTATTTCATGTGCTATCTTGGATATCAGAAGGCTCTTTCCACATCCGCATGGGGCTACGATTATGCCAGGCTTCTTAAATCTTCCTGTAAGAAACTTAAGCCCGGCATCTACGGCCTCTTTTTGGTAAGGTCTAAGTTCAAAGCCCATCGCAATCTATTATATTATTTTTTGAAAGTTCTATTATCGCCTCTTTCAACATCTCCCTTGCTTTATTCTCATTATCTTCAAACAGGCATACACCGCATGTAGCACCTTTGGAGGGGTAGTCTCTGTAGGCTTCTGCTCTTTCTACAACGTACTCACAACAATAGTCGTGACTCATGTCTTTTGCTATACTTATAAAATGATCTTCTCCATCCATCAACACGCAATATTCAGCATCGTTTTCGCATGCAATAACACCTTTGTTTTTTAAAATGGATAGCACTTTATTTCCAAAAAGTCCAATATAGACCCATATATCTTTCCCTGCATTTTTGTAAAAAATATCCATTCCTTCTTTGATTGTGACTTTCTTTTCCATAATCCCTTATTTTATATCAGTAATTAAAACATATATTTTAGCAATATCTTCAAGACTCACAGAAGAACGTATATATAGTTTTTCTTCGTACTCATATAGAGCGTACCCTTCTTTTATGTCTAATATCTTAATCACATGCTTGCCTCTTTCAAATGGATCCTCAAAGTAGCTCTTATGTTCGTATCTTTGACCTACTTTGATTTTGTCAGTTTTCTTCTTCATCTTATAACGCTCTACTGCTCTACCTGTTTTTATGAAAGCTGTCGTGAGTAAGTATAATAAAACTAAATACAAAAGGATCGCTACTCCACATATTAGATCTTCTTTCATTACACTCCTTTTAAATAGTTGAACCATATATCCTCCAGCTTCTCCTGAAGCTCAAACGCTTTCTTGAAATTCCCGCATCTTACAGCAACGTCTCTCATGTATTCTACGTTTATAACTTCCGGATCTTGCCGGTATTTCGTTCTTAACTTTTGAACACCCTCGTATTTCATCGTTTTATCTTTTTAGACGGATCCCAATCTGAAGAGAAAGGGCATTCGTTTTTGTTATGTAATCCAAAGTCACAATAATAACACAGCGCCGACGGGCAGGGTAGCTTGTTTTGCGAAACAGGCTGGCTTAGGGTGGCGCGCCGCTTGCTATACCTGGATCCTTCTGCTCCCTGGATGTACGCTTGAAATGTTTTTACACTATTATCTTCAAAATCATACATTTTAGACAAAGTGTCATTTAGCATTTCTATAGATTTTGTTTTACGCTCTTCATCTACCTTAACCTTTTGGTACTGCCTGGTTCTGGTAAAGAAATAGATGTTCATATCTGGCAGAACTCCACCATATTTTCTATAGATGTAAAATGAATATATAGGATGCTGTAAATTCGTTTCCAACTTCTTAGAATCAAAAACCTTATTCCCTGATTTCCAATCTATGACATAATGGTGAACTACGTTCTTGCTTTTTATAGCCAGATGAAGGTCTACCGATCCTACTATGTACACATGTGTATGAACGTCACCATTTATATCAACAGGCTTAGGAAGACGATACGGCAGCACAAAATCTTCTTCGACTCCAACTATAGCGCCGTGTCTGATAAGTTTTTCACAGGGATTAAGATCACTATCAGCTATCATAAACCTATTGCCGTCTTTTTTGAACAGATCCACAATCCAAGCAAGAAGTTCCCCAGATTGCTTCATGGCCATTATCATATTTTCCGGTGATTGCCAAGGTATGTCTTCTTGGTAAGCATAGTAACTTATCGCTTCTCCAAGGTCTTTACCAGAAGGCTGTCTTCCGTTCTTAAAAAAGTATTCCAGTGTCTTATGGATAACCGTACCATAAGACGTAGCTTCTTGTTTTTCCGTAGACCTTTTGCCCTCTACGTAAGTCTTATACCATTTCATTGGACAGGTAAGAAACGTATCTATCTGGGAATAAGATATGGCAAGACGTTTCACACCATTAAACTCCTTATATAGCAAATGCGTTTCCGGGACCATCATAAGTCATTGTCTTTAAATCCTTCCGGGTAATATACGACATACTTCTTACCGTCTTCTGGTGTCATGGCAAACTGCATGTAGTTATTACGATTACGATGCTTGCCATCTAATCCTCGCTTCCAATACAGGATGCCGTCTATATCCACATAAGACCGTCCGCGTTCGGCTCTAACTACGTCCGTGTGTAGCAGATACCCGTCGGAAGACACAATCCATACTTTATCCCCTTTGTTTAAATAAGATATTCTTTTTCTTACAACAACCTTTTTCTTATTATCCAATACAAATTCCTCATCAGTCATACTCTTCATCCTCCTCTTCTTCTGTTTCAAAATCAATTCCATAACACTGATCATAATGCTTGGTCAGTTCTTCTGGTTCTAAATCTTGTCCAAAATCCATGTTAAAAATATCGTAATTAGTAAAGCACTAAAAATCACTATTCCTGCTGGCATGAAATCTATAAATGCTGCTTTTGCTTCTTCAATTAGGCCCAAGTGTAACCTTGGGCCATTGTATTTATTTTTTGTCATCTCCTTTTAATTTCTTTAAAGTATCTGCAATCGGAAGCTGATCGATGACTCCCAATGCCGGAGCGACGGTCTTGACAACATTGTTAAGGAAATTACCGGTACTGTTCTGACCGCCGTCAAATACCGTGATATTTCCGAGGTTAATGTGCTCAAATGCTTTAACCTGTTCTCCAGCAATTTCTTTCCACTGATTAACCATCTTGTACTGGATGGCGATCTGGGGATTGGATTCTGCTGCTTCCACCATAGCCTTAAATCCGTCGGCTTCTGCCATTAACGACTTTTTCTTACCTTCGGCTTCTGCCTCCAGCTTCATCTGAATAGCTTTTGCCTCTGCCTCAGCTTTTGCCAAATGTGCTGCTGCCTCAGCCTCAGCCCGGCGTTTGATCTTCTCGGCCTCGGCATCAGCTTGTAAGATAGCCTCTTCCTTCTGGGTTTCAGCCGGCACAATCTTTTCAGCCTTAAGCGCAGCCTGAACTTTCTTAGCCTTAGCTTCTTCCACTTCTTTATCAGCAAGCTCTTTTGCCGTTTTTACAGCCGCTTCCGATTTAACTTTTTCTTCTCCGGCCTTCTTTTCTGATTGAGCTTTGATAATCTGTAGTTCTGATACTGACACAGCAACCTCCTTCTGGGCATTGTTGTATCCTATAGACGCATTTTTCTCAGCCTCAGCCTTCTTAATCTGAGCTTCAGAGTCTTGTATTGCTATAGCTGCTTCCTTGTCAGCTTCAGCCTTATTCTTTCCGACTTCTTCCATCCTTTCAGCCTCGGCTTTATTTACTTCAAGTTCTGCCTTAGATCTTACAATCGCCGATTCCTTGTCGGTTAAAGTTTTTGCGATAACCGCAGCCCTGTCTCTATCTGCTTGAGCTACGCCGATCTGTTTCTCTTTATCGGTTAAAGCCAAGGCTATTTCTTTTTCTTTCTTCGTTTCAGCTACTATCGTTTCCTTTTCTTTTTCAGTACAAGCAATTTGAATCTCTTGTTCTTTTTTGGTATTAGCCACAGCCGTTTCTTTCTCCTTCTGCTGTACAGCAATCTTAATAGCACCCAGCTTCTCCTGCTCTTCGATATTAGCTTGTGCTTCGTTCAGAGCCCTACTTTCAGCCTCCTTACCAAGGTTCATAATATAACCTGCTTCGTCTCTGATGTCACTGATGTTGATGTTCAGGAGGTAAAGACCTAACTTGTTAAGCTCGTTATCAATGTTCTTTCTTGCCTTATCCAAAAACTCATCCCTGTCAGAATTAAGTTTTTCGATTGTCATTTCAGCAATAATCAAACGCATCTGACCGTAAACGATGTCCGTAATAAGATTTTCAGTAGATTCGGTATCCATCCCCAAAAGTCTTTCTGCCGCATTTTGCATGATTTCGGGATTTGTACTGATAGCTACTGTAATGGTCGTAGGTACATCTACTCTAATATTCTGAGATGACAAAGCACCGGTAAGCTTGCAATCTATTTGCATAGGCTCCATTGACAAAACATCATAGCTTTGAATAATAGGCAAGACGAATGCCGCTCCACCATGATATAATTTCGCCGACTTCTTTTCCCCACCTGTCTTACCGTAAACGACCAAGACCTGATTAGGCTTACATCTACGATACCTTGATAAGACTCCGATGATTGTCAAAATAATCACTACAGCTAAGATAGCTGACACGTACATGATTGTTGTCATAACTTTTAAAATTTAATTGTTGATAAAAAAATTAGATACTTAATTCTCCTTCTTCATATTTTATATTCGCCTTGTCGCCGTTTTTGTAGGTTTTTCCAGACAAGCATCTTACTCTCATTTGCTCTTGTCTTCCATTTTTCGAAATATTTACCATATAATGATTCTTCCCTGATCTAAATACTATCTCCACTTCTCTTCCGTTTAAATCTTCCGGACATTCGTACACCATTTCTTGCTTTAACTTAAGAAGTAACTTATATACGTAAAACAAAACGATAAAGAAAAACGACCCTATCACAACCCCTACTAAATGGGAACCCGAAAAGTAGGTAGTCCAGCTATATCCAAGAATAAAATGTGTTATGCCCTTGAATGATATGATGTCCGACAAAGACATGCTTAAATCAGAAGCACTGTCAATGTCAATATCCGTATCCAGATCAGATCCTAATATCGACAACAAAAACTGTATAACAAAAGCAAATGATGCTATTAAAGCCATGCATAAAATTATATCACTTCCCATACCCTTCTGTTATTATTTTGTAAACAAGATCAGTCATATCTTTGATGGTCTCCATATCATAATCAATAATAACAATATTGAATTTTTGTTCCACCATCACATCAAGCTCAATTCGATCAACAGAATCTAATCCAAGTTCTTTAAACGTCACATCTTCTTCATGAACTATATCTATTTCCGAATTAAGAAACTGAGTAATAATTATATCCTCTATTATCTTTCTGATTCTTACTTTTTCCATTGCTTTCTAATTTTGTTAAATAAATACGTTTTTATGTTTTTCAATCGCTCTTTGTCTGTTTCAGAACTTCCGGTAAACAAATAATCCGGATTGCCTTTAGCCGGCGGCGTAGGCAATTTAGATACGGCAAACAACCAATCCATTTCCTTATTCTTCTTAGACTCCAAATAAGGCCCGGTAGCGATCTTAAATTTTTCAGCTATTAAGTCAAAGAGCTTTGAATTTTTAAGGTTCATATGAACTGAAAAAGCCTGAGAAGGCGGTTTCCATATGAAGTTACATAAGCTCATTGTATAATCTCCTGACTTTGCTATATAAGATTCCGTTACCTGAAGTATGACCTCTTTCTTAAATGAGGTGTTACCCATAAACCAACACAATCTGGATTCCGCTTCTTTTCTGCTGACACCTATGTCTTTTGAATACGATTCGTACATTCCTATCATAATCTTCAACGTCTCCAGAACCTCGTCTGTCATCTCCGGTGTCTCTATATAATTCACAAAAGACGTTCCTTTGTTGGTCAATCTCATCACGCCTGATTTTAATTTCTCAACCAGGCCAAGCTCTATATACCTCCCAGCATCTTCCTCCGGCATGGCTTCGATCATAACCGTATCCTTCTGTCTTATAGCAAGAAGATTAGCCAGATCATTAGGAGTCATGTCTGATGCTGCAAGTTGTCTGAAATTGATGTACATGCCTAATCAGCTTTAATAAAAATAACATCCTTACCATCCTCCCTCTCTACGTGATTACACGGGCCTGCGACTACATCTACCGACCCGCATGTAATGTGGTCATTAAATATACATCCTTCACATCCTAAGTCTGGCTCTGGAGCATCCACACATTTTAATCTTACAAGTCCGGCATCAAATACTTCTCCTACTTTAAATTCCTTCTTTTCCATATTCCCTCCTTGTTTTTAACTGTTGTACCCTTCTTTAATAATCGAATTTCTACCGGTAGATACCGACTGTCGAAGATCGTCATGTACAGAATCTACCGTAGAATACTTGTTTCTGGTTGTAAAAATCACTTCCAGCATCTCCTTGTAATCACCTAAAGCTACTTCGTATCTCGGATCTACTTTGGCTTTTCTTTCAGCCTCGGCATTACTTTTAGCCAGTTCTCGATCAAGAAGATCTTCTTTGATTCGGTCAGCAATCATATCAAGTTCTTTTTTAATAACTTCTCCTGCTGCCCGAAGTTGACCTTCTACGTCACCAAGCTGGTCTTGGACGGTTCCTATTTCTTTCTTTAGGCGATCGTATTCGTTAATCATACCCATATCACCTGCATAGCCGGAAAAGTCCTTGATTATTCTGGTTCCTTCTTTAAGGAGCTCAATAACTCGTCTTTTACGTTCTCTGCTTATTAAAGACGGAAGACGATAATTCATATCCGCCACCGCCTTATCATGTATGGAGTTGATTAAAAACATCTCTCTTTCATCTCCTGCAAACTCAGTAAGAACCAAAAGGAACTTACTTATCAGGTATTCGTTTTCTTCTACTGTTAGTCTCATGGTTCTTATTTTTTTAATACAATGACTGTTCTTCTTTTGTCTCTTGTTCTTGTTCCTGATTGTCCGTAACGTCTTCCACAGTATAGAGCTTGGGAGGCGTCGGCGGCTGGTTGGGGTTCACGAACTTCGTCCCGCCCTCCCCGTACATCCATCCATGTCCCGGCAGGATCTCTGGGTGGATTGTATTAGTAAGCTCTTCCATACTAACTTGCCTTACCTTCAGTATATGATGAAACACAAGTCCGGCTGTCCTGAATGATGTTTTGTTTTCAGTTTTAAACCTATCAAGAGTCTGATACCAATCTTTCCCAAATATCATATACTTATCCAGCCCGTACCTACGAGGATTGTGCAAACCTATCATTAACGTACATAACTGACCCAGCGTATCAGATTGGTAAAAATCAGAAAGACGCGGAGGCTGCTCTTGTGGGCTTTTTATCCTTCCTTCTATCTCTCTGTTGAATTGGGATATGATGAGGAAAAATATGTTTTTATATACTAATTTAGCTTCGTTCATAACCGCCACCAAATCATCTATAGCCGACTTAGGATCTAACCCCATTCTTTTTATCAAAGCAATATGATCGACTTTAAATATTATAAGACGTTTGTCTTTGTGTTTGGTAGCTATATGATACACAGCCGCCTCAAACTCTTTTACCGTACACGGAGCATCGATGTATATTATATTATTCCTGATTTCACCTTGAAGGATTTCAAACATCCTCATCTCTTCTACTGTATTAGAATCTTGCCTTCTTAATATTTCAGGAGCTCGCTTTTTCATATCTTGGCTCATTCTACGAAGAAGAAGATCTTGAGGATTCATTTCGAACTCGCAATTAACAAGAAAATAATCTTCTGCTTGCGGGTTGATCATCGGATTCATCACATTTTCCAATATCTTTTGGGCCACATACGATTTACCTACAGATGGTCGTGCTCCTATGGCAATAGCGTGCTGAGGAAAAATACCTCCAAGTAAAGCTTCGTCAATATAATCGTATCCGGTTTTAGCGGGGATAAGCTCTCCCCGCCTGTATTTCAATATATTCTCATATGCCTCTTCCATAACCTGTTTAGAGGTCTTGAATATCCTTCTTATATCTATCCTATTTGCTATCTCCTCTTGCATTTTTGTCACCTTTCGTATCCGATTTGGATCCCCTATTAGCTTTTACTGATTTATACCTAAGACCGTTCTTGGTATGAGAACAATCCTTGCCTTTCCTCCAGCCCTTTCCCTTCTTCTTGTCCGTTTCGTAGTTTTTACGACCAAGCTCTCGGCGTTTGGCTTTCTGTTCCGGTCTGGCATTTATCTCCTTGTCCTTTTTAGCCTTTTTCTTCCTAGCTTCGGGATGAGTCCTGTAGTACTCTGTTGATCTGCCCATGTGCTTATATTTTTTTGATTAATAATAGCACAAAGATAGGCAATTCGCGCCCTATTTCAACCTGCCGTAGCTCATATCAGGATCACACCAGACATATCCGTCTTTCTCATCATGAAGATACTCAGGACATCCTCTACATGCGCTACTGCCTGACACTATTTGATTGTTTTTATTAGGGCACTTATCTCCAGGTTTATGCCATTCTATTCTCGAACCTGATCGTTCTTTGTTTACATGACAGAACTGAAAGATTTTTCCCATCGTCTTCTCGCCGAACATACCTATATGTGTGTATTCTTCCGGTATAGAGAGAAATTCAGATAAATCTTTATACATCCTTTTCCGTTCCTCCGGCGTAGACCATAGTCTGTCAAGTTCGGCATGGACTCTTATCTTAAGAGATCTCAGTGATGGCCCCGCAAGCCGGCCTTTAGCTTTTCCCTTATTCGGCCCTGATTCATGAACACCGACATAAGCGTTGCATGGTTTGCACATCATAACCATCCCTAAGCCTTTTCTGCTATATATTTTATCGGCATTTACCAGCTCAGTTTCTCTTCCGCAATAAGGACAAATTTCGCCTCTTAAAACCCGTTGTTGGCGCTCATTAAGTTCCATACCCTATTCTTTTGTTTTTCTTTAAACTTTTCATACAAACTGCTTTCAGTTTCCATTTCTGAGATCTCTACCTCTACGTCCTCTCTTTTGAAAATTACTTTCTTGGCTGTCGGATACGCACATTTAGAGATACGAATAGCATTACGAATAGCGTAAACAAAATACGTTTCTGGTGATGATTCAATCACCACTACCTCATTTAAAGTGTTTTTGTAATTTTCCATATTATCTACTTGCTTCAATTATATAACCCGGATGATCTTCACACGCCTCTTTATATTCGATAAGAAACTTAAGAAATGAATCATAAGACCCCCATCCGTTTTCCGGCTCGTATCTCAAAAGACTTTTTCTCTTAGAGATCATAATACATATACCTTTTGTAAGTACATTCTTCATCTCATTGGTATATATTTCTCTATACAATTCTTCTGGTCTCCAAACATAATCGTACAGCGTTTCTTTATTTTCTGATACGAATATTCTTTGTGCCATCTTGTTCATGTTGTGGGTGATGTTTGCAACCCATTCACGATCCTCTTCTTTCTTCTTACTTTTAATATAAACGTCCAGGCTCATACTGTTTTTCTTTTACCTTGTTATTGATTATCAAATCTGCCACATCATCTCCGTCTCCTACATTTTCAACATTTTGAAGATAGTCCGATACTTTTATCCTTGACTTCATCATCATCCCATCTATCTTTTTACTCCATGTCTCAAATGCTTGTCCTTTGTCCGGAAAAGCTACAGTCTTTCTATCTTTTAAAACATCTATCACTTCCGGTCTTAGATTCTGCAACCCACCGGTAGCTACAAATAACTCATCCGGTTTATTCACAGCGCATATAATAGCCGTCTTTTCTGATTCCACCAAATTAACCACCTTATCCGGATACTGGCTTAGAAGATGCTCTCCGAACAGGCATTGTCTAAACAAGAAGTCTCTTGCATGCAACGAGTGATAAAACATAACATGAGGCCGCTCATTGTCACCGTCTTTTTCCTTCACTCTTTTTACATCAATCTCATTCCCCTGGCTGTCGGTCTTTATATAAAAGTCCATGATCTTTCCGGTTCTACATACAAAATCTTTGTCTATCTGCCAGAATACACAACATCCTTTCCATCCCCATAAGTCCATTGTTCCGACATGATACCTTCTGAACACATCAGATACCCTTTCTTTTCCCCATAGAGACGATAAAAATCTAAATACGGTGTTTCTGTCGTCTGGAACCACAGTCCTCTCAAACTCGCTAAAAGGTATGTAATTTACAACGTCAGGATTTACAGGAGGGCGATAAGCTCTTATACACTTATTTCCAGAAATCCAAAGATCTTTGTCGCCTACATCCTTACCAGTAGGTCGTTTATCGTAACCGCAAGTCCGTTCATGATCGCATCTTCCGAACTCGTTTCCAACAACCTGACCTGTTGCCACATCAATATAAGGGGTGAGGCACCGGCTTTTTCCGCAAGCCGGGCAGGTCAGCTTCAGTCGGCTCCTACCGGGTCTGCGGTCAAGTTGAAACCGGGGTACGTTTTCGTATCTTCTGAAATCAAGCATTTTTAACTCCTCTCATTGCTCCTATGATTCTATCTGCTATAGTTATAGACCATGACACCACATCTGGTACATATACTCCGCAATCTATTTCTCCTTTTCTATCTTGCATTTTAATGAACTCAATAGAATAAGCCTTAACAAGATCGAATCTACGTTGTTCCCAGTCTACGTCTTTGTTTTTATCATCCACAGGAAGGGTATCGAGATAATAATTTAAACTCTCATTTATCACACTTCCGTTACTGTCATAGAATTGTATTTTGTCATAGTCGCTTCTTATAGTTGAACCACTGAAGGTGATTACGTCTATTATCTCCCCGGTTCTTCTAATTTTTCTTTTCATACTCTTCTTGTGTTTCTAACCAGTATAGGCATTATTACATTAACATTCTTGCCATATTTCTCATAAGATGTGAGTATGCATATTGCATACTTATCCCCTATCTTCAAATCTTTCGATAATCTTAATCTTGACCCCCTTTTGATGTTAATAAAATAATCACCAAAAGGATTGATACATATCGGTTTTACGATTTCCACATAATCTCCTTCAGGAATAACAATATCACTCATATTACGAATCTTTTAGACATTTCCTCAGCAATATCATATACAACAATATGATCCTCTTCATTGTATGGCTTATTGATATTCAGCACTCCTTTTCTTACCTTAAACCTCTTATCTTTTCTAAGGTGATTCAACATCCCTTGTTGGAATACACAGTCTGCCTTCTCCATAGCAGCATTTTTATCAGACCATTCTTTTAGCGTATAACCTTTACTGTTCGTGCTTTTTGGAGAAAAATTCATAATGCGTGCGTCAATTCCGTACCAGTTTTTAACCATTCTCCTTTCAGCCTCCAATTGAAAAGCATGTTCATTTCGTATGTCACCCGATTTAAAATCTAAGATAACAATCTCTTCTTTCTCCACTTCTCTCACTTCCTTCTTCGGATCGCCTTTTTTGAACTGCCCCGTAGCCCTTTGATACACGGCTCCAAAATAACCTTCTTCTTTGTACTTGAATGTCATTTTAACCATCGCATCTATCGGCGTAGCTACCAAATAATCTTCTAATGATAATATTCTTTCAATCATCATCGGCTTAACCTTATACTCCGAACAAAATTTAGCAAACTTCATAACCCTAACAATCATATCATCAAGATCATCTATGCTACCAAAGAATTTGTCAAGATTCTTTTTCGATATCTTAAGCTTGCCTTCTTGTACTGTCTTAACTATAAAACTTCGATTTAAGACCATATCTCTACCTGTCAAGTACAATCCGTATAGGTAGTGCATGATCGTTCCTTTATCTGCATCATATTCTGATACTTCTTCCGGATTGCGGCCAATCATCCTCATCTCCTGTCTCCATTCTTGAAGAGCCGTCTTGTCATCTACGAATCCGTCTCTAATCATGGTTGTTACCGAGGCGTATATCTTGGCTGTCCCATCGTCCATCTTTCTTACATAAAAACGATTACCGTCTAATGTCAATCTTACGAATTTGGGAGTCTCAATCTTCTTTAACTCATCACAGATATAAAACGGCTCTAACGTTTCCTGATTTTCTGTAAACGGATTCGAATCCTCTTCTCCAGGGTTAGAAGCGGCTTCCTCCGCCGGAGCTTCCGGTTCCTCCTTCTGGGCCTGCTCTGGCTCAGGCGCCGGCTCTTCAACTACTGGAACCTGTCCGCCTCTTTCTGCTATGTCTCTGTTCTTTATTAAAGACATAACCTCCTTCTTCAACTGCTCTGGTGTTTGATTAGGATTTGACACCGACATCACAACATCGTTCATTCTAAACAACGTATTTCCTTCTTCTTCCACCATAGGCGCAAACCCTAAATCTGTCAATATTTTTATTTTCTCTTTCATGATCTTCCTCTAATCAATTCTTCTTTAATACAATGTAACACTGTTTCCACTTCATCTTTATCTCTATCTTTCACTGCGATAGCTATATCCTTACCATAACTCTCTCTCTGTATGTGAGCATAAAAGATAGTTTCATTGTCAGCTTCTATTCTTATTTTATAAAGTTTTCTCATATCTGTCAATTATTTCAATAATTAATCTACCTCTTTCTTTAATCATTCCCCTGCTTTCCATATCCAGTACCTTCTTTACCGCATACTTCCACACAAAAGGAAATTCTGTTTCAAGTTTATCAAATTCCATCCGGTCAAGATACATGTCGAATACCGTATGCTCCGATTCATGTAGGAAAACTATATTATCTCTGCAAGTAGCAACCGACTTATATATCCTTTTCGGAAGTATGTGACAGATGTTACATACTGTAGGAAAATGAATAGCCTTACCGGTCATAGACATTCGAATACTACCCAACTCTTCCAGCATAAGACGAAAAAACCCGGATAAATCCGGGTTCTCTAACTTTTTCTTCTTGCTGCTGTTTTTAATGGATGTAATTCTGTCTTTCTTCTTCGGAGTCAACTCTTTGCTCTTGCAAGCCTGGCATAAGCCATGACTTCTTATCATTACTTTTCGTCCACATTTTTCGCAGACGTACAATTTCTTTTCCACTCTTTATAATATCTCGATATAAGTGATATAGTTGAAAAGGATAACGCCGTTAAAGACAACGTATATGGTAAGTTCATTAACCATCTTGGTACCTCTTCTGTCTTAATCACTATCAGCAAAGTAGCACCTGCCACTACCAATAATACAATTGCTATCGCAAGTGCTACACGGGAAATAACATCACTCATCAGTTTTCTTTTCTCCCAATTTTTCTACGCCTTTTTGCAGATCGTATTTAAACACTTCAATGATTTTCGTTTCTGCAATAGACTCACAATTCCAGTCTCCTAACGTGCCCTGCATACCTTTAGTTAACACAGCCTCAGCGTCTTTCGGATTGCCGGCCTGGACATACATATAGCATGGCGTTTTCTTTTCTTTACCTTTCTTTTCATCCAGTGTAATGTAATTCACCTTACACTTATACCAGTACTCAGCTTCTCCGTTGAAGAAGATTTCTGATATTTTAATAGGATTAATTTTTACAACCTCGAAAGAATTGTACAAATCCTCGAAGATCTCCAACGATCTTGATTCTGCCTCTGTGTAAGACAAGGCATCCACTAAATACTTTTCAGTTACTTTCTTTTTTTTGCCGTTCTCGATATTATCAATCTCGGCTTTTACCGTAATTTCAAACCAGCGATTCATTGTATTAATATTTAATTAGTTGATTTCTTTCCTTTTTCTATACTGTTTTTAAATCTTTCAGAACACCACTGCAAAACATCCATCATCATCATCTCATTATTAGATAAGATACCTTTTATAACTAACGCCAATTGATGTTGTGACATTCTTTGACTCATATCAAATCTTCTTTCCTCTTCATTTACTATCGTAGCCACGAAATACTTACACCCCTCTAAGTGCGTTAGGGCTTCAATCATAGCTTCTTTTATCTCTTTTTCTTCCATCCTGTTTGTTTTTTGGACAAAGATATGTCTTTTGATAATAAAAAAGATTCAAAATGATTTAATTTAGCTTAATTACTGCTCTTTTGATTCTTCCGGTATAGGCATGTCAAACTTTTTCTGATAAACGACTCTGTTTCTTCATTAAACGGATAGGCCTCCTTGATAAATTTCATAGCTACTTCCAGGTCGCCGTCTGCTATATCTTTATACCTTTCAAAGATACCAACCAGGTCATTGTTATATGAACGCTCTTGTTTTATGTTGTACACGTATTTTAACACCCTGTCTTTGATTTCATTGGCTTTTTTCACAGTATCATTGAAGGATTTTATACTTTTCAATTCTGGATCTTCGTTTTCCTTGTTTACCTTATCAAACTCTTCCTTGCTATACCCCGTTTAAATGCATTATAGAAAAAGACATAGTTAACACAGGAGTATCCTTAAAATACCAATCACATAATTCTTTTAACTCTTTACGTTCATCCTCGTTTTTACATTTATGAATGGTAAGGTAATTCATTCTTTCCTCTTTTTCTTTGTCTGTTAAATATTTTTTCATAATTCTAACTTTTAAAATTGAGTATATAATTACTTAAGGTAATAGATCATCCAAATAAGCCCATGATTCCATTTCATCTAATCTGCATAAAATACATCCTGGACGGCTGGATATAAAAGTTCTGTTCTCTTCCAATATACCCATAATTGGATTCTTTGACCCTATTGTTGATTTCTTAGGGAGAAACACAATAAAACGGTGGCAATCTGGAATTACTGTTATAGAATGCCACACAGAGTTGATGCGCCACTCTGCACCAGCTTTAAAAAGAGGAATAGCATATTCTTGTTCCATGTCTATTTAGTTTTGAATTAATGTGAAAAGAGCAATTATAGCCGCAACTGATATAATAGATAAAATAACGTTTGCCAATATATGCTTTAAGAGGCGCCTTTTGAGATTTGCGATATGCTTTCTTAGCCCTTCGCACTTTCTTGATCTGTTTTTCGCTTCTTCCGGATTTGTAAGAAAACCTTTATATGCTGGTGGTTTATTTTCCCACATCGGAAGGCTGGCTTCTATTTCATCCATAACAGGCTCTTTAGTCGTTGGCTTATTGTAGTAGACATACTCGTTATCCATGACTTAGTTCTTTTTAGTTGTTATTTAATCTTCTAAATTATCCTTACCTTCTAATTCAGATAATGCTTGTTCAAATTCCTTTATTTCCTTTAAGGCATAATCCTTACGATAGGTGATAATATCACGTTGCGTATAATCCGTAAAAAATCGGTCTATCAAGTTCTTATAATGAAACCGTACAGGTTCTTCACAATGATTTAGTAAAATCACAAAATTGGAATTTCTCGGATGAAAACACAGGAATCTGTAATAATTCACCTTCCCTGCTATACATTCAATTAACTTTTCATCCATCTTCAATTTAACGATGTCTTCTATGTTTAATATCGGTTTCATGTCTTTAGTTTGTTTTAATATCAATTCGAATAAATATAATGCATTCCTGCTTCATATACCTTATGTACATCAGGGTCATTCTTGTCTTCCGGTTCCAATTCACTCTCTTCACAAGTATAATCCCATTCAGTATTATAGTACAAATCCTCGTCTGTTTTCTCCAAGGAACAATCTTTCATTAGATTCATATTTTCTCCCCATACTGCAACTTCTTGCTGTTGCTCTTCTTCTGTCTATACCTCTTGGGTTGAAATCTTCATCTATCCAACTTGGGTGATAAGCCAACACTTCTTCTCCCTCTGAAGGTTTTTCCTCTTTGAATTTCTTCCAGTTCATCTCACCTTTAATTAATTAGACACAAATATACAAGTTTTACTAAGATGCCCTTCTGTCATCTCTTCGACATACTCCCACACCTAAAGTTCGCGGTAGTATGTCAATCTATTGATTTCTTCCCAATCTTTTTTAATCTTTGTTGGTCTTGACAATCGATAATCCTTTTCTATCGGCCTATCGAATACGTCATTCCTATATCCTTTATATCCTTTCTCGTAAATACTAACCCTTGCACAAAACTCAACCACATCGCCTGGTAATAAATCGGCGCTTTCGAATCCTTTTGTCAAATCAAACCACAAATGATCTGTTACTATTTTACCATCGAGTAACACGTCTTGTAAAAGTATTGTCTTTACAGGTCCTTTATACCCATCCCTGAATCCAAAACGAATGAATGTCGCTGTAAATACGTGCCGATCTCTTGATCCTATTATTTTCAGTTCTTTTCTCATCCTCTTTCATTTATTTGTTTCACTTATGAAATTGACAACATCCTTTAGATATCCTTCTGTCATCTCTATGAAATTCACACAATCTAATTTGCTTAACTTGTAAATCAATGCCGGATTGTGTACTATGGCTATAATTTGTGTTTGTGGTTTATGGAATGATAATACATTGTAAATTTGTATTATGTTATCAATGTCAAGATTTCTGTCTGGCTCATCCATGAGAACCGTATATTCAAAATCTTTTTTTGTTAATGTTATGTGGTTTCTTTTATAATACTTCAACAGATTATCAATTCTTTTAATCCAAAACGTATTTGATTTTTTCTTGTATTCTACAAGATCTCGTATTGGAAACACATAATCCTTTTGACCGAACATTAAATTGAAAAGTGATTCCAATGATAACACCATTTTCTCTCCATAAGATCTTCGAATATTATTCACATACAAATCTAAATTGCTGATGTTTTTCAATACACTATCTCGATTCATCTCCGCCGACGGTAATAAACGGAATACTTTCCCTGCATAATCGGATGATATGTCAATCCCATCAAGAACCTTGTCATCATCATCAAATATAGGTGGAAAATCCAGTGCCTCGATCGGCATTTCAGAGCACATAGACTTCTCACACAACATATACATTGATATGATATTAAGTAAGGTCGATTTTCCACTACCGTTTTTACCTATAATTACATTCACTCCTGGCTTGAAAATAAATTCTCTGCCATTTTCAAATGTTTCTATGTCCGAAACATATTTAAATGGAGTTTTCGTATTGTCTTTTATTTTTACTGATGTTATCATTGTAATCCTTTTTAAAAATCAATTACCGTCCGAACCATGTCTCCGATGTGCTTGTTGCCGGTGCCCGTGAGGCCACTGGAGAAGACCACGTACCACGCGACGGCCTGGCTGCTCTCAGTGCTGGACCAATACCACGTCGAGGAGAGGGGAGATGCCGAAACATAAGCGAATGCTTTGTTTAGTTCGTCCATATAATGGGCCATTAAATTTAATTGACCAAGAGATGGTATATACTCGCCATCTTCCAGCAGATTTCTCAATTTTGGATTTCTGGCTACAAGGCGTTCCGTATTGCCGCGTCCATCAATGTCAAACAGCGCATCACATTCACGTTCGTAATATGTCCCACTTCCGGATTCTTCACGGCTATCATCGTCAAGCAATTGTACGATATCATGCTCCGTCAGTGAGATTGCAAATGACATGTATCTGTGCTTCAACCCGATGTATTGTACACAATCTTTGGAGTTATCGCCGGTAAACGGCTCAGCGTGTCCATTTCCGTAGATTAGATACAAACCATCTTTTCTTGATGGTACTCTATTTTCACATACGCATCTTTCATTTTTGGGACTTACAATTATGTTCAACTCATTCAACACATGATCTTTTATGATTTCCTTGCTTATTCTTTCTACAAAACCATAATCCCTTTGTTTAAGCTCATCTGCTACCATACATCTGATCCAATGTTCTATCTGATTGTTTCCTCCGTATGTATTAAGCATACACTGTTTTACGAGTTTTTCCAATAATGGTTCTATGTTTTTTATTATATCTTCTTTGGTAAGGTGAAGTTCATTTAATATACAGTTCCTTACTGCCTTGTCCATATTGGAACTTCTTCAGATATAATCTCGCCATATGCCGATATACCATATATGCATCCCATATCTCCTTCTCTATTAATAATACCATTATATATAAATGGGTTCCCAAGCGTGCTTATTAATATATCTCCTTTCTTGAAATACGCTCCAGCCTCTACTTCCAATTCCAGATCGTTGTTGAAAAAAGTACGACCTTCTGTATCGGCATATATAGCACTTATCCCAGATTCATCTTTTTTTTACAAAAAGTAAATTATAAGGACCTGCACAGTTTTTCGACTCATATACAAATTCTATTTCAATATTACCAATTAATACTGAACCTTCTATTTCTCCGCTTTTAATTTTTCTCGCCGTATTTAAATCAAACGGAACAATAATTGAATTTTCCATATTTTTCTTATTTTTTAGTTGTTATGAAATAAGATGAGTTACTTAAACCCATCCCAGTTGTTTTGCTATTCTCTCCATTTCGTCATATGCTATCCTATGACATCCAGCGGTTAGCAAATCGTTTTCGTACCGATTTAGACTCCACTGGTGACCGGTGACGTCCTCCACCAGACCGTGCCGAAACTCGGCGCCCCGGTGCATTGCCGACACAGCCCGCCACAGTTTTCTGGCTTCTGCTACTCCAATCTTTATCTGTTTACTTGTCTCAATAATATTTCCTTTTATACGGATCCAGGCGTTAGGTTTTTCACCAGGAATATAGAAAGGTGTATTCAAGAAATTTATTTCTCCTGACTTCCACTCTTCCAGTTTTTCATCAAAATCCTTGTAACGGGCTTCTTCTTCCTTTCTTAATCTCTCTAATTTTATTCTTTCTCTTTCTTCCTCACCCTTTCTCCATCTTTCAGATCTTTCTGAATACTTAATCCATGTACCTTCCCCGCAAACTTCATCTACAATCACATTAACGGTTCCAAGGACTTCCAGTGCTTGATGATTCAACAATATCTGGAAAATGTGTTTCAATTCACGGACATACTCACGTTTAATCTTATCTGATTTCCGTGATAATTCATGGTTAGTTCCAAGCCATTCGTTTGCGCTCTTTTTAAGAAGACGCCGGGGAGTCCCCATATCGAAGAACTCAATATAATCCATCAGATTTTTAAACGTTTCCCAAATATCTCGATAGGACAATTCGGTTCTTGCTTTTTTGTATTTTTCAATAGCATCTTTAATGGATTCCAACATATTGGTAACAAAGAGCATGTTACCGATACAATATGACATATTACATTCAACATAGAACACCTTTGAACCAGTTGGTATTGCTTCACGAACATAATATTGATGCTTGCTTGTAGTAGAAGAATAGTATGTATCATTAATCAAATACGCCTTTTCTCCACGCTTGTTTCGCACGATTCTTCCGACCTCAAAATGTCTTCCATAGGAATAAATACTTTCACCTTCAAAATAGAAGTTACTACCATGCGCTGATTCTTGCTTTTCGTTTGCCCATAAGTGAGCGACCATTGAATTGTTCATATAAGTATGTTTTTAATTGTTTAACTTGCTTCTATTATATGATTCTCTTTGTTCATATTTTTCAATGCGTTCGGTTATCATATCGCAGAAGACTTGCCCCTCTTTTTCGGAACCTCTGAAGTAACCAATCATCTTCAGGATATTTCCGTCAAATTCATGGACAAACTTGTTATAATAATGTTCACCCATTACCCGTCCATATTTTTCTACGAACAAATCCTTGTCCAGTGATTCATCCTTAAAGCAACGGTTGTAATCCCATCTTACGATACGAAACAATGTTTCAAAATTCAATCTTTCCATATCTTGTATTTTATGAATTTCCTCACATTCTTCATCCGTTAATCCAGTGTAATCATCATTGATTAACGGACAAGCCCAATAAGATGGCAACCTGTATCTTATTACTTTTTATGCTCATAGTTTTATGATTATTTAACCAACAAAACCACCATACTTTAGTAGGTAGATGAATTGGTTTGATTAATTTTGAATCAAAATTACAGATAAAAAAAATGATTTCATACAAATACAACATATACCATTCCAGGAAAACGAAGTATCTGGAAAAGATGCTTCGTGAATGTTGTTTTGTATGGAATCATGCGTTAGCTCTACAACGTAGATACTATAAACTATTTGGAAAATATATCTCAGTTGGTAAGATGAAGAAGTATTTTGCCAAAAGAATTAAAAGAAATCTTCTTCATTCTCAAACAACACAAGAAATACTTGAACGTCTTGATGAATCTTATAATCGTTTCTTTAAGAAGTTGGCTAAACGACCTCCTAAGTTCAAAAGAGCTGATTGTTTTAACTCTTTTGTTTTCAAACAAGGAGGGTTTACCCTGAATGGGAATTGTCTAACAATTAACAAAGGAAAGAAACGATTTAGATTTTCATACAGTAGAGTCTACGAAGGTAATGTTAAACAAATTAGAATAGTTAGAGAAACCTGTTCCCGTTTTAGTTTGATTATAGTTACAGATCATAATCCTTCAAACTCTTATAGAAAGACACATGATGGTGCATCTATAGGATTGGATTTTGGGCTGAAAACTTATCTAACTAAAAGTGATGGTAGCAAAATCGATTCTCCTCTATTCTTCAAACAATATCAAAACAAGATTAGAAAACTAAACAAACGGTTTTCTAATGCAAAGAAAGGATCCAACAATAGAAGAAGGAGACTGTTTGAACTCCAACAAGCGTATCGTAAAATAAACGATCTTCGATCGGATTTTCAATGGGGATTAGCACACCAGTTATGCAAACAGTATGATTATATTTTTATTGAAGATCTAAACATTGAAGGAATGAAACGTTTGTGGGGAAAGAAGGTTTCTGATCTTAGTCATTCTTCTTTTATTGATAAACTTACGTATCCTCGTTTTCACAATCCCCGCAAATAGCATGCTCGAAAGATTCATCAAAATAATCTATTATTTCTCTGGTATTCGGATTTACTATGGCTTCACAAACAACCTTTGTTCCACCACATCTTGTACATATATATCCCATAATTATCTTTTTTTTAAATGTTGAATAATTTCATCTACTGTAGCCTTACGCCATGTGATGCAGCTTGCGTCTCCCCTGAACCGGAGCTCTTCGCACTTTACCCCACCTGTCTCCTATGGCGTCCGTCACTATCAGCCATTGACCTGAATCAGTATTATTTGTAATTCTTTGGTGTTCTTTCTGATAATACACCCTCGTGATCTCCCCATCTCCTTATTCTTTCAGGTTATGTTCTTTCATTATTTCTTCTATCAATTCGTCTGTTTCCATATAACAATCCCAACAGGAATCAACCTCTTCCCATTCTTCTCCCTCTTCATTCTCCCTGGATTCATCTTCGTATTTCTTGACAAATTTCACTTTCTTTTCAAGCACATACCCCTTTACATCTCCCCACATCCACATACCTATGGACTTTACTTCATTATCTATAATTTTGGCACAATCTTCTTTCCAGTCTCCTTCTTTGTCGCAGACTTCATTATCATATTTTTCTTTTGTAACGTATGCTATCCCTTTTATATAATCACCTTGACTATAACCCCTTGTTGACCACTCTATAGCTACCACATCTTTTCCATATTTGGATATGATATCTAACAAATCTTCGTCATCCAGATCCTCTATTAACTCTCCTCCGTAATCAAAGTCCGTCAAATCACTTGGAAAAAACTCTTGACCTATATATAGACTTGTCTTATGCTTCAACTCCCATACATTGCTACCTCTGTTGTATGTGAATGAGATCCCATTCGCTTCCCCTTTCTTTAAATATTCTACAATGTCTTTCTGTTTTATATGCTTCATTACAATAGCATCAATAACATCTCTAAGATTATGCTTGTTATCGTAGAAGAAAGTTTTCCAATTGCATTCATCATGCAATCGATGCATATCAGAGTATTCAAAAAAAGAATGACCCAAACAAACCCCAATTAGTTATAGGGCATTCTGAATCACGGCAATAATACACTTTAATGCGATAATCGCCTACTTCTTTTGTTGTAATAAGGTTGTCTTCCATGTCTTTATATTTTAA
>CDYJ01037183.1_pt1 | contig 63094 bp, 73 predicted proteins | sample 557501 | NCBI WGS metagenome assembly CDYJ01 (sample SAMEA3182079, study PRJEB8094) | gut metagenome | biome: human; feature: gut; material: Stool; isolation source: human stools | place: Canada | collected 2012-11-20
AGCCGCTCCTCATGGTCGGCCAGCATGTCCAGGGTGACGTCCTCCTCAGAGGGCGGCTGGGGCTCCGGCTCCGGCTCTGGAGGCCGCTCAGTGGGCGTGACACCCACCAGCCTGCCCTCCTCAATCTGGAGGTCACACCAGCCATAGGTCGCCCACACCGCGTCATGGAGGTGGGCGGGCACCTCAATCCAGCCCTCCAGCCAGCAGGCGCGCCGCCCGCTCTGGCTCTGGATCGGATGCTGGCAGGTTTCCAGCGGGTCAATTTGGATAATGGTCATAGGTGGCCCCCCCTTTCAGCCGATGGCAAGGTAATAATATTTGTATCTTCTGTCGTTTCTCTGAGCGTTTGCATGACCAGTAGCATACCACGTTATAGTCTTACCATCTGATGACTTCTTTGCATAACTGCCGGAAGGGTCACCAAAGCCTCTATACTGCTTAAACTGTGTCGTTAAAGCTCCTGTGTATATAGAATAGTAATTATCAGAGGTGACCCGCTCCCCTAAATTACTGGAGAAAAAACCATTATCGAGCGTTTCTTGCCAACCAATAATAAGCAACTTGGGGGCAAAGTCAAACGTCAGTGATGTCGGGTTACTGCTCCCCCATCCGGTTCCACTGTTATAATCTCCCGTCCCCACATAGCTTCCGGCGACCACTGTCGCTCTCGTTTTGATGAAATCCATATATGCCGCCACGCTTTTCCCATCCGGCATAAATACCGCTTCGGCCAAGGTCTGCGGGAAAATATCACAGTCCTGCCCCTGCATCCGCTCCACCCGGTACGGGTCAACAGGCAGCGCCAGGGGCGTCTTGGTGTATGTCCAGTTCCGGGTCTGATTCACCGCGCCGCTGGCCGCCTGCACGCTGGCCTTGATGGTGATCGCCCCTGCACCGGGGTCGAGCATGGACACGGGTATGGTGATCAGTTGGCCGCTGGTAGGTGTTAGCGTGCGCTCATGGCCGTTGATTATCTCTGTCACTGTGATGGGGCTGTCCGTATCGCTGGTTACAGAATACGTCACTGGTGCCTTGGCGGTGCCAAGATTACCGTCAGTGCCGGAGATAACGAGGGAGGATACAGGGATAATACTCACCACATTGGACACAGTGAGGCCGCCGTATACACCGGAGATACCGGCGGAGATACGATATTGCACGCTTGTCCAACCGGATTGCACCGTGTCGGTATAGGTCAGGTCGTCTCCTGCGTAAACCTGCGTCCAGCCTCCGGAATCCACCCTGCGCTCCAGTTTGTAGCTTTCCGCGCTGTCTGCGGCCTCCCAGGAAATATCGACCGCATGGCCAATCATGGCGGCACCTGGAACTGTGATGGACGGCACACCGGGAACTGCATACTTAAATACATAATAGTAGTTTCCACTAATTCCGTCTTTTGGATAGGTATTTTCGGATTCACTGGTCACATCTTCAATGTACACGCCCTTCTCTTTTATGGTCTTGACACCATAATAGACTGGATAGAAGATTTTCCCAGAGAGTGTATCAGGTATTCTATACGCCAACTTACCAGAGCTCGAAATCCAGCCTGCTGTTTTGTTAATTCCGTACGCTTCTTCCGCGTAATACACACCGTCTCCGGCCATGGCTCCATCAATGGCATATGGGTATTGAGCTGCGTCATTCTCCCTACTCATTTCAAGTGCGTTATTGAGGGTATATTTCCCACTCACAGCGCTAAAGGAATAGCTCTTACCAACCCAAAAATTATTGATATCCCCTTGTTTAGGGGCATGCGCAGAGTGATCTTCCTCATATTTGACATTCAAGTTGTATTTTCCCCAGACATAGACCTGTGCCATTACCCCTCACCTCCTGTTCCTGTATAATCCGCCAGAATCAGGCCATAGAGCGTATTTGCCTTCCGGGAGGCCGGAGGCACCGCCTCCTCCACCTCATAGACTCCGCCGATATCAGGGAGCTGCTCACCTGGCACCTTGCCATCGGGCCCCAGCGTCGCCACCCCATTGGGCGCGCCCTTCTCGGAGGACTTGACGTACCCGGACAGGTCGATGCCCGCCATCGCCTCCTCCAGCTCCTCGTGGGTTACCCAGACGCCCGCCGGATACTCCAGCGAGACCGCCACCTCTCCGGTGACGCCGACGGCCACGGGGAAGCGGTGTACGTCCAGGCCCTCGGCGATGGGCGGCACCGGCTGGGCCCGGTCCCCCAGGGCGGCGTAGTAGAGCAGGGTGGGCGCGTCGTCGCCCACCTTGGCCATGATGCCGAACTCGGAGAGTGTGAAGCCCTCCTCCAGCCCGCCGCCCATGTCGTTGCGGTACTCCACCAGCATGGAGAGCTGCCCGCCGGCCACCTCGGGCTGGGTGCTGGTGGCCTGGGCCACGGGGGCAAGCAGGGCGGTGAGGGCCTTGGCAGCCTCGACGCCCTCCACAACGCCCCTTCCCACCCACACCTCGGTGAGGGCCAGCGTCTCACCCGCCGCCGCCCGGGCCAGCAGGCCCTCGCCGGCGGTAGTAATGATAAATCCGTACATGCTACTCCTCCTCCATGGGCGGAAGCGTGACCGCCCGAATGCCCCAGAGCCCGCCGCCCACCCGCAGGGTGGCCAGCAGCTGCGCCAGCTGATAGGTGAACCAGTAATCCAGGTGCGCCGGCTTAATCTCGTTGACAGCGGCCTCAATCCCGCCCACATCCGCCGGGACGCCGGCCAGCTCGGACAAAACAATTTCAAATTGATACTCCGCCGGGTGCTCGATGACCGAAATCTGGGACGGCTCGAAGCCAAAGGAGGCCACCACGCTGCGCAGCATCTCCGCTGTAGTGGCGCCCTGGCCCCGGAGCTTGGCCTTGATGCGGCTCCTCCGGTAGCTGTAGGGCCGGGTGCGGTCGGCGGGCAGCCCCACCCACTGCTCCCACAGGTCCAGCCCCCAGGTGGCGGTGTCCACCCAGAGCTGGGCCAATGTGTCCGACTCAGACACGCACAGGGCCCCGGCCTGCTCCCCCAGCACCCGCTCCAGCTCGGACACCTGCGGGCTGTCCTGGTAGTAGCGCGGCAGGCGGAACACCAGATTGCTCATGTCACGCTCACCTCCCCCAGTACAGGGATCTCCCCGGCCTGTATGGTCACGTCGGCGGTGCCGCCGTTGACTGTGAGGGAGGCGAAGTTCTCCACCCCCTCCACATTGAGCAGCAGGGCCAGCACCCGGTTATAGAGCAGCGTGTAGGGCTGGTCGTCGGCGGGCTTGTAGTACACCGTGCCGTACTTGCCCTCAATGAGGGTGTGCAGATAGCCCGCCAGTGCCGCCCGGAAGTCGTCCTGAACGGCTCCGGCCCCGGCTCCGCCGGTGAGGGAGACCTGGGCGGCCACGGCCACCTCCCGCTCCCTGGCCGCCGCCACCGTCACCAACGCGCCGACGGGCCGCTCCTCCCCGATGTGGGCTGTCACGGCCTCCACGATCTCCTCGGAGGGCGCCCGGTCGTTGCTGTCCACCAGCGTGACGCCCACCGTCCCCGGTCCGCCGGGCAGCTCCACCACCTTGGCGTTTCCCACCCCCGGGATCTCCATGGCCCACTGGCGGTACTGGTAGCCGTTGCCGCTGGTGGGGGGCCGCTGTACCCGCTCCCGGATGCGGGCGAGCAGAGCGGCGTCGCTCTCGGCGTCCGTGCCGCCGGCCGCCGCCTCGCTCTGATAGCCCGTCAGGCCCGTCAGGTTGACGTACATCCGGTCGATGGCCCCGGCCTCCACGTTGTAGGCGCTGCCCACCTCCGCGGCCTCCAGGCGGCCCTCTCCCGCGCCGTCCTCTCCCAGCGTGACCGCCGCCAGGAGGGAATAAGCCAGCCCCCCGGCGGTCAGAAACGCGGTGCCCTGGGGGAGCACCAGCCCCGGGGTGCCGCTGAAGGAGATGTCGCAGTAAGCCCTTGTCCCCTCCCGGCGGGTGATGTTGTAATACTGACCGCCCACCAGGTCGATGTAGCCCCCGGAGCTCTCGTCCACAAACAGCATGGAGGGCACCCCCTCCAGGGCCCGGTACGCCTCGCTGAGCTGCTCGGCCACCGGCCCGGCCACGCCATCGGCGAAGCCGCCCGCCATGGCGCTCAGCCCCTGGCTCTGCTTGATGGCCGCCAGGATCTCCGCCTTGATGGCCTCCGGCGTCTTGTCCTCATACATGTATACTCGCCTCCCCGTATACCGTGGTCAGGCTCACCCGCATCCGCAGAGTGGAGCCGTCGAAATCCACCACCTCGGTCGCGGCCCCGGTGATGTAGGGGCAGACGGTCAGCGCCTCCCGCACATACCGTACCGCCTCGCTCAGCCGGGTGTCCGCCCGGTAGGGCTGGCCCACCAGGCTCTCCAGTTCGCACCCGTAGTCCCAGGAGAAGGGGCTCCAGCGGTACCGCTCCGTGTGCAGCGCCCGCCAGGCCCAGCCCTTGACGGCCTCCAGCCCGGACGCCAGGACCGGCTCCCCGCCGGAGAACCGCGGCACGCCCTTGTCGTAGTCCATGGCCACGTCCCGGTAGAGGGGCAGCGCCTGGGCCGTCCCCTCCGGAGCGGCCGTCTGGAAGATGGGAAAGAGCTGCCTCATGAAAACACCGCCTTTTGGAGAATGTAGTAGTCCTGTCCGTCCGCCGTCACCAGCACCAGCAGCCGGTCACCCGCCCGCAGGAGCTCGTCGCCGCCAGTGTCCTCCGTCCAGGCGTAGTCCAGCCCGGGCGGCACGTGCAGCTCGGGCTGATCCAGCGTCAGGCCGTTGCACACCACCCGCAGCGTCCCCTGCCCGGCCTGCTGCACCTGCCCAAACAGCCAGCCGCCGGGGGCCTGCCCCGGCTCCGCCGGCCGGAGCAGCTCCGTCAGCCCTGCATATACGTCGTCCATAGCTCCTCCTCTCCGGCACAAAAAACGCCCCGCCTTGCCAGTTGACAAAGCGGGGCGGGGTGGTATAATAACATTAGATGGGCGCTGTTGTATGACGGTTAGCCCCACGAGATTACTTCAACCTACGTTGACCGCTCGGGTAGCAGCCGGGCGGTCAACACGCATTTGGGCCTATGTAGACCAGCAGCCAGAGGACTGCCAGGAATACAACCACGCAGCGCAGGGCTCTCGCCCAGCGTCCGTTTCCCATCCGCATCACCTCCCCTCTCAGGGAAGTGGCTAACCGCCATTGATACAACAGCGCCGCGATCATTGTACCACAAGCGCCGCGATTTGTCACGCCTCGCCTGCTCACGACGCGGCCACTGTGTCCCGCTCCGCCGGAAATGCCGCCGGGCTCCGCCCGGCCTGTTTTCCGGTCTGCGCGGGATCACTGTGCCGCTGCTCGCAACGGCTCCTCGCTTCTGTTTTGTCCACGTCGTCGCAAAGTCCGCTCCGCTCTGTTTCCGCCAACGGCGAAAACTGCGCTGCGCTCTCTTGCTCCTCCTTTCCCCACGGAACCCGCTTCGCTGGGCTTCCGCGGGGGCCCCAATATCGCCGCTCCTAGGGGGGCGGCTTTTTTATAGCTCCCGCCCCGCCTCCACCTCATTGGTGAGGCTGCGGAAGTTGAGGGACAGGCGGCAGAAATACTGCCCGTTTTTCCAGGTGTGGGTGTCGCTGTCAATCCAGCACAGCCCGGTCACCCCGGTGCTGTTGGCCCGCAGCAGCACCGCATTACCGGAGATCAGCTCCGGGTCACCCAGGCACTCCACGGTCATGGTCTGCTGGAGGCCGTTGTCCTCCAGGTACGCCTGGGCCTCCGCCCCGGCGTCCTCGCCGTCCCGCTGGGTGAGGATGTGCCGGAACTGCCCATACAGGGCGGCGCTCTCCGCGTCGGACACGGTGCGCACCCGCGCGCCCGTCTGGCTGTAGATCCCCACCGTGTTCCGCAGCTCGGAGATGTCCTCCGTCACCCGCAGGCTCTGGAGGTTCCGCCCCGGCGCAAGCTCCAGGACGGCGGCCTCCGGCTTTTCCACCACCTCCAGCTCCCCCAGGCCGTTGAAGCGGGAGAGGTAGCGCCGCCCGTTCTGCCGGGCGGCCAGGGTGTAGAGCCCGTCCACAATCTTGTCCAGGGCCACCCCCGGATATTTGCGGCTGACCCGTACCCCAGTGGCCGCCAGGGCGGCCACCGGAATCCCAAAATCCCCGCAGAGGGCCCGCACGGCTTCCTCGGGGGCCGCGCCCCGGAAGGTGTACCAGCCCTCGTTGTTGGCCAGGAAGCGCCCCCGGTCCAGGGCGGTCAGGGCGGTGGTCACCCCCTCGGTGGCTTTTTCCCGGGTGACGAGGTCTCCCCGGAACCGGGTGCGGCCGCCGCACCAGAGCCGCAGCTCATTGCCCAGCTCGCAGGGCAGCTCGGGCAGGCTCCCGTCGTTGGGCGTGGCCATGACGGCCTCCACGGAGCGGGACACCCGCTTGATGCTGCCCGACCAGGTGAGGGTGCTCACCCGCTCCGTCACGTCCCAGGTCTCCCCCTGGGGGCTGACGATCACCACCTGGTACTCTGCCATAGGCCACCTCCCGACGCGATTTTATCCAGCTCCAGATCCGCCAGGCTCTTCACCGTGTTCTCCGGCACCCAGGGCACAAGGCGCGCCGTTCCGCTCTCCTCTTCTTTCACCTCCCGCACCTTGGTGGCGGCCGCGATCTTCGCCGACGGCGGCCTGGCCGCGGCCGCCGGGAGCTGGGCCAGCGGCGGGATGGTGAGCACCTGACCGGGGCGGATCAGGTTGGCGTTGGCGATGCCGTTGGCGGCGGCCAGCCGCCAGGCCAGGGAGCCGTCCCCATAGTACCGGCGGCAGATGCCCCACAGGGTGTCACCGCTGGCCACCGTGCAGGTCTTGGCCGTGGCCGTGCCGGTGGCGCTGTCCCGGCTGGCCGCCGTCCCCGCGCCGGAGGCGGACGGCTCCGCGGGCAGCACCGGCGTCTCCGGCCGGGTGTACTGGCGCAGGGTGATGTCGGCGTACAGGTCGTTGGTGCCGTCCTGCTCCCGGTAGGTCACCCCCTCCAGCAGCACCGCGGCGTTGACCGGCGTGCCGCTGACCATCCAGCGCACCACCGTCCCCTTGTCCACCCACCGCTCCAGCTGCTCCAGGTAGAGCCAGGGGTTGGTGCCCGCCCCCGGCGACAAAAACGGGTACGCCTGGGCGGGCAGGAGGCAGTCGTGCAGGGTGGTGCTCCCCATCCTTTTCCCGCCAAAGAAGTTGAGATCCCCCAGTTGGTCCACCGTCACCGTCTCGATGGCGGCCTCATGGGCCCACTGGTAGCCGGCCGGGGTCACCGGGAGTACCAGCTCCACGCCGGCGGCCTCCTCCAGGAAGGTAATCAGCCGCAGCACTACCGCACCCCTCCCATCTGTGCCAGCCGGAGCCTCCAGTAGAGCGCCTCCGCAATGGCGTCGATGTCGCTCTCCTGGCGCACCTCGAAGGTATTTCCGGTGATGGTCACCTGCGCCCCGCCGCCCTGGTCGGCCTGCCGGGCCTCCCGGGCAGTGAGCACCCGCTCCCCCTCGTGGAGCAGGGCGGCGTACCCGTCGTAGGGCACCCGCTCCAGCCCGGCGGCGTGCGAACGCCATACGCCGTCCTCGTCGTAGTAGCCGCCCCGCCGCCAGTTGCCGTACCGCCGCTCCTCCACGGACAGTCCGGTGGTAGTCTCCGACCCGGTCCCCACCAGTGCCGATGCCATTCCCGCCGCCAGACCCTTGCTGTACTCCTGGCTCTTGCGGTATCCGGCGTCCCAATACGCCTGATTGGAGCTGGCGTCGTCCCGGATTGCTGCCGCCAGGGCCAGCTCCGACTCCAGCGCCAGTTGTGCCCCCTCTGATGCGTTGTACTCGTTCATGCCCTGCACCTTGGCCTGCATGATCAGCCGTCCCATCTCGGCGGCGTCTCCCTCAGCCTGGGCCTGCTGGTACTCGTCGGTTTCCATCATGGCCTCCACGGCCTCCCGCTGGTACTGCTCCTTCGTGTTCTCCAGCTCGGCCTGCCAGGCGCCGATGGCCCGGTTGGCCTCGTCCATGACGCCGCTGTTCAGCCAGTCCATCTGAGCCTGGATGCCCTCTTTCCGCTTCTCATTGTAGCCCTCGCCGTAGGCCGCCTCCGCGTTGGCCTCCGCGTCGGCCAGGTTGTCCACCATGCCTTCATAGGTGCCCGCCATCTGCTCCGACAGGCCGCCGTACTGCTCCTGCATGTAGGCGAGGATCTCCTCCACGGCCTCGGAGCCCTTGATATCCCCGCGGGTCACCTTCTCCGCCACCGCGGCGGCGTCGCCCCACTTGCTCAGGGCCTCGTATACGTCGATGCCCCGCTCGGAGAAGTAGTTGAGGTATTCCTGGGTGGTCTTGTCCGTCAGCTCCATGCGGCTCAGGCCCGCAATGAGCACCGCGTTGTCGCTCTCGTTGAGGGAGAGGGCGGCGGACGCATCCGACAGGGTGGTGAGGATATCCAGGGACTTGTCCGCCCCGAAGGGCTTGACCAGGCTCTTGGCGTACCCCGTGATCTCGTCGTAGGTGTAGTTGGTCATGGCGGCCATGTCCTGCACGTCGGCCAGGAAGGCCGCCGCTTCCTCCTCCGAGCCCAGCAGGGTGGTAAAGGCCATCTGCTTTTGTTCCCGCCCGCCCGCAATGGAGGAACCGGAGGTGACGGCCTCCTTCTGGGCGGAGAGCTGCCCCTCCGCCGCCTCTTGCACGTAGCTTTTGAACGCCTGGTCCTTTGATTCAAAGATCTCCGCGCCGCCTGAAACCGCACCTGCCAGGGCCCCCACAACAGCGCCCACCGCGATTCCGGGCGCGCCTAACACCGCACCCATGGAGCCTCCGGAAACCGCCCCGGACAGGATCGAGGAGGCCATACGCGCCTCCGGCTCCCCGATCGCGCTGCTCAGGAAAGCATCCCCCACCTTCCCCAGCGCGTCGCTCCAAAGGCTTCCGACCCCGGCTGCCATCAGCCCCTTTGCCAGTCCGCCCAGTCCTGTGCCGCTCTTTTCGCCTCCCGCCCGGTTGTCGGCCTTGCTGATGGCGGAGGCCGCGTTCCGTGCCTGCTTGTATAGGTCTTGATAGGCGGCGCTGTTCTCCTTGATGGCGGCCTCGGTGTCGCTGAGCTCCCGCCGCAGCCTGGCCTGCTCGTCAATGGCGTCGTCCAGCGCGCCCTTGCTGGTCTCGTCCTTCAGCTTGCGGTAGCTCTTCTGGGCCTCCCTGACCTTTACATCCGTCTCGGCGATCGCCTTTTTCAGATTTGCGGAGTGGCCGACCAGCTCGGTCTGTGCCTTGTCATACGCCTTCAGGCTGGCCTCCAGCTCGTCCAGGCTTTTGTCAAACGCCCTGCTGCTCCCGGCAATGCTTTTCAGCGTTGGGCTCACCCGGTCGTACAGTGTCATGACAATGCCCACTTCTTCCGCCATATCCTCACCTCCTGTTGACTTTCCTGCCTGGTATGCTATAATCGAACTGCAAATAGAAAGGGGGAGGGCTTCCATGACGCCGGAGGAACGCCGCGCGCAGCTTGCAGCAGAGCTTGACACCCTTTTGGACGCCGTTGTATCCATTGGCCCCCACTCCCAGCGGGATGCCGACGCAGGCGCGCCGGAGGGCGCTTTCCTCGCCGAGCTGGAGCGCCAGTTGAACGAAAAGACCGCCGAGCTGGAGGCGCTCAACGCCCGCATGAATACCTTCTCCTACCGGTTCCGGGCGACCAGCCGCGGCCTGCTGTGGCTGGTCTGGCTGGCTGCGGCAGGCATGCTCGTATTCTCCTTCACCCTTGCCCCTTTCCTTGGCCCTGGATACCAGGCCGTCTTTCTGCCCCTCGCCCTGGCCTGTATCGCGTGGGCCGTGTGGGCCAGCATCCCGCCCAAGGTATAGCCCCTCCGCCGCCCCCTTCCGGGGGCGGCGTTTTCGTTTGTGTCCATGCCTCTCCGTGTCACACTCCGGGTTGGCTCCACGGCCGTAGGGGCCGACGCCCCAGGGCGGTCTCTCTTGCCCCCTTGGGGCAATTCACCTTCTGCCCACATCGGCCCGCGTTCCCGCTTTCTGTCATGCTCCGGGTTGGGCGCACGGCCGTAGGGGCGGCCCTTGTGGCCGCCCGCCGTTCTAGCCGGGTTCCCTCCCCTCTTCCACCTCATGGAGGGCGAACGCCAGAGTCAGGTCCCGGCCTCCCTGGCCCATGCCGTAGTACATCTCCGGTGTCCAGTGATGCTTGTGGAACAGGTAGTACGCCAGCTCCAGCTCTGTGTCGCCGCCCTCCGTCAGGCGTTTTTTACTTCATCAATGGTGATGCGGCGGAACCCGCACAGCCGCTCCACCGCCCGGCTGAGATCCTCGATCTCTCCGGGCAGCAGCATGGCCTTCACCGTCTCGGCCGGGGTGGCCCCGCCGTACTTCTCCTTCAGCTCCTTCGCCTTCAGGTCGGGTTCCACGCAGCCGGCCAGCAGGATATCCAGCCCTGGGTCGCCCGCTACCGAATCCCGGATGCTTTTTACCTTTCCGTAGGGCAGCGCCCTCAGCTTGAATACCACGTCCGTGCCCAGCGCCTCGCTCAGCCGCTTGACGCGGTACTCCGCTGTAGGCAGCTCCTTCTGCACATTGGGCAGCTCCGGCCTCAGCAGAAGCGCCAACAAATCCGTCCTTTTCTCTTCCATGTTACTGCACCTCAATCTGGTCCAGATACTCATAGTCGCTGAAGGTGAAGGGGGCGGTCACCGAGCCTATAGCGGCGGCCTGCCAGTCGGCCAGGGTCAGGTCGTCGAAGCTGACGTCGTAGAGGGCCACCCGCTCCGCGCCGTAGCTGTCCGGGTCCCGCAGCTTGGAGATCACCGTGAAGCGCCGGTCCACGCCGCGCTTGATGCCCTCCATCCTCTGGGCGAAGCCGGAGTCCACCTTGTGCAGCGTCAGGCTCCCGGTGCCGCTGGCGTTCATGGCCTTGTGGGTGGTCATGAACCGGCCGCACAGGTTGACGGTCTCCTTGTTCAGCGCCACCTTGGCCTGACAGGCGGAGACCTCCGCCACCTTCTCCCCGTCGATCCACAGCTCGCCCCAGGTGCCCGAAATGACCCGTCTGGCGCTGTCAATGGTTCTTGCCATAGAAATCCTTCCTTTCTGTCCTTTATCCGGCCGTCTGCCGGTCCATCACGGCCAGAATCCCCCGCCGCGTCAAAATCTCGTGAATCAGAATCCGGCCCTTCTGTGTCCACTTGGTGTAAATTCTCGTATCGGTTCTTCCGTCCGACCGGGTGATTGGAATGGTTTCCGACTTGGTGTATCCCTTGCCCATGTGCCTCCGGTATAAAATCCACTGGCCGTTGACACAGTGCTGCAATCCCTCCTCATGGAGGATCTTGTTCAACTGCTTGGCGCTAATATCATAGTCCGCCGCAATCTGTGTCGTGGCGATGGCACCCGTGCTGCTGAGGATGGTGTCGATATACTGCCGCAGGGGCTGGAACTCGGCGATGGCCTGCCTCTGCTGCTCGTTCTCCGCCCGCAGGGCCAGCTTCTCCTCCTCCGCGTCCGCCAGCGCCCGCAGGGCGCTGGGATAGTCCTTTGGCATACGGTAGCCTCCGGTGCGCCGGATGGCGGGCAGCACCTCTGCCGTCACCCACCGCCGGAACTTCTTCGCCCCCGGCAGCTTGCTGGACAGCACCAGGGAATACAGGCCGCTCTCGTTGATGATGGTCATGTTTCTGGTCTGGCTGCCGTCGTGAATCCCGACGGTAGCTTTATCCTCGTCATCCACGTGCCGATCGAGCGCATCCCGCGGATTGCTGTACCCCAGCGCCTGGGCCACATCTTTACCCACCAGCCAGGGCTCCCCGTCGAGTTCGACGGTGCGCACCGTCCCAAACTCCTGGTTCTCAAAAATCTGCATTTCCTTCATAATCTCCGGCCTCCTCCGCCGGCTTCCATGGGTTATGTGTCCTCTTCTGTTTCTGTCCTCTGATGTATAAGCATTCGCACCAGCTCGCCCTGCTCCTTCTCCATGTCACAGACCTCATGAAGAATCACACCGAGCATGGTCTGGATATCCAGCGCATGAGACCGGATAAGCTCACGGTAAGGGCCGAACATCCCCTTCTCCCGGATGAAAAATCCCAACTGGGTGTCCACCGCGTCCACGAGAACCCGCAGCGTATCAAACCCGGCCCGCACGTCCTCCGCTTTCCCTTTCGCCGAATCCACCATGATAAAACCCTCCTGTTGCTTTTCCGTTGCCTGCCGTGCTATAATAGCCCCGGAGACGAGTTTTGGGGTGGGGCCGGGTCTCCCCGGCCCCGGCCGTTACTTCGGCCAGACGCTTAACAGCGCCTCATGCAGTGTGGAGAAGGACTTTCCGCCGCAACTCCACGTCCCGTTCTGGAACCGCATGACCTCGCCTCCTTCTGCCGCCCGGCGCAACGGGCGGCTTTTATTTGTCTCGGGGTTGTCCCCTTGACAATGCTAGTATATCATATGTGTACACATATTTCAATAATACACATCGCACAAATATGTGTACGTATTTTTGTTTCTTTTTATGTGTACACATTATCCGAGATGTGATATACTAGCTTGGGAGGTGTTGCTATGGCTTATGATGAAAAAGCGTATGAGGCTTCTAAAAAGTACAAGGAGAAAAATATTAAGCGGGTTCCGCTTGATATGCAGATCTCTGACTATGAAGCCATAAAAGCCGCAGCAGATCGCGCCAGCGAAAAGGTCAACCAGTATATCAAGACCGCAATCAAGCAGCGCATGGAGCGGGAGGCCGGGGAGTAATCCCCGGCTTTTTCGCGCTCCGGGCGGTGCTACAGGTTGTCCACGGAGAGCTGGAAGTCCTCCATGGCGTCGACGAAGCGGCCGCCCACCCGGACAAAGACCCAGCTCCCGGTCTGATACTCCCTGATTTCCTGCGCGGTCATATCCGCCGTCTCAATGCCCTGGGAGCGCATCCACCGCTCCTGGGCCTCCACGTCGAGCTCCGCCCAGCTCTCCCCGGAGGAGAGCACCCCCTGGCCCTCCAGCTCGGCCAGGAAGGTCTGAATGGCGGTCACCAGGACGCACTTATTGTCGTAGGTGTTGGCGTACCGGCCCACATACTGGTCCTGGATGGTGGTGCGCAGATAGTAGGTGAGGAGATCCATCCCCTCCACGATCTTGATCTTGCTCCAGTCCGCCTTCCCCGTGGCGGGGATGGTGGTCAGGGAGTTGACGCCCCGGGCGATCTTGGCCTTGACGCCGTCGTGGATCAGGATTAGCTTGCCCGCTTTGATGGCCGCCTCCTGTTCCTGTGTGGAGCGGGGCGTCACGGCGGTCAGCTCCGTCAGGGGGGCGTAGGTGGCCGACATGCCCGCGGGGATGCCCGCCAGCACACCCGCGATCCGGCTGGCGTACTGCCCCGCGGTGTAGGTGATCTCCCCCTCCGCAATGGACCCGTCGGTCTCGGCGAAGTCGATAATCCCCATGTCGTCCGGGGCCTTGGCGGCGTTGGGCTCCACCAGCTTCTCGGTGAAGTAGGCCGCCCTCCGGTCCTTCACCCACTTCTCCAGCGCCGTCAGCTCGGCGGCCGTCGCGTCGGGCGGCCCGGCCAGGTAGTCCAGCGTCAGCCCCTCAATGCTCTTGAGGCCCGCCTCCAGGGCGGTGGTGTCCTCCGTACCCGTGGCGATGACCACCGCCACCACCTTGCTGGGGCCGCCCCGGTCGCTGCCGGTGAACGCCCTCCTGATGTAATTCTGGTTTTCCTGCCCCAGCTCAGTGGGAATCAGCGCCGCGCTGGAAAGCTGGTGGACGCCCTGGGCCTTGGCGTCCCGTACAAATACGCCCACATAGCCCTTCTTGCTCCGGTTGGCCGCCTGCTGGGCGGCCGCCTGGAAGGTAATCGTCAGGCTGGGCAGCCCGATTGTCGTCGCCATCGTATCATCCTCTCTTGCGTCAAAGCGCAGTTCGTTTGATTGCAAAATGCTCCATCTTGGGGGTGTCCGCCGCCTCCGGGTCTTGATAGCCCGGCCGGGCGTCCATCCACTGGGCGGAGAAGATCACATAGGCCACCCCCGGCCCTGGCGTGTCCGCCGCAGCGCTCACCTGGATGTGCCGGTCTCCCACCGCCAGGGCCGGGCCGCCGAACTGCCCCAGCACCGCCGCCTGGTCGGCGCGGAGCTGCTCCGTGCTCTCCACGCTGTACTCGTCCGTGGCCGCGTACAGCTCCAGCCTGGCCTCCAGGCTCCACTGCACCAGCCCCAGGTTGACGTCCTCCATCTCCGCCCGTTCCACGTACAAGAATCCGGAGGGCCGCTTGTGGTCCGCCGGGCAGAAGTCCCGGTACAGCATCCGCTCCGGCCAGAGGGCCGCCACCCGTCCGGCGATGGCCTCCAGCACGTCGATATAAGTCATAGCTTCCCCTCCAGTCCGTCCACAATGAGCTGCATCAGCCGGTCCGCCTCCTCCTGGCCCATACCGGCCAGGGCCGCCCGCGCGGCCTCGTAGAAAAAGCGGCCGGGCACCGCCGCCGTCTGATAGCGGGGCCGGTAGCGGTACCCCTTTCCCCCGCCGCGGGGGCCGCCGTGCCGGTGGCCGCTCTCAATCGCGTTGGTGATGTAGCCCACGGCGTACCGTTTCCCGCTCTTGGTCGTCTGATAGGTCTCCGCCTTGGGCCGGACCGCCACGTAGCCGCCGCCGCTGCCCATGTGGGGGGCCTGCCAGCCCGACACCTTGCCGGTGCTGCCGATGCCCGTCCGCACCTCCTGGAGCAGTCTGGTGCCGACCTGCTCCAGGAGGTCCCGCTTTTTCTCGGGGAACTGTCTGACCAGCGCGTCCCAGCTCTCCATCAGCCTGTCCAGCCCGCTGGTGTCCACCGTAACGGCCATCACACATCCCCCCGCCAGGCCATTTCATACTCGCTCTTGTACGGGTCGAGCCGGTGGGCCGCCTGCACATGGTAGGTGCCGTGCGCCGGCCCCTCCCGAACCGTTACCAGGTCGCCCTCCTTCAGCTCGATGGGCTTCCCGGTGACCAGCACGTAGGCCGCCTCGCTCTCCGCGTGAGTGTCCTCCCGCTCATAGCGGACGTACTTCTCCGTCAGCACCGCCGGAAAGGTGACGCGCATGGTCTCCCCATGGACCGGTCGGCCGTTTTCGCCTACCGTGTCCTCGGTGCGCACTGCGGTGCAGGCCACGGTCTCCACCACCGCCGCGTCCACCTCCAGGTGGTTGCGGCCCATGGGCACGATGGAGGTCAAAAACAGGTGGGTATCACCCCAGCGGAGGACGTGGTGGAGGGTGAGGGGCTGCCGCCGCACGACCACGGCGGCGTCCCTGGCCCCGATGCCCACCTTGGAAAACAGGTTGGTCTTGCTCTGGAAGGTGATGGAGGCCCATGCCCGCCGGACGGGCGCCCACTCCCATACGCCGGGCGCGGTCTCCCGTAGCTCCAGCACCTGGGCGGCCTTATTCAGCTTCCCTGCGTCGATGTAGTCTGCCATTGCCTCACACCTCCCCACCCCCGGATGTGTCCAACTTGGACACATCCGGCTCTGTTAGCTTGAGCTGGGTGAGCAGGCGCCGGAAGGCCGGGTTGTCATTGACAATCGTGCCGGTGATCGTGGCCTCCCGCAAGTCGAAGTCCCGCAACACCATGAAGTTGACGCACAGGTCGTACTGGGCCCGGCGGGGAGTGCCCTCCTCCGGCTCAGACACCCCCGCCTGCTCCATGTAGCCCACCGCCGCGTCGTACAGCCCCTCCAGGGTGAGCAGCTCCTCCGCGGTTGGCTCCTCGATGCGGCAGTAGGCCAGCAGGCTGGCCCGCCGCGCCTCGCTCAGCGCCATGTCACACCGCCAACGTCCAGCCGTTGGCCGCGGGCAGGTAGAGCCCGGAGGAGGCCGCCGTCACGCCGCAGGCCACCTCGGCCGCCGCATCATGGCGGAGCTTGACGGCCACATACCGCCCGTTGAGGGCGCTCACCTTGTACGTCACCACCGCAAGCTGGGGGGCGGTGCCTACGCTGTCCGTGAAGGTAGCCTTGCCGATCTCTTCCGCTCCGTCCCCGCCGCTGTCGCCGGAGGCCAGCAGGGAGACCGTCAGCCCCTTTCCCTTGCCCAGGGCGGCGGCGGACACCAGGAATACAATCTCCTCCACCCCAGACACGTCCACATAGGCGGTCGTCTTGTCGGTGGAGGCCGCCACGCTCTGGGGGGCCAGGACGTTCTGGAACGCCAGTGCTTCCGAAATACGCTTCATGCTTGCTCCTCCTTACTTCCGGTCCGCCAGCGCCACGAAGGGGCTGCGGGCCTTGCTGCTGTTCTTGATGGTCAGGGGCTTGTTGACTTTGGGCGCACCGTTGCAGCGGTACACCACCCGGAAGCAGTTCTGGTCGGTCAGGAACTCCACGTGGATCGACCAGTCCTGTTTGACTGTGCCCTTGGTGAGCAGGATATACATGTAGGGATCTACCAGCAGCGCATCGCCCCGCACGCCGGGGGAGGCGCAGCTATCCTCGAACAGCACCGGCTTGTTGAGCACCCGCTGGGTGTCGAAGTTGCCCAGGCCGCCCTCGGGATTCCACAGGAACTTGGCCGCCTCGCCGCTCTGGATGGACAGATAGGGGAGCTGCTCCTCCAGGTCGGGGTGCATCAGCCACACCAGCCGCTCCCTGCCCCTGGGCATGGCCCGGGCCTGCATCTTGATAGCGTTTGCGCCCACGAAGGTGCCCGCCTCCTGGCTGGCCTCCTTGGCCACCTCGATCAGTGCCTTGGAGCGGAGCAGGCCCAGGGGCTTGCCCACGCCGTCGCCGGAGATCGAGCTCTCAGTGAGCAGCCGGTCGGCCGCCAGGGCGAAGGAGGGACCCGCAAAGCTGGACATGAAGGCGGAGTCGCTCAGCATCTCGTCGGTGCAGTAGAGGAAGCCCATCATCTTCTCCAGGTCCATCTTCAGCTCTCGGAACTGGGGCTTGCTGGCCGCCACTGTGGCCCCCTCGGCGGCCCAGTACATCTGGATGCCGCCGAACACGCTCTTGCTCACGTCGGTCTCGTCGGCCGAGATCCACCGCATGGCGTTGGCCGCGCTGGAGCAGGTGTAGCGGTCCATCCGGTTGAGCAAGGGACTCTGCTGCACGGCGCTCTCCAGGATCATCCCGGCGAAATCGGTCTGGATGGCAAAGCCTCCATCGGCGCCGCTGCCCTCGTTGACGCCCAGCACCGCGTTGTTGACCCTCTGGAGGCGCCTATCCTCCACGTGGTTCTTGCGGAAGTTATAGACGGCCTGGAGCTGCTCGCCCAAAGAGGCAAAAGGCCTGTCCTCTCCCTTGCCCTCGTCCTTGGGCTTGCCGCTGTGGAGCGCGCCGTCGTAAGCGGGCTTCGCGCCCTCCTGGCTGGCCTTGGCCAGCGCCTCCAGGCCGGCAATCGAGGTGTTGATCGCCTCCATCTGGCCGGTAAGCTCGTTGGCCTCCTCAATCTTACCCTCGTCTACCAGGGCCTGGGCCTGGGTGAGCAACTGGCCCTTCTTGGCACGCAGCTCGGTGATCTTTTCCATGAAATCCATGCTGTTATCTCCTTTCAGTCCTTAAAATCCAGCAAGCGCCCTGAGCCGTGCCAGGGTGCGCGCCGCCTCGTCCTTCCGGGCCGCCTCGGCCCGCTCGGCTGCCACATGGGCCTGATATTGCTCCCGCATGGCCGCCGTCAGCCGGATACGCCGCCCTGCCGCAGCCACAAAAGCCGCCGGCTCCTCCTCCGGCTCCTGGGCCGCCCCCACAATCTCGTCGATCAGGCCGTACTCCCTGGCCTGGGTGGGGGTGATCCAGATGTCCTTGTCCATGAGGGAGACCAGCTCCTCCCGGGTCTTGCCGCCGCCTCGGGCGGTGTAGACCTCCAGGATGCAGTCCCGGGCGTTGCGCAGGGCCTCGGCCGACCGCCGCATGGCCCGGTAGTCCCCCTCCGCGCCGCCGGCGGGGTTGTGGTAGCACAGCAGGGCCCCCGGCTCGCTCTGGATCACCTGGCAGCCGGTGGCCGCCAGGGTGGCCGCGCTGGCCCCGAAGCCCTGGAACAGCGCGGTGGTCTTGCCGGCATACCGCCGGAGCATGGAGCGGATCTCCAGCCCCACCGCCATGTCGCCGCCGGGCGAGTTGACCAGCAGCGTCACATCCTCGCCGCCGGCCCGCTCCAGGGCGCCGGCGATATCCATGGGCGCCGTGATGTCCCGCCAGCCCCAAAAGCGGAGTACGTCGGCGGAGTCGTTGTCCCACAGCTCGCCTCTCAGGCTGATGTCCATCTATTTCTCTCCTTTCAGCACGGCCTCCAGGGAGGCCAGATTCTTCGTCGCCAGGAATTGCTGGCCCAGTCCGCCGGGGATGGGGGCCTTCTCCTCCATGGCCCGGCACTCGTCCGGGTTGTAAACAGAGGTGCGGATCATCCGCTCGTAAACTTGGCTGCGGGTCAGGTCGTCGCCCCGGAGGAGCACCGCCACATTGCCCCGCATGTACCAGCCCTCCCCGTCCCGCTTGTCCGGCGGGATGGCCTTATAGCCGTCCTCCTGCTCCCACTGCACCACGTAGGGCAGCAGGGTGTCGGTCACGTAGTTCTGCCGCTGCTGGGCGTTGGAGTCGTAGCTCTCCTTGCCGGTCTGGAGCATATGCTTGGGGATGCCGGTAAACCGGGCGATCTCCTCCACCGTGAATGCGCGGCTCTCGATGTACTGGGCGTCGCTCTGGGAGAGGCCCAGGGGCGTGAACTTCATGCCGTGATCCAGCACCGCCACCGCGAAGGCGTCGTCGGAGGCATAGCCGCGAAACTCGTCCTTCAGCTTCTGCCGGGTGGCCGGCTGGGCGTCGGTGTCCACCTCCAGCACCCCGGAAAGCCGGGCCCCGTTCTGGTAGAATTTCCGCTCATACCGCTGCGCCATGGCGTCCATGGCGATGGTCTCCCGGGCCAGCTCCAGCAGGCCGCGCCCCTGAATGCCGTCGTAGGTCTCGAAGTAGAGGAAGGACAGCTCATAGGGGGCAAAGGTGCGCTGCCAGCCGTCCACGTTGTAGTCGTACCAGTAATGCCAGCTCTCCCGGTCCTTGCGGATGGTGCAGCACTCCGTGGGCAGGGGGATGCGGGCCACCAGGCGGCCAGCTCCGTCCCGCCGGTTCCAGCAGGCCCCGAAGCCATGCCAGAAGGCGTTGGACATGATGAGCTTCTGGCACAAAAACGGCGACATGCGCTCGTTGGCCCGCACCTTCAGCAGCCGGTCCAGCGCCGGGTCGTGCACCGCCCGCCGGGCGTCCCCGTCCTTGACGTAGGTGCCGAAGGGGATCAGCCCGAAGGAGTTGCTGAGGATGCGGTGGGCGGCCGCCACCGGGGAGAGCCGCTCCGCGGTTCCATGCCCCGTCTCCACGTCCTCCCCGGTCAGAAACAGATTTTTGAGGAACCGCCCCAGCTCCTCCTGGGAGAGCGTCTGCGTCTCCATCGACGCGTTGATTGCCCGGTCAAGGATCATCGTCTTCCCCCTCTCCGCGCCCTGGCGATGACCACGGCGTAGGCCACCAGGCACCCGCCGGCCACGAGCAGCGCGGCCGAGCGGCCGCCCAGCTCCCAGGCCGCCCGCACAAAGCAGGCGCCGCCGGCCAGGAGCAGCAGGTCGTCCAGGTAGAGCGCCAGCCGCCGCCCGGCCGCCTTCAGATGTTTCATCTTAAATCCCCCAATCCTCGGAGAGTATGTGTTCGTTGATGTCGCTCCCCGGAGACCGCCTCACAAGTATCCGGGCCAGGGCGTTCATGGCGGCGGCCACGGGGTCGATGCGCTCGGTATCGTCCTTGTGGCGCTTGCTGAGCTTGATATCTCCGTAGTTATTCTGGATCTCAATGGCGTTCCCCAGGCACCAGAGGGCCAGGGGATTCTCTTCGATTACCACCTTCCCCTGGAGCAGCAGCTCCCGGAAGGTCTTTACCGCCAGGTTCTGCCCGTCGCAGGTCTGGGACACCTCCGCGCACCAGTCCTCCCGGTTCCGCTCTTCATTCATGCGGATGGCCAGGTCGGTGGCGTTGTGGCCGTCATAGTCCACCTCGTCCACCTTCCAGCCGTGCTCCCGCTCGCCGGCGCAGATCCAGTTATACACATAGCTGTTATCGGTAACGTCGCCCGGGGTGAGCGTACAGTAGCCGCCCTCTGCCCATGCCTTATAAGGCACCCGGTCGGTTTTTTCGTGGCGGTCTGCCCCGTTTTCCGGCATAAAGCCGTGCATTTTTATCGCGATCCGGCCGTCCGGCAGATCGAACACCGCGGCCACGCCGGACAGGTCGATGCGCTTGCCCAGGTCGAAGCCGCAGTTGCAGGCCAGGCCGTCGGTCAGCTCCGCGAAGGCCGCCGGCGGCACCATGGCCTTCCGGGCCAATACCATACACCGCTCGTCCAGGTAGCGGTTGACGCTGCCTGTCTGCCAGACGCACATGCGCCGGGTCAGGAACTTGCGGATCTTGTCCGGGTCGTTGGAGGTGTAGGCGGCGTTGTACTCGTCCCGGATCTGCTTGAGCAGGATCTCGCTGTATTGGCTTGGGTAGCGCAGGCATGGGTTGGGCTTGTACCAGTTTGCCTCGTTGTGTGGGTTGTCCCCCTCGTCCAGCTCCCGGATCATCACAAAGTAGCTCTCGTCGGTAACCGCCGGATCTTCCAGCACCCGCTTGGCGTAGAGCTCCTCGGTGTAGCAGGGTTTATTGCCCGCGTCGTCGCCGGCGGTGGTGATCACGTCCAGCAGGGACTGGAGCCGCTTGCCGAAGGAGTTGGTACCCAGGTCGTAGATCTCCGAGGTAGGGTGGGCATGATACTCGTCCACGACGAAATAGCAGGGGGCGCCGGAGTCCTTGTTCTTGGTGTCCTTGGACAGCGCCCGCATGTAGCCGCCCCGGGTGCGGTGTACGATTGGGTTCGACCGGGGGACCAGCAGCCGCTTGGCGATATTGGGGCTTTTGAGGGCGATCTTCTTAGCGTCGCCCAGCACCCGCATGGCCTGGCCCCGGTCCACGGCCGCGCACTCCACCTCCGGCTCCAGTTCAAACCGGGCAAGCTCCGGCCGGTAAGGCGGATAGCAGGCGTCTCCACACATGTGGTAGAGGCCCTGGCAGGACTTCTCGGAGCTCTTATAGTTGCCGCGGGCCCGTTTGTTGTAGGTGTGCGTGAAGCGGCGGGCGCCCGTATCCTTGTGAACCCATCCATAGGTGCAGCCCAAATCGAACACCTGCCAGGGTTCCGACACAATGGGCTTGCCAGCATCCACGCCCCGAACCTGGATGCACTGGCCAAACCACCGGATAATCCGGTCGGCCCGTGTAGCGTCGAACACCCAGGGGAACCCCTCTGTGCCTTGGCGCTTCAGGTCATCCAAATGCCGCTGGCAGGCCAGGATCTCGTACTTGCAGCACTGCTCCCGCAGCCTGCCCTGGGTCACCTGCTTGGCATAGACGCTGACTGGATGGTGCAGGCCGCTCTGCCATCTAGTCCCCAAAGAGATCACCGTCCGGGTCAGCTCTGGCCTCGGCGGCCGCCTGGGCCCGCTTCTGGGCCAGGCGTACCCGGCCCGACGGCGTGAGCCCCAGCTTCTCGGCGTACTGGAGGATGTTCCGCTCCAGAGACTGCATCTTGCCGCTCACCGTGTCCAACTTGGACACCGCCTCGGCCACCTCCTCCGGTGGGCCTGCCGCTGCCTTCAGCTCCTTGGCCGCCTGGGCCAGCAGCCTGCACTGAACCTCATAGCGGGCCATCATCACGCAGTAGACACCTAATGCGTCGCTGTCCAGGTCGTCCAGGATGGCCAGGCCCTCCATCCGTTCCAGCACTTTCCGCCAGTAGCGGGCGGCGGCGGCGTTTTTGGTCATGATGGCGGGACGCTCCAGCCAGGATTCCCGTCCCCGGGCTGGGATTACCCCCTCCTCGGCCTGTTCCCGGAGCTGCCGCTCCTCTCCGGTCAGATTTTTGCTCATGTGTTCCAGCGCCTTGGGCGGCGTGGGCATGTTAAGCACCTCCTGTCCGGCCGCCGCTGGGGGCCGGTTTCCTGATGGGGGACATTTTCTCCTGCACGAGGGGCCGCGCGGTCTTGCGGCCCCTCCCCTGAAACTTTTTCGGGCGGGGGGAGGGCCTGCAAGCCTTTGGCTTGCCCTGGGCGCGCCCCGGCGCATGGACACGCAGACACCCGCGCCCGTGCCCGGGCGCAGACGTAGCTTCCCGCCAGCACGACGGCTTAAATTCCCGCGTTTTTCTGCCGTTCCTCGGCTATCTCCCGGGCCGTCTTTCGGTCGTGGCAGGGCTTGCACAGGCTCTGCAGGTTGGCACGGTCAGTGAAGCAGGCCCAGTCCCCTCGGTGGGGCTGGACGTGGTCCACCACTGTGGCCTTGGTACGCACACCCCGTCGGGCACACTCCCGGCACCATGGCTCGCGCATGAGCTGATTGGGCCGCAGATCGTCCGTCCAGACGGTCAGGCTGTACCAGCCGTGCCACTGGGCGGATACCCGGCGTCCCGCCCGCTTGGGCTTGTGCCTGGGGCACCAGCCCTCACGGGTGAGCTCCGGGCACCCAGGGTGCCGGCAGGGCCGGAGCGGTCTGTTTGGCATGGGCTATCACCTCCACACGAGCAAACAAAAACGCCGAAGTCCGACCACGTCCCACGATGGGATCATGTCGGGCTCCGGCGTTCTACGCACTGGCCTCTGGAAATATCCACGATGATCTCGGTCTTGCAGTCCCGGCAATAGACCGGGAGTGCTGTTGCCTCGGTATCGGCTCCGATCCGGAGCAGATGCCTGTTTCTCCGGCAGACGGGGCAGGTGACCCACCCGTCCCTCACATGTAGTCTATCACTTTCTCGGGCTCCTTGCAATGGTTTTCGCCTCCGTGTGTCTATTGTTCCACTAGATTTCAAGATTGAATGCGCGCGGGCGCGCACGCGGGCGCGCGCGACAAATTAAAAGAAGAATTGCTTTGTATGTAGCTGGCGTATGCGTATGCCCCGAACGAGTTGGACCGCTCGCCTCGCCTAGCCCACAGCACATCGTCCGGTATGTCGATGACGCCGCTCTCATCCCTCCATCGCTCCGGCGGAGGCAGCTGCTGAGACAAGCTCCTGGAGCAGTTCCACGGCCGCCGCCCAATGGGGATGATGATGCCGTCGGTGCGCTCCTTTGTCAGGTACTCTGCCAGCCGGCGATAGCCTCCGGTGGGCATGAGCACCGGCTCGTCGTCCACCTCTCCGGCCCGCCACAGGTGGCGCACTACGGCCGGCGGGAAATCACTGTACCGCAGGACCATGTGGATGTGGTAGCGGTGGTCTCCGTGCAGTCCCTCCACGCAGGCAACCCAGTCAAAGGGCTGGCCCTCGTTGAACCGGCGTGCCCGGGCCATAAAGGCCCGCTTGGTGGCCATGGCCTCCCGAAACGTCCGTGGAAGATGGACTGAATCATAGGTGAGCGTGTAATGTGTACCATCAAAACCGAACAGCGCAAGCCTCAGCTCCAGCCGGTCGGCCTGACTCCGGCACACCGCTGAGTGCGGTGAGCGGATGATCTCATTTTTATCCCGCCGGTCCTCCCTGGAGTCCGTGCGGGCCAGCCGGGGACGAATCGCCCGGCACTCTTTGACCAGGGGCCCCGCCCTCTGGCATGTGCAATACCACGGCCCCTCGGACATCAGTCCACTTGGTTAAAGCGGGCCATGTAGTGGGCCGCCCATGGCCCGACGACAGACTGGCGGAGAGCCAGCATCTTATCCCGGGTCAGCTTGTCTACCATGCGGCCCACATCACCGCACCCGTCCATCTGGGCCAGCCGCTCCAGATTGCCCATGGTCTGCGCCGTTACCAGACAGCGCAGCCGCCGCAGATTTTTGTTACCCATCAACATCCCCCTCTTTCTGTGTGTCCAACTTGGACACGCCCAGTTTTTCCAGGCCGGTGCCCACCTGCCGCCACACCTGGATGGGCTGCACCTCATCTCCATGGTACAGGTTGCGGAGAGTGGTCTCGGTCACACCCTCCCCGCACGCCTTGGTCAGGGCCGCGAAGCAGCCCAACCCGTGCTTCTGTCGGTATCTCCGGAGCCGCTCCAGGATCTCCCGCTTCTCCGCCGCATTCCGCCCGGTGGGCCTTGGCGGCTCGGGCTCCGGCTCCTCCTGAAGCAGCGGTGTCCACTCCCGGGGCAGTGGGAGATCCACCACCTGATACCCAGCCGCTCCGCTGCCGCTTCCTGGGTAAAACCGGCAGACTTTCGACAGATTTTGTAGATATTCCGGTATTCCTCCGGCATGGTAATCACTCCTCCCTGGGGGTACAATATTGGCATGAGGTCAGACGGCCGCCTCGAAAAGCGCCGCCTCGGGAATCTGATCCACCCGCCCATTCTGGCGGAGGATCAGGATGGTGGGCTCATGGCCCCAGAGGGTCAGGCGCACCGCGTTCTTGGTGACTATCTCGGCGCACTGCACCTTGTCAATGTCATAATGGTTCTCAATCCAGCGGCCAATTTGCCGCTGCTCCGGTGTGCAAAACATAAGTAACTCCTTTCTCAGTTTGCCGCCCCGTTTGCACCCCCAGGCGGCTCACGGCCGTAGAGGGCGTCAATGCTGCATTGCAGGACGGGCGGCCAGCCGGGGCAGCTTGTCGGCGCTTGGCAGCGCCGTCCCCTGCACCCATTTGGTGATGCAGGAAGGCGATACTCCCATGGCGTCGGCCAACTGGATGCGCTGGATGCCCCTCTGCTCCATCAACTCGCAGATCCTCACCCCTTCACCCCCTCTAAATTTGGTGTTGTTCGAGACTGTTTGATGTGGTATGATAGGCTTAACCCACGGTAAAATCTTGTGGAAGTTGGCTTGCGTTTTCCCTTATCGGCGCACTGTGCCTGCATTCCACGCCTAAGAGGGTGAAACCTTGAAGCCGTCAAGAGATGAACTACTAAAGCGCATCTATGAATGTGACCAACAGGACGGTACGCCTCTCCAGATTGCCTTTAAGGATGAGCAGACTGGAGGATTTATCCCCGAGCTTTCTACGCTTCGCGCGGATGTCGATTACCTGACGCAGCATGGATATATCTTTGAGCCCTTAAGTCTCGCCATGTGCTATAATCTGTCCCTCACCGAAAAGGGTGAGGAGTATGTGGAAAACAACTTCAGGCGGCCCACTCAGCAGTCCAGTAGCTTTGATTTTAGCGGCGCCACGATCACGAATGCCGTGATCGGCGGTAATGTATCGGGGAATGAGATCGCTTTTTCTAGCACCGCCGCCCTCGCCGAGCTTGAAGCCCTGATCCGCGAAAAACCCGCCGAGGATCAAGCCTTACTCCAGGAGCTGCTCGCTGTTTTGAGGGAGATTCAGCGCTCTGGCCAGCCGGTCGATAAAGGAATACTGGCCCGCTTCTACGAGGTTCTCAAAAAGAGTTCTGATCTTCTCCTTCCGATCGGCAAGTTCTTCACGGACATCTTCCTCCGGGCTGTCTGACTTCTCTAGTCCGGTTGCCTGTGCCCACAGTGAGACGGCGCAAAAGGCCAACTGCATCATGTCCAGGATTGCCTCCTGCTGCTCCTTAAGCTGCTTGATCTCTCTGTCTTTGACATCCAACATCCAGCACTTGTAGCATTTCATTGGTTATCCCCCCTTTCCGAATTACCCCGGGCGTTGCCGCGCCCTTGTCCTCTCTCCACCCCTATGGTAATATTGGGGCGGAGAAAGGAGGTGTTTCACATGCGAAAGACAGTGTCTGGACTTTGTCCGGAAACAAACAGCCAGCAAATGATTACCGTGACCGTAGAGCGTATCCAGCTCGGCGGCGGACTGCCGCCCAGCGACAAGGTAATCGCCTATGCCTGTTCCCATGCACAGGAATATGGGTGTAGTAGAAATGGCGCAGATGGCCGGGCATGCCCGCTGCTCCATGGTGCTGGTCACTGATCATTTCGGAGCAAAGTTGGAAACACTTGGGCGGCCTCAAAAATTGGGGCCGCCGCCCTTAACCAGTCGCCTAGGCAGGTTTTCGCATACCTACAACCCACACAGATATCACCAAATTTGACAGGTATCTCAGTTGCGGCACTTTCATGAGCGGCAACGAAATGTCTGGCTGCACAGGTGACAGCCTCCTGTGTAATTCCTATATTCGCTTCCTCTGTGAGCATATGAGCACCCCCTTCCCAGTCTGCTGGGGCGTTGCCGCGCCCTCTGGTTTACTTGTGGTTAAATCATAATCTCGTTTTTCGAGATTGTCAATCTTATTTTACGAGAATATCTAAGATTGTGCAAAGTGCATAATCTAAATATCTGAGATTTAGTAAAAAGGACGGTGGGCGCATGTGAGTCCAGAGCTTGAACGCATTTTTTATCGGCTTAAAGAAATGGGGCTTGAACAAAAAGCATTTGCTCAAGCCCTGGGGACAACCGATAAAACGGTAAGCGCCTGGAAAACAGGCCGCTCAAAGTCCTACACAAAATATTTACCTCAGATTGCAAAAGTAATTGATATGCCAGTTGAATATATTTTGACTGGAGAAAAAAAAGAGCCCGCCCCCGCTCCGAAAAGCGAGGACGAGCTGGTAAATGCGATTATCCTGGGCCGCGACGGAAAGGCCGTCAAGCGGACGTACACCAAGGAGCAGATGGAGGCGCTGCGCAAGGTGCTTGATGTGATGCCCTATCTGGACGACGAGGAGCTGTAGCGGATGTGTCCGACTTGGACACCGGCGATTTAACCTGTGGTTGACAACAGGTCAGTAAACAGCTATAATTGAGCATAGAAGAGGGCGTTGCCAGACACGGTCAGCCCTTAGTGGTCTTTGAAGTGATCGCCGAACTTGTCAGGGTGCCGGCGGTCACTTCTTTTTATGGCTCAAAAAGAGGCCGATAATACCGACAATCAGGATACCGATCTGAATCAAGTCAGAGTATGTAACCATCATGGGCAGCCCCCCTTTCGTGGGATCGGAGGGCAAAGAAGCTGCCCTCCGTCAAGAGGGCTGACCGCTGTTGTCTGGCAACGCCGCTTTTAAGATACCATGTTTCGACCGGAAGCGCAAGGGGTTTTCCCGGCTGCCGCCCGGATAAAGGGCTCAAACTGCTGATAGATCCTCCACTCCCAGGGGGAGCGGAAGAAGTAGGAGCGGCCGCGCTCCGCCATGTACTGGGCATCCAGCGCCAGCAGCCGCTCCATGCGGGAGGCACACACCTCGGCGGCGCGGATGCTCAGGCGGCACCTCTGCCCGATGGCAAAGGGGGTGCGCAGGCCCAGGCCCCGCAGGACGCAGGAGGGGGCCAGGAGCTGGGAGGCGAATCGGTCGGCCGCGCGCTCCTGGGGACTGTCCTTATCTGCCTCCGAGCGGCGCACCGTGTTGCCCCCGGCGGGGCAGTGCCCCAGCGCAAAGTGGCCGATCTCGTGCGCGATGGTGAAGCACCGGCGGCCCTGGCTCTGCTCGGGCCTGTAGAAGATGGCCGCCAGCGGCCCGTCCTCCTCTCGGAACAGGAAGCCGTCCGCCCCGTGGACATGCTGGGTCAGGTTGTACCGGCGCAGGAGCTCATACCCCTGTGTGTAGGAGTACAGCCCCAGGCCAAGCCTGCGGCACACCTGTCCCAAGTCAACCGGCAGCTCAGAGATCCCACAGCGCCACAGCACTTCCCACGCAGTCATATCCGCCCCTCCTATTTGTAGCGATTGTAGTTGCAATTATAGAACAGATGTTCTATAATTGCAAGTGAAAAAATGTGTCCAACTTGGACACATCTAGGATTTACCTGTGGTTAAATTTGTGGTTGACAAATTCGATCCGAGGGCATATTATATAAGGGCAACGAGAGTTACTCGTCGCACCATTTATTCAACCCTTGGGCAAGGCCTCCTACTTTTCGGGATGTGCTGACCTCAAGGGTTTTTTCTTTGGAGGGGTTGCTTTGTTATCAATGCTGCCAAAAAGAACCGCCATTCTGGTTGACGGCGGCTATTACCGCGTACGATCCGCCGACCTGTGGGGGAAAAAATCTGCAAACGACCGCGCAAATGAGCTTTACAAGTATTGTATGCTACATATCACAGAGCCGGAGGAGCCAAGGGAGCTGTATCGCATTTTCTACTACGATTGTCCCCCCATGACCAGAACGCTCCGCCACCCGCTCACCGGTGCAGAAGTCGACTACGCAACTATGCCAGGAACAAGATGGTCAAATAATTTTTACAAATTTTTGTCTGAAAAGCACCGTATGGCGTTGCGCATGGGTGAACTGGCTGAGAGCACGGCTTCCTACATTCTGAAGGACAGCGTGCTGGCCGATTTGCTCTCCCGCGCAAAGACTGTCGATGACCTGATGCCAGATGATTTCCGTATTGACGTGAAGCAAAAGGGCGTTGACATGCGGGTGGGACTTGACGTTGCTTCCCTCGCTCAGGGACGGTATGCTGACCAGATCATTTTGATCGCCGGAGACAGTGATTTTCTTCCTGTAATTAAAATGGCACGGAAACATGGCCTTGACTTTATCCTTGACCCCATGAAGCAGAGGCCGAAGCACACCATGATAGAGCATGTGGATGCCGTTGAGACACTCACCGATAAAATGGATGCACCTCCATCCGCCCCCTTCTCCTCCCACGACAACCAGGCCCACCTGCGTGCAGCCATTGCAGAATTGGAGGCTGGTGGCGGTACAGTTCATGAGTTAATTGAAGATAATTAAGACCTAGCAAAGAGCCGGGGCTACGGCCCCGGTCTCTTAAAACGCCTAGAATCGAACAGCGAACGTTTCCAGTTGTCATGAATCCCACCCCTGTACCCCGGGTCGGCCTCGGCGGTTTTTGCGTATGGCTTGGCACGCAGGATGCCTGCTTCTCCGCCAAACGGGTATCACGTCTGGTATTCACTTGTTTGAGTAACGTGTCTTGTGCTGTCATTGTCTGTCGTTACCTGTAGTTAAATTATCACCGTATTCCGTGATTGTCAACTTATATTCACGTAGTTTATTGATTTTTGGCATCTTGTACAGCCAAGGAGCTGATGCTTTGTGTATGAATCACAAGATATTGCAAACCGAATAAAAACACATGCGAAATCAAAAGGCATCCGTCTAAAACAAATGCTGTCTGACTGCAAGTTAGGGATTAACACTATCTCACAGATGTCAAAAGGAAATGATATGCTTTCAAAAAATCTTGCAAAAATCGCCGATTACCTGGACTGTTCCGTGGATTATCTGCTCGGCCGGACAGATAACCCAGAAGTAAACCGATAACAAAAATGTGTCCAACTTGGACACCACATGACCGTTGCAAAAAATGAGCCGGGGCTACGGCCCCGGTCTCTTCAAACGCCAAAATCGAACATTTGTATCACACCAAGGAGTGAACGCCATGAAAATCACCGTGATGCAGGTCAACAATGAACTCGCCAGCACCGGCGTCTCCGTCTATGTGGACGGGCAGCTCCTGGGCAGTATAGGCCCCGGCGGCAGCGTCTCTGCGTCTCTGGAGGCCCCTTCTTGCCTCGTTCGGGTGGAGTGCGGCGTCTACAGCCGGGAGCTCATTTTGTGGCAGGACAGCGCCCTGCAAGTCTCCTGGGGCCTAAATCCGCCCGAGATGATTGTCAGCCATGCCAAAAAATAAGGGGGCCTACTCATGCGACGTGCAAACGGCACCGGCTCCATTGTAAAGCTCTCAGGCAACCGCCGGCGCCCCTATCTTGTGAAGATCTCCGCCAGGGATAAAGACGGCTATGTGCGCCAGGTGGCGCTGAGCTACCACGCCAAGCTCCAGGAAGCCCAGGAGGCGCTGGAGGAGTATAACCGCAAGGCTGCCGCCGGGCAGACCCCCAGTGCGGATATGCTCTCCTGGACCGTGGAACAGGTCTATACCGCCTGGTCGGAGCGGGAGTACCCCAGGAGCGGGAAATCCTCTGTTGCCTCCCACAAGGCATCCTGGAACCAGCGTGTCTCTCGCTACGCCGCCCGTAAAATGCGCAGCGTTACCCTGGACGAGTGGCAGGCCATCCTGGACGAGGGTGAGGACGAGGGCCGCTCCCAGTCCAGCATCAATAACGATGCAATTTTGATCCGCGCATTGCACGCCTACGCCATGAAACGTGATATTATTGGGAAGGATTACTCCCGGTATTTAGATATCCCCACCGTCGACATCAAGGTCAAAAAGGGGGCGCTCAATGATCTCCAGCTTGCCAAATTGGAGGAGCTGGCGAGGGCCGGGTTTCCCGGCGCATCAGAGGCCATGGTTCTGTGCTATACCGGCTTGCGCATCAGCGAGTTCTTGTCCCTTACCCCCTTCGCTTACCGCTCCGAGGATGGCGGCTACCTCCAGTGCGGCGTGAAAAGCGCGGCAGGCCGTGACCGGATTATCCCGATCCACCCCAAGATCTCCGCCTACGTGCAACAATGGCTGTCAGCGGAAAAAGGCATGTCCTCCGACCGTTACCGCATCTCGGTGTTTACCCCAGTGGTAGAGCAGCTCGGCATACCAGAGGCCACCCCGCACTGGTGCCGCCATACCTTCGCCACCCTTCTAAGCCGTGCCGGAGTGGACGAGATCAAGGTGAAGCTACTCCTGGGGCACTCCCTCAAGGGAAATGTCACCGCCACCTACATTCATCCCACCCCCGCCGATCTCGCCAAAGAGGTGAAAAAGCTGGCCTGACAAAATCACCAGGAATCCGCCGTTAGTAACGTATTAGTAACGAGCTAGTATCATTTTTTGCCTACACGCCTAGAGTTCCAGTCACTCCAGAGCCGCACCTGGTTAAAATTTTCTTAAATTGCCGTTCTCTTAATACACCCTGCACCCCGTGGAAGGTCAAGGGAAATTTTTTTGTTTTCCATGTATATCCAAGCCCAGGCCTGTCCACAATAGGCTCGGAGGTGCTAAACAGCATGAAAAAACCATTCTTGAAACGAATGGGCGACTTTCTGGAGGGCAAGGGCTTCTACATAGTCCTGTTCCTCTGCGTCGCCGCAATAGGAATTTCGGGCTATTATCTCTTTTCCTCTCTCACCCCGGATGAGCCGGACGCCCCCGTGGCGGGCACCGCCCAGATCACCGTCACCCCCTCTCCCCGGCCCACGCCGGTGGACGCGGGCCTCATGAACCGCCCGGCGGCCACCCCTGCGCCGGAGCACACCGTCCCCGCGTCCCCGGCTGTACCGGCGGCCACGCCCTCGGCGATGCCGTCGGCCACGCCCCAGCCCACTCCACAGGCTGCCCCCACCGTCTTTACCTGGCCGGTACAGGGAGATATTCTGACGGACTACAGCCTGGAGGTGCTCTCCTACAATCCCACCATGGACGACTGGCGCACCCACGACGGTCTGGACATCGCCTCCGCCGCCGGTACTGAGGTCAAGGCGGCCGCCGCGGGGACGGTCACCGCCGTCCTCCAGGACGCCATGATGGGCACCACCGTTGTGGTGGAGCACGGCGGCGGACTGACCAGCACTTACTCCAACCTGGCCTCCGTACCCACGGTGGCGGTGGGCGACACGGTTGGCGCCGGCTCCGTGCTGGGCTCGGTGGGCGGCACCGCCATCGCCGAGAGCGCCCTGGCCAGCCATCTGCACTTCAGCATGTCGCTGGACGGCTCCACTGTTGACCCCCTGGAATACCTGCCCAACTAAATTCTTTCCCTTCCTTTCCTCCCTGATATGCAGACGGCGCATGGCCTCAGCCATGCGCCGTCTGCACTGTATTACTCCACATCCTCCGGGAAAAAGGCCCGGTAGGGCAGCACGCCTGCCAGCTCGATGAGCGTGTCGGAAAATCCGCCGCTGCCGTCAAACCCCATCCGGGGCGTTTTCAGCAGCTCGCTCGGCTCCGGCGGCCGGAGGGGCAGGGACACGATCGCCCGGGAGCCCCGCTCCTCCCGCTGCTCAAAGACGATGCTCCCCCCGTGGAGGGCGGCGATGCGGCGGGCCACCTTCAGTCCAAGACCCAGGCTGCCCGGCCGCTGAAGCAGCTCCCGCTCATCGGTTTCCGGGAGAAAACCCGGTCCGTTGTCCCACACGGTGAGGACCGCCCGCCCGCCCCGGCGGGCCAGGCGCAGGCCGGACTCTCCGCCCTCTCCCGCCGCGCGGACGGCGTTGGCGATCAGGTTGAGCAGCAGCCGCCGGAGCTGGGCCCCGTCTCCATGGGTGAGGAGGCTCCCTATCTCCTCCTCATAGGAAAAGCGGATGCCAGCCAGCGCCGTCAGGGGAGACACCTGCTCCCCCAGCTCCCGGCACAGCCCGGCCAGATCCAGCGTGCCCTCCCGCAGGGGGAGCTCTCCCTCAGGCAGTTCCAGATACTCAAGATTGCCCACCATACGAATCAACCGGTACAGGCTCTGGTGCAGAATGGCCAAATAGGGGTCGTACTGCGGCCCCGCCTTCTCCCGCACCACCGGCGTGAGCAACTGAATCGCTGCGGACAGGTTGTTCATCTGCTGACGGAACTGCTCTACCAGGAGCGGTCCCAGATCCTCTCTCTTCTCATCCAAATGCCGCCGACCTCCTTTCCAGTCCTGCCATAGCTTGCGCAGGAATTCCGTAAAGTTGTAAGGGTATGATAACGTCAGTATAGCAAAATCCGACCCGCCGCTCAAGCAGAAATGTCGAATCATGTCGAAACCACCGCGTTTACCGATAGTGCCGGTGTAAATTTATACAGTTTCCCCAGTAAGTTTTCTGTTTTCCCCCTTTTCATTCGGCGCGGATTCGTTTATAATGGAGGCGCGCAATTGGAAATCATTTAAGAATCAAATTAGAACGAAGGAGCGATTCATTATGAGCATTAAAGTTGGCATTAATGGCTTTGGCCGGATCGGCCGTCTGGTGTTCCGCGCGGGTATCTCCCGTTCCGACATCGAGTTCGTGGGTATCAACGATCCCTTCATGACCCCCGATTACATGGCCTACATGCTGCGTTATGATACCATGCACGGCCAGTTTGACGGTACCATTGAGTACACCGACGACGCCATCATCGTCAACGGCAAGACTGTGAAGTTCTTCGCCTGCATGGATCCCAAGGACATCCCCTGGGGCGAGGTGGGCGCCGAGTATGTAGTGGAGTCCACCGGCATGTTCCTGACCAAGGAGAAGGCCCAGGCCCACATCGACGCCGGCGCCAAGAAGGTGGTCATGTCCGCCCCCTCCAAGGACGATACCCCCATGTTCGTCATGGGCGTCAACCACGAGACCTATGACTCCAGCATGAACTTTGTCTCCAATGCCTCCTGCACCACCAACTGCCTGGCCCCCATCGCCAAGGTGCTGCACGACAACTGGGGCATTACCGACGGCCTGATGACCACCGTCCACTCCACCACCGCCACCCAGAAGACTGTGGACGGCCCCTCCAAGAAGGACTGGCGCGGCGGCCGCGCCGCCTCCGGCAACATCATCCCCTCCTCCACCGGCGCCGCCAAGGCCGTGGGCAAGGTCATCCCCTCCCTCAACGGCAAGCTGACCGGCATGTCCATGCGCGTGCCCACCCTGGATGTCTCCGTGGTGGACCTGACCGTCAACCTGGCCAAGCCCGCCAAGTACGACGAGATCTGCGCCGCCATGAAGAAGGCCAGCGAGGGTGAGCTGAAGGGCATCCTGGGCTACACCGAGGACGCCGTGGTGTCCTCCGACTTCCTGGGCGACACCCGCACCTCCATCTTCGACGCCACCGCCGGCATCGCCCTGACCGACACCTTCGTGAAGGTCGTGTCCTGGTACGACAATGAGATTGGCTACTCCAACAAGGTGCTGGACCTCATCACCCATATGTATTCTGTGGACCACAAGTAAGTGAATCCAACCAAAGAGAGCGGAAGCCGGACGGCTTCCGCTTTCTTTGACCGTCGAAAAAGCGGCTTCGCCGCTTTTTCGAGCCGGATGCAGCCCACCGCGCGCGGGCTGAGAAGTGCTTTCTCCGGCGTACATGCCGCTGGAGAAAACGGCTTTTATTTGCTTCGCGCCTGCGGGTGCGAACTCTGCGAGGCTTTTTCGACAAAGTGAACGAGAGCGGAGGCCATCCGGCCTCCGCTCTCGTTTTCGTTCTGCCCACGGAGGAGGCCGTTCACATCTCCCGCACGTCCACATAGGCGGAGGTGGTGGCGTCCAGCACCGCCATATAGCCGCAGCGGAAGTCCAGCCAGTCCCCCACCCTTACCCGGCCTCCGCACCCCTCCACGTCTACAATCAGGTGGTCGGAGCTGGCGCCGATCATCTCCGCCCCCGGCAGGGTGGGGGTGAGGGCGGCCCAGGCCACATCCTGCTTGCCTGCGGCGCAGATGGCCCGCAGGTGGACCCCCCGGTCGGGGTATTCGGGCAGCTCCCCCTTGCCGTCCCGGCCGTGCTCCCCGATGGGCACCGACGGCTTGCGGCGCAGCTCCACCACCTGGGCCTTGAAGTGGAAGGCGTCGGTATGGTACCCCTCCAGAAAGCGCATGCCGGTGGTGTCTTCGCCGTAGAGTAGCCCCTCGCCCACCCGCAGGTGATTGATGCCCACAGGAAGCCGCCCCTCCTCCAATAGCTTGAGCGTACAGGTGGAGCCGCCGGACAGGGTTTTGATATGGAAGCCGTACTTCTCATTGAGGAAGTCCCGCAACTCCACCAGGATCTGTGTGTTCTCTACCGAGGGGAGGATGCTTCCGTAACACCCCACGTTGGTGCCCAGACCCACCAGCTCCACACCGGGACAGCCCAGAATTTGCCCCGCAATTTCTTCCAACTGCTCCCGGCCGAACACCCCCTCCCGGAGATCCCCCACGTCCACCATGAGAATAATGGGGTGAATCTTCCCCTGCCGGACGGCCGTATCGGACACGGCGCGGATGACCTCAATCTGGCTCTGGAGGCTACAGTCAGCCCAGCGCACCACCTCCTCGGCCTCGTCAATGGCGGGTATGCGGATGAGCAGGTAGTGCAGGCCGGGTATGGCGGTCTTGGCGGCGATGATGTTTTTCAGGCGGCTGTCCGCGAAGCGGGTGACGCCGCCGGCCCGGGCCGCCCGGATCACCCCGGGGCGGGCGGAGAAGCCCTTGGTGACAAAGGCCAGCTCCACCCCCCGCCGGGCGCAGAAGGTGTGGAGCTTTCGGGCGTTCTCCTCGATTTTCCTGGTGTCAATCTCCAGTATGGGTGCGTACATGCTTTCCAACCCCCTTTGTAGCTACCAACAGTGTAACCCTCATTTTCCCTCTTGACAAGGGGAATTCCATATGTCATACTGTGTATGCTGAATATATACAGTATGACATCAAGAAGGTGTACCATGGACATCATCATCCGCAATTCCGGCGGCGTACCTATCTATGACCAGATCACCCGGCAGATGAAGGGCCTCATTCTCCGGGGAGAGCTGAAGGAGGGCGAGGCCCTGCCCTCCATGCGGCTGCTGGCCAAGGAGCTGCGCATTTCCGTCATCACCACCAAGCGGGCCTATGAGGAGCTGGAGCGGGAGGGCTTTCTCACCACTGTGCCGGGCAAGGGGTGCTTTGTGGCGCCCCAGAACCCGGAGCTGGTGCGGGAGGACACCCTCCGCCGGGCTGAGGAGCACCTGTCCCATGCGGTGGACGTCGCCAAGGCCGGCGGCGTCACCCTGGCCGAGCTCACCGAGACCCTCAACCTTCTGTATGGAGACGAAACACTATGAAAAACGCATTGGAAGTGTCCCATCTCACCAAGGACTACGGCTCCTTCAAGCTGGACGACGTGTCCTTCACCGTACCCGGCGGCACCATCATGGGCCTGATCGGGGAGAACGGCGCGGGCAAGTCCACCACCATCAAGTGCATCCTCAACCTGGTCCGCCGGGACGGCGGGGAGATCCAGGTGCTGGGCCTGGACAACCTGGCGGACGAGCGGGCGGTCAAGGCCCAGGTGGGGGTGGTGCTGGACGAGACCACCTTCCACGACGGCCTCTCCGCCCCCCAAGTGGGGAACATTCTCGCCCGCCTCTACCCCGGCTGGGATGGAGCCCTGTACCAGCATTACCTGGAGAAATTTGGCCTCACCAGCAAAAAGCTGGTCAAGACCTTCTCCAAGGGCATGAAGATGAAGCTGTCCCTCGCGGCGGCCTTTGCCGCCCGGCCCAAGCTGCTGATCCTGGACGAGGCCACCTCCGGCCTCGACCCGGTGGTGCGGGACGAAATTTTGGACGAGTTCCTGGCGTTCATTCAGGACGAGGAGCACGCCATTCTCCTGTCCAGCCACATCACCAGCGATCTGGAGAAGGTGGCCGACTATGTGACCTACCTCCACAGGGGGCGGGTGGCGGTGTCGGGGGCCAAGGATGAGCTGCTGGACACCTACGGCAAGCTGGTGTGCGGCCGCTCCGAGCTGGAGCGGGTGGACCCCGCCCTGCTGGTGGGGGTGCGCTCCGGCCAGTTCGGCTGTGAGGCCCTGGTGAAAAACCGGCGGGCTTTCGCCCGGTTCCACCCCGAGCTGGCGGTGGAGCCGGTGTCGCTGGAGGATATTATGGTCTTTACCGTAAAGGGGGATGCCCGATGACCGGCCTCATCTACAAGGATTTTCTGGCCCTTAAGGGCCATCTGACTACCTACCTGGTCTTTTTCCTGGTCTACGGCGGCCTGTGCTTGTCGGGAGTGTTCACCGCCTCGGTGCTGTGCGGCATGGTGGTGCTCATGTCCCTGATCACCCCTATGACCACCGTCACCTCCGACGACGTGAGCCGCTGGAACCGCTTCGCCATCGCCACCCCGGCCTGCCGCCGGGGGGTGGTGACAGGCAAGTACCTGTTCACCCTGCTGGTGACCCTGGCCAGCACCGTGTTTGTCTCCCTGCTGCTGGTCGTGCTGGCCCTGGCCGGCGGGCTGGAGGAGCCCCTGTCCGAGCTGCTGCTGTCCGCCCTGGCCTGTGCGGGGATCGCCCTGATCATGAACGCGGTGGCGCTCCCCCTGCTGCTCAAGTTTGGGGCGGAGAAGGCCCGCATGGTGAGCATGGCGCTCTTTTTACTGGTCTTCGCCGGCTTTGCCCTGCTGGGCCTGGCGGCCGACCGGGGCCTCGCCCTCCCCGCGCCCCCGGCGTGGGCGCTCACCGCCCTGCCCGGCCTGCTTGCCATCCTGGCCGTGGGCGGCTTCGCCCTCTCCTACTGTATTGCCCAGGCCATCTATGCCCGAAAGGAGTTTTGAGCATGGCCGGACTGCTCTGCAAGGACTGGCTGCTGCTCCGGCGGCAGCTTTGGTACTATGCCCTCCTGCCGGGGCTTTATCTGACGCTCACTGCCGCCGGCGTGCTGGACGCCTCTTTTCTGTGCGGCCTGGCGGTTCTCTACGGCACCCTTCTCCCCACCACCTGCTTCAGCTATGACGAGGCTGTGCACTGGGAGCGGTACGCCGCCGCCACCCCCGCCGGACGGCGCGGGACGGTGGACGGCAAGTACCTGCTTGCCCTGTTGCTGGCCGCCCTCAGCGGCGGGATTTCCCTCTTCCTCACCGCCCTGATGGAGGGGCCGGAGAGCGCTCTGTCCCTGGCGGTGCTGGTCTGTACCGGCCTGGCCCTGGCGGTCAACGCCGTCAACCTGCCCCTTCTCCTGCTGTTGGGGGTGAGCCGCAGCCGGGCAGCCCTCTACTTTGTGTTCATCCTCTTCTTCGGCGGCGGCATGGCTCTGCTTTTGCTCTTCCAGCGGGGCCTTCTTCCCCCGCCCACCCCCGGCCTGGCCGCCGCCCTGCCCTGGCTGGTGACCGTCCTGTGCGCGGCGGCCTACGCCGCCTCCTGGTGCATCGCGCGGAAGATTTACTGTAAAAAGGAACTGTAGGGGCGTGGCCTGTCCCCGCCCGCCGGGTGTGCCACGCTGCGGCCGGACGAGGAACTGCGTGCGGCCGCCAAGGGACACCCCCCTGTAAGCCCCTGTCTGTCCCGTATCCAAAAACGTCCCCGGAGGGAATTCCCTCCGGGGACGTTTCTGCGTGGTTCAGGGCAGCTCGATAACCCAGTCGAGACTTTCATACAGGTGGTCGGCCCTGCCGCCGGCATCCTGAATTCTCTCCACAGCCACTCCACCGATACACACTGCGTCCACCGGTTCCTCCATGCCCTCCGGCTTGATGGCCTCGAACCGCTCGGTGCCGTCCAGCTCATAGGCGCCTGTGATGTCGTGGCAGGGATAGCGCTCTCCCGATGCGCCGATAAAGGAGATGTCGAAGGGCCAGCCCCACCACTCTGTGCTGTCGAAGCTGGCGGATATGGCCGAGCCCTCCTCCGCCACCCAGATGGTCATATCCCCCTGGGGGAGCGTCCAAGTCTTCTGTACCGTGGGGGGCGTCTCTGCTGGCACCAGTCGGAGGGAGAACACCCCCCCTGGACGCCCAGACCGCTGACATGGAGGGAGCAGTCCTCTGGCGGCGGGGCGGCCATCGTACAGCGGAGGCGGGTGGATGCAGTGGTCTGATAGCCCTGCTCCAGGCGGTAGCGGGGGTAGCCGCTCCCCTCCCCGGCATCCGCCACGCTGTAGGGAGTGATGGTGTGGACGGCATTGTGCAGCGGCTCCCCGTCCGCCGACAGGCCCAGCCGCAGCTTCACCGGAGAGGGCAACTGATCGGCAGGTAAACGGCTGCTCATGGTGAGTTCCAGTTCCAGCACCCCGCTGCGCAGGGTAGCATCCGCCTCGTAGGTCCAGTCCCCCTCCGTCCAGATGACCGGCTCCTCCAGCACCCAGAGCTCCGCCTTGTCATCCACCGTGGCGCCGATGCCTGCGAAATAGCGGCAGAGCTCCCCCACCCCGGCGGCCACGGCCCGGTAGTTCATCAGTCCCAGCACCAGCCCCGCGCAGGCCGCCGCGGCCGCCAGCCGCCTCAGGGGTGCCTGGCTCCGCCTGGGAGGCGTCAGCGCCTCCTCCGTAAGTATCAGCAGACCATCCCGGTCCAGTACCTCGTCCCAATCACAGTATCTCATTTGGTTCCCTCCTGTTCCCACAGGCCCAGCCCCTGCCGGGCCAGCAGCCGCTTCAGCTTCTTCCGCAGGCGGCTCACCCGGGCGTCCACCCCGTTGGGCGACAGCCCCAGTACGCCACCCAGCTCCGCAGAAGAGAGCCCGTAGACAAACCGCAGGGTGAACAGCCTCCGTTCCTCACGGCTCAGCCCCTCCAGCACCCGGCGCAGTCCGTCCCGCACCGCAGCTCTCTCCGCGTGATCCGCCGCCGCCAGGCCAGAGTGTTCCTCCAGTGGCTCCTCCATCCGGGCGGCCAGGGCGCGGCGGCGGTCCTTTGCCCGGCTGCGCACCAGCACGCAAAGCCAGGTCTGCTTACTCCCCTGCGCGGGATCCCACGGCGCCCTGCCCTCTACAAAGGCCCAGACGGCGTCCTGGACGCACTCCTCCGCGTCCTCCGGGCGGCCGGGGAGCTGAGCGGCGGCCACCAGCTCCAGCAGCCTGCCGTACTGCCGGAAAATCTGCTCCGCCTCCTGGTTATGATCCAAAACCTCCTCGATTGGTTCGCCCCCTTTCACCTTACAGTACGGTTCCAAGCCCGGAAACCTGACGCATCCGCCCCATTTTTTGCTCCGCCCCACAGGAAAAGCCCGGCGCAGATGCGCCGGGCTTCTCTCTGTGTCGTGTGGGCCGCAGTCCTGCGGGAAAACAGGCTCAGCCGGCCGCAGCGGCCAGGAGCTCCAGCGCCTGGGTCACCTCGGCGGCGGTGGCGGCGCCCTGAGGCGCCAGTGTGCCGTCCTCCTTGCCGGTAAGTACGCCGGTGTTCACTGCCCAAGTCATGGCCTCCAAGGCCCAGCCGGACACCGCATTTCCGTCGGTGAAGTCCTTGAGGGCGTGGCCGTCCTGCGCCAGCTCATAGCCCTTCTTCTGCGCATAGCGGTACAGAACCACTGCCAGCTGCTCACGGGTCAGGCTGTCCCCGGGGCCAAACGCTGCGGCGCTGTAACCCTTCATGATCCCCTCGGAGGCCGCCCAGTTCACCGCGTCCGCGTACGCTGCGTCCTCCGCCATATCGTCAAAGCCGGCCGCGCCGCCGGTGGGCTTGCCCTCCCGCTCATAGAGCTCCTGGGCCAGCGTGCCGCGGGTCACGGCGGAGAACTCCAGGGGCCCGTCGGCCAGCATCTCCGAAAAGATGGCATTAGAGGCAAAGAGGTAGTCGTCCTGCTGGTGGGCGCGATTGACAATGGAATTGGCAAATACGGTGATATCCATCGTGCCGTCCGTCCAGGCAATGGCCTCCACGCCGTTGTCCATGCTGCCGCCGGCCATACAGCCGACGATGAAGCTGTCCTTCTCCTGGGCGCGGATAAGCACCTCGGCGTTCTCCGGGTAGCCCGTGAGCACCGCGCAGTTGAGGGTGTAGATGACATGATCACCGTCGCCAGTCTGACTGGCGGTCACCAGGCTGTCGCTGGGGTAGGTGACGCGGTGGAGGGCCTCCTGGCCCTTCTCCTCGTAGGTCAGGCCGGGAATCAGAGTCTGAAGGTAGTCCAAAGTAGAGGCACCGGTTGCGATGTAGGGGGTACCGCTCTTCACGGCCTCCACCGCGGCCTCGCCCCAGGCGCCGCTGTCCAACGCCACGGAGCCCACTATGACATCCGCCTTGGCGGGATCGTCGGTCACCCGGAAGCCCATGTGCTTGGTGTAGGCCATCACATCGTAGTTGGAGGTGCCGTTGTTATGGATGTTGTCATAGTTGATGAAGCCGTATCCGTCGGCAAACCACTTGGTATAGTAGCCGGAAGTCACCTTGTCGTCGCCGAAGGCGGCGTGGCGGCCGGCCAGATACAGGGTGGGGGCGGAGATAGCGCGGGCAGCGGGCATCTGCTCGGTCAGGGTAATCACCAGCGCATACTCTTGCTCCACGGCGGCCAGATCGGAGGCGCGCACGACAAAGTCGCCCTTATTGGCGCCCTCGGTTACCATGCCCACCGTCTTGCCCGAGGCCAGCAACGCATTGACGGCACGGACGGTTTCGGTGCCGTTGTTGGCCAGCAGGGCGATAGAGCCGGAACCGGTGCTCTGGCTGGCGGACTGAACCTCCGTGACCGCCTCCAGAGCCCCCTCAAAGGCCCCAACGGTGTCGATGGGGGCGCAGTCAAAGCCGCGCATGTTGGGGAAACTGGATACCGACTCGGAGTATAGGCTGGGGAAACCGGAGGCGGAGGCGTCATAGCCTTGGTTCAGGACACAGTTGGCGTAGTTGCGCTTGGCCTGATACATATCCACGACCAGGGAGCCGGCCTTGTAGGTCACGCCGTCCACCGCAGTGTCCCTGGTCAGGCGGGAAACCTGGACGCCGTTGCGGATCAGGAACTCTGCCATGGCATAGGCGTCGGCGGGGTCACGCTGGGCGGCCGCGTCCACGGGGAGCACATAGTACTCGGGAAAGTATTTGCCATTGCCCGCATAAGGCACCCGCCAGGTATCCTCCGTCAGGGTCTGGTTGCTCATGTCCACGTACCACTGCTCCATCTTGTCGCGGTGATCCTCGTTGTTCACGGCGCGGCGGAAGAACTCCAGCTGCGCCTCATAGCAGGTATCCTTACAGTCGGACAGGAACTGCCACAGGCCATACATGCCGCTCTCCAGTAAGCGGACAGAGCTCTCCCCGCCGGAGGGAGTCTCAATGGTGAAGCCCATGGAGCCGCAGTTGAGCATGGCATAGCTGGGTGTGTAGTTGGTGCTCAGGTCATCCCAGGCGTCCCAGCCGGTCTCGGCATCATAGCTATCGCGCAGGGGGGTATAGTAGGTCTGATACTTGGTCTCAAATTCATCCTTGTGCTGCACGGACATGGTGGCCAGGGCGGCATTGCCGAAGGCCTCGGCCCCCAGCAGAAACTGCTCCACAAAGAGGTCATACTCCAGGTTAGGCTCGTGGGGCGGGGTGCAGGGCTCACACAGGAACTGAGCGGTGAAACCGTGGAACTCGATGAAGGCCACGGGATTCCATTGGCAGATCAGGCGGGCGATGTTGCTTGTCTCCGCCTGGGTCTGGTTGGAGGCGTCACGGTTCAGATCGAAGCCGTTGCCGTTGGGGCGGGTATTGTAGGTACGGCCGTCAGGGTTCTCATCGGGCACGACAATGATGATCAGGTTGTCCAGAATCTCGTCCACGCTCATCTGCTTATCCTCGCTGAACGTGTAGTACTCGCTGGCATCGGTGCGGCCGTCGTTGCCATTGCCGTTGATGGTGGTAGCGCTGATTTTCAGTCCGTAGCCGGTGAAGGCGTACTCGGTGCCGCCGTCATCGCTCTCCAGCGCGAAGTCCACGATCTTGGGATCGTACATCCCCATGTCCACCTGTTTGCCGCCGGTCAGACCGGTGATGGTGTTCCAGGTCACCGTGTCCTCGGTGGCCAGGGTGCGCAGCAGGTTGGTGTGGGCATCTACGCCGCCGGCCTCATCGGGGTGGCAGTTGTTCATCATGATGGGCATGCGGTAATCCATGCCGCCCTCAATGGCCTCCAGCACGGCCTCGGGGTCGGACTGGGCCTGGGCATTCATCTTTTTGAAGCTCTCAACGGACTCGGCGCTGTCGGACACCACGGCATACCACTGGTCGCGGCCGTCAGTGCTCTTGCCGAAGGACTGCACGTCGAAATAGCGGCCCTTCGCCTCGGCCAGCCCCTTAATCTCCATCAGCTCATGATACAGCTCGTCATAGCGGACGTTGCTCTCATAGACGTTAATCTCCATCGGAGTACCAGCCAGCTTCTCCCCGTCCACGCGGGCGGCCAGCTCATAGTTACCGATAAAGCTGGGCCAGACGTTGCGGGCGTAGCGGAAGGTGTTGCTGCCGATGGCCTGCAGGGAGTTCGTCACCAGGGGCAGAGTTTCATCCTTCATGTTGAAAAAGATCCCATGGCTGAACTGCTGAACCACGGTGACAAAGCCATCCCGGACGGAGAATTCAGGCTCCTCCAGAGAAAAATAAGGCTCGCCGTCGGCGCCGTGCTGGTTGATGTGGCCCCAGCTCATCCAATTTTCCAGATCGTCACCGGTATAGATATTGGGATAGTACTCCGGACTCTGAACATCTACCTTGTCACGGGTCAGGCTCCACTGGATGGAGTCCGCCCAGTCCTTCCACTGATTATCCGCCCAGTTCTTCTGCTCCTGGGACACAGGGACTTTCAGGGTGGCAACAAAGGTTTCCTCGCTCTGATCCAGAGTGAGGAGCGTATCGTCCAGGGTCAGGGTGGCGCCCTCCGCCGGGGCCTTTGCCATGGCGGGCAGCGCCAGCATGGATAAGAGTATCGAAAGCGTCAGGAACAGGGAGAGCGCACTACCAAGTTGCTTCTTGTGCAGTTTCACTTCGTATATCCTCCTTTGAAATATCCTCCCGACTCCGCAGGGATCTGGGCCATGGAGCCCAGGCTATGACATTCCCCGGCTATCTCTCACTGCCGCCTCCCTTCTCAACCAATACACGTCCCCCGCAGACACGCTGCGCAGGACGTGCTCCACACTCCAACCAGATGCCGGGTCTGTCTCTCAATATAGCAGATTTACCAAATACCCGCAATATGAGATTCATATTTTTATTTGTTTTTCCTGTTGATGCAGGAGATCCTTCTCCTTGCAAACGCAAACGGCGGCGAAGCTCCGCTTCGCCGCCCAGCGTACAGAAACGCTTTGAGACATTTCTTATCATGCAAGAATTTTTGAGTGGAGATGCGGCCCGCCGCACATATACGTTTGGACCCAGAAAAGAAAATTCCGAGGCACATGTCCCCGGAATTTTCGTCTTTTCGTTTGATTCCGCCTCCTGTATGCGGCGAAACTCTGATAAAACCTGTTGGACTTTTTAAATTTCAAAGCGCTTTCAGGAGTCGTTTGCTCCAACGTGAAAGAGAATCTCAGTGATCCTCCGTTGTATGTTTAGTGATTGAGCAGGCGCACCCGCAGCACCACGTCCAGGGCGCGGATGGTGTCGGCCACGGACTCGCCGATGCGGCTGTCCACGTCCACCACGGTATAGGCATAGTCCTTCTTGGACTTGTTCGTCATGTTAGCCACATTTACCCCGTCCTTGGAGAGCACTCCAGTGATGCTGGCGATGGCGCCGGGGGCGTTGCGGTGGATGATGCACAGGCGGGACACGCCGCTCCACGGCTGCACCAGCGTGGGCAGGTTCACCGAGTTCTGGATGTTGCCGTTCTCCAGATAGTCCTTCAGCTCCTGGGCCGCCATGACGGCGCAGTTCTCCTCGCTCTCCGGCGTGGAGGCCCCCAGATGGGGGATGGCCACCACGTTCTTGCCCCGCAGGATTTTGCCGTTGGGGAAGTCGGTGACGTAGCAGGTCACCTTGCCGCTGTCCAGGGCGGCCAGCATGTCGTCGTCGTTGACCAGGGTGCCCCGCGCCAGGTTGAGGATGCGTACGCCGCCCTTCATCATATGGAATGCGTCCTCGTTGAACATTCCCTTGGTCTCGGGGGTCTGGGGCACGTGGAGGGTGATGTAGTCGCAGTTCTTATAAATGGTCTCCAGATCCATGGCCCGGTGGACCAGCCGGGACAGGGACAGAGCTCCGTCCACCGACAGGAAGGGGTCGTAGCCGAACACGGTCATGCCCAGCTTGGTGGCGATGTTGGCCACCTGCACGCCGATGGCCCCCAGGCCGATGACGCCCAGCATCTTGCCAGACAGCTCCGGGCCCACAAACTGGCTCTTGCCCTTCTCCACCGCCTGCTCCACGTCCGCCCCGGCGGCGGCCTGCTCCTTCACCCAGGCCACGCCGTCGCTGATCTTTCGGGAGGCCAGCAGCAGAGCGCACACCGCCAGCTCCTTCACCGCATTGGCGTTGGCGCCGGGGGTATTGAATACCACGATGCCCGCCTCGGAGCAGCGGTCGATGGGGATGTTATTAGTGCCCGCGCCCGCCCGGGCCACGGCCCGCAGGGCATCGGGGAATGCATAGTCGTGCATGTCCGCCGAGCGGACCAAAATACCGTCCTCGTTTTCCACATCGGTGCTGATGGTGTAGCGGGTCTGGTCCAGTACGGACAGCCCGGCGGGGGAAATCTTATTCAGTGTCTTGATGCGATACATATAGCCCTCTCCCCTTCATTGTTTTTATCAAATGCCCGGATGAAACTACACGCCTTCCATGGGAGCCCCTGATTTTACTTCCCCGGACGGAGGGAATCCGCCCTGCGGCAAGATTTTGTCCGCTGGCCAAAATGCCTGTACGCGGCGTAAGCCGCGCCCCACTTTGCAGGGCCCCAGGGTAAGCCGAACGCTCAGTTGTTCTTATCGAATGCCCGGATGAAGTCGCACAGCTTTTCCACGCCCTCGGTGGGCATGGCGTTGTAAATAGACGCCCGCATGCCGCCCTGCCCGCAAAATCTCCCATTTTGCGGGACCCCAAGCGATTTTATCTGCGCGGGCGGAGTAAATCCGCCCCGCATCAAGGTTTTGCCTTCGGCAAAACGCTTGGTTCCGTGGGCGGGCAGCGGGCTCAATTCGCCCTGTCAAAGGCCTTGATAAAGTCGCACAGCTTTTCTACGCCCTCGGTGGGCATGGCGTTGTAAATAGACGCCCGCATGCCGCCCACGGAGCGGTGGCCCTTCAGGTTGGTGAAACCGGCGGCCACGCTCTCCTGCACAAACTTGGCGTCCAGCTCGTCGCTGCCGGTACGGAACACCACGTTCATATCGGAGCGGGAGCCGGGCTCCACGGCGCAGGTGAAGAGCCGGGAGGAGTCGATCACGTCATAGAGCATCTGCGCCTTTTTGTGCTTGATGGCCTCCATGCCGGGTATGCCCCCCTGCTCCTCCAGCCAGTCCAGGACCAGCCCCAGCATATAGATGCACCAGCAGGGCGGGGTGTTGTACATGGAGTCCTTGTCGATCATGGTCTTGTAGTTCATCATCAGGGGGGTGAAGGGCAGCTCATGCCCGGCCAGCTCCTCCTTGATGATCACTACTGTCAGGCCGGCAGGGGCCATGTTCTTCTGGGCGCCGGCGAAGATGACGCCGTACTTGGACACGTCCACGGGGCGGGAGAGGATGTCGGAGGACATGTCGCACACGATGGGCACGCCGCCCGTCTCCGGGACATACTGCCACTCGGTGCCGTAGATGGTGTTGTTGGCGCAGTAGTAGAAATAGCTGGCCTCAGGGTCCAGCTCCAGTTGACTCTGCTGGGGAATGTAGGTGTGGTTTTTGTCGGCGGAGGATGCGGCCAGATGGATCTGGCCGTACTTCTGCGCCTCCTTGTAGGCGATGTTGGAGAAGTTGCCGGTCACGGCGTAGTCGGCCTTGCCGGTGGCCCCGATGAGGTTCAGGGGCGCCATAGAGAACTGGGTGGAGGCGCCGCCCTGGAGGAAGAGGATCTGGTATCCCTCCGGCACGTTGAGCAGGGCGCGCAGCTTGGCCTTGGTGTCGTCAAAGATCTTCTGGAACACCTTGGAGCGGTGACTCATCTCCATGACGGACATGCCGGAGCCCTGGTAGTTTGTGATCTCGGCTCCTGCCCGCTCCAATACCTCCAGCGGCAGCATGGAAGGGCCGGCGGAAAAGTTGTAAACACGTTCGTTTCCCATGACAGATGGCCTCCTCGATATTCCAATTTGAAATAGAACGGGGCTTCGCACCGGGTTATCGCTTTACTCCGTTAAAGTATATTATATCGGATGCCCTATCCAACTGTCAACTGCACGGATTGACTAAAACCAAGCCGTTCAATCTCAAAACTTTGTGAATATTTCAACGAACCCTTTGCACTTTGCGCCGGTTTGTGGTACAATACCATTGAACTTACAGTTTAGTTTTCCCTTCCGGGAGGAGGAGTGGCCAATGAGGCTGTCTGATATCAAGACGATCCTGCACGCCGAGGTACTGTGGGGGGAGGAGCATCTGGACCGGGAGGTTTTTTCCGCCTGCGGCAGCGACTTCATGAGCGATGTGCTGGCCTTTGTCAAGAACCAGGCGCTGCTGCTCACCGGCCTGGTCAACCCCCAGGTGGTGCGCACCGCAGATATGGTGGAGATGAAATGTATTGTCTTTGTGCGGGGTAAGGTGCCGGGGCCGGACATTCTGTCTCTGGCGGAGGAGCGTGACATTGTAGTTATGACCTGCCCCAAGCGTATGTACGAGGCGTGCGGCCTGTTATATTCCAATGGATTGCGAGGGAATTGTGATGGAGACAATTAGACTGGTTTACCCTGTGGAGGGCGGCGATCTGATCGAGGCCGGCGAGGCTTCCAGCAAAATGAAGCTGACGCTGAAGAAGCTGGGACTGCCCCAGGACGTGATCCGCCGTGCGTCCATCTGCATGTATGAGGGCGAGATCAATATGGTGATCCACGCCGACGGCGGCCAGGCCGAGGTGGAGGTGGACGCCAATCAGATTGTTATCCGCATGACCGATACCGGGCCGGGCATCCCGGACGTGGAGCAGGCCATGCAGGAGGGCTACTCCACCGCCGGGCAGACCGCCCGGGAGCTGGGCTTCGGCGCTGGCATGGGCCTGCCCAATATGAAGCGCTACTCCGACGAGATGACCATTGACACCGAGGTGGGCAAGGGTACCACCGTTACGGTTAAAATCAAGGTTTCCTGAGCGCGATGAGCTTGGAAAAGCGAGGTGACGCGGCTCCATGTCCATGAGACATTCGGTGGTCCTGGAGCTGAAGCGCTGCCGGGGCTGCACCACCTGCATCAAGTGCTGCCCCACCGAGGCCATCCGGGTCCGCGGCCGCAAGGCCACCATTCTGCCCGACCGGTGCATCGACTGCGGAAGCTGTATCCGCATCTGTCCCCACAAGGCCATCAAGTCGGTGGGCGACAGTCTGGACATTCTGAAGCAGTACCAATACTGCGTGGCCCTGCCAGAGCCCGCCCTGTATGGGCAGTTCCAGCACCTGGACAGCGTGGATATTGTGCTCAACGGCCTGTTGAAGATCGGCTTTCACAAGGTCTATGAGGTGGCTAAGGCCGCCGAGATGATCTCCGACTTTGAGCGGCAGAGCATCAGCGGCGGCCCGTCCAAGGTGACGCCCCAGATCTCCTCCTCCTGTCCCACAGTGCTCCGCCTCATCCGCATGCGCTTCCCCAAGCTCATGGGCCATGTGGCCTGTACCATTCTGCCCATGGAGCTGGCCGCCATTCTGGCCCGGCGGGAGGCAGCCGAGGAGACCGGCCTGCCGCCGGAGGCCATCGGCGTATTCGCCATCGTGCCCTGCTCCTCCAAGGTGACGGCCGCCCGGGTCTCCGAGGGGCTCAGCCGCCCGGTGCTGGACGGGGCCTTCGCCATCCGGGACATCTACCTGCGCCTGCTCAATCCCATGCGGGAGCTGGAGGAGATCACCCCCATGGCCTCCGCCGGTATCCTAGGCCTGGGCTGGGCCTCCTGCGGCGGCGAGAGCGCCGCCCGCCTGGGGGAGCGCTGCGTGGCGGTGGACGGTATTCAGAACGTCATCCGCATGCTGGAGGAGATCGAAGACGGCCGTCTGCCGGAGGCCGATTTTCTGGAGCTGTCAGCCTGCACCCAGGGGTGCGTGGGGGGCTGCTTCAATGTGGAGAATCCCTACGCGGCCAAGCTTCGCATCAAGGGCCTGCTCAAGGGTCTGCCGGTCTCCCGCAACCGTTTCCTCTTTCATGGAGAGGCGCGGGATATCGTGCGGAGGGACAAGGAGCTACAGTACTTACCTGCCTTCGTGCTGGACCAGGACCGGGAGATGGCCATCAGCAAACAGTTGCGTATCCAGGAGCTGGAGTCCCACCTGCCCGGCCTCCACTGCGGCTCCTGCGGAGCGCCCTCCTGCCGGGCCTTCGCGGAGGACGTGGTGCTGGGCCGCGCCTCGGAGGACGACTGCATTTTCAAGGTGCGGGAGCGCATGCGCTCCATGGCGGGCAGCAAGGAGGAGGCGGACGACTACCTGCCCCCGCCCTTCCGCCGCCGCCAGGAGCCGTCCGAATAGACCCTACGGCCGCCGTGAAGCGCCCTGCGTCTCACGGCGGCCTCTTTATACAACAAGGAGGAGTTTTTTATGACGGTACGCGAACTGACCGAAGCCCTCTCCCTGACCCCCTTCCATCTGGCCCAGCCCGACCGCCCGGTTTCCGGCGGCTACGCCGGAGACCTGCTGAGCTGGGTGCTGGGCCGGGCCGGACAGGACGCCGCCTGGCTCACGATCATGTCCAACCAGAATGTGGCCGCCGTGGCCCTCATGGCTGAGGTCTCCTGCGTCATTCTCACCGAGGGGGTCGCCCCCGACGGCGACCTGCTCCGCCGCGCTCAGGAGAAGGGCGTCAATCTGCTGGGGGCCGGACAGGATACCTTTGACACCGCCGCCCGTTTGTCCGGGGCGCTGGCTGCCGGGTAATGCCTCCTCACTCGATATCATTTTGTTATTTTAAAAGCAAATTCTACACAAAGTATTTCCACGATTTTCACCTACACTCCTGCCTGTCGCCCCACCCGGCAACGCCGGGCGGGGACCCCCTTTTGCTTCCTCGGGCGGAGTGAATCCGCCCTGCGGCGAGGTTTTCGCCTCCGCGAAAACCCTCGGCGCGCCTTGTGGCGCGCTTCGGGCGATAGGCACGATGCCGTTTTGTTATCCTGAAAAGGAGTTTTACATGAAGTATTACTACGATCTCCACCTTCACTCCTGCCTGTCACCCCACCCGGCTCAGCCGGGCGGGGGCCCCTTTTTTCTCCCTCGGGCGGAGTGAATCCGCCCTGCGGCGAGGTTTTCGCTCCGGCGAAAACGCTCGGGCGCGCCTTCCGGCGCGTTTCGGGCGACAGGCACGACGCCTTCCCGTTATCTCGAAAAGGAGTTCTACATGAAGTATTACTACGATCTCCACCTCCATTCCTGCCTGTCGCCCTGCGGCAGTGAGGACATGACCCCCGTCAACCTGGCGGCCATGTGCGCGCTGGCGGGGCTGGATATTGTGGCCCTTACCGACCACAACACCTGCGGCAACTGCGCCGCCTTCTGCCGGGCGGCGGAGGAGCGGGGCCTGCTGGCTCTGGCGGGGATGGAGCTGTGCACCCGGGAGGAGATCCACGTAGTCTGTCTCTTCCCCACCCCCTATCACGGGGAGGAGTTCGAGGCGTATGTATCCCGCCGCCTGCCCCCGTTGTCCAATCACCCCGCCGTCTTTGGCCATCAAATCTATATGGACGCGGGAGACCTGGTGCTGGGAGAGGACCCCCGCTTCCTCGCCGGACACACCGACATCGGCCTGGAGGAGGTATCCCGGCTGGCCGCCGCCTTTGGCGGAGCGGCCTTTCCTGCACACATCGACCGCCCCTCCTTCTCTCTTCTGGGGGTGCTTGGCCTGTGGATGCCGGAGCTGGGATTCCCGCTGGCGGAAGTATCCCGCCAATGCCCGCCGGAGTTCCGCCTCCGCCCGGATCTGGCCGGGCTTCGGCTCATCACCAACTCTGACGCCCACTACCTGGATCAGGTCTGGGAGGCGGAGCACACCATGGAGCTGCCGGAGCGGACGGCTGCCGCCGTTCTCTATTGGCTGCAGGGTACAAGGTAAATTTTTCTCTTTACAAACATAGTTAGATGTGTTATACTCGCTTTCGTTAAAGATTTAACAATAAAGAACCGCTTTCCTGTGCATGGTCTGTATTCGACGCCACTCCGATACGCCCGCCCTGCCCAACGGAGCGGTTTTTTTCTACCCTTCATTTTTTCTTGGGCTAATTTTTGAACTCAATAGTTCACATTTTGTCATTTTGGACAGTCTTTACAAGAAATGATTTGGCGTTATAATAGAAAAAGCGAAACTAAACTAACCAGTTTCAGAAAGGAAGGACGCATCCATGCCAAACTGCAAAACCGTCGTCCCCTACCGCGGAAGCCCGGAACAGGAGGAGCGCCTGCGGCAGGTGATCGCCGAGCACAGGGGACAGCCAGGTGCCACCATGCCGGTGCTCCAAGCCGCTCAGGAAATCTTCGGCTATCTGCCCGAGGAGGTTCAGATCATGGTGGCCGAAGGATTGGACATCCCCCTGTCCGAGGTGTACGGGGTTGCCTCGTTCTACGCCCAGTTCTCCATGAACCCCAAGGGAAAGTATCAGATCTCCGTCTGTCTCGGCACCGCCTGCTATGTCAAGGGCGCGGCCGCCGTGCTCAACGCCGTGGAGCAGAAGCTGGGCATTGTCCCCGGCGCCATCACCCCGGACGGCAAGTTCTCCCTGGACTCCTGCCGCTGCGTGGGCGCCTGCGGTCTGGCCCCGGTCATGATGATCAATAATGACGTCTACGGTCGCCTCACCCCCGACCAGGTCGGCCCGATTTTGGATATGTATAAGTAGAAGCGCGGAGCGCCCGGGAGCAGGGCAACAGCGAACTGCGCAGACCAAAAAACAGGCTGGCCGCAGGCCAGCGGCATTTTTGGCGGAGCAGTGAGTAGTTGCCCGCTGCGGAGGGCGCGCAGCGTGACAGGAAGCGCGGAGGGTAGGCGCATAGGGGAGCTAAGAGGACATGGAGGCGAAAAAACAGGCTGGGCGAAGCCCAGCGGCATTTTTCGCGGAATGGCCGCTTAGCGACCCGGCCATGCGCCCAACCCGCAGCGTGACAGCGTCGGCCCAAGCTTTGGATCATTCGCTTCCGGGCAGGCCCGAAAGCTCACTCCCGCCGCTGGGCCTCCTTTCCCCACGCGAACCGCTTCGCTGGGTTCGCGCGGGGGCCCTGAACGCGGGGCGCACCCCGCGTCGGGATGTAGAGGCGGGTGCCCACACCCGCCCGCGGAGCCGGAAGGCCCTGGTTTTGGCTCCAAAGCACCGCAAGGGAGGGACCCCCCATGAAAGAGATCGCCCTCTATACCCTGGACATTGCGCAGAATTCCATCACCGCCCAGGCCAACCGCCTGGACATCACCCTGACGGAGGAGGGGGAGACCATCACCCTGTCCATCCGGGATGACGGCACGGGCATGGCCCCGGAGCTGCTGGCCCGGGTGAGCGACCCCTTCACCACCACCCGCACCACCCGAGCGATGGGGCTTGGGCTGCCCCTGCTGCGTCTGGCGGCGGAGCAGACCGGCGGTTCCCTGTCGATTGAAAGTACGCTGGGGGTCGGCACCACCGTCACCGCCGTCTTTCACGCCTCGCACATCGACTGCCCCCCGGTAGGGGACATGGCCGGCACGATCACCCTGCTCATCCAGGGCGCGCCGGAGCTGGAACTGCACTATACGCACCGGAGGGGGGACGCCCTGGCCCGCCTGGACACGGAGGAGCTGCGCGCCCTGCTCGGGCCGGAGCTCTCCCTGGCCGAGCCGGAGCTTGTCCTCTGGATCCGGGATTACCTACAGGAACAGGAAGCGCTGTTACAAGAACAGAAGGGGATGTAAAACCATGAAAAGTCTAGCGGAGCTACAGGCCATCCGTGATAAGATGCGCCAGCAGATTGATTTGCGGGACTCCGGGGACGACCGCATCCGCGTGGTGGTGGGTATGGCCACCTGCGGCATCGCGGCGGGCGCCCGCCCAGTGCTCAACGCCTTTTTGGAGGAGGTCGCCAAGCGGGAGCTGAAAAACGTCACCGTGTCCCAGACGGGGTGCATCGGCGTGTGCCGTCTGGAGCCCATTGTGGAGGTGTACGTACCCGGCCAGGAGAAGGTCACCTACGTAAAGATGACCCCCGACAAGGTGGCCTCCATCGTCAGCGAGCATCTGGTCAACGGCCGCGTGGTGACCGAGTACACCATCGGCGCGGCGGAATGAGGGAGGGCGTGAGATGAGCTTGATTCGTTCCCATATTCTGGTCTGCACCGGCACAGGCTGCACCTCTTCCGAGAGTCCCAAGATCATCGCGGAATTTGAAAAGCAGTTGGCCGCCCAGGGCATGGACAAGGAGGCCCAGGTGGTGCGCACGGGCTGCTTCGGCCTGTGCGCCCTGGGGCCCATCGTCACCATCTACCCCGAGGGGGCGTGCTACACCCACGTGACGGTGGACGACGTGGAGGAGATTGTCTCCGAGCACATCGTCAAGGGCCGCATCGTCAAGCGCCTACTCAACAGGAACGAGGGGGGCGACGGCCCGGCCACCTCCCTGGCCGAGACCCGGTTCTACAAGCACCAGCACCGCATCGCCCTGCGCAACTGCGGCGTCATCAACCCGGAGAGCATCGACGAGTACATCGGCGTGGACGGCTACGCCGCCCTGGGCAAAATCCTCACCGAACACATCCCGCCCCAGCAGGTCATCGACACGGTGCTGGCCTCCGGCCTGCGGGGCCGGGGCGGCGCGGGCTTCCCCACGGGCAAAAAGTGGCAGTTCACCGCCGACGCGGTCAGCCCCGACGGGGTGAAGTACGTCTGCTGCAACGCCGACGAGGGCGATCCCGGCGCGTTCATGGACCGCTCGGTGCTGGAGGGCGACCCCCATACCATTATCGAGGCCATGACCATCGCGGGCTACGCCGTGGGGGCCCACCAGGGCTACATCTACGTCCGGGCCGAGTACCCCATCGCCGTCAAGCGGCTGGAGACCGCCATCCGGCAGGCCAAGGAGTACGGTCTGCTGGGCAAGAACATCTTCGACTCCGGCTTTGACTTCGATCTGGAGCTGCGCCTGGGCGCGGGCGCCTTTGTCTGCGGCGAGGAGACCGCCCTCATGCGCTCCATCGAGGGCCACCGGGGCGAGCCCAAGACCCGCCCCCCCTTCCCGGCGGTGAAGGGCCTGTTTGACCGGCCCACCCTGCTCAACAACGTGGAGACCTACGCCAACATCACCTGGATTTTCAACCACGGCCCTGAGGCCTACGCCGCCATCGGCACTGAGACCAGCAAGGGCACCAAGGTCTTCGCCCTGGGCGGCAAGATCACCAACACCGGCCTGGTGGAGGTCCCCATGGGCACCACCCTGCGCACAGTGGTGGAGGACATCGGCGGCGGCGTGCCGGGCGGCAAGAAGTTCAAGGCCGCCCAGACCGGCGGCCCCTCCGGGGGCTGCATCCCCGCCTCCCTCATCGACACCCCCATCGACTATGAGTCCCTCAGCGCCATCGGCTCCATGATGGGCTCCGGCGGCCTCATCGTCATGGACGAGGACAACTGCATGGTGGACATCGCCAAGTTCTATCTGGAGTTCATTGTGGACGAGTCCTGCGGCAAGTGCTCCCCCTGCCGCATCGGCACCAAGCGGCTGCTGGATCTGCTGACCAAGATCACCGAGGGCAACGGCGAGCCGGAGGATCTGGACACCATCGAGGAGCTGTGCCACCACATCAAGCAGTCCGCCCTGTGCGGCCTGGGGCAGACCGCCCCCAACCCCGTGCTCTCCACCCTCACCCATTTCCGGGAGGAGTTCGAGGCCCACATCTACGAGAAGCGCTGCCCCGCCGGGGTGTGCAAGGCGCTCATCCAGTACATCGTGGATCCCACCAAGTGCAAGGGCTGCACCCGCTGCGCCCAGGGCTGCCCCACCGGGGCCATCTCCGGCGCGGTGCGCGCGCCCCACATCATCAACCAGTCCAAGTGCATCAAGTGCGGCGCGTGCATGGATCACTGCCGCTTTGATGCCATCTACAAGCAGTAAGGGAGGGAACGGACATGGACGAAAAGATGGTATCTCTGCGCATCAACGACATCCCCGTCACCGTTCCCGAGGGCTCCACGGTGCTGGAGGCGGCCCGCTCCGCGGGCTTCAATATCCCGTCGCTGTGTTTCTTGAAGGACATCAACGAGATCGGCGCCTGCCGCATCTGCGTGGTGGAGGTGAAGGGGGCCAAGAGCCTGGTTGCCTCCTGCGTCTACCCCGTGGCCGAGGGGATGGAGGTCTACACCAACACGGAGCGGGTACGCAAATCCCGCCAGCTCACCCTGGAGCTGATCCTCTCCAACCACCGGATGGACTGCCTCACCTGCTCCCGCAACAGCCACTGCGAGCTGCTCCAACTGGCCGGCGACCTGGGCATCGACGCGGTGCGGTACGCCAACGACAACATGCCCCCCCAGATCGAGGCCTCCGCCCCCCACCTGGTGCGGGACAACTCCAAGTGCGTCCTCTGCCGCCGGTGCACCGCCGTGTGCCGCAAGACCCAGGAGGTGGGGGTCATCGGCCCCAACGACCGGGGCTTCCACACCCACATCGGCTGCGCCTTCGACCGGGATCTGGCCGAGGTGGACTGCGTCTCCTGCGGCCAGTGCATCGTGGCCTGCCCCACCGGCGCCCTCTCCGAGAAGGACGACACCGCCCGCGTGCTGGCCGCCCTGAACGACCCCGCCAAGCACGTGGTGGTGGGCCCCGCCCCCTCCATCCGGGTCACCCTGGGCGAGTGCTTCGGCCTGCCCATCGGCACCAACGTGGAGGGCAAGATGGTCACCGCCCTGCGCCGCCTGGGCTTCGACAAGGTGTTCGACGTGGACACCGCCGCCGACTTCACCATTCTGGAGGAGGGCACCGAGTTTTTAAGCCGCCTCAACGGCGGCGGCACCCTCCCCCTCATCACCTCCTGCTCCCCCGGCTGGGTGCGGTATCTGGAGCAGCACGCCCCCGACATGCTCCACAACATCTCCTCCTGCAAGTCCCCCCAGCAGATGTTCGGCTCCCTGGTCAAGACCTACTACGCCGAGCAGGCGGGCATGGATCCCCAGGACATCTTCGTGGTGTCCATCATGCCCTGCACCGCCAAGAAGTACGAGGTACTGCGGGAGGAGCAGCGGCTGCCCAACGGCTGCATGCCGGTGGACGTGTCCCTCACCACCCGGGAGCTGGGCCGCATGATCACCCAGGCCGGCCTGCTCTTCGAGCACCTGCCCGACGGGGCGTTCGATCCCATGCTGGGCGTCTCCACCGGCGCGGCCGCCATCTTCGGCGCCTCCGGCGGCGTCATGGAGGCCGCCCTGCGCACCGTGGTGGAGCAGCTCACCGGCGAGGGCATGGCCCCTCTGGAGTATCAAGAGGTCCGCGGCATGGAGGGGGTCAAGGAGGCCAGCTACGAGCTACCCGGCAAGACCGTCCGGGTCTGCGTGGCCTCCGGCCTGCACAACGTCAAGCGGGTGCTGGACGGCATCCGGGACGGCTCCCTCCAGTACGACTTTGTGGAGTTCATGGCCTGCCCCGGCGGCTGCATCAACGGCGGCGGCCAGCCCATCCAGCACGCCAACGTGCGCAACTTCACCGACATCAAGGCCCTCCGGGCCGCCGCCCTCTACAGGCAGGATGAGGGCATGACCTACCGCCGCAGCCACGAGAACCCGGTGGTGCAGAAGGTCTACGCCGACTTCCTGGGCGAGCCCGGCAGCCACAAGGCCCACGCCCTCCTCCACTGCTCCTACATCAAGCAGAAGCGCTACCGCGTGTGACGCAAAATCCCTCCCCCGCCGAAAGACGGGGGAGGGATTTGTGCGCTTGACAGTCCGGATTATAATAAGGTTAGAACTTACAGACAGAAAGGACATGTCCTATGAATCAAGCGAGACTGGCCCGGGTGCTCCGCAACATGGAGCGGGACGGACTGACCCAGATTGTAATCTCCTCCACCGCCTCGGTGTACTACCTGACGGGGTACTGGGTGGAGCCGATGGAGCGGATGCTGGCGCTTTACATCCGCGCCGACGGCACATGCCGTCTGTTCGCCAACGCCCTCTTCGCCCTGGAGCCCCAGGAGGGGCTGGAGCTGGTGCTCCACCAGGACAGCGACGAGCCCACGGCGGCGCTGGCCGCCGCCCTCCTCCCCGGCACGCTGGGGGTGGACAAGGCCTGGCCCAGCAAGTTCCTCATCGCCCTTCTGGCCGCCCGGCCCGACGTGACGCCGGTGCTGGGCTCCGCCCCGGTGGACGACGCCCGCAAGTACAAGGACGCCGACGAGATCTCCGCCATGCGCCGCGCCTCCCAGATCAACGATCAGGTGGTGGAGGCGGCCATCGCCGCCGTGAAGGCCGGCGCGGTGGAGAGTGAGCTGGCCGCCTATGTGGAGGGCCTCTACCGGCAGCACGGCGCCGACCGCTCCGGCGAGGGGCAGCTGGTCTGCTTCGGCCCCAACGGCGCGGATCCCCACCACGCCCCCAACGGGACGGTGCTCCGGGACGGGGACAGCGTGGTTCTAGACATTTTCATCCCCATCCGGCGCTACTGGTGCGACATGACCCGCACGGTGTTTTTCCGCTCGGTGAGCGACGAGGGCCGGCGGGTATATGAGACCGTCAAGGCCGCCAATCTGGCGGCCGAAGCCGTCATCCGCCCCGGCATCCCGATGAAGGACATCGACCGGGCGGCCCGGAAGCTCATCGAAGACGCGGGCTACGGCCCCTTCTTCACCCACCGGCTGGGCCACGGCTGCGGCCTGGACTGCCACGAGCCGCCGGACAACAGCGCCTCCAGCCCCGCCGTCGCCGAACCGGGGATGGTCTTCTCCGTGGAGCCGGGCATCTACCTGCCGGGCAAGCTGGGCGTGCGCATTGAGGATCTGGTGCTGGTCACCGAGGACGGCTGCGAGGTGCTCAACCACGCCTCCAAGGAGCTGCGCGTGGTGGACTAAACACAAAACTCCCCCGGCATTGCCGGGGGAGTTTTACTTCAGTCCAGGAACTGGATGCCGCCGCCGATAACGCCGTCGCCGATATAGACGCTGAGGGTGGCGTCCATGACCCCCTCCCAAAAATGCTCGTAGTTGGGAAACTCGGCCTTCAGCCGGGCCGCAAACTCCGCCATCTCCTCCGGCGCGCCGCCGTTGGCCACGGCCAGGTTGTACCGTCTGCCGGATTGGAACCGGGCCCTGAGCAGCTCCAGGATCTTGTCCTGCACCTGTCTGCGGCCCCGCACCTTGGCGATGCTCTGGAGCTGTCCGTCGTCCGAGAAGGTGATGATGGGCTTGATGGACAGCATGGTGCCCGCCAGGGCGGTGATGCGGCCGATGCGGCCGCCCCGGCGCAGGTACTCCAGGGTGTCCACCGAGAAGAAAGGGAAGGTGTTTGCCACCAGATGGGGCGCCCGCTCGCGCACCAGGGTCTCCCAGGAGGTCCCGGACAGGATCTCCTCCCAGAGCTGAAGCACCATGATGCCGATGCCCAGAGAACCGCTCCTGGAGTCGAAGACGGCGATCTCCAGATCGTCCCGCTGTCCGGCCTGGAGGCGGACCATGTTGTAGGTGCCGGACAGGCCGGAGGAGAGCATGACGGCGATCACCCTCTCGTACCCGTCGGCACGGATTTGATCCAGCGTGTCGCTGACCACGCCGCCCTCGGGCAGCGAGGTGCGGGGCAGCTCTCCCCGGCGGAGCCGCTCATATACCCCCTCGGCGGTGATGTCCACCCCGTCGGAGTACTCGCCGTCCTCACAGCGGATTTTCAGCGGCACCACATAGATGGGCTTACCCTCCCGCATCGGGGCGGGCAGATCCGCCGTAGAGTCGGTGAGCAGCGCAATCTTTTCCGGATTTGACAAGGCAATCATCCTATTCTATAATCAGAGTGGCAAAACCCGCATAACATCGTTATGTCACTATTATAGCGGCTGAATACCAGCCGTGTCAAGGGGAAGGAGGGACAATCCATGGACTACCGCCAGCGTCGGAAGGAGCAGGCGCAGCAGACCGAGCAGGCCATTCTCCAGGCCGCCATGGAGCTGGCCCGTGAAAACAGCTTTGACAAGGTTTCCGTCCGGGATATCTGCCAGCGGGCGGGCATTACCACCGGCGCCTTTTACCACCACTTCCGTTCCAAGGAGGACCTGCTCTCCCGTGGCTTTTCCCCCCTGGACCGGCACATGGAGGAGGCCCTGTCCGGCCACGAGACTGACGCCCCGCCCCAGCGGCTTTGGCTGATTCTCTCCACCTACGCCTCCTTCATTGAGGCCCAGGGCTGGGAGCTGGTGGCCCGCTATTACCAGCGGCGGCTGGACGCCCCTGACGACGCATCCTCCATGGATCCCACCCGCTACACGCTGCGCGCCATGCTCGACTGCCTGCGCCAGGCGGAGGAGGAGGGTTCCCTTCTGCCCGGCTGGTCGGTGGAGTGGACGGCGGACTTCTTTTTCCGCCACTTCCGGGGCGTGGTCGTGGACTGGGTGCTCCACCGGGGCTCTTACCCATTATTGCCCAAGCTGGAGCAGGACTACACCCTGTTCCAGGAGATTTTTCAGACCAAATAGCCGGAGGGCCTGGACGCGTTGGTCGGGCCTCTGAGGCTGTCTATACACCCTCCTATTGGAGGATTCGGAGGGAAGGATAGTGTGAAAGGGAACCGTCAGGGTTCCCTTTTGCGTTGGATCAACCAACTTTTTGAACCCTTTTTGGGTTCAAAAAGTTCAGCAGTCTGTCGAAAAGACTTTTTCGATAGACTGCGAGGGCCTGGACGAGTTGTCCAGGCCCTCGGTTTTTATTCCCCCCCGGATGCCGGGGAAGCGGCCGCGGACGGTATCCGCCGCCGTAATCGGGCGGATGACCCGGGCCGGATTGCCGGCGGCAAAGGAGCCCGCAGGGATGTCCCGGGTCACTACGCTCCCCGCTCCGATGACGCAGTTCTCCCCGATGGTCACGCCGGGGCAGACCACCACATTTGCCCCGAACCAGCAGTCGTGTCCGATGGTCACGGGCTTGGCATAGCACAAAAACCGCTCCACCCCATCGTCGCACACCATCCCCCGGCGCTCGTCGGGCAGCATGGGGTGCATGGGCGTCACGATCGTCACGTTGGGTCCGAAGTTGCAGTGGTCGCCGATGGTCACAGGGGCGTCGTCCTGGACGGTGAAGTTGAAGTTCATGAAGCAATGGTTTCCCACCCGGGTGTGGCAGCCGTAGTGAAAGCGCACCGGCCCCAGCATACACACGCCTTCCCCCAGCTCCCCCAGCAGCTCCCGGAGAATCGCCTCCCGCACCTCTGCATCGTCCTCAAACGTCTCATTATACTTCTGGCTGAGCCGGTGGGCTCTCCGCTTCTTCTCCACCAGCTCCGGCTCCTCTGAGGCAAACAACTCCCCCCGGAAGATACGTTCCTCCTCGGTCATCCTTCCTCACTCCCTTCCAGCCGTCCGCAGCAGAAGCCGGAGCGCCTCTTCCCGCTCGGGGGCAAAGAAAAAGTCGCTCCCGTGGTTGGACTCATAGATAAAATCCCGCAGAGGCTTGCTAGTATAGCAGGAAAAGTCTCCGTAGACGGCCATTTTGATCCGGTACTGGATGAATTTCTCCAAAATCTCCCCCGCCAGGCCGGTGCTGAGGATGAAAAAGTCCTCGGCCACCGCCGCCTTGTCCACCAGCAGGGCGGAGGCCCCGGCCTCATGGCGCGCCGTCATGGCCAGCTCCAGGGCCGACGGCGCATCCACAATGCGCTTCTCCGGCCCGGTCAGCTCCGCCACCGGGATCCCGCCCTGCTTCCAATGCTGTATGCCCATCGGCATCCCTCCCTTTCTGATCTCTGGCGTTGACTCGGATACCTCAGCATAGCACGCCTTCCCCGCCCTGTCAAATTTCTCCGGACAGGCAACCTTTTCCCCTCCGGCGCATACCCATTTAGGACGGAGGTGAAGCCTATGTCCAGGCTGTTGTCCAAAGAGAGGGTGCGCGACCTGCTCCTGGGTCTGGCCCTGCTGTGCGCCACCCTGGCCCTGATGCTCTATCCCCAGCCCTCCATGGAGGCGGCCAAAAGCGGCCTGGCCCTGTGCTACAACGTCATAATTCCCTCCCTGTTCCCCTTCTTCGTGCTCTCCTCCCTGGTGGTGGAACTGGGGCTGGCGGGATACCTGGGACGTCTGCTGGAGGGACTGATGCGCCCCCTGTTCCACGTCAGCGGGGCCTGCGCCTCCGCTTTCGCCCTGGGCTTCATCGGCGGCTACCCGGTGGGAGCCAAGACGGCCATCAGCCTCTACGAGAACGGCATGTGCACCAAGACGGAGGCCGAGCGCCTGCTGGCCTTCTGCAACAACTCTGGTCCCGCCTTCATTCTGGGCGTGGTGGGGGCTGGGGTGTTCGCCAGCAGCCGGGTGGGAGTGCTGCTCTATCTGGCCCACGCGGCCGCCTCCATCTGCATCGGCATTCTCTTCCGTTTTTACAAGGCCGGCCCAACCGCCCGGCGGGAGGAGCGGCAGCCCCGGCCCCAGTTCCACGCCCAGCGCTTCACAACAGCCTTTACCGGCTCCATCAAGAACTCCTTCCTCTCCACGTTGAACATCTGCGCCTTTGTGGTCTTTTTCACCGTGGTGATTCAGCTCCTCATCCGCTCCGGCTTCCTGCCCGGGCTGGCCCAGGTGCTGGGGACGGTGCTCGCCCCCTTCGGCCTCACCCCGGAGTGGGCCCAACGTCTGCTTACCGGAGCGCTGGAGATCTCCTCCGGTGTGTGGACTCTCTCCGGCGACGGCACCCTCAGCGGCAAGCTTATTCTGGCCGCCTTCATGCTGGGGTGGGCCGGCATCTCCGTCCACTGTCAGGTGCTCTCCTTCATCGGGGGCAGCGGCCTGTCCGTGGGCACCTATCTGGTAGGCAAGCTGCTCCACGGCGGCCTGTCCGCCCTGTTTATCGCCGTCCTGGTCCGCCTCTTTCCGCTGGAGGCGCCGGTCTCCGATTACCTGGCCGACCAGGTGGCTGGCATTGCGGGCATGGATTTCCACCGCACACTGGTCATCTCTCTGGTCTGCGCCTGGGTGCTCTTCCTCTTTTTCCTCTTTGTGGCAGCCGCCGCAGCGCGAAAAAGCCTTGGCAAGAGGCATCGGAGCGTGTTATAATGAGATGTTATGAGAGAGGGAGGGAGCTCCATGCTGTTTCAGAAGAATATCGAGCCCAGGTGCACCTACTGTCAGCGGGGCACCCCACTGGACGAGGAGAAAATCCTCTGTACCAAACAGGGTGTAGTCGCCCCCGGCGGGAGCTGCCGCTCCTTCAAGTACGACCCCCTCAAGCGGGTGCCGCCGCCGCCGGTGGCACCCGACTTCAGCAGGCTGAAGGACGAGGATTTCACCCTTTGAACAAAAGCCGCCCCCGCCTGCACACCAGGCGGGGGCGGCTTTCCGCGCTATTTGCGTTTGTGCATGGCCGGCGCCCGCTAATAGAAGATCACCCGCACCGCCCAGGCAGCAGCCATAAAGCCCGCCAGGTCGGCGCAGAGGGCTGCCGGGACGGCATAGCGGGTCTTGACGATGCCCGCTGCGCCGAAGTAGACCGCGATGGTGTAGAAGGTTGTCTCGGTGGAACCCAGCATCACTGCCGCCGTTCGGCCGATCAGGGAGTCGGGGCCGTAGGTGGCGATGAGCTCCGCCCCCACCCCCAGTGCTGCCGAGCCGCTGACCGGCCGCACCAGCAGGAGTGCCACGGTCTCCGGCGGGATGCCCAGGGCGGTGAGCACCGGGGCCAGCGCCCGGGCCGCCAGCTCCAGCGCCCCGGAGGCGCGGAGCATATACACCGCCGTGAGCAGGCCCACCAGGGGCGGCACAATGCGCAGAAGCACCCCCAGCCCCTCCCCGGCCCCCTGAACCAGGGCGTCATACACATCCACCCGCCGCGCCATACCGTACAAGGCCACCGCGGCAATGATCAGAGGCACCAGCATGGTGAAGAACAACTCCATGCCTACCCCCTCCACACCCGGCCGAAGAGCTTGACCGCCCCGATGCCGGTGCACACCGAAATGGCCGAGGCCAGCCACACCGCGGGCAGGATATCAAAGGGGGCGGCGCACCCCGCGGCCAGGCGCACCGAGGCCACCGTGGTGGGAATGAGCTGGATGGACGCCGTATTGCACACCACCAGCATACACAAAGCGTCTGAGGCCCGTCCGGGAGTACGGCGGCTCATATGCCGGGCGGCCTGGATGCCCAGGGGAGTGGCCGCATTGCCCAGCCCCAGCAGGTTGGCCGACACGTTGGCCGAGATGGTGTCCATCACCTCCCGGTCCCGCGCAAACTCCGGGTAGAGCCGCCGCAGCACCGGCCGGAGCAGCCGGGACAGCCCATCCGACAGGCCGGAGCGGCGCATCACCTCCATCACCCCCATCCACAGGCAGAGCACCCCCGCCATGGACAGGCACAGCTCCACCGCCGCGGCCGCCCCCTCCATGGCCGCAGCCGCCACCGCCGGTCCGTTTCCTGTCGCCAGACCGCACAGGATGGAGACCACCACCATCCCGGTCCAGATCACTGTCATTGCCATACCGGACACCTCCCCGTCTTCCCCCATTTATACGGGCTGTCCGCAGGAAACATGCCTGCGATCCAGGCTGTTGTAAACTGCTTTTCCACCGCCCGTCGAAAAACCCCGCTTTCCCTCGTAAAGATTTCCAGATTTCGATTGACAATCCAATACGATATGTTATAATAATGTCAGTTTATAGATAATGACGGAAATATGTGGAAATTCGTAGGGAAAGGAAGTAACT
>CDYJ01027438.1_pt1 | contig 61673 bp, 54 predicted proteins | sample 557501 | NCBI WGS metagenome assembly CDYJ01 (sample SAMEA3182079, study PRJEB8094) | gut metagenome | biome: human; feature: gut; material: Stool; isolation source: human stools | place: Canada | collected 2012-11-20
GAGTAATAAATGGAATAAATTTGATCGGCATATAAAGTGTTGCTCTACTATTGTAAAACTTTTCAGATATAAAAGATGGTTTTCTGTTTTGTTTTTACAGAAGTAAAAGTAATTTTGCAGGAAATATGAGAAAGAGAGATAAAACGTGTGCGAAAGCAACGCCCGAAGAACCGAAACGCGAGCAGCGCATGGTATGCCTGATGAGCGAGGAAGAGCAACGGATTGTGGATCGTTATCTGGAGAAATACAAGATAACGAACAAGTCGCGTTGGCTGCGGGAGACTATTCTCATGTTTATCCATAAGAATATGGAAGAGGATTATCCTACTTTGTTCGGTGAGCACGACATGAGGAGGTGAAAATTAAAAATTAAAGGGGGTGGCGTTGGACGATAGCTATTATATGAAGCAGGCGCTTTTGGAAGCCCATAAGGCCGGTGAACGGGGAGAAGTTCCCGTAGGTGCAGTTGTGGTGTGCAAGGACCGTATCATAGCTCGTGCCCATAATCTGACGGAGACTTTGACGGATGTCACCGCCCATGCCGAGATGCAAGCCATTACCGCTGCCGCTGCAACTCTTGGCGGCAAATATCTGAATGAATGTACTCTCTATGTCACAGTGGAACCCTGCGTGATGTGTGCCGGTGCCATTGCCTGGGCACAGATGGGGCGTCTGGTGTTTGGCGCCGAAGATGAGAAAAGAGGGTATCAGCGCTATGCCTCGCAGGCATTGCATCCCAAAACACAAGTAGTAAAAGGAATTCTGGCAGATGAATGTGCCGCCCTGATGAAAGAGTTCTTTGCCGCCAAGCGCAAATAATCTCTAATCTTTTATCCCTAATCTCTACTCTTTGATTTCTTCAAAATCCACATACTCTCCCTCGTCTTTGGAGAACAGTTTCTTGTGGCGGGGGCGTATTTCACCTTCTTCAGTTTGTGCCTCCTCAGACGATTGTCTATTATCATTGTAGGAATACCCTCCCGGCTGGTAATTACCATTTCCTTTTTGGTAGGGACCGGAGTTGGAGGAAGTACGGCGTCCGCCCAATCCGAATATGTTCCGGATGACAGTACCGATAATGCTGAGGCCAATGAGCAGAATGGCAATTATGATGATGAATAAAAATCCTAAAATATGAAACATGGGCTAATGTCTTTTTATGTGTTCGTTTTCTGCGAACTTCAATACAACAACCGTGCCAAAGATTTGTTTATTTACTTTTCCTTGTAATAAGCGAAAGCAGTATATACCAGACGATGATTGCAGAAAAGCTGCAGATTCCCAAGAAGATGAGGAACGGAATGCAGACAAGCAGGAAAATGAAGCTTGTTTTATTGTCTTTCCATGACAGATTCTTGAATTTGAGTGAGAACATTGGAATCTCCGATACAAGCAGCCATGAGAAAAGGCAGACCAGCAGCAACAGATAAACCGGATGGAAATTGCTGCTCACCAGCCAGTCGTGAGCGCCCGTCACCAATGAAGCCCAGAACAAGGCGTTTGCCGGGACGGGAAGTCCTACGAAAGAGCTCGTCTGGCGGGTATCGTTGTTGAACTTGGCAAGCCGCAGTGCAGAGAATACGGACAAAAGAAATGCGAGATAGGGGAAAACGCCGGCCAAGCTTTCCATTGCGCCCGAATAGTCCATTTCCTTGAACAAGGAAAATACAATCAGGGAAGGGGCCACTCCGAAACTGACATCATCTGCCAGAGAATCCAAATCCTTGCCGATAATGGAGTGTGCGTCCAGTGCACGTGCCATCATGCCATCGAAGAAATCGAATACGGCACTGAAGATAATGAAAGCGAGTGCCCATTCATATCTGGCTTCGAATGCCATGACACAAGCAATACACCCGGAGAATAGGTTCAGGCAGGTCAGAGTATTTGGAATATGGCGGGTAATGCAGTTTGCCATTGTTGTTCTTTTATTATTTAAGTTTGGCTATCACAGTCTGATTGCCGGTAGTCAGTTGTCCTAGTTTAACGAATACTTCGGTGCCCAACGGTAGAAAGACATCCACGCGGGAGCCGAATTTGATGAAACCCATATGTTCGTCAATATAGCATTCCTCGCCCGGTTCGGCATAGGTCACGATGCGGCGCGCCATGGCTCCGGCTATCTGTCGTGCCATAATCTCCACGCCTTCCGGAGTTTCTATTACTACGGTGGAACGCTCGTTGTCGGTGCTGGCTTTGGGCAGCCAGGCTTTCATGAACTTCCCGTTTTTGTGCCATACCTTCTTTACCGTACCATCTACCGGATACCAGTTGGCGTGTACATTAACCAGACTCATGAATATAGATACCATGATACGGCGGTCGTGGAAGTATTCGTTTTCCTCCACTTCTTCCACCACTACGATTTTACCGTCGGCAGGAGCTACCACGACTTTCTCCGTTTCTTGTCCGAACAAACGGATGGGGCAGCGGAAGAAGTTCACGAGTATGCCATATACTATGAGGCTGATGACCGCTACTACGTAAAAAGGAACTTTGCATTCCAATCCGAAGTAAAGGGCAGTGTTGACAGCCAGAATCAGAACCAGGCTGCCTGCCAATGTATGTGTTCCTTCACGGTGTATGCGTATCTTTTTTAATCTTTTTAATCGACCCATGTATATCGTATTTGCTAATTTAGATAGAAATTATCTGCAAAAATAGGCTTATTTTGAAAATCTAACAAGGATTTGGAGAGAGAAATGTGCATGTTGATAACTTTTTGGGAAATATTTTTGTTAGCTGTGATAGAGGTTGTAATTTTAGGCTCTCAATAGAAAGGATATATATGCAAGATTTTGTTCATTTACATGTCCATACCCAATACTCTCTTCTGGATGGTCAGGCAAGTGTCAGTAGGCTGGTTGACAAGGCCATGAAGGATGGTATGAAAGGCATTGCCGTGACCGACCATGGAAATATGTTCGGTATCAAGGAGTTCACCAACTATGTCAACAAGAAGAACAGCGGGCCGAAGGGGGAGATAAAGGACCTCAAGAAAAGGATTGCCGGTATTGAAAGCGGTGAGATAGAGTGTGAAGACAAGGAAGCGGAGATTGCCGATTGCCGTGCCAAGATGGCAGAAGCGGAAAGCAAGTTGTTCAAGCCGATTGTAGGCTGTGAAATGTATGTGGCCCGCCGAACCATGGATAAGAAGGAGGGGAAGCCGGACCAGAGTGGCTATCACCTGATTGTGCTGGCAAAGAATGAGAAGGGGTATCACAATCTGATAAAACTTGTATCGCATGCCTGGACAAGGGGATACTATATGCGTCCGCGTACAGACCGCAGTGAACTGGAAAAGTATCATGAGGGGCTGATTGTCTGCTCGGCTTGTATCGGTGGCGAGGTTCCTAAGAAGATTATCAATGACCAGCTGGAAGAGGCAGAAGAAGCTGTACGCTGGTATAAGAATCTGTTTGGCGATGATTACTATCTGGAGCTTCAGCGCCATAAAGCCACTGTTCCCCGTGCCAACCACGAAGCCTATCCGCTTCAGCAGAAGGCGAATGCCAAGTTGCTGGAGCTTGCCCGGAAATATGACATTAAGGTTATCTGCTCTAATGACGTCCACTTTGTGGATGAAGAGAATGCAGAAGCGCACGACCGCCTGATTTGTCTGAGCACGGGCAAAGATCTGGATGACCCTACCCGAATGCTTTATACCAAGCAGGAATGGATGAAGACAAAGGCTGAGATGAACGCCTTGTTTGAGGATGTTCCCGAAGCCTTGTCCAATACCTTGGAGATTTTGGATAAGGTGGAGTATTATTCCATCGACCACGCTCCTATTATGCCTACGTTTGCTATTCCGGAAGATTTCGGAACGGAAGAGGGCTATCGGCAGAAATATACCGAAAAGGATTTGTTTGATGAGTTTACCCAGGATGAAAACGGCAAGGTGGTGCTGGATGAGGATGCCGCCAATGCCAAGATAAAGCGTCTGGGGGGCTACGACAAACTGTACCGTATCAAGCTGGAAGCCGACTATCTGGCAAAGTTGGCATTCGACGGTGCCAAGAAGTTGTACGGTGATCCCTTGTCCGACGAGGTGAAGGAACGTCTGGTCTTTGAGCTGTACATCATGAAGACGATGGGTTTCCCGGGATACTTCTTGATTGTGCAGGACTTTATCAATGCCGCCCGCACACAGCTGGGCGTTTCGGTAGGACCGGGACGTGGTTCGGCTGCCGGCTCGGCGGTGGCCTATTGCTTGGGCATCACGAAAATAGACCCGATTCAATACGACCTTCTGTTCGAGCGTTTCTTGAATCCCGACCGTATCTCTTTGCCTGATATCGATGTGGACTTCGATGATGACGGGCGTGGAGAAGTGCTCCGCTGGGTGACGGAGAAGTACGGGCAAGAGAAGGTGGCGCACATCATTACATACGGCACGATGGCGACCAAGATGGCTATCAAGGACGTGGCGCGCGTACAGAAACTGCCTTTGAGCGAATCGGACCGTCTGTGCAAGCTCGTGCCGGATAAGATTCCCGACAAGAAACTCAACCTGCCCAATGCCATTGCCTACGTGCCCGAATTGCAGGCTGCGGAGGCTTCGCCCGATCCGCTGGTGCGCGATACGATGAAATATGCCAAGATGCTGGAGGGCAATGTACGCGGTACGGGTGTGCATGCCTGCGGTACTATTATTTGCCGTGACGACATCACGGATTGGGTACCCGTCAGCACGGCGGATGATAAGGAGACGGGCGAGAAGATGCTCGTAACCCAATACGAAGGTTCCGTCATCGAAGATACGGGACTTATCAAGATGGACTTCCTCGGACTGAAAACCTTGTCCATCATTAAGGAAGCCGTTGCCAATGTACGTCTGCACCGCGGCTTGGAACTCGACATCGACAAGATATCCATTTCCGACCCTGCTACCTATAAACTCTATTGCGACGGCCGCACCATCGGTACGTTCCAGTTTGAATCGGCCGGTATGCAGAAATATCTGCGTGAGTTGCAACCGAGCACTTTCGAGGACTTGATTGCCATGAACGCCCTCTACCGTCCGGGACCTATGGATTATATCCCCGACTTCATCGACCGTAAGTGGGGACGCAAGCCCATCGAGTATGACATCCCCATCATGGAGAAGTATCTGAAGGATACCTACGGCATTACGGTCTACCAGGAGCAGGTCATGCTTCTGTCGCGTTTGCTGGCGGACTTCACCCGTGGTGAGTCCGATGCCTTGCGTAAGGCGATGGGTAAGAAACTGCGTGACAAGCTGGACCACATGAAGCCGAAATTCATTTCGGGCGGACAAAAGAACGGCCACGACCCGAAAGTGCTTGAGAAAATCTGGGCCGACTGGGAAAAGTTTGCATCCTATGCCTTCAACAAGTCACATGCCACTTGCTATTCGTGGGTGGCCTATCAGACGGCTTTCCTCAAGGCCAATTATCCGGCCGAATACATGGCGGCGGTCATGAGCCGAAGTTTGGCGAATATTACCGATATAACCAAACTGATGGACGAATGCAAGGCAATGGGCATCAATACATTGGGGCCGGATGTGAATGAAAGTAACCTGAAGTTCACCGTGAACAAGGAAGGCAATATCCGTTTTGGTCTTGGCGCGGTGAAAGGGGTAGGCGAGGGTGCTGTGCAGAGCATCATGGAGGAACGCGAGAAGAATGGTCCTTTCAAGGGTATATTTGATTTTGTGCAGCGTGTCAATCTGACAGCCTGCAACAAGAAGAATCTGGAATGTCTTGCTTTGGCGGGCGGGTTCGACAGCTTCCCGGAGCTGAAGCGAGAGCAGTATTTTGCCGTAAATTCCAAGAACGAGGTCTTCCTCGAAACCTTGGTGCGGTATGGTAACCGTTACCAGGCCGACCAGGCTGCGGCTGCAAACTCCTTGTTCGGCGGTGAGAATGTGGTGGATATCGCCACTCCGGAAATACCGGTAGCGGAACGTTGGAGCGACCTCGACCGTTTGAACCGGGAGCGCGATTTGGTAGGTATCTATCTGTCCGCACATCCGTTGGATGAGTATTCCGTAGTTCTGGAGCATGTTTGCAACACTCACATGGCAGAGCTGGAAGATAAGACGGCACTTGTGGGGCGCGAAATAACAATGGGTGGCATCGTGACCGCCGTGCGTCGCGGTATCAGCAAAAATGGAAATCCTTACGGCATAGCCAAGATTGAAGACTATTCCGGTTCGGCAGAGCTTCCTTTCTTCGGAAATGATTGGGTGACCTATCAGGGGTATCTGGGTGAACGTACCTTCTTGTTCATCAAAGCCCGTTGCCAGCCCAAGCAATGGCGGCAGGATGAGTTGGAGCTGAAGATAACCTCCATGGAACTGTTGCCTGACGTCAAGGAGAAACTGATTGAGAAGATAACCATTCTCATTCCGCTGAGTGTGCTGAACAAGGCTTTGATAACTGAACTGGCGGAACTGACCAAGGAACGTCCGGGCAGTACGGAGCTTTATTTCAAAGTCAGAGATGAGGATAGCAAGATGACGGTCGATTTGATTTCCCGTCCCGTGAAGCTTTCCGTGGGGCGTGAACTGATTACTTATTTAAAAGAGCGTCCGGACCTTGAGTTCAGGATTAATTAGTTATCTTTGTTGGAAAACGAAGATAGGTTGCACCTCGGCATAAAAAATGAACAAGTTCATTTTGTTTTGCATTCGGTTTGCACTATCTTTGCTTCGAAAGCGAAGGTTGATAAAACGCAATTGACAGTAAATTAATAATTATAGTTGACATTTAATATTAAAAGAAATGGCTTTAGAAATTACAGACAGCAATTTTCAAGAAATCCTGGCAGAGGGAAAGCCGGTCGTTATGGATTTCTGGGCACCTTGGTGCGGCCCTTGTAAGATGGTGGGACCAATCATCGATGAATTGGCTACTGAATATGAAGGAAAGGTGATTATTGGCAAATGTGACGTGGATGAGAACGGTGATGTGGCTGCCGAATATGGCATACGCAACATCCCTACAGTCTTGTTCTTCAAGAATGGAGAGCTGGTGGACAAGCAGGTAGGTTCTGCTCCGAAATCTGCTTACGTGGCCAAGATAGAAGCGATATTATAAGGTACTATTTGACGATTTACTATTTACTATTTGGCTGCGCCATGATGCCGAAAGGGTAAATCGTAAATCGTCAAATAGTCAATAACATTAACCCTTTAAGCAATAGTAAGTATGGGAATGGAAGACGATTTTTTGCAGAATGATGTCGATGATGAAAAGACCATCGAGTACATCAAGAATTATTTGCCGCAGGAGTTGAAAGAGAAGTTCTCTGACGACGAGTTTTATTATTTTCTCGATTTGATTGACGAGTACTATTCCGAGAGCGGCATCCTTGATGCACAGCCGGATGCGGATGGGTACATCGAGATTGATTTGGGGAAAATCGTGGACTATATTGTCAAGGAAGCCCATAAGGATGAGATGGGTGACTATGATCCGGAAGAAATCCTTTTCATCGTACAAGGTGAGATGGAATATACGGAATCTTTGGACGAAGAATAGTCTGTATCAAAAGTATAGGAAAATCGCGGATGGGCATGGCTTCATCCGCGATTTTTTGTTTTTATGTGACCGGTGGCGTATTCAGAAAAAAGAAGATGGACGTGCCGATGAGAATGACACCCAATACACCGTAGAACAGGCGAGCTTGTCGCCGCCCTACATTTTGTACGATAAACTGGGTGTTTCGGGCAGTAAAGAACCAGTTCCAGTCCAATATGGCTGCCAGCAAGGCGATGATGCCTGCGACGGCGAAAATCCCTTGAACGATGTATTGGCTCATCAGAAATAAGAATTAAGAATTAAAAATTAAAGCGGGGGAAAAGCATGCCTTATTCAAAGCTCTCTAACGTGACTTCCCGCTCTCCGTTCTCCACTTCTTCGATGGTGACCTTGATGGTGTTGCCCGGCAAGAGTTCCTCTACCAGCTCCGGCCATTCTATGAAGCAGAGGGCGCCGCTGTAGAAGTAATCTTCGTAACCCATGTCATACACTTCTTCCAGTTTCTTGATGCGGTAGAAGTCGAAATGGTAAATCAGTTCGCCGGCAGTGTCGGAACGGTATTCGTTGACAATGGCGAAGGTAGGGGAGGTGATGACGTCGGAAACGCCCAACTCCTCGCAAACGGCTTTGATGAAAGTTGTCTTGCCCGCCCCCATTTTTCCGTAAAGAGCGAAGACGGTATTATCACCCATTTCAGCGATGAACTGGCGGGCGGCTTCGTGAATCTGGTCTAATGACTGAATTTTGATTTCCATTGTGTCTTTTGATTTAGCGTTGCAAATATAGCCAAAAACTTTTTCCTGTCTTGCAAATGGCATAGATAATGATGGAAAAGAATATGATGGATGCACCCGAGGGGACATTCAAGTAGAAAGAAATCATCAGCCCGCCCAGGCAACTGAGGTAACCGATGCCGATGGAAAGCCAGATGATGCGGTGGAACCGGTGCGAGAACAAGTTGGCGGTCATCTGCGGAACGGTGAGCAGCGAAATGACCAGCACGATGCCCACCATGCGCAGGCATGCCACGATGGTCAGCGCAATGAACATCATCAGTACATATTCGAATACCTGCACCGGAATACCTTGCGAGCGGGCAAACTCCCGGTCGAAGGCTACGTAGATGATGGGATGGAGATACAGCGCGAAAAACAGTATCAGCAGCAGGGCAAGCCCTCCCAATAGAGCGATGTCGCTCCAGGTAATCGTGAGAATGTTGCCGAAGAGATAGGCGGACAAGTCGGGTGCGAATCCCGGCGAGAGGAAAGTGAACATGATGCCCAGTGCCATGCCCAATGTCCAGAATACGGCAATGGCGGAGTCTTCCCGCATGTCCTTCCGTTTGCTGAGCCACTCTACACCGAAAGCGGACAAGACTGCAAACAAGGCTGCCGACAGAATGGGGGAAATGCCGGTATACAATCCCAGGCCGATACCGCCAAAAGATGCATGCGTCAATCCGCCGCTGATGAACACCAGTCTCCGGGTGACGATGTATGTGCCTATCAGCCCGCAAGCAATGCTTGCCAGCAGACTGCCGATGAGGGCATGTTGGAAAAAGGTGTATTGCAGTAGCTCCATTTATTCAATTAAAAATTAAGAATTACAAATTAAAAGTTGGATGTGGAGTGTTAGGAATGGGGGGTGAGACGACGTTCGCCGATAATGAGGAATACTTCATCCTTGATATTCTCCGGCAGGGCTATGCCGCGCAGTTGCAGGCTGCGTACCCATCCGGCTACGTCCGTGTCTTGCATGGTGTAGAACACGTCGCGGAACTCGTCTTCCTGCTCGGGAGTATAGGCATCGGGAGCGGTGCCGATGTATTTGTCCAGTTCCTCGTCATCGTAATATTCAATTTGTTTGCTGACGGCTGCCAGTAAGCTGTCACGTTCGCAGATTTCATGCTGTCCGCAGCATTCGGAATCCACTTCCTGCACTTCGGGCATGGCGTCCAGTTCGCCGCGGTCTATCTTCTTCTGCAGTTTCCGGTTGCGTATAATTCCGGCTGTGGCTGCCACGAGGGCAAGGACAATCAGGCTAATAATCAATATCCACATGGGCTTCCTTTTCTTGAAAAACATGTTCCATTAATAGAACGGACAAAGATACACATTGTTTTGTACACGACAAAATAATGAGTCAGATTGCAGGTAGGCAGATTACTTCCACCCGACGCAGGCATTACTTGCCTGGAACGCAGTATAAAACTACTTTGGATGCATCCTAATCTTAGAATGTATCCTTTATTCCTAAGAATAAAGGTTATATTCTTAAGAATAAAGGCTGTATTTCTAAGAATAAAAGCTTTATTCTAAGATTGCATTGCATCTTGGCAGACTTTAAATCCCGCCTTTTGCAAGTCTTCCCAGTAAGCAGGGTAAGATTTGGTAACGACCTGTGGTTCATTTATCCGTATTTGGGGCAGTACAAGGCAGGCGGGGGCAAATGCCATGGCCATACGGTGGTCTTCGTAGGTGGCGATGACGGGGTCAGCGTCTGCCGGGCAGCGTTCGCCATCCCACAACAAGATGCTGTCTTGCTCGGAGCGCACGACGTAACCCAGTTTACGCAGTTCCGTAATGAGGGCGGTGATACGGTCGGTCTCCTTTATTTTGAGGCTTTGCAGTCCGGTGAAGCGGAAAGGGATGTCCATCAAGCAGCAGGTGACGACAAAGGTCTGCGCCAGGTCCGGGATGTCCACCATGTCTTCGTCGAGACGGGTGGCGGGAGTACCCTTCCGGGTCAGTTTTACTCCCCGGTCTGTATATTCGGTATGGACGCCGAGGCGGGTAAAGACTTCCGCGCCGCGGCTGTCGCCTTGATAGCTGTGGGCGAAGAGACCGAGCAGTTCGATTTCTGCCGTGTGCGCTTCTTCCTTCGTGCTGTCTTCACTTTCTTTCGCGCTACTTCTGTCTCCCCCTTTCATTTTTATTTTTTCATTTTTAATTCCTTCTATTGCCATCATCTGATACCAGTAAGAGGCGGCGCTCCAATCGCTTTCCACGGTGAAAGGAGTATCTGTGTATCCGCCGGGGCTGACGGTGATACAATCTTTGGAGGCCCAGTCGGCTTGGGCACCGAAGTCGCGCATCAGTTGCAGGGTCAGGTTGATGTAAGGGCGGGAGATGATGTCGCCCGTTAGGTGCAGGCGTAATCCTTGGGGGAGTACGGCGCCAATCATCAGCAGGGCGGATATATATTGGGAACTTACATTTCCGGCAAGGGATATTTCTTCGCCTTTCAATGCTGTGCCGGTGATGCGTAGTGGGGGGAAACCTTCGTTCCCGACGTATTCAATCTGAGCACCGAGTTCGCGCAAGGCGTCTACCAGTATGCGGATGGGGCGTTGCTGCATGCGTTGTGTACCGGTGATGATGCGGGTGCCCGGAGTTACGCTGAGGTAGGCGGTGAGGAAACGCATGGCGGTGCCGGCGGCAAGGATATCTATATGTCCGGGATTTCCGTCGAGGGCACGGGTCATCACCATGGTGTCGTCACAGTCGCTCAGATTGCAGGGCAGGATATTGCCATGGGCAAGGGAGTGGAGGATGAGGGCGCGGTTGCTGATGCTTTTGGATGCCGGGAGTTGTATGGCGGCATGCAGGGCGATAGGGGCAGAAATGGTATATCGCATGGTCGTATTTGTTAAGTTACGGTGGTAAGGAGTTTTTTTATTGTCACTGCAAAAGTAGGATAAATCTTTGGGAAATGGAAAAAAGGAAACTTGTTTCTGTGGTTTCAATCTTTCGTTTATCTTTGCGGAGGTAAGTCCTGCTATCGGGACGGATAGATATAATTAAGCATCATTCTTATGGAAATAGATTTAACCACCCCCGCCTTGCTGTTTTCGGCCATATCGCTGATTATGCTGGCCTATACCAACCGTTTCTTGTCCTATGCCCAACTGGTGCGCACCTTGAAGGAACAGTACATGGAGAACCCGTCTTCGGTGAAGGCGGCGCAGATTGCCAACCTGAGGAAGCGGCTCTACCTGACGCGTGCCATGCAGGTGGCGGGCATCGGCAGCCTGCTGCTGTGCGTGGTCAGCATGTTCTTTGTCTATATCCGTCTCCATCTGCTTTCGGCCTATATCTTCGGTTTGGCGCTGATATTGCTGATTATTTCGCTGGCCATATCGGTGTACGAAATATATATATCGGTGAAGTCTTTGGAGATACATCTCAACGATATGCACGAGTAGAGGCTCTACGGGATGATGTTCCGTACGGGGAGTTCCAGTTCTCCCCAGTCAATCATGGCATTGAACAGCCTGACAGTAGAGAATGAAGGCAAGTCTTCCGGTCTGATATCTTTTTCCTGCAAGATTCCTTCTTCCAGCAAGGCTGCCCGTTTGGTCCCTTTCAGCAGGGGATGTGCCGGCGTGTACCAGTGGGTACCGTCGGAAAGGGCGATGTTGGCGATGGAGGTGTCTGTCAGCAGGCCTTGTTTCACAATCAGAATGTCGTCGCATGCGCCGCGCAGGGCAAAGAGGCAGTTCAGCGGTTCGCGTCCGGCGCTTTTGTAGGTGTAGTCGATGGTATCGGCCTGCATCAGTGCCAGCGAATGCACGTGCCGCACGGCGTAGGGGGAGTAGCTGAGGTCTTCAATACCTTTTTCACCATACACTACGCGTGCCTTGACGATGCCCGCCCCGGTGATGCCTGCTCCACAGCCGGGAGACGACAGATAATCGGACAGTTGCAGCGGTGTGCTTTCCGGCCAGAAGTGGGCGCGGGTATCGTTCAGCCTCCGGTTGTGGCGGGAAAGGTTGCAGACCCTTCCGTGGTCGATGCGTATGGTTTCAATAAATAGGCACATATATTTTCTGTATTACTTCGTTGTATTCGCTTTCCCACCGGCTTTTGGCGGTGATGCCGCCTCCTGCCTTGAAGTGGAGCTGGCCGTTTTCCTGCTCGATGAAGCGTATCATGACAGCGCTGTCCAGCTGTCCGTCGGCATAATGCCCCATGATGCCGGTGTAGAAGCCCCGGCGGTAGTCTTCGGCCTGGGCGATGATTTCTACGGTTTTGGGCTTGGGGGCGCCGGTGATGGAGCCGGCAGGAAGCAGGCGGAAGATGATGTCGCCCAGGTGTGCGGTGTAGTCTTCGGGCAGGGTGCCGCATATCTCGGAGCTGGTCTGGAGGATGGGGCCCTTATTGGTTTGCAGGCGGTCTATATAGCGGTAGGAGGTCACTTCGACGTGTTCCGAAACCATGCTGAGGTCGTTGCGTATCAGGTCGACGATGGTGGCGTGCTCGGCTGCCTCTTTGGTGTTCTGCATCAAGAGCTGTTCCGCATCGGGCAGGGTAGCGTCGATGGTGCCTTTCATGGGGAAGGACTTTATCTTGCCCTTCTCTATGCGGACAAAGATTTCAGGGGAGAAGCAGACGAACCGGTCTTTCAGCCACAGCTTGTACAAGGCTTCGGAGTGGAGGAATATTTCTTCCAGTGTCAGATTGGTGGTGACGGGTACCCGGCAAGTGAGGTTCGTCAGGTAACTGTTGCCTGCCAGCAGGTTTTGCTTCACGAGGTCGAACGAATGTCTGTATGCGGCGGGGGAAGGGGGAGTGATGTCCCACTGGATAGGGCCGGCGCATCGGGCGGCTGTGCTTCTGGCAAGGGCTGTTGCAGCCGCCCCCGCGTTGCCTGCCTTCGGGAATTGGAAAAGGCAAGTGGCGGGGTCTATCCGGTCGAGGGGCTCGATGTGCGACTGCTCTTGCGCGTAGTCTACGATGAAGAGGAAGGGCACATTGGCTCCGGCCAGTGCGTTCATGCGGGCGATGGTTTCTGTCCGGCTGTACGTCTTCATGCGTCAATAGACTGCGGAGGCTATCACCTGGATTATCAGAATGAGGAACACCATGGCAATGGGATATACCGTGGCATAGGCCACGCTCGGTATGTTGCTGTCCGTCATGGAGTCGGCGGCGGCAAGGCCGGGCGTACTGGTCATGCCACCGGTGATGGTGCCCAGCAGGTCGAGAATGTTTATCTTGAACACGAACAGGCCTACGCATACTGCCACCAGCATGGGCACCAGCGTGATGGCGGCGCCTACGCCGAACAAGAGCCAGCCGCTTTCCTGGAACGTGGCCATCAGATTCCGTCCTGCCGATGTCCCTACTTCGGCAAGGAAGAGCAGCAGTCCCAGCTGGCGCAGCAGTTGGTTGGCAGGGCCGGACATGGACCACAGAATGGGGCCGGTCTTTCCGATGGCGCTCAGGAACAAGGCGACCATCAGGATGCCTCCCGTCAGTCCCGGAGAGAACGACAGACTGTCCGAGAAGGAGATGTTGAGCTTGCCGAAGAGCACGCCCAGCACGATGCCCAGGGCGATGGGGAAGAAGTCGGTGTCGGACAGTTGCTTGGTGTCGTTGCCCAGCAGGCGTGCCACTCCCTTGATGCCGTCCTTCTCGCCCACCACCATCAGCTTGTCGCCGAATTTCAGGACGAGGTCGGGCGAGGGGGAGAGGTCGATGCCGCTTCGGCGGATGCGGGTGACGGTGCAGCCGAAGTTCTTCATCAGGTTGAGGTCGCCCAGCTGCTTGTTTATCATATCCTTCTTGGTGAGCAGCAGGGATTCAATCTCCTGCATGTCTACGAGTGGCAGTTCGCCTTCTTCGCGTTCGCCCATGAGGACGGCGAGCTGGTTTAAGGCCTCTTCGCTACCCACGGCTTGTATGTAGTCTCCCTCGTGCAGGATGGTCTGGGCGGTGGGGATGGCTATCTGCTCGTTGTGCTTGTGGCGTGAGATGACGGCTCCGGTCATGGCGCGCGCATTGATTTGCATCAGGCTCCGGTCGAAGACGGCGGGGTTGGTTACGCGGAACAGACAGGTTGTCAGTTCCGGGAACTGGCTGCGGCGTTCCTTCTCCAACCGGCGCGCCTCCTTGTCGAGGTCGATGCGCATGATACGGGGCAGCAGCTTAACGAAGAGAATCACGCCGATAACGCCGAAAGGATAGGCAATACCGTAAGCGATGGATGCCAGTGGGGAATGGGTGCTGTCAATGGCAACGGCGAGTCCCGGCGTACTGGTCAGGGCACCGGCTATCAGTCCCACGACACTGGGAGTATCGATGTCGAAGGCATATTTCAGTCCTACTGCCGTCAGGGCGGCGGAGCAGATGATGAGCAGGGTGATGATGATAAGCGTCTTGCCCTTGCTCCGGAAGGAGTCGAAAAATCCGGGACCGGCCTGGATGCCGATGGTGAAGATGAAGAGCACCAGTCCGAAGTTTCCTAATTCTTTGGGGATGATGACACCGAAGTGTCCGAACAGCAGGGCAATGAAGATGACGGCGGAGACGTCGAGCGAAAGCCCTTTAATCTTGATTCTTCCCAACATGAAGCCTAAAGCCACAATGAGAAAGAGCGCGAAATAGGAGGAGTTTAACAAGTCAGCAAACATAATCAGTTAAAGAGTTAGGAATTTATGTCACAAAGATAGTGCAAAAAAGTGAGATAGAAAAAGTATTGCTTCCTTGTGGCATATAAAAAAAGATGATGTGCCATCAACCGTTTTGACACATCATCTTAATATATATATCGGCCTATATGACCGGTATTCCTGCGTGGGGCAGGGCGGTACTTATTTTTCGAGTTCCTTCAGCAGTTCCTCTACGGCAGCTTTCAGCTGTGTGTCTTCTCCCTTCACGATGGTCTCGGGTGAATTGGCTACTTTGATGTCCGGCTCCAGCTGCGAGTTCTCCAGATAGCTGCCGTCCGACAGGCGGTAGCCCACGACGGGGATGCCGAATACCAATGACGGGTCTTGCAGGCGTTCCCACGACACGCTGGTCATGGTTCCCGGCACGGGCATGCCTACCAGCTTGCCCAGTCCGCGGTGGCTGTAAACCCACGGCGTGCCGTGCGCATTGGAGTAGTTGGCCTCGCACATCACCATGATGGAGGGTTTGTTCCAGCGGCGGCTGGGCATGTCGCACGTCTCGCGACCGCGCACCACTTGGGTGAAGTATTTTTGTCCACTGAAAAGTATTTCTATATCCTCGTGCAAGCGTCCACCGCCATTGAAACGGGTGTCGATGACGATGCTTTCGCGGTTGTTGTATTTTCCCAGGATGTCCGAGTAGACGGAACGGAAACTGTCGTCTCCCATAGACTCGATGTGCACGTAACCCAATCGGCCACCCGACCATCGGTCAACGTCTGCCGCACGCTGTTTCACCCAGCGGCTGTAGAGTAAATCGCTGAACGCACCGTTCGTAATGGGGATAATGACCTCTTCCCAGTGCTCCTTGGTCTGCGGGTCGAAGAGAGAAACAAGTGTTTTCTTCCGTGCCTTGTTGTTGAGCAGCGTGTAATAGTCCGCATCGGGGGTGATTTCCACGCCGTCTATCTTTTCGATGACTGTGCCGGCTTTCACCCGGGTGTTGGCTGTGTCGAAGGGGCCTTTCTCCACTACTTCGGCAATGAGCATGCCCTTGCCCGTGTAGTTCCAGTCGAAGAACAGTCCCAGGCTGGCAGTAGGTTCGGATTGCCCTTTGGGATAGAAACGGCCGCCGGTGTGAGATACGTTCAGCTCGCCCAGCCATTCGCTCAGCAGTTCGGCAAAGTCATAATTGTTGTCGATATGGGGCAGGAAGCGGCGATAGGCGGCGGTCATCTTGTCCCAGTCCACTCCGTGCATATTGGTATTGTAGAATCGCTTCTGCTGTTGGCGGTACACGTGGTCGAACATGTATTCGCGCTCCGCAGCCAGGTCCATCTTGGCATCTACCTGGAAGGTGATGGGGGTCAGCGCGTCGGATGAAGTGTCCATTTTCTGCATCTTGTGGCTACCCAGCAGGAAGAGGCTCTTGCCGTCCTTGTCCAGCTGCATGTCCGCCCATCCGGCATCCATCTTGTGCAGCAGGCGGGTCTCTTTCTTGCGCAGATTCATCTTCCAGAGGTCGTAGCCGCCTTCGAAGGCTGCCAGGTAGTAGAGTGTCTCGCCATCCTTGGAGATGATGGTGCTGCCCATGTCGGAAGAATTCGGGGTGAGGCGCACCACACGGTCTTCGATGCCTTTCAGCTCTACGACGATGTCTTTCGGCTGGTCATCTTTTTCGTCAGCATTGCTGTCTTTCTTGTCGTCTTTCTTCTTTTTATCCTTGTTTTTGTCTTGGGGGGTGTCTTTTCCGGCAGACTTCTTTTGTTCCTTCTCCAGCTCCTTGCGCAGTTCGTAGTCTTCTTTGCTCAGGCAGTATTTGTCGTAGGCGTCTTGGTTGAGGAAGACGAGCATGGCGTCGTTCAGCGAGCCCCATGAGGCATGGGCACGCATGCCGTAGCGTTCGGTGGTGAAAAGGATGGCGTTGCCGTCCAGCGCAAAGTGGGGATAGCCGCTCATGTAGCCGCTATTGGTGAGGTTGATGATGTCTTTGCCTCCCTCTGCGCTGACCAGGCCGATGTCGGAGTAGGGGTCGTGCTTGTTACCCGTGAACTCAAGTGTAAACCATTTACCGTCCGGCGACCATGCGTAGTCAAATCCTCCGCCGGTGCTGTACCAGGTGGAGCCGTCCGTAATCTGGCGCACCTTCTTCGTCTCCAGATTGAGCACCATCAGCCGGATGCGGTCTTCGATAAAGGCGAGTTCCTTGCCGTCGGGCGAGAATTGCGGATAGGCACGTTCCACGGTGGTGGAGGGCAGCAGCACTTCTTCTTCAATCAGCGTGGCGTTCGGGAAGTTAGGGTCTTCCTTGCGGGCTATCTTGGCAAGGTAGAGCTGCCAGTTGCCGCCTCGCTCGCTGGCGTAGGCCAGGGTGCGGTTGTCCGTCGCAAAGGAGAGGCCCGCTTCGCGTGCCGGTGTGTGCGTCACCTGCTTGGTAGTGGCATAGTCTGCCGAAGTGACAAAGACTTCTCCGCGCAGCGTGAAGGCAATCTGTTTTCCGTCCGGGGACACAACGGCAGAGGTGGCTCCGTCGGAAGACTGCAGGTTGGCGAATTGCGGCCGGTCATCGCGCACCAGTTCTATGGCGACTTTCTTCGGGGTGGCATCCGGCTGCTGGGTATAGATTTCGCCGTCGTAACTGTAGCACAACGTCCCGCCGTCACTCATGGAGAGGAAGCGCACGGGATGTGTCTTGAAGCTGGTGATGGGCTTCACCTCTCGGGGCTGTGCCAGCGGGAAGGCATACACGTTGAATGAGCCGCCGTTTCTCTCACTCAAAAAGTAAACCGTTCTTCCGTCGGGTGACAACACCGGGTTGCGGTCTTCGCCCGCGCGGTCGGTGAGGTTGGTATGGATACCCGTCTTTGCATCATACAGCCAGATGTCGCGGGTGATGGAGGAGGTGTGGTGCTTTCTCCATTCATCTTCAAATCCCTTGCGGTCTTGGTAGAGGAACTGATGGCCCGCCTTGTCGAAGCAGACCGCTTCGGCAGGGGTGCCCAGCACTTGCTCCGTACGCCCTCCCGTTGCAGGTACTTTGTAAAGCTCGGTCATGGCCGAAGTGGGGAAAAGAGCGCTGCTTGCCGGGTCCTGGATGGATGCGGAAAACAAGATATACTTTCCGTCCGGAGTGAATGTGGAGGGTATCTCACCGGTGGAGTGGGTAGTGAGCCGTTGGGCGGTTCCGCCGTCTGCCGGCATCACGAATACGTCGAAGTTGCCGTATCTGTCGCTGGCAAAGGCAATCTGTTTGCCGTCCGGTGACCATATGGGGGTACATTCGTAGCTCTCTTGGGTAGTAAGCTGTGTGGCGGTTCCACCTTTGGCGGGCACCTTGTAGATGTCTCCTTTGTAGCAGAATGCGATTTCCGTACCGTCGGGAGAGATTTGCACATCGCGCATCCAGAGCGGCGTGGCGGCATGTCCGGCAATGGCAGTAAGGCCTAGTGCAAGGATTGCAAGGGTTTTCTTCATAAGTGTGTGGGTTGATGTTAATTATAGAATGTTTATAAACGTCATGATGCTGTCCACAAGGCAAGGAGCGAGGTACGTCATTTCATACCTCGTGCCTTGTATATCTGTTCTTTGGCATTGTTGATGCTTTGGAACTTCTCTTCTGCGGCTTTCTTGATGTCTTCGCCCAGCGTTGCCACCCGGTCGGGATGGTGTTTCAAGGCTAGGCGGCGGTAAGCGGCACGCACTTCGTCATTGGTGGCAGTGGGTTCAATTTCAAGTACTTTGTAGGCCTCGTTCAGTGAGCTACCGCCTAGGTTAAGCATGGATTCCACTTCCTTGACGGATAGTCCCATGTACATGGCCACTTCTTTCAAGGCTTCTATCTCCTCGTTGCAGACGTGTCCGTCGCTTTTGGCAATTTCTACCAAGAATACCAGCAGTTGCAAGCGTTCCTCGTATGTCAGGTTGGCGGCAATCTGCGTTCCACAGTCACGGATGGTGTTTTTAAATGCCAGTGGGTTTTGTCTGTCCATCTGCTTGCGCTGTTCGAAGAGGTTGAGCAGTATCCGTTCTCCCTCGCCCACGGCAGCCTCACCGAATGTGCTTCTCAGAAAGCGGCGGACGAATTCCATTTCACTATGCATGATGCGCCCGTCTGCACGGATAATGTACGAAGCCATCACGAGCATGGAGAAGAGGAAACTGTTCCGTTGCCCGGTATAGGTAGTGCCGTGCGTTGGTGCTTCTCCATAATAACTGCCTGCGTCATTTGAATCGGTGTCGAACAATGAACCGAATACAAAACCTGCCAAGGCTCCCAGCGGTCCTCCGGCCATGAAGCCGATGATGCCGCCTATCCATTTAGCTGCTCCCATAATTTTTCTTGTTTAAAGTGCAAAAATAGAGATTTCTTACGAGAATTCCAGTAATTTGATGAGCTATTCCCGCTGAAGCGAATAGGCACCGTCTTCTTTTTGTACATATTCAGCATATTTATGGCAGCAAGTCTGTCATTAAGAAATACTATAAAAATTAAGGAGTTAAGTCTTAGACTTAACTCCTTAATGCTCAACAGTCGGGATGACAAGATTCGAACTTGCGACCACACGCCCCCCAGACTTCGCGAGAGATAAACTGATAACGGCTGATTATCAATTGTATATACTCTATTGCATCTCTTTCGGTTTACACTATGGTTTACCTATAGTATAATGCTGCTTGTTAATACTAAATCTTTATTTGGAATTATTGCTAATTAGTTAATTCCTATATGTCTAATTCTCATTTGCAAAAATAATACTTTTATTATTAATCTGTGCCTTCTATCGAGTAATTTTTATAGTCAGTTTTCCTTTTCAAATCCCCTCAAACTCTTATATATGATAAGATAGCTTGGAGCATTATTCAGCACTGCAATGAAGAGTGCGTACGGCTTCAAGCATTAATGATAAAAACAATTACCGGGTCACACTTATTTTCAGAAGATGGATAAGCATGTAGATTCGATGATGCGTAGCAATTTCAGTATGTGGACAAGACATAAAGTTCCCCACGAAAGAATGTATGCCGCATGATAGGCCAAGTAAATGCGAGGAGCTATTTACAACGGTTCAACTATCACAACCAGTCGAAAGATTGGTCTATTTTTTTCTTCTCCCCTTCCTTGATTTCCCTTCAAAGCCTTATATATGAGAAAAGTATATAAGAGAAATAGAGAATAGAAACATAATTACTAACAATTTAAAACTAAGAGACATGGGAAATTTAATTAAAGGATTGAAGGTCGCAGCTTATGTGGCCGAGATTATCGTGGCAGGTTCCGTAGTAATCGAGCTTGCAGAAAAGTATTGTGGCAAATTCGGAAAAAAGAAGATTGCCACGGGTGAAGTCAAGGCCGTTGATGCTGCGACTGAAAACTGATAGTACGTCTGATGAATGGATTATGACAAGAAAGCGGACGTAATAATAACCGTATTGGAGGTAGCAACTTCAATACTCAAAGGAATAAAGAAGCTAAGAGGTATATTCATAAAAGCAAAGAAATGACACCTCTTGGCTTTTTGTTTTTTCATCGCATTTTATTAACCGACTAAAAAATAACAAGAGTATGGAAACAATGACTAATGAACTTACTGTCATTCCAAGAACAATCGGAATGGTAACAAGAATGATGGATGCAGTTAATATCGAAGATGCTGTAATCGTATCTGAAGAAGAACAGAAAGAGCATCCTAATTTTATTGAGAGTAACACTTCGGGTATTACACTTGAAGAACTTGAAAGGAACTGTATTGTCCCTAGTTTTGGGGATAACCAGCTTACAATCAGCCACCAGAAATTTATCCACCAGGTAGAGGATGCCGCGAAAGTATATTTTACCGGAGAGAACTTTGGTAACACGGAAATCAGAGTATCACATAAAATCCTGGGCAGGGTTCCGGGAGCATTGACAAAAAGGAAAGAAGAGCTTAGACCGGAGGACGAGACCATCTATTATCAACGTATGGCTTTCTGTTTTCATATCCGTTCCATGAGCAGAATGATGAACGGCGAGGAAGTACATTTATGTATCGGAGGTGTAAGAAGCCTGAACGAGGAAAACTTATACGCCCGAAAATCACCCGAGAAATTCAAGATCTTTATCGGGTGGAGGGTTCGTGTGTGTTCACACAGGATAGTCACCTCATCCGGCTTCAGACTGTTTTGCCCGATTATCCTTATGATCGACTTGACCTCATTGAGAAATATGCAGGCTTCACGGGAACAGACTATATTTCCATCCACTATTTTCCTTTCAAAATATCCGTCCCTTCTGTAACGTTGTATCAGTTCCCCACACAGTTTCTCCGCAGTCTCACCGTTCCTCATCTGCCTCTCCTTCAATGTCGGCTCCACAATCACATCAGGATCCCATTCCAGTTTATAGTAGGGAATGTTGGCGAATTGAGGTATGTAGTCAAGGTAGATGTCAGGGACAGGTGTAGCGGACAAGTAACAGATACGTTTCACTTCACTGTCAAGCCGGATGAGAAAATTCATGTCCGTACTGCCCTTGAACGTCGCATCGCCCATAAGACATTGGAACTCATCGACCACAAAGAGGCATGAATCCAGCATATTATTTCCTCTAAGGACACCAAGAACCTTGTCCGATGAATCCAGTGTAACCAGTATCTTGGCAGGTCTCATTGGCAAGGGGGTAAATGGTGTGCTTCCATGATGACAGTCCAGGTACGAATCAAGATCACGCATCATTTGGATTATTGCTTGTCCTCTATTACCACTGAATGGGACATGGAAGTGAAAACTGTCGGGATATTGTCTGTGCTTCTCTTTCAACACCTGAAGTCGTGGCGAAATTATTACCACAGGAAAGTTCGAATCGAGAAACAGGGATGTACCACCACAACCGGTTACAGTCTTGTTCAGGATAAACTTACCATCCAATGGCAATTCCCCATTCAAGAGATTTTCATAATCACTCATATACCTGCAACCTTTCGGCATACTAATTGATATCATATTATTTATATTATTATCCATAATTGTTTTATTTTTGTTTATACTCATTTCATATATAAAGGTTTGCAATGTTTTTATATACCCTTTTTACACTTCGATGAGTAAACGGAACGCATCAATATTTTTCCTTATGCAATCTATTTCTTTTAAGTAAAATCTCTCATTTTGACAAAAAAAGTTGCATGAAACTATTGTATATCTTTCTTCTTTCGTTTGTTGTAGGCTCACGCCGCCTGAGTGGGTATTATAATAAAATATGCAGTATATGTATAATAAACTTGCCTCCGGTTAACTCACAAGGTGTTATTTTGCAATATTTTTCACCTGTATCCTTGACATATGGATTCTTTATTGGCTTTGACGAAATTTTAAAGGAGAGCTTATGCAGCATCTCCTTTATCTTTCCAATCAGTCAGTACATTCTCAAGTCCAGCACTTGGCATTGGATTTGACTACCACTTTGGTAAATTTCTGAAGTTCGGTTATCAATGCCTGCACTTCATTCCTTGTCGGTTCGGGAAGGGTAATGTCCTGTCGTGAGTTCCTGCCGATATTGACTTGTACAGGAGAACACATGCTGACAAGTTCAACCATTTCGGGCAAGTCGAATTTTATCAGAGGTTCACAGGTCACATAGGTTCTCATTCCAAGGCTCGCCAGTTTTTGCATGGCTTTGGCACGTTTCCGGGTACCTGGAGCATTCCTTACGATGTCCGGATAAAAGACATTGGTTTCAATGGTCGTGCACAAAACCGATTTCTTCATTACCGGATGCCCTATGAACTCCAAGAAACGTATGGGGTCCTTGGATTGGAAAAGATAGTTATTATCAAACTTGTCACAATAATCCAGAACCCGGGCAATCCAGTCCGAAGGTACGTCGAAAGCCCATGCGTCCGTTCCGCTACCAACGAAAATAAAATTGCCGTTACCCAGGTTTACTTCCAGTTCCTTGGGGTCAAACCGTATAGGAAGCAGACCATCGAATTTTTTCATGTAACAATAGGGGCAGTCATGAAAACATATTCCTTTTATTGCATTCCACGTGTGGGTAACAAAAGGATACATGTTACCCCGGCTTTTTGTCAGTGCCATAATTGTTTTTTTAAAGGGGTGATTAAATCAGTGTATTGTAAATATCAATGTTCCGAAGTTCTTCTCTTCGGTCTTATAGGCGTTGCCCACATGGCTTCTGATTTCCTTTTCATCCATTGTGTCATCTTCCCAGCCATCAATGAAATACTCAGTAGCCAATTCCTCGTCAACACCCCATTTGCACATCCAGCAGGCTAACCTGAAGATGCAGTTTCCCCTGTTGCCTTTTTTCCAATATTCAGGATTGTTCCTTTTCCAGTGGGAGTTCATGATGCTGATGATGCTTTTGTCCGACACTGTTCTTGTCCCGGATGATTGTGGCATCTGTACCTGTGGCTTTATGGTGGGGACATAAGGGTACGGTTCAGGATTTGGATTGGTCCAGATGTCAGGATCGTAACTCAGATAATTTCTGCGTGCCAGGTCTTTACAGCTTGCATCATTTCTGTTTGCCACATAGAATTTATCCAGTAGCTGTCCATACAAATCTTCATGTCTGGCCGGATCTGTATTGTCATGCAAAACCAGAGCCTTCAGTCCATTTCCACTGGGTGTAACAAAAACACTCAGGACACATTCGGTTATCATCAGCTTGTTCCGTAACCGGATCATTTCATCCGGTGTTGCTATATGGTCAAAATCCAATGCCGTCACACGCGAGTATTCAATCAGCCCCGCACCGTTAAGTTCCCTGAATGTACCGTTATAGGCAACAGCGGGCAGGAGTCTGGCTTTCCATTTCCGCATGTCACCTGGAGCTACACTTCTGATATGCTCTATTGCCTGCTTCAATGTATAGTCTCCAAACTCATTGTCATGCAATTGCATGTCTCCCGTGCGAATCATCTGTATAACATCTCCTAACTCAGGATAAGCCAGGTTGTACTTTGTCCAATTAATCTTTTCTGTCAATGTCGTTTTCATATTCTTTACCATAGACTTTATTGCTTTTTTATCCATCTGAGATTATCAGCCGCATTGTTGGACATGTCGCCGTCAATATGCTCCACTTCCGTATAGGCCTTCGGATCAGGATTGACCAGGAATGTCTCAGCAACGAGGAGATCGACATAAGCCTTCTCCCCGCCGATGATGATGTACTGTCTGCCGTTTGCCTCCCCGAATACCGGTACATTGCCTCCATTTGCGGATGATGGCATTGCCAGACCGGTACGGGAACCTCCTTTTTCAAGGCTTTTTCTGACATCCGACCATAACCTGTATTTCCTGATGTCCCTCATGCCCCGTGAATACAGACCTTCATACAGGTCACAGAGGAAGTCCACACTGTCATATATCCCCAGTTCATAGGCCTTCTCGAACCATCCTGTCGCTTCCTTGTACATTACGGGAGTCCCAAACAGCCCTTTGAGGCGTATATGCCCCATTGTGAAAGCCGACAGTCCGTCACCTGAATCCGCAGCCTGTCCGAGTAACCCGATACCTTTCCCTATATCCTGCGGACATCCCTGCCCTTCCAGGTATATATGGCCCAGATTGGCTTTGGCTGTGGGGAATTTATCTGCAATACTCTCTAGAAGAGCGATTGCCTTGCCGGTATCATGCTTTACAGCCATCCCTTTCAGGTAATATATGGCAACGGCGTTGATTCCATATACGAATCCCTGTGTAGCCGAACGGTCATACCATAGGAAAGCCTCGTCGGCATTTCCCTTATCCTCATAATACAGACCGGTTAGATACTGAGCCTCTGCATCACCTGCCTGGGCCTTTTCCAAAATTCTTTTTGTTTCTGTTTTCATGTTTCTTTCATTTTTGAAATTGAACATTTTTTTAAAATCACACATGTAAGGATTTCGGGGTTTTGTCAGACGGCAGTTTTTTATGTGTGTAAGTTGAAGTGGGAGAATATGCGGATGATGGTCCGATGGATTTGTCCGGCAATCGTTTCGGTATGTCAAGACTTTCCGGTAAAGTTATCAGATGAAGATGATAGCCAGAACCGAGGGAGTGAGTGTTAGTACGGTCTAGAGATTGAAAAAGATGTTCGGGCTGTAGAAATAATGATGAGGACTATATATGTTTTAAAAACAGCTGATTTTTTTTACTGACGTTTCCGCGGCCGAATAGTTTCTTTGCGGTGCCAAACGAAAAATGTACCAGGCTGATCTAACGGAGACCGAATGGCGTATATAACAAAAGTGTTAAATTTGCAGGAAGAGTAAAATATGATTTGTAATGCTGTATTTTTTAGTTAAGACTAGTTGTCAATGGCATATGCCTCTTTTCGAATTCCCAAAGTGACAGTTGTTTTATCACCACTATCGTAAATGAGGTTCTTTGTCGGAGTTGGGCTTATTGTTAGAGAAATTACGTGAAGATATACGTGTGAAACATAGCATGGGACCAATTGTAAATAGTATCGTGGACAATCAAAATGTCAAAGGGGAACAATGCTTCCTTGAACGGTGTTGACGGGAATAAAAAGCAAAAGGCATAAAACGTAATATCATAGTAGATAAAAATCTTTTTCTTTTAACTATTAGAATACGTACTTTTGATAGTGTAGTTGTCTTAATATAAGATATTGCTAACAATCATTACTAAATAATACTAAATATGAAACACTTATTCTTTGCTCTTCTGTACTTTTTCGCAACAGTGGCAACGGCCCAAACACTGAGCGAGTATCCTGATTTTGAAAGATATCAAAAGGATAATGAACGCATCATTCAAAACAAAACTTATCCGAAAGTGATTTTTATCGGAAATTCCATTACCGACGGATGGGCTAGCAAACGCCCCGTTTTTTTTACAGGTCATCAATTTTTAGGTCGTGGCATCAGCGGTCAAACCAGTCCGCAACTCCTGCTCCGCTTCCAAAAAGATGTGATTGACCTTAAACCAAAAGCTGTTGTCATCAACATCGGTACGAACGACATAGCCGAAAATACTGGTAAGTACAGCATCGAATATACGGTGAGTAACATCAAATCAATGGTAGAGTTAGCCAAATCACATAAAATCAAAGTGTATCTTTCTTCGGTTCTTCCGGTTGATGTGTATCCTTGGAGAAAAGACATTACGGATGCAGTGAAACAGATTTATGAGCTGAATGTGCGGATCCGGCAACTTGCCAAAGCAAAACATGTACACTACATTGATTACTTCAGTGAAATGAGCAAAGAGAACGGAGGCATGATTGATGAATATACGTATGATGGTGTCCACCCTACAGATAAAGGATATGAGGTTATGGAAAAAATCGTATTGTCTGCCATCAAATAGCCACAGATACAAACCGTTATTATGGACTCTCAATATTCAAATGGAATGCAAGAAAAGGGGGGGGATTCTATCAGTCATTTTAGACAAGTTTATGATGAACTGTATCCTAAATTGATGGTTCATGCATGTAAATTTGTTGATGAAGAGGTTGCTGAAGATATAGTACATGATGTATTTGTCGCTTACTGGGAACAACATCATATGATTGTTTCCAGTAGGCTGGCCGCCTTTCTATTCAAAGCCACGCAAAACAGTTGTCTAAACTATCTGAAGCACCAAAAGGTAGTGGAGAACTACCGGGAACAGTGGCAACTGGCCATTGATCGTTGTGAATATTACAACCAGAAAATTGAATCGACTGTTTCGATGTCTGAAACGAATGAGGAGTTGAACTATAAGTTGCTGGAAAATGCAATCAGGCAATTGCCTCCCAGACGTGCGGAAGCTTTAAACTTATTCTACTTCGAAGGGAAGTCACAAAAGGACATAGCCAATCAGATGCATGTGTCCTTACGTACGGTACAGACACACCTTGCCCAAGCCATCGCGGAATTGCGCAAGTCCTTGAGGCATGTCGGAATTTGGATTGCTCTAATGTTGAATTATATATTACTGTAATATGGATTTAAATGTATTAAAGCGTTTTTTAAATCATTCCGCTTCGGAGGAGGATTACAAAAAGATCAACAAATGGAGAAGGGAAGAACCTGCTAACTCGACTTTTTTGTTCTCGTTGGAGGAAATCTGGTCGAAAAAAGAAGAAGCCAACTATGCAACAAAGATACATCTGAATGCATCTTACCAAAAGATGATAGAGAAGATGATGAGTAGATCTGAATCCAAAATTAAGGAACAGGAGACATACAATACAACACAAAAAAACGATATCCATAAACCTAAATCATCACTCTTCCTAAAAATAACTGCATCAATAGCAATTGTATTGTCAGTAGGGTTGGGAACGTTATATTACATGGAGGTTACACGACCGGTTGGATTTAATACGGTAATTGTCCCCAACTCGCAGACAGCCAATTTGGTATTGGAGGATGGTACACACATCTGGTTGAACTCAGGTAGCCGGTTTACTTATCCCACCAAATTTGCTAGGGGTTACCGTACGGTCAAACTGGCAGGTGAGGCTTTGTTTCAAGTGAACCGTGATGAACACAAGCCGTTTTTGGTGGAAACGGAGAGGTTGAAAGTACGTGTACTGGGTACTACATTTAATGTGAAATCGTATTCCGGTGAGGATCCAACAGTTCTCTTAAAAGAAGGGCAGGTGGAAGTGTATACTGATAAGAATAAAAATATACGGATAAAGCCCAATCAAATGCTGACAGTCTCTCTCGAAACGGGTCTGAGTTCGATTCGTGAAATGGATGCTTCTACGGCTGGTACGTGGCGGACGGGGGAACTGATGTTCCCCGGGGAAACACTGAAGACCATTGTGTTGGAATTGAAACGGAAATTCGACAGGGAAATTGTCATTGAAGATCCTTCGCTTGAAAAAAAACGGTTCTTCTGCCACGTGCATAGGGAATCGACCTTGACGGAGGTCTTGGACCTGTTGCAGGAAAGTGGGCAATTGACGTATCTGGAAAAAGAACATATATTTATAATAAGAAAGGAGGACAATTAACAGAAAAAGAAGAAAAAGAAAAAGGATTGCAAATTGTTGCAGCAAAGTTACTACAAAAAAGTGAAATGCGGAAGAATATGGTAATGGATTTGATTTACAGGGGTTTCATTAACGCTGCCAATTATTCTGAGAGCCATTACAATCCACGCCGAAGCCAAATCAAGACGGAGCTACGTTACTTGTTCGTAACCACGCCCAATAGGTGACGAAATGGACACGAATAACGAAACAAGGCCTTAAGGATTAGTGAGTTACTGACAACTCACGCAAAAAATCCGGTAACAAAAAAAGATTGCGCCGTTCTTCCGCGATTTGCGTATCAGAGGAGGGCTCTTCACCAACTAATTTTGAACAAAAAAAATTAAGGACGATGAAGAGTACATTTTCAGTTATTTACTACCTCAAACGTCAGGTAGTGAAAAAAGACGGGACGGTTCCCGTCATGGGACGCATCACGGTGGACGGCAGCCAGACGCAATTCAGTTGCAAACTGACCATCGATCCCAAGTTGTGGGACACCAAAGGGGGACGTGTCACGGGCAGAAGCACGGCGGCACTCGAAACGAACCGCATGCTTGACAAGATGCGGGTGCGCATCAACAAGCACTATCAGGAAATCATGGAGCGTGACAACTTCGTCACGGCAGAGAAGGTGAAGAACGCCTTTCTCGGACTGGAACACCGCTATCACACGCTGATGCAGGTGTTCCAGCAACACAACGAGGACTATGCCAAGCAGGTGGAAGCAGGCATGAAAGCCAAAGGCACACTCTTGAAGTACAAGACCGTTTACAAGCACCTGCAAGAGTTTCTCAACATCCGTTACCACGTGAAGGACATCGCGTTGAAAGAGCTTACCCCCGCTTTCATTTCCGACTTCGAGATGTTTCTGCGCACGGACAAACACTGCTGCACCAATACCGTGTGGCTGTATGTATGCCCACTTCGGACGATGGTGTTCATCGCCATCAACAACGAATGGCTCACACGCGACCCGTTCAGGGAGTATGAAATCAAGAAGGAGGAAACGACACGCAGTTTCCTGACCAAAGACGAAATCCGCCTGCTGATGGAAGGTAAACTGAAGAACGCCAAACAGGAACTATACCGCGACCTCTACCTGTTCTGCGCCTTCACGGGCTTGTCATTCGCCGATATGCGCAATTTGACGGAAGAGAACATCCGCACCTACTTCGATGAACACGAGTGGATAAACATCAACCGCCAGAAGACGGGCGTGGTGTCTAACATCCGCCTGCTTGACATTGCGAAACAAATCATCGACAAATACCGCGGGCTGTGCGAAAACGGCAGGATTTTCCCTGTTCCCCACTACAACACGTGCCTCGCCGGGATCCGTGCCGTCGCCAAGCGTTGCGGCATCACCAAGCATATCACGTGGCATCAGAGCCGCCATACGGCAGCCACGACGGTGTTCCTCTCCAACGGTGTACCCATCGAAACAGTCAGTTCCATGCTGGGACACAAGAGTATAAAGACAACGCAGATATACGCGAAGATAACCAAAGAGAAGCTCAACCAAGACATGGAGAACCTTGCCGCAAGATTGAACCAAATCGAGGAATTTGCAGGATGTACCATCTAAAACAGAGACGCCATGAAACGTGACATAATCATTATAGAGGACAAGACGGTCAGCGTAACCGGTAACGAGGTATGGATGACCGCCGGGGAAATCGCCGAAGAGTTCCATGCCACCGTCCCGGCAGTGAACGCCGCCATCAAAGCCGTCCGCAAGTCGGACGTGCTGAACGACTACGAGGTATGCCGCTACATACAGCTTGAAAACGGCCTGTACGCGGATGTTTACTCGCTTGAAATCATCATTCCAGTAGCCTTCCGGCTGAACACCTACTATACACACGTGTTCCGCATGTGGCTGGTGGAGAAGGCACTCTCAAAGGAAAAGAGGCAGGCATACGTGATGTTCATACAGAACGGGAAAACCGGATATTGCTGAACACGCATACAGACAACGAAAAAGGAAACGGACAACACCATCGGGTGCTGTCCGTTTCCTTTTTTTTCATGCAACCGCCTTATTCCAGCGGCTTGAGGTAATTCGCCTCCAACAGTTCACGCAGTCCCGATTCGGGATAAAGCACCTTACCTGCCAGAAGGATAAAGGGCAGCATCCTGTTGTTGCGATACTCCTGCAAGGTGCGGCGGCTTACCCGGAGCATTTCCGCCACCTCCCTGTCCGTCAGGTAATGTTCCCCGTCCAGTGGCGGACGGTAACTTTCCAAAAATGCGGAGAGCCATTTGGAGCCTTTGAGCATATTCTGTATCGCGGTGGCAACCGGCTCGTCCTCCATTGAGAAAACCTCGTTGTTCTCGTTCATCATAACATCGGATTAAGTGGTTAATAAAAACAGAGTCATTTTCCATCGGGATAGATCGTGCCGATAAGCGGAATAAGCCGCCTGACCTCCTCCGGCCTGTAATAGAACCTGCGGTTCATCTGCGAGTAGCCGATAAGCCGCCTGTCACGCAATGACTGCAACGTGCGCGGGCTGATTCTCAACTGCCCGCAGACCTCCTCGCCCGTGAGCCACCTTTCCAGCCGCCCGCCGTCGCTTTTGCGCCTTAGGGCGGCGACTTTCTCCGAGAGGGCGTTGAATGACGCCAGCATCATCTCGAAGGTCTTTTTCTCGATAGATACGATTTCCATATACCAAAACATTTAATGATTTACCGCAAAGGTAACGCAGCCGCCTTGAATGCGTGCCGTTTTCCGCTATACGGCAGCTTGTTGCGCCGGTTGTCCGGGTTACGGAGTCACTTTCAAAGAAAATCTTACGTGAGTCACGTAATGAGTTGTTAAAGCCCCTTTTGTTTATTGCCGAATTTTGCCGCAGAGAAACAAAAGAAAGGACAAAATATGAAAGTGATAACGATTGAAAGTTCCGCCTTCACCGCCCTGACGGAACAGATAGCCGAGATAGCGGTCTATGTGCGTGCCGTTTCCGGTGAGAGGAAGGGAGAGTCTTCCGACATGCTGCTCACCACCCGCGAGGCGGCGCACCTGCTGAACGTGAGTACCCGTACCCTCCAACGTATGCGCAGCGAACAGCGCATCGGCTATATCGTGCTGCGCGGCAAATGCCGCTACCGCCGGTCGGAAATAGACCGCCTGCTCGCAGACTGCACCGTGGCAGAAGATGCAGCGACACTGACGGAACTGAAACGCAACCACACGCTGCGCACGGGCGGCGGCAAACCCAAAGGAAGGAGGACATAAGATATGGAACTGCTTACACGAAACAATTTTGAGGACTGGATGCAGAAGCTGATGGAACGGCTCGACCGTCAGGACGAGCTGCTGCTCTCCCTGCGACCGTCCGGCAAAGCCCCAAACCCGATGGAAAGTATCAGGATGTTCGACAACCAAGACCTCTGCATGCTGCTCCAGATAAGCAAGCGTACCCTGCAGCGCTACCGCAGCATCGGTGCATTGCCGTACAAGACGCTCGGCAAAAAGACCTATTACAGCGAGGAGGACGTACTGACATTCCTCTCCGAACACGTAAAGGATTTCCGCAAGGAAGATATAGCCTTCTACAAGGCGCGTATCCATAATTTCTTTAATAAATAACCCATTAAAACATTTTTCAAATGGCAAAGAAAACAACAGAAAAAGACGTGCTGATAGTCCGCGACGAGAAGACGGGCGAGATTAGCGTGGTAGCCGGGCTTAACGCCGACGGCTCACCCAAGCGTACCCCCGCAAAGGCGGAGAACGCGCAGAGTTTCCTGCAATTCGACAGGCACGGAGACGTGCTGGACAACTTCTTTAAAAACTTCTTCCGGCAGTGCAAGGAACCCAGCCGCTTCGGTTTCTACCGTGTCGCGGCGGACCAAGCCGACAAGCTGCTGGAAGTTATCAAGGACTTGCTGAAAGACCCCGAGGGCAACAAGGAGATGCTTGCGCCCCACAAGGTGGACACCTCCGGCTACGAAAAGAAAGTACAGGAGGAGCAGTCCGCCGAAAAGCAGGAACAACCGGGACAGAAACAAGATGACGAACCTAAAAAACAGGAAGAAATGGAACAGAAAAACGAACAGAATCAGGAAAACCCGCAGCAGGCGCAGAGCAACCGGGGCTACCAACCCATCGACGAGAGCAAGATCAACTGGAAGGAGTTGGAGGAGAAATGGGGCGTGAAGCGCGACGACCTTGAAAAGTCGGGCAACCTTGACAGGATGCTCAACTACGGCAAGTCCGACTTGGTGAGGGTGTCGCCCAATTTCGGCGGAGAAGCTTTCGAGCTGGATGCCCGCCTCTCCTTCAAGAAGGACGGCGAGGGCAACGTCAGCCTTGTGCCGCACTTCATCCGCAAGGAGCAGAAACTCGACGAGTACAAGGAACACAAGTTCTCCGACGACGACCGGAAGAACCTGCGCGAAACGGGCAACCTCGGCAGGGTTGTGGACCTCGTGGACAGGGAAACGGGCGAGATCATCCCCTCGTTCGTCAGCATCGACCGCAAGACGAACGAAATCACGGATGTCCCGGCAAACAAGGTGCGCATACCGGAGCGCATCGGCAAGACGGAAATCACCAAGCAGGAGCAGGACATGCTGCGTGCCGGGCTGCCTGTGCGCGACAAACTCATCGAACGCAAGGACGGCAGGAAGTTCGTCACCACCCTGCAAGTGAACGTGGAGCAGCGCGGCGTGGAGTTCGTGCCGGGAACCGGCAGGTCGCCACGTGCCGCACAAGCACAGGAAGCCAAGAACAACCCCGCACAGGGACAGGCGCAGGGTACGGAAAATACAGCCAACACGAACAAGGAGCAACGCCGCAACACGTGGACGAACGCCGACGGCAGCATCCGCCCCATCAGCAAATGGAGCGGCGTGGACTTCACCGAGCAGCAGAAAGCCGACTACGTGGCTGGCAAAGCCGTGAAACTGGAGAACGTGACCGACAAGCAGGGCTTCCACGCCACGATGTACATCAGGTTCAACCCGGAGAAGGGACGCCCGTACCGCTACGACACCAACCCCGACAACGCGCAGAAGATCGCGCCTTCCAACGAGAGCCGCACGCAGGTGGCGGTGAACAGCGAGGGCAAGACCAACGAGGCTACCAAGAACCTGAAGGAGCCGTTGCGGAAGGGACAGACCGCCCCGAAGGACACCGCACAGCAACAGCAGCAGGAGAAGCCGCAAAAGAAAAACAATAAGGGCATGAAGATGTAATCCGGTGTCCGCCACTAAATCCGAAGTAACATTTGTAAAATTCAAAACGACAGAAAAATATGAAGACAATCATTGCAGAAAAGCCGTCTGTGGCACGTGAGATCGCCCGTATCGTGGGCGCGACAAAGAGAGAGGAAGGATATTTCGAGGGAGGCGGCTACGCCGTGACATGGGCATTCGGGCACCTCGTCCAGCTTGCCATGCCCGACGGTTACGGCATACGCGGCTTTGTCCGTGACAACCTGCCCGTCATCCCCGACTCCTTCACGCTCATACCCCGTCAGGTAAAGGCTGAGAAGGGCTACAAACCCGACAGCGGCGTAGTGGCACAAATAAAAACCATAACCCGCCTGTTCAATGACAGTGAGCAAATCATCGTGGCGACCGATGCCGGTCGCGAGGGCGAACTTATCTTCCGATACCTCTACCATTACATAGGATGCGCCACCCCTTTCGTGCGCCTCTGGATAAGCTCGCTTACCGACAAGGCCATCCGCGATGGACTGCGCAACCTCGAAGCGGGGAGCAAGTATGACAACCTCTACCTCGCCGCCAAAGCGCGGAGCGAATCCGACTGGCTCGTGGGCATCAATGGCACGCAGGCTCTCTCCATCGCCGCCGGACACGGCACGTATTCCGTCGGGCGGGTGCAGACACCCACGTTGGCGATGGTGTGCGCACGCTATTGGGAGAACCGCCGCTTTACCCCCGAAGCCTTCTGGCAGCTCCATATCGCAACGGACGGCTGCGATGAAGGAACGGTGAAGTTTTCCTCTTCCGAAAAATGGAAAGAGAAAGAGTCCGCGACGGAACTGTATAATAAGGTGAAGTCGGCAGGCACAGCCACCGTCACGAAAGCCGAACGCAAGGAGAAGACGGAGGAAACACCGCTCCTGTACGACCTGACCACGCTCCAGAAGGAAGCCAACGCCAAGCATGGCTTCACGGCGGAACAGACGCTTGAAATCGCGCAGAAGCTCTACGAGAAGAAGCTCATCACCTATCCGCGAACCGGAAGCCGCTACATTCCCGAAGACGTGTTCGCGGAAATCCCCAAGCTGCTTGCCTTCATCGGCAGCCTGCCCGAATGGAAGGGCAAGTTGCAGCCGAAAGCCGTGCCGACACGCCGCAGCCTGGACGGCGGCAAGGTGACAGACCACCATGCCCTGCTCGTCACGGGCGAGAAGCCGCTGTTCCTCTCCAAAGAGGACAGCACCGTCTATCACATGATAGCCGGGCGCATGCTTGAGGCTTTCTCCGAAAAATGCGTCAAGGACACTGCCACCGTCACGGCAGAGTGTGCCGGAGTGGAGTTCGTGGCAAAAGGCAGCATCATCAGGCAAGCCGGATGGCGTGCCGTCTATGGCAAGGAGAATGGAGAAGAGAACAACAGCCAAGAGGAAACCGCCGCCATTCCCTGTTGGCAGGAAGGCGACACGCTGGCACTGAAAGCCGCCTCCATCACGGAGGGAAAGACCAAACCCAAGCCGCTGCATACCGAAGCCACCCTGCTGTCCGCGATGGAAACGACTGGCAAGGAGATAGAGGACGACGCATTGCGGCAGGCTATGAAGGATTGCGGCATCGGCACGCCCGCCACCCGTGCGTCCATCATCGAAACGCTTTTCAAGCGCGGCTATATGGAACGCTGCAAGAAGTCGCTTGTCCCCACCGAAAAAGGGCTTGCCCTCTACTCGGTCGTGAAGGCGATGCGTATTGCCGATGTCGCCATGACGGGCGAATGGGAAAAGGAATTGGCACGCATCGAGCGTGGGGAACTGCCCGCCGATGACTTCCGCAGGAAGATTGAGGCATATACACGGGAAATTACCTCCGAACTGCTGTCGTGCGACAAGCTGTTCGCCCGCAGGGATTCCGGCTGCAAGTGTCCCAAGTGCGGAGCGGGGACGATGCAGTTTTACGGCAAGGTCGTCCGCTGCGACAACGCGGAGTGCGGTCTGCCCGTGTTCCGCCTGAAAGCAAACCGCACCCTCTCTGATGATGAAATCAAAAACCTGCTCACCGACGGACACACGAAACTGCTCAAAGGATTCAAGAGCAAGCAGGGCAAGAGTTTTGATGCCGTAGTCGCCTTTGACGGGGACTATAACACGGTTTTCGTGTTCCCAGAAAGGAAAAGTAAAGCGACCTCTGCGAAAAGAAGAAAATAAATGTTTAACTTTGCCACTGGTTCAGAGTAATGAATTGTTCTTCGATACCGGATTACACTCATACTTTGGATTTAGTGGTGGCACTCGGAGGGATACCGGGTGCCTTTTTCTTCTCGTTTTCCAACGATTATCCCTATCATCATTATCAATCCACTAAATTCCAAAGAAATGAACAACAAGAAGAAAAACGAGGGTCGGACCGACTTTTCCTATTACGGTCTGTACCTGCTGGACTACCTCACCACGAACAAGTTCGAACAGGCAGCCGATGAAGCCTTCATCCGAGAAAGAACCGACCGTGCCGCCGAAGCGTATGAACGGGCAAGGCTCGAAGGCTATCCTGCCGACGGGGCGCAGGAACTGGCGATGAAGGTGCTGACGGAGGGCCTTCGCTACTCCAGGCACGCCATCCTGCGCGAAGTCGTGGAGAACGAATTTGCGGGTGAAGTACCGGGAGAAAAATGTGAAGCCTTTACCCAGAAGCTGCTACCGCTTGTCGGAAACGTATTCTCCATCTATGACCTCTCGGACGACAATTTCGCCCTGTCGCCCGAATATGACCTGCTCTACACGGAGCTGACGGGAGCCGTCATCCTCTATATCGAAGAGTATGGCGTTTAACCGCAAACAGAGGCTGAGGGACAACATCGAGGCGATACGGACGGCATTCCTCCTTGACAGGGAACAGCGCACACCCACCGCACGCGAACGGCTCTTGTTAGAGCGTTATTGCGGTTTCGGGGGACTGAAGAGCATACTCAACCCTGCAAGGGAACTGACGGATGCCGTCCACTGGGCGAAGTCCGACCTCGAACTGTTTGCCCCTACCGTGGAACTGCACAGGTTGCTGCGGGAGAACACAAAAGACGAGACGGAGTACAAACGGTATATGGATGCCATGAAGCAGTCCGTGCTGACCGCCTTCTATACCCCGCCGGAGATAACCGGGACCATCGCGGACGTGCTGCATGAACACGGCATCCGTCCCGACCGGGTGCTGGAGCCGTCGGCAGGTGTCGGTGCATTCGTGGACGCCGTGCTGGAGAACAGACCGGACGCGGACATCATGGCTTTTGAGAAAGACCTGATGACGGGCAAGATACTGAAGCACCTGCATCCCGGACAGAAAGTAAGGGTACAGGGCTTCGAGAAGATAGAAAAGCCGTTCATGAACCATTTTGATTTGGCTGTCTCCAATATACCGTTTGGCGATGTGGCGGTGTTCGACCCGGAATTTTCGGGCAGCAAGGATCCTGCAAGGCACTCGGCGGCACGGACGATACACAATTACTTTTTCCTGAAAAGCCTTGACGCGGTGCGTGAAGGCGGAATCGTGGCGTTCATCACCTCGCAGGGGGTACTGGATGCCCCGACCAACGCGCCCATACGCGAGTATATGATGAACCATACCAATCTGGTGGGCGTAGCCCGCCTGCCGAACAACCTCTTTACGGATAACGCGGGAACGGAGGTGGGCAGCGACCTGATTATCTTGCAAAAGAACAGCGGAAAGAATGGTGAACTGTATTACAACGAAAAACTCTTCGTGCAGACCGAACAGACCCCTATCGGCACTTCCGTAAATGGGTATGTATGGAGCATCGGCTCGCTTTCACACACGGATTTGATCAGAAGTACCGACCCGTACGGGAAACCAGCCTATAAACTCCTGCACCGTGGGGACATCGCACAACTGGCGGAAGACTTGCGGGAGCATCTGAAAATAGAACTGCAACAACTTGACAGGAAACTGTATGAGAAACACAGCCTGCATCCGACAAAGGAGGAAAGCACGGCTGCGGAAGTGCAACCTGCTCCGAAAACAGAAAAGGTATCACCTTCTGTAATAGCCCCCGTTTCTGTAATTGAGCCTGTCAAGGGAGTGGAGAAGCCGCAGGCACAGCCCATAGAGGAAAAGCCGGAGATTGAGCCGCGCCAACCCAACCATTCGTCAGCCGTGCAGCTTACCCTGCTCGACCTTTGGGGTATGCCCATAGAGGAACCGGCAAAAAAGAAAAAGGCAGCGAAAAAGGAAAGCAAGCCGAAGCCTATGCCGTCCACGCCTAAACCGCAGGTCAAAGTTACTCCACCCGTTGAAGCCGCCAAGCCGGTAAACGGTAATAAGGAAGAAAAGCCGGAAAATGCCGAAAAGCCAAACGACCCGGACGACATTTACGCCACTCTGGATTGGGAAACCAATCCTCCCATCAACGGCTTCTATGAGACAATGATGAGTCTGACAGCGGAACGGCGCAAGGCCCTACGGCTTGAGGCAGAACGGCACAGGCAGGAACAACTGAAAAAGATGGGTATCAAAGACACGTTGAACCCTGCTTTTGCGCCTTCTTCGGACAATATGGATAAAAAGCCGGAACAAACGGAAGAAATAAAGCAACCTGAAACACCGGCAGAAGTTGTGCCTACTTCCGAAACGGTTGCCACTTCCCTGTTCCCGGAATTTGAAACGGAAAAGCCGAAAAAAGAAGCCCTCGACCTTACGCCGCGTCCCTATCACCGCACGCCGGAAATGCACCTGCGTGAAGGGTCGCTGGTGGCAAACAGGGCACGCGACATCGGTTATCTGAAGGACATTACTCCCTACGGTGCAACCTTCCAGCCGCTTGGACTAACCGGTTATCAGAAAGAGAAAGCGTTGCTGTATGTATCGCTCCGTGACGCATACGAGCGGTTGTACCGCTATGAATCGAACAGACGTGAGGAAAATGTACCTTGGCGTGAACACCTGAACACCTGTTACGACGAGTTTGTCATGCGTTATGGCAACCTCAACGCCAAACAGAACGTGAAACTGGTGATGATGGACGCCGGAGGGCGCGACATCCTTTCGCTGGAACGTGCGGAGGACGGCAAGTTCGTTAAAGCGGACATCTTCGACCGTCCCGTTTCCTTCTCGGTGGAGAACCATGCCAACGTCGGTTCTCCGGAAGAAGCCTTGTCTGCATCGCTCAACAAGTATGGTACGGTCAATCTCAACTATATGCGGGGGATAACAGACAGTACGGAAGAGGAGCTTCTCAATGCCCTCAAGGGGCGTATCTTCTACAATCCGCTCGTAACCGGTTACGAGATTAAAGACCGCTTCATCGCGGGAAACGTGATAGAGAAGGCGGAGCGTATAGAGGCATGGATGGAAAATAATCTGGAAAGCAAAAGATTGCCGGAAGTGAAACAGGCTTTGGAGGCTTTGAAGGAAGCCGAGCCGCAGCGTATCGCCTTTGAAGACCTCGACTTCAACTTCGGTGAACGCTGGATTCCCACGGGCGTGTATGCCGCCTACATGAGCCATCTTTTCGACACGGACGTGAAAATCGCCTATTCCGCCAGCATGGACGAGTTTTCCGTGGCGTGCGGCTACCGCACCATGAAGATCACGGACGAGTTTCTGGTAAAGGGCTATTACCGGAACTATGACGGTATGCACCTGTTGAAACACGCTTTGCACAACACCTGTCCCGACATGATGAAAAGTATTGGCAAAGATGAGAACGGCAACGACATCAAGGTGCGTGACAGCGAGGGCATACAGCTCGCCAACGCCAAGATTGACGAAATCCGCAACGGGTTCTCGGAATGGTTGGAAGAGCAGTCGCCGCAGTTCAAGGAACGGCTCGTGACAATGTATAACCGCAAGTTCAACTGTTTCGTGCGCCCGAAGTATGACGGTTCGCACCAGACGTTTCCCGACCTCAATCTGAAAGGATTGGCAAGCCGGGGTATTCAAAGCGTTTATCCGTCGCAGAAGGATTGCGTCTGGATGATAAAACAGAATGGCGGCGGAATATGCGACCATGAAGTCGGAACAGGTAAAACACTGATAATGTGTATTGCAGCGCATGAAATGAAGCGTCTGAACTTGGCGCACAAGCCGATGATTATTGGTCTGAAAGCCAATGTCGCGGAGATTGCCGCCACTTATCAAGCTGCCTATCCGAATGCCCGCATCCTCTACGCTTCGGAAAAGGATTTCTCGACCGCCAACCGTGTGCGTTTCTTCAACAACATCAAAAACAATGACTATGATTGCGTCATCATGTCGCATGACCAGTTCGGCAAGATACCGCAGTCACCGGAGTTGCAGCAACGCATCCTGCAAGCGGAGCTTGACACGGTGGAGGAAAACCTCGAAGTCTTACGGCAGCAAGGCAAGAACGTGTCGCGGGCGATGCTGAAAGGATTGGAGAAGCGCAAGCACAACCTTGTGGCGAAGTTAGAGAAAGTGGAACACGCCATCAAGTCGCGCACAGATGACGTGGTGGACTTCAAACAGATGGGCATCGACCACATTTTCATAGACGAGAGCCACCAATTCAAGAACTTGACTTTCAACACCCGGCATGACCGTGTGGCGGGGTTGGGAAACTCGGAAGGAAGCCAGAAGGCCCTGAATATGCTCTTTGCCATCCGTACCATACAGGAACGCACGGGCAAGGACTTGGGGGCTACGTTCCTTTCGGGCACGACCATTTCCAACAGTCTGACGGAACTGTACCTGCTCTTCAAATACCTGCGCCCCAACGAACTGGAACGGCAGGACATCCGCTGTTTCGACGCATGGGCGGCTATCTTCGCCAAGAAGACGACCGACTTCGAGTTCAACGTGACAAACAACGTGGTGCAGAAGGAGCGTTTCCGCTACTTCATCAAAGTGCCGGAGCTTGCCGCCTTTTACAACGAAATCACCGACTACCGCACGGCGGAGGACGTGGGTGTGGATCGTCCGCACAAGAACGAGATACTGCACCACATACCGCCTACACCCGACCAAGAGTATTTCATCAAACAACTGATGGAATTTGCCAAGACAGGTGACGCGACGTTGTTGGGCAGGTTGCCGCTGTCTGAAACGGAAGAGAAGGCTAAGATGCTCATCGCTACCGACTACGCGCGGAAGATGGCTTTGGATATGCGCATGATAGACCCCAATTACGAAGACCACTCCGACAACAAGGCGAGCCACTGCGCCAAAATGATAGCGGAGTATTACCACAAATACGATGCGCACAAAGGAACGCAGTTCGTGTTCTCCGACTTGGGTACATATCAGCCGGGGGAAGGATGGAACGTGTACAGCGAGATAAAACGCAAGTTGGTGGAGGATTACGGCATACCGGCAAGTGAGGTGCGCTTCATTCAGGAGTGTAAGACGGATAAGGCTCGTAAGGCGGTGATAGATGCCATGAACGCAGGGACAGTGCGAGTGCTGTTCGGCTCCACAAGTATGCTCGGAACGGGCGTGAATGCGCAGAAAAGATGCGTCGCCATCCATCACCTTGATACACCGTGGCGACCGTCCGACCTGCAACAGCGTGACGGACGGGGTGTTAGAGCCGGGAACGAGATTGCTAAGCATTTTGCCGAGAACAACGTGGATATCATCATCTACGCGGTGGAAAAGTCGCTGGACAGCTACAAGTTCAATCTGCTGCACTGCAAGCAGACGTTCATATCGCAGCTCAAAAGTGGAGCGATGGGCGCACGTACCATCGACGAGGGAGCAATGGACGAAAAATCGGGTATGAACTTCTCGGAGTATATGGCGTTGCTCTCCGGCAATACCGACCTTTTGGATAAGGCGAAATTAGAGAAGCGTATCGCCTCGCTCGAAGGGGAACGCAAGTCGTTCAACAAGGGCAAGCGCGATTCGGAGTTCAAGCTGGAATCCAAGACGGGAGAACTGCGCAACAACACGGCTTTCATCGAAGCCATGACGGAAGACTGGAACCGTTTTCTTTCCGTTGTGCAGACTGATAAGGAAGGCAGCCGCCTTAATCTTGTCAAGGTGGACGGCGTGGATTCAACGGATGAGAAGGTCATCGGTAAGCGTTTGCAGGAAATCGCCAAGAACGCCACGACTGGTGGACTGTACAAGGCTGTCGGGGAACTTTACGGCTTTCCGATAAAGGTGGTCAGCGAGAGGACACTCAAAGAAGGTCTGGAGTTCACTGACAACCGCTTCGTGGTGGAGGGTAACTACAAGTACACCTACAACAACGGGCATCTGGCGATGGCAGACCCGATTGCTGCCGCACGAAACTTTCTGAACGCATTGGAGAGGATTCCGACCATCATCGACCAGTACAAGTCTAAGAACGAAGTGCTGGAAAAGGAGATTCCGCAGTTGCAGGAGATAGCGGGCAAGGTGTGGAAGAAGGAGGACGAGCTGAAACAGCTGAAGTCCGAACTCGCCGCACTGGACCGCAAGATACAGCTTGAGCTGGCTCCGGCTCAGGAAAACACAGAAGAGAACCGGCAAGGCAACGAGAAAAAACAGACGGAACAACAGCCGGAAAGCCCGCACGTGGACTTTGTACGCAGTCATTTAATTATAGGGAGACCCGGTTTATCGGAATCCAAAGGTGTAAAACTTTAATATCGAAGTCTTGACAGAAAAAGCCAGTGGTTGAATTTTTCACCACTGGCTTTAATTCTAATAATTTTTCAATCTAATATGACCGAATCTATAACGTTAAATCATAGATTATGTGTCTATTTGTGAAGAAAAAGACGTAACTTTGTATCAAAATCAAATAAGCATAACAATGGAGCCATCTATATCTATATACAGTTTTTCACTTTATACCGCACTGCCGTTGATGTTATTCTTCGGCTTTTATTTTTTGTTTGCAAAGACTCCTGAAAAGAAAATTTTCAAGAATTATCTCCGCTCCCGACAGATTATGGGTATAGCTATGCTGCTGCTTTCGGCAAATTATTTGGTACATTTCTTCTTTGGTATCCGATTCAAAAATGCGGATTCTGCCATATTGATGAACATGTCCACATACTTCCTGTGCTATTCTCTGTTCAGTTCGGCATTGATAATGTTGCTTGATCGTTTTTACATTACCAAACGGCGTGTGTGGACACATATCATTTTATGGATTATATTCTCAACTCTTTCCGGAGTTGTGTTGTTCCTGTTGCCAAGCGGAATCATGCAAAAAATCTCTTTATTTGCTTTAGCTGTATGGTTAGTCGTTTTTGGAATCGTTTTAGCTCGCAGAGTCATAATTGCATATCGTAGAGCCATTCGGATTTTCAATGAAACTCAGGCGGATGATATAGGTACATATATCGAATGGCTTTCCATATTCACTTATTGGGCTGTTATCTTCGGTGTCGGATGCGGATTGCTGACATTTCTGCCAGACAAATATGTTTTTATCTGGATTTTGTCGTCAATACCGTTCTACAGCTATCTTTTCTACAGCTATCAGAACTACCTGCTGTTCTATGAACAGGTGGAAAATGCTTTTGAGCAAGATATACAGTCTGAAGAAGAACTTCTGACAGATACAGAAACAGAACCTAAAATAGTTTCTGAGAAAGAAGTTCCAGTGTCCTATACAGAAATTATAGAGAAAGTGGCCAACTGGATAAAGACAGACGGCTATGTCCAGCAGGGACTTACCATAAAAGAACTGTCCGAAATACTTCATACGAACCGTACCTATCTTTCCGCTTATATCAAGACTACGTATAAAATGACATTCCGCGAATGGATAACCAGTCTCCGGTTGGAGTATGCGAAAAACATACTGAAGGAGCATCCGGAGATCAATATACAGAAGCTGGCTGAGTCTTCCGGTTTTCTTTCCCGCAGTAACTTTATCAAATTATTTACCGAGAAGGAAGGATGTACGCCTGCCAAGTGGAAAAAAGCAAATCTGAAGTGATTTGCGTGGTAAAAATCCGATGAAAAAGCTCTCAGAAACCCATTTTCCAAAAGTGCTCATACTACAAAAAGTGCTAATTCGACAACTCAAAAAGTGCCGATTTGACAAAATAAGTGCTCAGACGACAATGTGAAAAGTGCTCAAACGACAATTTTTATAAAACGCTGTGTTTTAGCAAAAAAAGTTTTTGTAATATTTTGGGCGCTGAATGGCATTTATTACCTTTGGAGATGACAAAGATAATGAATTCAAGTTTATATGAGCAGAAAAATCACTTTTCTCACCCTGTTTCTGTGGCTGATGACGCTAACTTTTCCTGTCATTGCGCAGCAGAAAGCAGACACGACCTACACCTTCCGGTTCGTTACGCAGAAGGACATGTTCTACGTGCCTTGGAATGGCAATGACACGGAACTTGCCCGCCTGTTGGAATGTATCGAAAACAACAAAGCAACAATTCTTGACGGCAAACTGCCGCTATTGGTTGACGGATATTGCAATTCGCAGAGCAGTGAAGTCAAGAACCTTGCAACAGCGAAGATTCGTGCCAACCGTGTTAAATCAGAACTGATTACACGAGCGAAAATCAAGGAAGAAAACTTCATTACCCGCAATCATGTGACAGAGGGTGATTTTGTCACCGTGCGCCTGACGGTACCGGTAAAGGAAACAGCCGTGACGGATGCGGAAGCAGAAGCACGACGCAAGGCGGAAGCCGAACGCTTAGAAACCGAGAAGCGTGCCGAGCAGGAACGGCTTGCCGAAGAGCAGCGCAAGGCGGAAGAAGCCCGACTTGCCGCTGAAAAGGCAGAAGCCGAGAAAACCGCTCAACAAAATACACTTGCCGACACGCTGTCGGAAACCAAAATCACAACTGATTATCATCTCTCCCTGCGTGCCAACCTGCTGCGCTGGGCTACCTTGACACCAGATTTAGGACTTGAATGGCGCATCTGTCCATCGTGGGGCATTGCCGTAAACGGCTCGTGGACTTCTTGGAGCTGGAGTGACAAAGACCGCCGCTATGCACTCTGGGAAGTGGCTCCGGAAGTACGTTACTATATGGGTGAGAAGAAAGCCTGGCATCTGGGCGCGATGTTCAAGGCTGGACAGTTCAACTACAAGCTCTCCGAAACAGGCAAGCAGGGCGACCTGATGGGTGGCGGCATCACCGCCGGCTATCAGCTGCGACTAAACAAGGCATTAGATCTTGATTTCAACCTCGGTTTGGGCTACCTGAATGCCGATTTCGAAAAATATGAAGTCATCGATGGTGTGCGCGTGCGCTGTGGCAACGAGACAAAAAATTGGTGTGGCCCCATCAACGCCGGTGTGACATTGGTATGGAAGTTATTCTAATACGGAGGAATAGAGTATGAAAGCAAGACAATATATAAATATGGTAGGAATGGCAGCCGCCGTGCTGCTCTCTTCCTGCGTGAAGGACACGCTTTATGACACGCCGCATCCCGACTATGGGAAGATTGCGGTGACAGCCGACTGGTCGGCACGCGGTGAGGGTATCGACATACCTACCACATGGACGGTTACCATGGGTGACTATACGGGTACGGAGACTTCCGCCACCCATGCCCCCAACCATCTGTTTGCTCCGGGCAGCTACACCCTTGCGGTGTGGAACCCTGCTGAAGGAATCATGGTAAATGGTACCACCGCCACCATTGCCGCAGCCACGGGAAACCGGGCAGGAACGGATGCCTTTGTGAACAATGCCCCGGGATGGTTCTTCACCTATACGAAACAGGTGAGCATCGAGAAAGACAAGGACTATCCGCTGACCGCCGCAATGAAGCAGCAGGTACGCGAACTGACGCTTATCATCAAACCGACGGGGGATGCCGCCGGACGCATCACGGAGATTGTTGCCCATCTGACGGGTGCAGCCAGAACTCTCGATTTCGCTACCGATACCTACGGAGCCGCTTCAAACGTCGTGCTGCCCTTCACCAAGATAACCGAAGGTGACGATGCCGGCAAGTGGAAAGCCACGGTGCGGTTGCTGGGTGTGACCGGCACGGAACAACTGCTGACGGGTGAAATCCGCTATGCGGACGGCAACCCGACCCCCACGACGCTGAAAAGCGACATCACGGAAGCCCTCAAGGGGTTCAACACCGGAAAGGGCGAATCGCTGACCCTCGGCGGAACGCTGGTTGAGACTCCCGAAGGCATGGAAGTGGACGGAGTCGAAATCAACGGCTGGGAAGAAGTGAAAGGTGATGATGTAAATGCCGATTTGTAAATAATTAGCAAACCGAACGCAGAAGCAAAGCTTGCTTTGATTTTGCTAAGGTGCAGCAATTATTGAAATGGAATTTAACTAATATAATAACAGAATATAATGAAGACAAGATTTTTTGCACTTGCGATGCTCGCCCTCGCACTGGCAGCCTGCAACAACGACAACGAGAACCTGAACGGTGACCCCGTGGCCGCCCAGTTTACCGCCGACATCGCCCCCGCCACCCGCGCCAGCGGAACCACCTGGACTGCCGGCGACCGTATCGGCATCACCGACATCGGCAACGATTCCCAGTACGGCAACGTGCCTTTCATCCTGAAAAACGGGAAATTTGAGGCAGAAGGAAAGGTTATCTATATCGAAGATACAAAGACCCATACTTTCCGCGCCTACTATCCGTACAACGCGGCGGGAGGCATCCTCACAGCCACGACCGATGCCACGGCGCAGCAGAACCAGCCTGCCATCGACTTCCTCTTTGCTTCAGGAGCCACGGGAGACAAAAACAACCCGGTAGTAAGCTTCACCGACAAAACCGCCAAAGGCGGTGAAGACAACTCCTTCCACCACCGCATGAGCCAGATAACCCTTACCTTCGAGGCGGGCGACGGCGTGAATTTCAGCGTGGTCAAGCCTGAACGTTACACGCTGGACGGATTGTTACTCACCGGTACGTTCAACACGGCCGACGGTATTGCCACCGCAGACAACGGACTACAGACCGAAGAACTGACCATGAATCTGGCAGACGGCAATCTCACGTCATCGATCATCCTCTTCCCGCAGACAGTTGCATCACTGCCGTTGGTTGTGAATTACAAAGGTCAGGAATATCATGCCACACTCACCATGCCCGATGGCGCACTGCTGGCGGGCAACAACTATACCTACACCGTCAAGGTACGCAACAAAGTCCTTGAAGTCAGCGAAGCCACCATTGCAAAGTGGAACGATATAGACGGTGGAGATGTGGGTGCTGACCTGTAGGATGTTAATAATTAATCGATTAGAATGAAGAATTATGAGACATAGATTATTTATCCCCGCAGCCACCGCACTGCTGTTCGCCCTCGCCGCCTGCACGCAGGACGAACTTGCTGGCGATAACCGTCTGCCCGAAGGTGAATACCCCGTCGTCATCCGTGCCACCGGATTGTCCGTAGAAGCAACGCCGCTGGCAGCCCCTTCCACCCGTGCCTCTGTGGACGGCGACTGGCAGGGCGTCACTTCCGTGGCACTCAAGATGGGCGATGCGGTAAAGGAATACACCGTAACGGCTTCTACCGATTTCAAGAGTGCCACGCTTTCACGCGAGAACGACCCGCACTACTGGACCAGCCGCGACCCGATTACCGTATCGGCATGGTGGCCCTTCAACAATGCCGACATCACACAGATGCCTGCCGTGAAGGTGGCAGAAGACCAAAGCAAACTGGCTGACTTCCAGAACAGCGACTTCATCTCTGCTGAGAACCAGAAGGTGGAATTTAACAACCCGACTCTTGAATTTACCCACCGCACGGCACGCGTGACAATCGAACTGAAGCCCGGCACGGGATTCACGAGCGTCGCCGGTGCCACAGTGAGACTCGTGAGCCTGTCAGCCGATAACGGCAACCCGACTGCCATCAAGACCTACAACGCAAGCGGCAACACCTACGAGGCACTGACCGCCCCGCAGACCGTTGCGGCAGGCAGGCCGTTCATCCGGGTGGAACTCGGCAGCGGCACCTTCTACTTCCGTCCGCAGAACAACGTCGTATTAGAAGCGGGCACCCGCTATAAATATACCGTCAAGGTGAACGCCACCGGCCTAACGTTAGAGGGTTGCACCATCGGCAGCTGGGCTGACGGCGGCGGCGAGAGCGGCGCAGCCGAGGATTTGGGCTACATCTACGACAGCAACACCAATACCTACACGGTCTATAACGCCGACGGCCTGATGAATGTAGCCGAATTAGTGAACGGAGGTAAGACCGACATAAACATTACCCTCGACAAAAACATTGACCTCACAGGCAAAAGCTGGACGCCGATAGGCACAGACTACGACAACTCATACACCGGCACCTTCGACGGCGGCGGCCATACCATCACGGGGCTGACCGTTACGACAAATGACGAATATGCGGGTCTGTTCGGCTATCTCGGTAATTTCAATAATGGCGCCGCTACGGTGAAGAATGTGGTGATGGAGGGCATACAGATAACATGCAATCACAGGTTGGGTTATGCCGGCGGCGTGGCAGGATTTAGCTGGGGCACCATTGAAAACTGCTCGGTGTCGGGCAGCATTAGCGGCACGGTGCGCGTCGGCGGTGTGGTGGGTGCTCAAAGGGACCGTCCCATCACCGGATGCAGTTCCTCTGCCATAGTGAAGGGAACGGTCGATGTCGGCGGCGTGGCAGGTCAGACGATTTTTGGTGCCACCTTGACTGCTTGCTATGCCACAGGCAACGTGATCATAGAAATAGACCGCACAGAGAATATCTCTGGCGGCGGTCTGGTAGGATTCAACGACGGAATAAGCCTCCTTTCCTGCTATGCCACGGGCAACGTAACCAGTACGGGTAGTAGCACTGGCTATGTACATATCGGCGGCTTTTTGGGAGATAACTACATTACCGTGACCGCCTGCTATTGGAAGAACAATCATGAACAAGGTATCGGCTACAATAGGGAAAGCACCAAAGTCACGAAGGTGGACGGCTCTGTCGTTACCTGGCAGAAAGCCGTTGATGCCATGAACACCGCCTTGCAGAACGCAGGCTCAGAGTGGCGTTACGAACTTAACGGAGCATTGCCCACCTTGAGGAAGCAGTAAACCGTCGGGCGGAAAAAGTTCTGCCCGCAACGGAAAGAACCAGAGTAATAAAACAACAGATATAATGAAGACAAGATTTTTTGCACTTGCAGCGCTCGTCCTCTCACTTGCCGCCTGCACGCAGGACGAAGCGGGCTTCCTACCGGAAGGGGCGGAAGGCACACCCATCGTCTTCACCGCCACGGGGCTGAATCCCGCCGCGACAGCCACCGCCGGCACCCGTGCCCCCGTGGATGGCAATTGGGAGGGTGTGCAGAGCGTGGCAGTCCTGATGGACGGCATGGTGAAGACGTACAACGTGACGCCCTCCACCGCCGACCCCACCAGCGCCACGCTGACTTCCACCGACCCGTATTACTGGACCAACCACAACGACATCACCGTCACAGCGTGGTGGCCCTACACCGCTGGCGAGACAACCCCACCTGCGGTAAAGGTAAAAGCCAACCAAAGTACCCAGAAAGACTTTGAGGGCAGCGACCTCATCGTAGCCGACGGGCAGACGGTGACCTACGGTAGCCCCACGCTTCGCTTCACCCACCGCACGGCGCGAGTGACCATCGTTCTGACGGACTACACCGAGGGGCTGGCATCCGTGCGGCTGACGGGTCTCTCCACCGAGAATGGCAATCCGGATAAAATCACCCCGTACGGCAAGGGCAGCAACACCTACATCGCCCTCGTAGCCCCGCAAAGTGTGGCAGCTGGCACGACCTTCATTACATGCACATTCACTAACGGCAAGACCTTCGTTTATAAGATGAAGAATGCTACCGACTGGCAGGCGGGCGGTGAATATACCTACACCGTCTCCCTCGCTGCGGCAAAAGACCTGGGCTATACCATAGAGAGCGACGGCAGCTACACCGTGACCTCCGCCGACGGCCTGATGAATATAGCCAAATTAGTGAACGGAGGTAAGAGCGACATTAACATTACCCTCGACACAGACATTGACCTCACAGGCAAAGACTGGACACCGATAGGCACAGACTACGACAACTCATACAAAGGCACCTTCGACGGTGGCGGCCATACCATTACGGGGCTGACCTTTACGACAAATGACGAATATGCGGGTCTGTTCGGCTGGCTCAATAGAGCTGGTACGGTGAAGAACGTGGTGATGGAGGGCGTACAGATAACAAGCAATCAAATATATGGCGGCAGTATTGGCGGCGTGGTAGGATATAGCTGGGGCACCATTGAAAACTGCTCGGTGTCGGGCAGCGTCAGCGGCACGGTGTATGTCGGCGGTGTGGTGGGTGCTCAAATAGGCGGTTCCATCACCGGATGCAGTTCCTCGGCCACAGTGAAGGGAACGGTCGATGTCGGCGGCGTGGCAGGTCAGACGAATTCGAGTGCCACCCTGACCGCTTGCTATGCCACGGGCAACGTGACCATAGAAATAAACCCCGCAAAGAATATCGCTGGCGGCAGTCTGGTGGGAATGAACGCAGGAAGCAGCCTCCTTGCCTGCTATGCCACGGGCAACGTAACCAGTACGGGTAGTAGCACTGGCAAAGTACATATCGGCGGCTTTTTGGGAAATAACTACACCACCGTGACCGCCGGCTATTGGAAGAACAATCATGAACAAGGCATCGGCTACAATAGGGAAAGCACCGGAGCCACGAAGGTGGACGGCACTGACGTTACCTGGCAGAAAGCCGTTGATGCCATGAACACCGCCTTGCAGAACGCAGGCTCAAAGTGGCGTTACGAACTTAAAGGAGCATTGCCTACCTTGAGGAAGCAGTAAGCCGTTGCGGGCGGAAATGTTCCGCCCGCAACGAACATTAACCGAAGTATAACCCCAATAAAAAAAGGAGGACGTGCTGGAACACACGGAGAATCCACCATATAGGTTTTGGCATCAAGGCATTGTTAATAATAATATAGACTCCAGTGTAAATATGGAAGCTGTAAGCCGGACATTGTCAAGATTGGTGCTCATTAAAGGCAACAAATCAAGTAATTAAATTAAAAACATGGGACTTTTTCACAGAGACAAGAAAAATAATGACGATGAGCCGGACAGTGTTCAAACCAATTCATTCTCTGATATTATGAATGGTTTGCAATACGCCGTAAACTGTGCACAAGATACATTGCAGAATCATCAGATACAAAATCTGACCAGACTTTTTGAAGGAACAAATGCAAATAACGCAAATACGTTCCAATCGAAAAAAATCATGGTTGGAGACAAGACTATTGATATTCCACTTATAGCTTTGATATCCCATCATTATCTTGCGATGGATAATGTGCAGATAAAGTTCAAGGCGAAGGTCGGAAGCGTGGAATCACAGATTCCAGAAAACAACTTATTGTTATCCAGCCCACAAAGAGCCAATCTCCAGATGCAGATGAGCAACATAAAACCGGATGCGGATGATGTCATGGAGGTTTGCGTCAATTTTAAGGTTCAGGAGACTCCGGAGAGCATTTCCCGAATTATTGACGATTTTGTAAAAAATATCTAACAATTTTAAAATTCAAATGTTATGGCAGAAGAAATAAAGAACCAAGGGCAACAAGAAAATGCGGAAAACTTGAATGAAAATGTAAGCGGACAGGCGAAAGAAATTATCTCCGCTGCATTGGAAGAGACTCAAAACAGAGAAACTTCTCCAGTTCTTAAAGCAGATTCAAACGTGACTGACAAATTCAAGGGGCTTCCCATGCGGGAACTTATTGCAGCTCCACTTATTGCAGCAGCCGAAGCACAACAGGAATTGGCAGCGACAGCATGGAATTTCTACCAGCAAATTGCATTTGATGGTAAAAGCGGCAATAAAGCGCGTATATTGGAATTCGATGTCGAAAGACCGATACAGCAGGATGGAAAAATGACAACAATGTCACAAAGTGTCAAGGCTCCGTTTATAGGATTGGTGCCTATTCCTTCCCTGCTCATAGATCGCGTGGATGTCGATTTCCAGATGGAGGTTACCGATACATCAAACGTAAAAAGCACTACCGACGCAGAAGTAGAGGCAAAAGCTTCTGCAAAACATTGGTTTATAAATGCGGAAATCAGCGGCAAAGTCACGACCGCCCGCGAGAACACCCGCATGACCAACCAAACGGCAAAATACCAGATACATGTGACAGCCAGTCAGCAGCCGCAGACCGAAGGTCTGTCTAAACTGATGGATATAATGGCATCATGTATCGAGCCTATAACAAACGAAAGTAACAGTAAGTAAATATATGAATTTGATTCAAGCATTAAGATTGCCAAACAGTCAAGCAGTAATGACAAATATTGCACGGTTTCATTATCAAAATATTTATAATGTAGGTTTGACCCCTCCGATTGTCACGCAAAGTAATTTGACATTTCAAATAAAAGGATATACCCGTAACTATCGTTTTCTTAGATTAGACTATGCCTGTGTCATATATATTGCGGATAGAATAGCAGTCGTTGCTTCAAATGGCATAGATACTTTAAGTTCAGGTTTTTCGGGGTGTTATATGGCCAGTTTTAGGCACAATGGCATTAGGTATGTTGCTCATATTCCAACGCCTAACAATAGTATTAAAACATCATGGAATCGGGCGGTTAAAAATCGAATAATAGATAATGTTGTTCTTTTTAAACCTACTGAAGGATTGGCGAGAATCCCAGGAACAATTGGTATTTGGGGAATTATAACATTTAACGATAGATGTTATCGGCTTGATGTAAATGAAAACGCTCCTCCAAGTCAAGCCATACGTGGCCAAAGAATTTTTAACTCAATCCCGAGAAATCCCATACTAACAGAAATTCCATCTATCGCCGGTGGTCAGATGCCTTAATAATTATAACAATTGTAAATAAGGGAAGAATGGTTGTTTCATTGAGGAGTAGAATTCTATTCGGATATATAATTCTGGTGGCGGTCATAGGCAGCATGGCCGCCATTCTCATCCATGAACCTGCGAAGTTCCACGACCTATATGCGTATTTTAAATAACGGTATTTACACAAACAGCAAATGAGCGAACAATTCGTTACCACTACCAAGCATTTCCGCAAGATGCTTGCCGCAGGCTATCTGTTGATAGTCCTGCTGGTGGGCGGCATCATCTGCACGTGGCTCGGAGAATGGCGCGACTTGGAGTTGCTGGAACGGGAGAACCGTGAAATCAACCGCTTCCGCAAGGAAACACACGATGCGTATGTGGGTGTGGTGGAGTTGTCTCTTTTGGGCGAGTCGGTGCTGGAATGGGACGATAAGGATGTGGCGGCATACCGGCGGCAACGGATGACGGTGGATAGTATGCTTTGCCGCTTCAAGAGCCATTACGAATCGGTGCGCATAGACAGCGTGCGCCACTTGCTGGAGGACAAGGAAAAGCGGCTGTGCGCCATCATGGAGGCTCTGGAACAACAGGCGGATATCAACCGCCGGATAGCCAAGCAGGTGCCGGTGATAGTGCAAACGAGCAGGCAGGAAGAGCCGAAGAAACAGAGGAGGAAAGGTTTTCTCGGGTTGTTCGGCAAGAAACAGGAAGCACCTCCGACGACGACCACCACGATGCTCTACACACTGAACCGTGATATGATAGCGCAACAACGTGCCCAAAGCCATCGTCTGTCGGAATATGCCGACAGCCTTGCCAGCCGCAATGCGGAACTGAACCGCCAACTGCAAACCCTTATCCAGCAGATGGACCACAAGGTGCAGGCTGACTTGCAGGAACGTGAGGCGGAAATATCCGCTATGCGTGAAAAGTCGTTCTTGCAGGTAGGTATCATAACGGGTGTCATGCTGCTGTTGCTCATTATTTCATACATCATCATTCACCGCTATGCCACCCGCATCAAGCAGTACAAACGTAAGACAACAGATTTAATCGGGCAACTGCAAAAGTCAGTAAAACAAAACGAATCGTTGATAGCCTCACGCAAGAAAGCGATGCACACCATCACCCACGAGCTACGCACACCACTGACTGCCATACATGGATATGCGGAACTGATGCAGGACAACGAAGAAGAAAAGATAAGCGGTTATGCGGACAATATCCTGCAAGCCTCCAAGAGAATGACCGACATGCTCAACTCCCTGCTTGACTTCTTCCGCTTGGACAGCGGCAAGGAACAGGCGAATGTCCGTCCGTTTCGTTTGGAAAACATCGCGGAGCTGTTGCAAACGGAGTTTACGCAACAAGCAGAAGCAAAAGATCTTAAACTTACCATCGAGTGCCCGGAGGGTATTATCCTGAATGGCGACAAGGAGCGCATCATACAGATATGCGACAACCTGCTGGGCAATGCCGTCAAGTTCACGAATGCCGGAAGCGTTTCACTTGTCATAAGCTATGACGGCAATAGGCTGACCCTTGTAGTAGAGGACACCGGAACCGGCATGAGTGCGGAAGAACAACAGCGAGTGTTCGGAGCGTTCGAGCGGCTTTCCAACGCCGCCACGCAAGACGGTTTCGGATTGGGGTTAAGCATTGTGAAACAGATAGTCGGGATGCTTGGCGGCACTATACGCTTGGAAAGCGAAAAAGGAGAAGGCAGTCGTTTTACTGTGGAGTTGCCAATGAACACTGCCGATATTGGTATTGAAGAACAGACAGCCGCAGAAAGTCTGGCTCATATAGAAAGACCTTATTCTGTCATCGTATTGGACGACAATCCGATGGTATTATCCATGACAAAGGAAATGTATGCTGGTATAGGTGTGCATTGCGACACGTTCACCACTATTGGCGATGCAATGGAAGCCATGCGGCAGCACACATACGACCTCATGATAACCGATATGAAAATGCCGGAGATTAACGGCTATGAGGTGTTGGAGTTGTTACGCTCGTCAAGTGTCAGCAACTCGAAAGAGATTCCCATTGTCGTGGCGACCGCCTCCGGCAGTTGCAGCGAAGAGGAGCTGTTGGAAAATGGATTTACCGCCTGCCTGTTCAAGCCATTTTCCATTTCCGAACTGGTTGCTGTATCAGACAAATGCCTTTTGACAAGTACGGACAAGGATGAACTTCCCGACTTGTCCTCTCTGCTTGCATATGGTGACAAACGGGCGATGCTCGACCGTTTGATAACCGAAACAGAAAAGGATATGCAGGCTGTCCGGGAAATCATGGAGAGGAATGACCGCAAGGCGTTGGACGAATGGATGCACCGTCAGCGAAGTTCATGGGCTGTTATCCGTGCTGACAAACCCTTGTGGAACCTGTATGAACTGCTGCATCAAGAATCTGAATGTTCCGAAATGGAATTGCGGAAATGCGTGGATGCCATGCTTCGTATGGGAACAGTTATCATAGAACTTGCGCAAAAGGAAAGGAGGTTGTCGGATGAAAGTATTTGTGATTGAGGACAACCCCGTCTATAACGATTATGTCTGCAACCTGCTGAAGAAAGACAGCTTCGATACTATGTCGGCATATAATCTTGCCACTGCCAAGAAACTATTGGCAAAGTCAGAGGTGGATGATATTGTCGTTGCCGACCTACGCCTCCCCGACGGTGAAAGCATAGAGTTGTTACGGTGGATGCGTGCCAACGACAAACAGCAGGTGTTTATCGTTATGACCAATTACGGGGAGGTGCATACGGCAGTGGAAAGTATGAAGCTCGGCTCAAAGGATTACATACAGAAACAGTTGTTGGAGGATAAACTGATACCGCTTATCCGCACCCTGCAAAAAGAACATGAAAAGCGACTACAATGGAACATTCCGATATTCGTCCGGCAGGGCGAAGCCTATCAGAAAATCAAGAAACGTGTGCGCCTTGTAGCCACCACCCGGATGAGCGTGCTGATACTGGGCGAGAACGGTACGGGCAAGGAACATATCGCACAACATATACACCAACAAAGCAAACTTGCCGATAAACCTTTTGTGGCAGTGGACTGCGGAGCCTTGTCCCCGTCATTGATACAATCCGCCTTCTTCGGACACGTCAAGGGTGCGTTTACTGGTGCCGAAGCAAACAAGACGGGGTATTTTCTGGAAGCGGATGGCGGCACGCTGTTCCTTGACGAAGTGGGCAACCTAACAATGGAGATGCAACAGATGCTGCTCCGCGCCATACAGGAACGCCGTTACCGTCCCGTCGGTGCAAAGGAGGACAAAACAGCCAACGTGAGGATAGTGGCTGCAACCAACGAGGATTTGCAGAAAGCCGTAACGGAAAAGCGGTTCCGGCAGGATTTGCTCTATCGCTTGCAGGAGTATGTGATAACCATGCCGCCCTTGCGCGACTGCCCGGAAGACATCATGCCATTGGCCGAGTTCTTCCGTGAAATGGCAAACCGTGAGTTGGAACGTGAAGTAAAAGGGTTTGCCGCATCTGCCCGTAATGCCCTGCTCGCCCATGCGTGGCCGGGCAACGTGCGCGAGTTGAAACAGAAGATACAGACGGCAGTCCTGCAATCAGAAGGCGATATGATAACCGAAGCCGATTTGGAACTTGACAATGAACCGTCCGCTACTTCCGCTTGTTTTACATTGAAGAGCGGGGATGAAGAAAGAGGACGTATCCTGCGTGCTTTGAAACAAGCAGCCGGTAACAAGAAAATGGCTGCAAAGATACTGGGTATCGGCAGGACAACGCTGTATAATAAATTGGTAGAGTATGGATTGAATGAAGAAAACTGACCGGAGTATGGCTGTAAATGGCAATAATTGATTAACTTTGCAATTGTATTTCAGAAAATAGCAGGCGATCGGGTAACTTTTCGCCGATGATATAGACATAAGACCGCAAGGCGTTTCGAGCGAAAATCTGGTAAATTGAAACTACGGAGACGATTGCGTGATGCTTATGCTATGCTTACGCATAGCGTGCATTCACGTACTCTCCGTAAAGGCTTTACCAGAGCCATCGCTTGAAAGTAGTGTGAATTGCACGCTACTTTTTTGCCTCGCCAAAAAGGAAAGAAAATACGTTATGGCGAAAATACAATTACTTGCCGTTATCTCAATAGATGGCTGTCCGATGAAACTGCATCCCCGGAAGCGGTTGCTTCAAACCGAAGATTACGGTATGGATGAAATACGTGCCAATGCCCTGTATAAGCTGACATCCGACTATTCGGTATCCGTGCTTCAAGAATGGAGGGAGGAAGGTGGAAGCATTTGCCATTTGTTGGAAGTAACTGCCGGGAATACCGAATATGCCAACGGACTGTTACGGATGAACGTGATAGATGAAATCATACTATACGTTGTTCCAACCATCGACGGAAACGGAGCGCATTTTTTCAAGTCAGCACTACCTATGAATGACTGGCGGCTTATGGAGAACAAAACTTATAGGGACGGAGTAATCCGGCTTACCTATCATAAAGAGCCACGGGCATAAAATGTTCAGATTATGAACATCTTGGCGGGATTTCCGTGCTCAGAAAGTGAACACATGTTCAGAATCTGAACACATTTCACAAGGGATGCAATCAAGGATAAAATTATTTTTGAATTTTATCTTTCTGAAAAACAATGTAGTACAATTTTCTCACAATCTTTTCTCGTGTTTAGGGCTATGATTTGCACCATATATCAGTGTGCGCACACTGATAAACAAGTGTAAACCCTCAAAACAGAAAAGATAATGAACCATCTCATACTGGCGGAAACACAGTTTTTCGCCATGATAAACGGAAAAGACAACGGTAGCACGGAAACGGCATACGGCGGATTCGTGCAGGAAGTAATAAACCTGTGCTACGGCGGCAATGATGCCAAGCATATTATTGTGGCGTTGGCTTTTGCCGAAATCGAATTACAGCACCATCCGCAGAACTTGTCGGCATCGGAGGAGAATGTCGTCACTGTGTATATCCGCAAGGCGTTATCCTTCATCCGAAAGATGCAGAAGATAGTATCCGCTTCTGCAATTACCTCCGTGCCACCACTAACATCCACATCCGAAACCAAAGCCACAGTCCCAGCCCTGCAATGGACCGGTAATGCCGTCGAGTTGGTAGAGCTAATCTATGCCCTCTACGCCACCGGCTGCATCAATGGCGGCAAGGCTTCGCTGAAAGAGCTTGCCCCTGTCCTCTATTCCTTTTTCGGTGTGGAGTCCAAAGACTGCTACCGCTTCTATACGGACATCAAACGCAGGAAAAGCGACAGTCGCACCTACTTCCTTGAAAAGATGCAGGACAAACTGAACGCGAAGATGCGACATGACGATGAATTGGAGCGGATGAGGAGATAAACGAATGCCAAACAAAGGATAAGCGGCCGGATTATACGGTTTCTTATCCTTCTTCATTTACAATCACTCTATTATCTGCCGGAAAGCCGATTAAAATCATTAACTTTGCAAGTATTAATCAATGACGGATGAAAATAGATAACCTCGAAATATTGAATGGACTGATTGCCGGAGCCGAAGGCGGGACAGTTGAGTTCAAAGAAACTACCGGGCAGTTGGAGCGTGGAATTGAAACTCTTTGTGCCTTCTTGAACGGTACGGGCGGCACGGTGCTGTTCGGTGTAACCGACAAGGGAAAGATTATCGGTCAGGAAGTGAGCGACAAGACGAAGCGCGATATTGCTGAAACCATCAGACGAATCGAGCCGTTTGCGACCATTGATATATCCTATACAGACATTCCGGGAACGAACAAAAGTGTTATAGCTTTATCAGCGGAAGAACAACGATATATGCGCCCGTTCACCTATAAGGGGAGGGCTTATCAACGGATAGAGAGCGTTACATCTGCCATGCCGCAGGGTATATACAACCTGTTGGTTATGCAGCGAGGCGGAACCTATGCTTGGGATTCCATGCAAAATCCCGGCTTGAAAATATCCGACCTTGACGAAACGGCAATCTTGGGCGCAGTACGTGGAGGAATCAGAGGCGGACGTTTGCCGGAAGGTTCTATGCAGGAGGATGTCCGAACCATCCTTGAAAAATTTGACTTGTTGAATGATGGAAAGCTGAACAATGCTTCCGTTGTCCTATTCGGACGAAACTTCTACCATTATCCCCAATGTCTGCTCCGTTTAGCCCGGTTCAAAGGAACGACAAAAGATGAATTTTTAGATAATCAGCGTGTGACAGGCAATATATTCAACTTGCTGGATGCTGCAATGGCATTTTTCTTCAAGCATTTGTCCCTTTCCGGTAAAATTGAAGGTTTGTACAGAGAAGAGGAACTGAATGTGCCATATAAGGCATTGAGAGAATGTTGCATAAATGCTTTTGCACATCGTGTTTACCATCGCCCCGGCAGTTCAGTCGGGATTGCTATCTATGATGACCGCGTGGAGATTGAAAACAGCGGAACATTTCCGCCTGATATTACCATTGAGAAACTGTTGGGTGGCCACAATTCCGAACCACAAAATCTGATAGTAGCCAATGTGCTGTACAAAAGTGCAGTATTGGAGAGTTGGGGACGTGGCATAGCCCTTATGGTAAACGAATGTCGCCGTGTCGGTATTCCGGATCCGGAGTTTCATACCGACGGCAATGCTGTATGGATTGTGTTTCATTATACAAGAACTACAGTAGGACAAGACCCCACAGCAACCCCACAGCAACCCTATAGTAACCCCACAGTAACCCCACAGTTAGGAAAACTGTTGTCTGCTATTGGGAACAACACTCTCTCTGCTAAAGAAATCATGGAGAAAACGGGAATGAAAGATAAAAGGAATTTCTTAAAGAACTATATCCATCCGGCAATAAATTCCGGTTTGGTCCTTTCACTTTATCCCGTAGGCTCCAAGAGTCCGCAACAGAAATACTATCTTACTGATAAAGGTAAAGGTTTCCTGCAACAATAACGGGTATGGCTAAAAAGAAGAAACATAAGAATGATGTAAAAACTGATTTACCGATAATCATGGATTATGGTATCGGCAGTATATCCGTTTATGACCCGGCAGACATGATGCCATACAACGAGCCGCCAATTAGCGAACAAATCCGCTTCAAGAAACTCGGCAAAGAGATGAAATCCGAGTTCAAGTGGCTGGTATCTTCCGTAGTGATTGAGTATTGGCAAGAAAACCGACAGATACCTTTCGGTGAAGAAATGTCGAAACTCAGAACCAGACTGTTGAGAATGTTTGCCGAAGAATACAGCATACTGCTTAAAGACGATACAGAGCTGAAAAATTATTTGCTGACGCTTGCCATTACCACCATCAACAAGCATCTCAAATCTGAGAATAAAAAGAGGGCGTCAAAACTCTCTTTTTAACAAAATTACCCTTGCTACAGATATCTGTGACAGGGGTAATTTTCATATTTTGGGTGTTTTGACACATCCCCTTTTTCATATATAAAGGAATCTGTTATTTCTGCTGCAACAGGTGTTTCAAGTTTTCATCATTTGCGATACGTTCCAGTTCCTCTTGAACAATCTGCTTCACTTCCTCCTTGATGCGCCTGTAATTCGCCTGAACCGTTTCCTTCATGCGGTCGTTGCCGTCCCCGTCCGTAAAGTCGGTAATGACGGGGATTTTCTTGTAGGCTTTCTCCTCGCGCCTCACCTTCTCGGCATCCACGACAATCTCACAATGAAAAATCTTCTGCTCGATACGCTCGTTGAAGTTGTCGGACACCGAACCGACAAACATACCCTGCGTCAAGCCGGAAATCTTGCTCGGCGGGATGAGTGAATCCATCTGCGTGTTGATGGAGGTGGAAACATCCTGCCGGTTGATGGAAATGGACTGCCGTTTCTGCAACACCTTACCGAAGCGTTCGGAAAGCGTCTTGGCGGTTTCACCCACCACCTGACCGGAAAAGATATTGCCGACGGTGTTCATCACGACCTTCGCTTCTTTATCACCGTAGTCGCGCACCAACTGGCTGAAATCCTGAAAGCCCAGACACACGGCAACCTTGTTGCTTCGCGCGGTGGCGATAAGGTTGTCCAACCCCTTGAAATAAATCGTGGGCAGCTCGTCGATGATGACCGACGACTTCAGCATCCCTTTCTTGTTGATGAGTTTCACGATACGGGAGTTATACAGACCGAGAGCGGCCCCGTAGATATTCTGACGGTCGGGATTGTTGCCCACACAGAGTATTTTCGGTTCTTCGGGATTGTTGATGTCCAGCGTGAACTCGCTGTCCGACATCACCCAATAGAGCTGCGGGGAAATCATCCTTGACAAAGGGATTTTCGCGCTTGCTATCTGCCCCATCAACTGCTCCGCAGCCCCTCCGAGCCATGCGTCCATGAACGGAGAAAGATAGTTTTCCAATTCCGGGTAAGAGGTCAGTATCGGGAAAATATCCTCATAGCGGCGGTTCAGGAACTCAATCGCATGGGGGAACGTGCAGTATTTGCCGCCTTGATAGATTTTGAGATACCATATAATGCTGGCAAACAAAATAATAGGTGATTCCACAAAGAAGTCGCCCTGCTTCTGCACATCGGGTAAGTCAAGGGCATTGCTGCCCCCTTCTCCCCTAAGAACCGTACATGAGAGTTTCCCCTCATACGGCTCAAGCAACTCAATATTTCTATTTGTTGTTAGAAATCGGCTCATACTTTCAACATTTTCGTTTATTTCGCTTGTAGCAGTTGTTGTGGACAAGTTGCCGTACAATCGAACCACCAACAGATATTTCGTTGACGTTCCATGCTTTTGTACAATCTATTTCCTTGCCGCATAACGGACAAATCCGGTTCTGCTTGTTCCATAAATATAAGAGAGACTTACGTCCCTTGAGAGATTCCAGCATTTGTTGCTCCTTTCGCTGAAAGAAATAATCATCGTATTCCGGGTCGAAAGGGTTTGCCTCACCTTTGATTTGCTTGTACGGGGTATAATGTATATCCGACAACCTTTTAAGGGTCAGGTAGTTCACTTTCTTGCTCTTGGTTTCATATTTCCATGCAAACGTCCATTTACGCCCCCGAATTTCATGCCAATATTTGTCTGCAACCCAAGACTTGCGTTTCTTTGGATGGCGACGTAAAGCCCATTTCTTCGTGAGATTGTAAATGTGATTGTCACAACCATGAAAAGCATCGGTTGATGCACCATATCGGTAATAGTTGCCCCAACCTGTGATTACAGGATTAAGCATTCGTATCAGCGATTCCTGCTTACACATTTTATGTCCTTTAACGATGTCACCGATTTTTGCCCTGAAGCGTTTCTGTGCATCTTTGGACGGGGATGTGTATAGCCTTTTGCCAAACTTCCTCACATTGAAACCTAAGAAATCAAAACCGTCGTATATGTTCGTAATGGTAGTTTTCTCTTCGGATAAGGTCAGCCCTCTTTCTTTGAGGAATTCTATCACGATAGGTTTGACTTCGTTTTCCAATAGCTCCTTATCTCGACCTGTGATTATAAAGTCATCCGCATAACGAATAAGGTTTACCTTGTAGTGGAATGTCTTATTGTTGCGCCATAATCTTTTGAATCTTTCAGCCAAGAGTGGTTGAAGTCCGTCAAGTGCTATATTTGCAAGTGTCGGTGATATGATACCTCCTTGTGGTGTACCCTCTTCTGTCGGGAATAGTTTGCCATTGAATACAGCTCCACATTTCAGCCATTTTCTGAGTATCGTCTTATCCATAGGGATATGATTAAGAAGCCAGTCGTGGCTGATATGGTCGAAGCAGCCTTTAATGTCTCCCTCCAAAATCCATTCGGGGGAATGCTGGCG
>CDYJ01048611.1_pt1 | contig 51274 bp, 48 predicted proteins | sample 557501 | NCBI WGS metagenome assembly CDYJ01 (sample SAMEA3182079, study PRJEB8094) | gut metagenome | biome: human; feature: gut; material: Stool; isolation source: human stools | place: Canada | collected 2012-11-20
ATGCCCTGCCGCTGGACGCGGCAGCGTCCCGGCGCTTCGCGCCGTCCGAGCGTTTGGCCGCAGGCCAAACCTCGCCGCAGGCGGAATTCACTTCCGCCGAGGATGTCAAATCATCCCCCTGGGGTTCCCAAAGGCGCCCCGCGCCTTTGGGGGGATGGGGCATGCGCTTTTTCCTTGAGTTCGTCGAAAGTCATAATCGGGGCAGTATGCCCTCCTCTCTGCCTGGATCTCTTATGCCCTGCCGCTGGACGCGGCAGCGTCCCGGCGCTTCGCGCCGTCCGAGCGTTTGGCCGCAGGCCAAACCTCGCCGCAGGCGGAATTCACTTCCGCCGAGGATGTCAAATCATCCCCCTGGGGTTCCCAAAGGCGCCCCGCGCCTTTGGGGGGATGGGGCATGCGCTTTTTCCTTGAGTTCGTCGAAAGTCATAATCGGGGCAGTATGCCCTCCTCTCTGCCTGGATCTCTTATGCCCTGCCGCTGGACGCGGCAGCGTCCCGGCGCTTCGCGCCGTCCGAGCGTTTGGCCGCAGGCCAAACCTCGCCGCAGGCGGGATTCACTCCCGCCGAGGATGTCAAATCATCCTCCGGGGGCCCCAAACGAACCCGTTCGTTTGGGGAATGGGCATGGGCTTTTTCTTTTAATTCGTCAAAGGTCATGACTCGTAGGGGCCGATGCCCACATCGGCCCGCGTCCTCCTTTCCGCCAGATTTCTCATACCCTGCCGCTGGGCGCAGCGGCGTCCCCTAGGAGCCCCAAACGCCCCTCGTGCGTTTGGGAGAATGGGCATGGGCTTTTCTTTGCGTCTATCGAAGGAGGGGCACCGTAGGGGCCGATGCCCACATCGGCCCGCCGCCCCCTTCCGCCGGGCTGGCACCGGCAGGCGCACACCGTGCGCCCCTACCGGACAGGCTTTGCGTTTTCCGCCCTTCTTATGCCGTACCGGCGGGCATATCTCTCCCGCAGGGCGGGCGGCCATAAAGGCCGCCCCTACGGGGCAGTCTCCTCCAGCATGGGGTTATACATCATGATGGCGTGGTTCTCCGTGATGAATTCTTCCCCCAGCTCCGCGCCGTCCATACCCAGCACCCGGCGGAACAGGGTGTTGTGCCGGGTGAAGCCGCCCCAGTACTCCCCCCGGATCTCGTGCTCCTTCTCATAGACCTCGTACCGGCAGGTCTGGGGGCCGTCGGCCCGCCACTCCCCCTCCAGATGGGTGTCCGTCACCTGGAGCACCAGCCGCCAGGTGTCGGGGGTGTCGTTGCGCACCATGAGATCCATGTAGTTGTAGAAGCAGGTGGCCCCGCTGCCAAAGGGCTGGGTGCGGTTGGAGTCGGGAAACACGTCGTAGCCGTGCCGCCACCGCTCGGTGACGGTGAGGGGGGTGTGGAGGGTCATCCAGTAGAGCAGGTTGGTCATCTGGCACAGGCCGCCCCCCACGCCGGAGGCCACCCTGCCGTTGCGCAGAATCATCCCCTCCACATAGCCCCTCCGCCGGGTGGGCCTGCCCACGGCCCGCCAGAAGGAGAGGGTCTCCCCCGGCTTCAGCGTCAGGCCGTCCAGCCGGGCCGCCGCCAGGCGCAGGTTGGTGACCTTGCTGCGCTGGAGGGCCATGTCCTCCCCCCGCAGCCTGCGCAGCAGGGGCGTGGCGTGCTCCGCCCGCAGATAGGGGCACTCCACCTCCGGCCGGGGCCGGGCAAACCGCAGGCCGCCGGTATGCCACAGCAGCCGCCTGCGCCAGCACAGAACCAGCCCGCCCAGCCGCAGGCGCAGGGCGCTCCGCCGGACGGGCTCCGGGGTCATCTCCGCCTTCACAAGCCACACCTCCCGTCTATCAAAAAAAGCGCCGCAGACGCGGCGCTTTTTTCTCTCGCTCGTTCGCTTACTCGGAGAAGTTGGAGGAGATCAGCTCAATCAGAGCCTCCACCGCTTCTTTCTCGTCGGGGCCGTCTGCAATGAGGTTGATGGAAGTCCCCTTGACAATGCCCAGAGAGAGCACACCCAGCAGGCTCTTGGCGTTCACTCTGCGCTCGTCCTTCTCCACCCAAATGGAGCTCTTGAACTCGTTGGCTTTCTGGATGAAAAACGTGGCCGGTCTCGCATGCAGGCCGACCTGGTTGTTCACGACTGCCTCTTTCATATACATAGCGTTTTCCCCCCAAGATGCATTCGCATACTTCGTACTATAGAATATCAAATTTATCCCAAACCGTCAATGACAAAATACACAAATTAAGTTGAAGAAACTGGTTTGATTGACGAACCAGTTTACTCCTTCCCCTCTGGGGCACGAATGTCCGCAGATGGCAGACATTCCGCCTGCCGCAGCCTGGCGCTCGTTACGCCGTCCTCACGGCGCGGAGGCTTTCTGCGGAAAGCCTGTCGCTTCGCTCCAAAGCCGCGCCTTCCGGGGGGAATCGATTCCCCCCGGAGGCCCCCCACGCGCTCCCGCGGGGGACGGGGGCTGCTCTACCGAAGCTCGGCGATGGTCACACCATCCTCACGGCGCGGAGGCTTTCTGCGGAAAGCCTGTCGCTCCGCTCCAAGGCCGCGCCTTCCGGGGGGAATCGATTCCCCCCGGAGGCCCCCCACGCGCTCCCGCGGGGGACGGGGGCTGCTCTACCGAAGCTCGGCAATGGTCACACCATCCTCGCCTTCGCCGTAGCGGCCGGGGCGGAAGGACTTGACGTAGCGGCTGCGCTTGAGGTGCTCCCGCACTGCCTTGCGCACCGCGCCGGTGCCCTTGCCGTGGATGATGCGCACCTCGTTGAGCTTGCCCAGCACCGCGTTGTCCAGGAAGAGATCCAGCGCCCCGATGGCCTCGTCGGTCATCATGCCCCGGAGATCCACCTCCGGCGAGGCCCCCAGGGAGCGCAGCTTGTGCTCCGCCCGGGCCACCACCTTCTTGGCGGACTGCTGGGTCTCCCCCTCTACCACGCGCACCTCCTCCTGCCTAGCGGTGATCTTCAGAATCCCCGCCTGGAGCTGGAGGGAGCCGTCCTTGTTGACCGACAGGACGGTGGCCTGGGTGCCCATCTTCACCAGCTCCACCGTGTCGCCCGCCCGGGCTGGCCGGGTGGGGGGCGGGGCCGGCTCCTCCGGCCGGGCCCCCAGCTTCCCCTCCGCCTCGTTGAGGCTGCGGCGCAGGGCGGCCCGCTCGTCGTTGACCCGCTGCCAGTCCTCCTCCTTCCGCTGGCGGCGGCGCATGTCGTTGAGCTCCTTGAATACCTGGTCGGCGGTGTCCCTGGCCTCGTCCAGGATGGCCCGGGCCTCCGCCTGGGCCTTCTCCACCGCCTTGGCCCGCTCGGCCTCCATCTTGGCCTTGTACTCCCGGGATGCCTTGGCCGTCTCCTCCATCTCCCGCCGGAGCCGGGCGGCGGCCTCCTTCTCCCGCTCCATCTCCTGGCGCTGCTCGTCCAGCTGGGTGAGCACGTCCTCGAAGCGGACGTTCTCCGCGTCGATGCGGGCGGCGGCCTTCTGGATGATGGACTTGGGCAGGCCCAGCCGCTCCGAGATGGCAAAGGCGTTGGACTTGCCAGGGATGCCGATGAGCAGACGGTAGGTGGGGGCCAGGGAGTCCACGTTGAACTCACAGGAGGCGTTCTCCACCCCCGGCGTGGTCATGGCGTACACCTTCAGCTCGGCGTAGTGGGTGGTGGCGGCCACCAGGGCCCCCATCTCCCGGGCGCTCTCGATGATGGCGGCGGCCAGGGCCGCACCCTCGATGGGGTCGGTGCCCGCCCCCAGCTCGTCAAAGAGGATCAGGGTCTCGCCGTCCGCCTCCCCGAGAATACCCACAATGTTCACCATGTGGGAGGAAAATGTGGACAAACTCTGGGCGATGGACTGCTCGTCGCCCACGTCGGCCAGCACCCGGCGGAACACCTTTACCCGGCTGTCGTCGGAGACGGGGATATGCAGGCCGCACTGGGCCATGAGGGTGAGCAGGCCGATGGTCTTGATGGTCACCGTCTTGCCGCCGGTATTGGGGCCGGTGATTACCAGGGTGTCGAAGTCCTCCCCCAGCATCAGGTCGTTGGCCACCGCCCTGTCCGGGTCCAGCAGGGGGTGGCGGGCCTTCCGCAGGTACAGGCCGCGCTCCACGATTCTGGGGGCGCAGGCCCGCATCCGGTAGGCCAGCTTGGCCCGGGCGAAGATCACATCCAGAAGGATGAGCAGATCGTAGTCCTGAGTGATATCGTCCTTGAACTGGGCGCACTCGGCGGACAGCTCCGCAAGGATGCGCTCAATCTCCTTCTCCTCCCTGGCCTGGAGCTCCTTGAGCTCGTTGTTGGCCTTCACCACCCCCATGGGCTCGATAAAGAAGGTGGCCCCGGAGGAGGACACGTCGTGCACCAGGCCGGGCACGTCGTTCTTGTGCTCCGACTTGACGGGCACCACGAAGCGGTCGTTGCGCTGGGTGATGATGGCCTCCTGGAGATATTTGGCCTGGTTGGAGGAGAGGAGCTTGTTGAGGATGTCCCGCACCTTGGAGGCGGTGGCCCGGATGTGCCGCCGGATGGAGGCCAGTTCCGGGCTGGCGGCGTCGGCGATCTCCTCCTCTCCCACGATGGAGCCGGTGATCTTGTCCTCCAGAAAGCGGTTGGCGGTCAGGGAACGGAACAGGTGGTCGATGCAGGTCTTTTTCCGCTCGTCCCCCTCACCGTACTCCCTGGCGGAGCGGGCCGCCCGCAGCACCGCCGCGATGTCCAGCAGCTCCCGGGTGTTGAGCGCGCCCCCCATGTGGGCCCGCTGGAGGGAGGCCGCCACCGGCTTGACGCCGGAGAAGGAGGGGCTGCCCCGCAGGGCGCTCATGTCCACAGCGGCGCTGGTCTCATCCAGCGCCCGCTGGACATCGTCCGGGTCGGTCATGGGCCGCAGCGCCAGGCAGCGCTCCTTGCCCTCCTGGGTCACAGCCTGGCCGGCCAGGCGCTCAAGCACCTTGGGCAGTTCCAGAATCTGAATGGATTTTTCAAATAAATCGGTCATAACTCGTTTCCTTGCTGTTTGATTGCCGCGTTGTTCCGCGGAGCGCCGCGCCTGTGCCCAAAGATTCGCGCACCCGAAGCCCCCCGGGCGCATACCCTATGGGCAGGAGGGATCTTATGGAACAGAAACGGCTTGACTTATATACGTTCTCCGAGCATCAGCTCATATTACTCAATACCTGTATCAATGCGTGGCGGGGGAGCACCTTCTGGGCCCTCATGTATATGCAGAGCCGGCTGTTCCACGCGGAAAACGTGGACAGCATCTATCGGGAGCTGCAGGCCCAGCCCGCCCAGTACGATCAGATCATGGAGCGCTACTATGGCATCCAGCTCATTGTCGGTGCCGCAGCGGCAGGCTCTCCGCTCTACCGCTACTACGCCGCTTATCTGGACGCGCTGGACGCGCGGCAACGCAGCCAGGCTGAGCGCATCCGCTGCCAGTGGCTGGACCTCAACCGGCTCACCGCCGCCCGGCTTTCCGAGCTCAATCCCCACTGGGACGCCAGTTTATGGAGCAGCATGTTTGTCCACAATACCACCCTGCTCTGCGATGCCGCCGACCAGGATCTGCTGGGCAATTACCACGCCATCAGCGCGTCCTACCTGCTGCTGGACCAGCTCGCCTGCGAGATGGGCGAGTACATGAGTGTGGGGATCATCCGGCAGTTTCATATCTCCTAGTCCACGGGCCGCCCGCACTCCGGGCAGACTCCGGCGGAATGGCATCCGGCATGATCACAGCAGCTCACACCGCAGGGCGAGCACCGCCCGGCCGCCCACCTGAACCTTGACGCCGTCCCCCCCGTCCGTGAGACGGCTGAGGATCTCCGAGGGCTTGCCCATCTTCTCCCCCTGGACAAAGCGGTTCTCCGCCCCGGCGGCCGTCAGCCCCCGGCGGTACAGATAGTAGGTCAGCGCCCCGTTGGAGGTGCCGGTGGCCGCCTCCTCCGGGATGGCGTACAGGGGGGCGAAGTTGCGGCAGTGGGCCGCGGCGTCAGGGGTATGGGGGCAGAACATGTGCACCCCCACCACGCCGTAGCGCTCCGACAGGCGGGTGACCTCCCCCTCGTTCTGCTCCGCCCGCTCCAGGGCAGCCAGATCCCGGACGGGCAGCAAGATGTCCAGCAGGCCGGTGCTCACCGACTGGGCCGCCAGGCCCTCCGGCCGGTCGGCCAGGGACAGGCCGTAGGCGGCGTACAGCTCCGCCTGCTCCTCCTCTGAAAAGCTCCGGCCGTCGGCGGGGGGCGCCATGTCCATCCACACCGCGTCCGCGCCCACCTGGATGGACAGGTCTCCGGAGCGGGTGTGCAGGGCATACGTACCTGGCCCGATGGCCCTCCTCTCCCGCAGGACGGTGAAGGAGGCGATGGTGGCGTGGCCGCAGAGATCCACCTCCTCCGCGGGGGTGAAATAGCGGATGTGGAAGGAGCCCTCCCCCGTCCGGCGGACAAAGGCGGTCTCCGAGTGCTTCAGCTCCCCGGCCAGGGCCCGCATGAACCCCTCCTCCGGGAACTCCGCCTCCCCCAGCAGGGCCACGCCGGCCTGATTGCCGGAGAAGCGCCGGGTGGTAAAGGCGTCCGCTACAAACAGTTCCATATTCAATTCCCCCATTGTTGATAAAAATCCAGGGTGCGAAAGCCCCGGTCAAGCTGCATGAGTAAAAAGCGCTCGCAGACATGGGACAGGCAGGACAGGCCCGCCCCCTCCAGCCGGAAGGAGAACAGGCGCTTGGGGTCGCCGTAGACGATGTGGCGCATGGCCGCCAGGGCGCCCCCCTCCAGGGGGATGGCGGCCCCCTCCCCCGCCTCCGCCCGGCAGGCGGCGCAGCAGAGCACCCCCTCGTTCAGGTGGAACAGAGGCGGCTCCGGCTCCGGCGTGCCGCACACCGCGCAGGCGTCCAGCAGGGGCTCGTACCCCTCCAGGCACATGAGCTTGAGCTCGAAGGCCGCCTTTACCAGCGCCAGGGGCCGGTTCAGCCTGTCCAGGGCATAGAGGGAGTTAAGGATGAGGGAGAGGGCCGGCGGATCGGGCCGCCCCTCCACCGCCACCGCCTCCATCACCTCCGCGAAGTAGGAGGCCAGGCTCAGCCTCTCCAGATCGGATCTGACGCGCCAGAACTGCTGGAGGGACTCCGCCTCGTTGAGGGTGAAGTAGTCCCGGTATTCAAACAGTGTCATGTCCGAATAGACCAGGAGCTGGGCCGCGGCGGCCAGGGGACTGCCCTTCCGGCGGCAGCCCCGGGCCTTGACCGTGCGCTTGCCCCCCTCGGCGGTGAGCACGGTGAGCAGCTTGTCCGACTCCTTGTAGTTGACCTCCCGGAGCACCAGGCCCTGGGTGCTGATGTGCATGGGCTTCCCTCCACTATGTATGCGGGCGCGCCGCGCCCGCGTGCTCAGCCCTTCACCCTCCGGTAAAGGCTGTAGACCTCCGGCAGGCCGGTCTGCAAAAACAGCCGCCAGAGCAGCTCCGCCCAGCTCATGGCACAGCCCCCCTTTCTGTCTTTAGGTTGGCTGGCCGCGTTCCGTTTATGAGCGGTAATTTCTGCGCCCTTACTCGTCCCGGTATCCGAAATTCTTGATCAAATTCATATTATCTCTCCAGTTTTCTTTTACCTTCACCCAGGTCTGGAGAAACACCTTCGTGCCCATAAAGGCCTCAATGTCGGTGCGGGCCAGGGTGGAGATCTTCTTGAGCATGGCCCCGCCCTTGCCGATGATGATCCCCTTGTGGCTGGCCTTTTCACAATAAATGGTAGCGTCCAGGTCGATGATACCGTCGTCCCGCTCGGAAAAGGTGGTGATCTCCACGGCGGTGCCGTGGGGAATTTCCTTGTCCAGGCAGAGCAGCAGCTTCTCCCGGATGATCTCGGCGCACACCTGGCGTTCCGGCTGGTCGGTGACCATGTCCTCCGGGAAGAGCTGGGGCCCCTCGGGCAGGAACTGGGCCAGCAAGCCCAGCAGCTCGTCCACCCCCTCGTTCCGCTTGGCAGAGATGGGCACGATGGCGGCGAAGTCGTGGGCCGCGCCGTAGACCTGCATGACGGAGAGCAGCTCCTCCTTCTCCACCGTGTCGATCTTGTTGATGACCAGCACGGCGGGGACATTCAGCTCCTTGATGCGCCGGATCAGCTCCGCCTCCGGCCCGCCGATGTGGGGGATCGGCTCCACCAGCAGAAGCACCGCGTCCACGTCGGCCACGCTCTCCTTGACCACCTTCACCATGTAGTCCCCCAGGCGGGTGCGGGCCTTGTGCAGGCCGGGGGTGTCCAGGAAGACGAACTGGCAGCCCTCCCGGTTCACCACCGCGCAGATGCGGTTGCGGGTGGTCTGGGGCTTGTTGGTGACAATGGCGATCTTCTCGCCCACCAGGGCGTTGGTCAGGGTGGACTTGCCTACGTTGGGGCGGCCCACGATGCTGATCATTCCGGATTTTCTAATTTCCATAGGTGATCCTCAACTTTCTTGAGCGGTTTTATGATAATTTTTTCCAACAGGGGCAGCCGAGCACATTCGCGTCTGCGCAGGCGCAGGCTGTGGTAAGGCGCGGAGTCGTTCAGCGGCCCGGCAGACGAGTCCCCTGCAAATGCTGTGTAAATCGTTACGGAAGGCCGGCGCGTCAAGGATGCCGCGCCCTACGCGTCCGGATCGTCTCTCCCCTTCAGCGCCTCATACAGGCCGTAGGCACAGCCGAATACGACGCCGGGCAGGGCGAAAATCACGCCGCAGGCCACCAGCCCGGCCACGTCTCCGCCCGCCAGCGCGCCCAGCGCCATGCACAGCAGCCCGCAGGCGAGCAGGGAGATCGCCCCGCCGCCGGCGGCGTACCGCAAAAGCCTCTTATCCATCCGCGCCCTCCCGGGTGATGCCCAGGGCGGCCAGGATGGCCTCCTCCCGCTCCCGCATCCGGGCCTTCATCGGGCCCTCGTCCAGGTGGTCGTAGCCCAGCAGGTGGAGCACCGAGTGGACGGCCAGGTAGGCCGCCTCCCGCTCCGCGCCGTGGCCGTACTCCGCCCCCTGGGCTTCCGCCCGCTCCAGGGAGAGCACCATGTCCCCCAGAGGGACCAGTCCGGTGCCAGGGTCGGCCTCTACGTCGTCCAGGGTGGGCGGCGCGCCGGGGGTAAGCTGGAACATGGGGAAGGAGAGCACGTCGGTGGGCCGGTCCACGCCCCGCTGCTCCAGATTGATGGCGTGGATGCCCTCGTCGTCGGTGAACAGCACGTCCACCTCGCAGGGGAAGGACACCCCCTCCGCCTCCAGCGCGGCGGGGATCACCCGGCGTAGCAGCCCGGCATAGGGCTCCGCGCCATCCACCTCGGTCTCGATCAGAATTTCGTGGTTCATCGCTTTCCCTTCCTCTTTTCGTCCTCCTCATAGGCCTTGATGATGCGCTGGACGATCACGTGGCGCACCACGTCGGCCTCGTTGAGCCTGCAAATGGCGATGTCCTCCACGCCGTCCAGCACCCGCATGGCCTCCTTCAGCCCGGACACCGTGTCCCGGGGCAGGTCGATCTGGGTGATGTCGCCGGTGATGACGATCTTGGAGCCGAAGCCCAGGCGGGTGAGGAACATCTTCATCTGCTCCCGGGAGGTGTTCTGAGCCTCGTCCAGAATGATGAAGGAGTCGTCCAGGGTGCGGCCCCGCATGTAGGCCAGGGGGGCCACCTCGATGCTGCCCCGCTCCAGGTATTTGTTATAGGTCTCCGCCCCCAGCATGTCGAAGAGGGCGTCGTACAGGGGCCGCAGATAGGGGTCCACCTTGCTCTGCAGATCGCCGGGCAGGAAGCCCAGCCGCTCCCCGGCCTCCACCGCCGGGCGGGTGAGGATGATGCGGTTGACCTGCTTGTCCCGGAAGGCGGCCACGGCGGCGGCCACCGCCAGGTAGGTCTTGCCGGTGCCCGCCGGGCCGATGCCCAGGGTGATGGTGTTCTTCTTGATGGCGTCCACATACCGCTTCTGGCCCAGGGTCTTGGGCTTGATGGGCTTGCCCTTGGCGGTGACGCAGAGCACATCCCGGGCGATGTCGTTGATGTGCTCCTCGTTGCCCGCCTTCACCAGATTGATGATGTAGCGGACGTTCTGCTCGGTGATGGTCTCCTTCCGCCCAGCCAGGCCCAGCAGGCCCTGGACCGCCTTGACGGCGTAAAGGACGTTCTCCGCCTCCCCGGAGATCTTGAGCTGGTCGTCCCGGCTCACCACCGAGACGTCCAGCTCGTGCTCAATGAGCTTGATGTTTTCGTCAAACGAGCCGAAGATGTCGATGACATCCTCAATGCGCTCGATGCTGATGGTCTGTTCGATCATGGTTCGGCCTCATTTTCTTCTGTAATAGGCTCCAGCGGCACAAAGCGCCCGATCTCCTCCGTGCACTCGGCCTGGAGGGTGACCTCCAGCCGTCCGTCCCGCTGTGCGGAGGAGAAGCTGGTATGCACCACCTCGCCGTCTCCCAGCCGCGCCCGAAGGGCCTCCAGCAGCCGCTCCTCCAGCAGCCGCTCCGCCGCGTCCGCGTCCACCGGCGCGGCGGCGAGGGTATAGGCCCGGCAGGTCTCCCGGCTCAGGGCCAGGGGCATCTCCCGGCCGCCGGGCAGGGTGAGCGCCCAGGTATCTGTTATTTTATCATACTCAGGGAAGGAAATTCCACTCTTTCCGAAAAAATCGATGCGATGTCCCAGGATGCTCAGGGTCCAGCGGCTGGCCTTCTCGCCGGTATACGATTTCACCTGGGCCTCCAGGGGAATGGAGGCCGTCATGGTGTGCCACGTCCGGGCAAAGACCTGTCCCTGGGCCCGCACCAGTATTTGGCCCAGGTTCTCCAACTCGCTGTACTGGGGGGCATCCAGGGTCACCGCGCCGGAGATGAGCACCTCCCCGGCCAGCACCGTGTCCCCCTGGGCCACCAGCGCTTCCCCGCTGAGGGGCTCGATATGGGTCACAATGCCGGAGGACCGGGCCACAATGCTGCCCACCTGCTCCTCATCGTCCACTTCGGGCGCAGGCACCGCCTCCCGCACCAGCACCTCCGCCCGGGTGCCGTGGAGGTTGACCGACATCCAGGCCAGCTCGGGCAGGCCCAGCAGGGCCGCGCTGCTGATGGTCCCCTCGTCCAGTCCGGGGCCGTATACCCCCGGCCGCAGCCCCTGCCGCCGCAGCTCGGTGAGGATCTCCGCTGTGGAGACCGCCTCGTTGCCCTCCACTTCGATGGTGAGCACAAACTGAGAGAGGACGCATACCGCCGTCAGGGACAGGGCCAGCCCCACCAACAGGGCATAGCGCCGCCGGAACCGGCCCAGAAAAAAGGGCACGCCAGACTGCTCCGCCGGCACCACGGTACACAGCACCTTGTCCCCCAGCGCCCGGGCCGGGCCGCTTCCCTGCCGGGTGACGGTGAGGCGCAAACGGGTGGCCTCCAGCCACTCCACGTTCCAGAACACAATGCCCCGCTGGGCGCAGAGGTTGAGAAACCGCTCCGGAAAGGCCCCGGACACCTCCAGCCGGACGCTCCCCCGCAGGGCGTTGACCATCCGCTTCAGCATGCCTCCGCCCCCCTATTCCAGCTCCACGGCCGTGATGACACCGGTGATCAGGAGCTGGCTGGCGTTCATGCTCCGCAGCTCCAGGCCGGAGCCCCGCACCTTCACCACCAGCTTGCCCCCGGAGATGTGGATCTCCTCGCCGCCGTAGGAGAGAATTCCCTTGTGATTTTCCATCCGCAGCTCCCGGCTGCCTGTCAGCTCAATGCGGGGCAGGCCCGCCACCACGTCCCCCGGCAGATCAAATACCTCCGCCGTCTTTTCCAGCAGGCCCTCCCGCTTTCCGCTCCGTTCCATGGCCGTCCCTCCTCGTCCCTAATGCTTATGCCGGGAGGACGGCGTTCTTGCCTGTCCAAGCGAAAATGGCCGCCCCTACGGCCCGCTCAGCTCCGCCCGGGCCAGGGCCAGCAGCCGCGCCGGGGTATTGTCCTCCGGGTGGGACAGGATGTGGGCGGCCAGGCGGCGCTGGGCTGCGCCGATGGCCGGGCCCTCCAGCCCCAGGGCGGCCAGCTCCCCGCCAGAGAGGGCCAGGGCGCGCACCGCCTCGGCCTCTGGGTGGAGCACCCCACGGCGGAGGGCCCGCTCCACCGGCAGGGCCGCAATGGGAAAGCCGGTCAGGCGGCAGAAGGCCCGCCACCGGGGCACCGGCTCCGGCGGCTCCTCCCGGAGCGCCAGCAGGCCGGGACAGTCTGGACGCCCCCCCAGGTGGGCCAGCAGGCCCAGCCGGAGCAGCTCCCCCGCCAGCTCCGGCCGGGGGGAGAGGAGGATCTTCTCCAGCTCCGCCTTGATCCGCTCCCCCGACAGGTTTTCCGCCCGGCGGGCGCTGCGCCGGATGGCGTCCAGGGTGCCCTTCTCGATGGAGAACCCCAGCTGGGCGGCAAAGCGCACCGCCCGCAGCATCCGCAGGGCGTCCTCGGCAAACCGCCGGTCCGGGTCGCCCACGCAGCGGATCACGTTTCGGAACAGATCCATCTGCCCGCCGTACCGGTCGATCACCATACCGTTCTCATCCAGGGCCATGGCGTTGACGGTGAAATCCCGCCGGGCCAGATCCTCCGCCAGAGTGGCGTCGAAGTCCACCGCGTCCGGGTGGCGGCCGTCGGCATAGCCCGCCTCCCGGCGGAAGGTGGTCACCTCCACCGGCCCGTCCTCCGTCCGCACCGTGACCGTGCCGTGGCGCAGGCCGGTGGGGACCGTGTGGGGAAAGAGCTCCATCACCCGCTCCGGCCGGGCGTCGGTGCACACATCGAAATCCCCCGGCGTCCGGCCCAGCAGCAGATCCCGCACGCAGCCCCCCACCGGGTAGGCCGCGTGTCCTGTCCGCCGCAGCGTGTCCAGGCAGCCCCCCACTCCCGCTGGAATGGGCCATCCCTTCATTTTTCCGCCTCCCTCTGGTATCTTTTTCTTGCTATTTGCCTATAATGGTTTATAATATTGTGTTTGGAACTTATTATAAACTAGAGCAAAGGGTGTGTAAACCCCATGGCAAGCGCCAATATTCACGACTACATCGCCCCCGGCCGCAGGGCCCACCTGGTGGGCATCGGCGGGGTGTCCATGTCCCCCCTGGCCGAGGTGCTCCACAAGGCGGGCATGGTGATCACCGGCTCGGACATGCGCAACAGCGCCACGGTGGAGCACCTGCGCGCCCTCGGCATCCCCGTGGCCATCGGCCACCGGTGGGAGAACGTCCAGGGGGCGGAGCTGGTGATCCGCACCGCCGCCGTCCACGACGAAAATCCCGAAATCGCCGCCGCCCGTGCCACGGGCATCCCCGTCTTTGAGCGGGCCCAGGCCTGGGGCGCCATCATGAAGGGCTACAAGAACGCCCTGTGCATCGCGGGCACCCACGGCAAGACCACCACTACCTCCATGTGCACCCACATCATCATGGCCGCCCGGATGGACCCCACGGTGATGATCGGTGGCACCCTGCCCCTACTGGGCTCCGGCTACCGGGTGGGCCACGGGGACACCATCATCCTGGAGAGCTGCGAGTACTGCAACTCCTTCCTCTCCTTCTTCCCCACCGTGGCGGTGATCCTCAACATCGAGGCCGATCACCTGGACTTCTTCAAGGATCTGGACGACGTGGAGCACTCCTTCCGCGCCTTCGCCGACCGGGTACCGGAGAGCGGCGTCATTGTGGCCAATGCCGACGACGCCAACACCATGCACACCCTGGAGGGGGAGGAGCGGCCCGTCCTCACCTTCGGCCTGGAGCAGGGCGACGTCCGCGCCGCCAACCTCGCCTGGAACCGGGGCCTGCCCTCCTTCGACGTGGTGTACCGGGGGGAGGTGTTCACCCACGTGGCCCTGCGGGTGCCCGGCGAGCACAACGTAAAGAACGCCCTGGCCGCCGCCGCCGCCGCCATCGCCCTGGCGGTGGAGCCGGAGGCCGTCTCCGAGGGCCTGGCCGCCTTCCGGGGGGCGGGCCGCCGCTTCGAGCACAAGGGCACCTACCACGGGGCGGAGGTGTACGACGACTACGCCCACCACCCCGGTGAGCTCCACGCCCTGCTCTCCGCCGCCCGCACCCTGGGCTATGAGCGGGTCATCTGCGCCTTCCAGCCCCACACCTATACCCGCACCCACGCCCTGTTCAACGACTTTGTGGAGGCGCTCCGCGCGCCCGACATCACCCTTCTGGCGGAGATCTACGCCGCCCGCGAGGTCAACGACATCGGCATCTCCTCCAAGGATCTGGCGGCGCGCATCCCCGGCAGTGAGTACTATGCCACGCTGCCCGAGGTGACGGAGCGGCTGCGGGCGCTGGCCCGGCCCGGCGATCTGATCCTCACCGTAGGCGCCGGTGACATCTTCACCGTGGGCGAGGCCCTGCTGCGGGAGGGCTGAGCCGCAATGCAGCGTAAAACAGCACGCCCGGCCAAGCGGCCGGGCGTGCTGTTTTATTCTTCAGTTCATCTGCTTTCTGCGGGAGAGGTTGATGGTGCCGTCCTGCATGGAGTCCACGTCGTCCAGACTCTTGCCAGTGCCGTAGGCCACGCAGGAGATGGCGTCGTCGGCCACGTGGGTCTCGATACCGGTGTGGGACTCGATGAGCTTGTCGAAGCCCCAGACCAGGGAGCCGCCGCCGGTCATGCAGATGCCGTTGGTGGAGATATCGGCCACCAGCTCGGGAGGCGTGCGCTCCAGCACGCCGTGGATGGCCTCCAGGATGCGGGTGGAGACCTCCTCGAAGGCCTCGATCATCTCGCTGGAGGACACGGAGAACACCCGGGGCAGGCCGGTCATGAGGCAGCGGCCCTTAATCTCCACCGTCTGCTCCTCCGGGCGGGGGAAGACGCAGCCGATCTGCATCTTCAGCTCCTCCGCCGTCCGCTCACCGATGAGTACATTGTGCTTGCGCCGTATGTACTTCACGATGGCCTCGTCGAACTGGTCGCCGGCGATCTTGATGGAGGTGGACTCCACGATGCCGGACAGGGAGATGACCGCGATGTCGGTGGTGCCGCCGCCGATGTCCACGATCATGTGGCCGTCGGGCTTGGCGATGTCGATGCCCGCGCCGATGGCGGCGGCCACGGGCTCCTCAATCAGATAGACCCGCCGGGCGCCCGCCTGGATGCCCGCGTCGATGACGGCGCGCTCCTCCACCTCGGTGATGCCGGAGGGGACGCAGATGACGATGCGGGGTTTGAACAGCCGGAAGGAAGTCACCTTGCGGATGAACTCCTTGAGCATCCGCTCGGTCATGTCGTAGTCGGAGATGACGCCCTCCCGCAGAGGGCGGATGGCGACGATGTTGCCGGGGGTACGGCCCAGCATCTGCTGCGCCTCGGTGCCCACCTTGAGCAGCTTGCCCGTGTTCTTGTCGATGGCCACCACGGAGGGCTCCCGCAGCACCACGCCCTTGCCTTTGACGTAGACCAGGATAGACGCCGTACCCAGGTCGATTCCGATATCCTTACTGAACATACCCGCACCTCGAAGTCTTGAAAGCTTTTGTTTTAGTTTATCCCAGAATTTCATGAATAATCCCCTATATTATACCGAAGTATCCGACCTATTTCAACGCTAATTTCCACAAACTTTCTCTATTTCTGGTCTCTCGCCCGGGCCAAGGTGGCGCATACCACCTCTCTGGCCCCCACGGTGCGCAGAATCCTTGCACATTCTGAAATAGTCGCGCCGGTGGTGATCACGTCGTCGATGAGGAGCACCCGTTTGCCCTCCACCAGCTCTGCGTCCACGGCGGTGTAGGCCCCCAGCACATTGGCCCGGCGGGCCGCGTCGTCGTCCAGGCCGGACTGGGCCTCGGTGTTGCGCCCCTTGCGCAGCGTCTCCACCGCCACCTCCCCCAGCTCCAGCGCCGCGGCGCTGGCCAGCAGGAACGCCTGGTCGTAGCCCCGCTCCCTCCTCCTCTGGTCGGAGAGGGGCACCCAGGTGATGAGATCCCACCGCCCGTCCAGATGGTCGTGGACGCACTGGGCCACTAAGCGGCCGTAGGCCTTGTGGTAGCCCTGCCGCCCTTTGAATTTGTAGCGCCGGATGGAATCCCGTACCTGGTCCCGGTAGGCCAGGGGCGACGCGCACAGGGTGAAAAACTCCCCCGTCTGCTCCGCCTCCGGCCCCTCCAGCCAGGGCAGCTCCCGCTGGCAGCGGGCACAGAAGTCCCGCTCCCCCGAGGTGAGCAGCTTCCCGCAGAACACGCATTTGGGCGGGAAGAGCAGATCCAGCAGGACCCCCACCGGCCCGCTCATGACAGCTCCTCGTCCGGAATCGGACCGTGCTCCCGCTCGAAGGCGCGGACGCACTCTTGGATGAGGTGGATGACCTGCCAGTTGAGGGAGCGTCCCTCATACTCCGCAATGTAGACCAGCTTCTTGTGGAGCTGGCTGTCCATGCGGATGCCGAGGTGCTTGTCTCGCTTCATATTGACACCACCTTTCAGGGTGATGGTATCGGTTTGTGCACGCACTTTGCACTTATGCGTGCATATTAAGTTCTTCTTTTTCGCAGCCCAAACGGGGTGGGTGGAGCCTCACCCGTTGGCCAGCTGGGCCAGACGCCAGCGCAGGCCGGAGTAGCGCCGCTGCTGGCGGTCGTTGGCGGTCATGTGGGCCACCACGTCCTCGTCCCCCACCAGGATCAGGAGCTCCCTGGCCCGGGTGATGGCGGTGTAGAGCACCCCCCGGGTCAGGAGCATGGGCGCCCCCTCGCACACCGCCAGGATCACCGCCCGGTACTCGCTGCCCTGGGCCTTGTGCACCGTAATGGCGTAGGCGGGCTCCAGCTCCCCCAGCATATCAGGGGTATATTCAACCCGGCGGCCGTCAAAGTCCACCGTGAGGAGCTCGGCCCGGTTGTCCACCTCTACCACCTGGCCGATATCCCCGTTGAACACCCCCATGCCGGAGGTGAGGCCGTCCTTCCAGACCACATCGTAGTTGTTGCGCACCTGCATCACCCGGTCGCCCCGGCGGAATATGTACTCGCCGAAGCGGCGCTCCGGCCGGTCGGGGCCGGGCGGGTTCACCGCCTCCTGGATGGCCCGGTTCAGCGACGCGGTGCCCGCCGTCCGCTTGCGGGTGGGGGAGAGCACCTGGATCTGCTCCGGCGGGATGCCCATGTTGTTGGGCAGCCGGGTCTTCACCAGCTCCACGATGGTCTCCGCCGCCCGGGCCGGCTCCTTGCGGCGGAGGAAGAAGAAGTCGTGCTTGTTGTCCCGCAGGTCGGGCAGCTCCCCCCGGTTGACCCCGTGGGCGCTGCGGACGATGGCGCTCTCGGCGGCCTGCCGGAAGATCTCGGTCAGGCGCACCATGGGGATCACCCCGCTGCGGATAAGGTCGGAGAACAGGTTGCCCGGCCCCACGCTGGGCAGCTGGTCGGGGTCGCCCACCAGGATCAGCCGGCACTCCGGCCGCAGGGCGGACAGCAGGCCGTGCATGAGGGTGATATCCACCATGGAGGTCTCGTCCACGATCACCGCGTCGGCCTTCAGCGGGTCGCTTTCATCGTGGGCAAACACCAGCCGGCCGGAGTGGGGGTCGTACTGGGTCTCCAGAAGGCGGTGGATCGTGGTCCCCTCCGCGCCGCACAGCTCCCCCAGCCGCTTGGCGGCCCGCCCCGTGGGGGCGGCCAGGGCGGTCTCCAGCCCCAGGGCATCGAACAGGGCCAGCACTCCACGCAGGGAGGTGGTCTTGCCGGTGCCCGGTCCGCCGGTGAGGAGCATCACCTGGCTGGTGGCGGCCAGCTCCACTGCCTGGCGCTGCTGTGGGGCATAGGTGATGCCCTGCTCGGCCTGGATGCGGTCGATGAGTTCCTCCAGCCCATGGGGGGCCACGATCTCCCCCGCCGCCAGCTCCCACAGCCGGAAGGCCACATACTGCTCCGCCTCGCACAGATCATGGAGGTAGACGGCCTGCTCCCCGGCCACCGGCTCCTCCACCACCTCGCCCCGCTCCAGCAGGGCCTCCAGCGCCTCCTCCAGGGCCTCCTCCCCCACACCGATGAGCTGGGCCGTGGCGGGCAGCAGCTTGCGCCGGGGGAGAAAGGTGTGGCCGTTGTCCAGGTTGTGGGTCAGCTCGAAGAGCAGCCCCGCCTCCAGCCGCTGGGGGTCGTCCCCCTCCATGCCCATAGACAGGGCCAGCGCGTCGGCGTTGGAAAAGTCCACCCCCAGCTCCCGGTCCACCAGCAGATAGGGGTTGCCCCGGATGATCTCCAGGGCCCGGTCGCCGTACTTGCGGTAGAGGGGCATGGCCAACTGGAGGGGCACCTCATGCTCCCCCAGAAACTCCAGCAGGCGGCGCATGCCCATCTGCTGCCGGAAGTGCTCCCCCATGGCCAGGGCCCGCTTGCGGGTGATGCCCTTGATCTGAGTGAGCCGCTCAGGGTGCTCCTCCAGCACCGTCAGGGCCTCCTCCCCGAACTCCTCCACCATCCGCCGGGCGGTGGCGGCGCCGATGCCCCGCACCGCGCCGGAGGCCAGGTAGTCAAAGATGGCCTTGGTGCCTGCGGGCATCCGCCGCTCCACCGCCTCGGCCTTGAACTGCTCCCCGTAGGAGGCGTGGTGCATCCATGTCCCCTGGACTGAGATGCTCTCCCCCGGCGCCACGCCGGGCAGGCACCCCACAACGGTGAGCCCCCGCCCCTCCCCCGCGTCCAGGCGGAGCACCGTGTAGCCGTTCTCCCGGTTCTGATAGATGACGACATCCACGGTGCCCTCGATGTAAGTCAGTTCCGCCTCCTGCATGGATGCTGCTCCCTCCCTTTTCTCACGGGATATCATATCATCTGTGCCCCGATTTGTCGACCGGCAAACGCAGTTTCGTCCGCTTTGCCGCGCCGGAAATGCGCCGCCCGGCCCCTGCGCGCAGAAAAAAGTCCGCCGGCCGGCGGACCCTTTTCATGCCTTGATGTACTCCCCCAGCCGCTCCGCCGGGCAGAGGACGATCCCCTGGCCGCGGGCCAGCAGGGCCGCGGCCACCGCCCGCCCCGTACCGTCCAGCCCGCCGTCGGCGATGACGATGGTGAAGCGGGCCAGCTCGCCGCCCCGCAGCCAGAGCAGACCCTTCACGTCCTGTTCCAGGTGGGCCCCGTCCCCAGACGCGGGCACCACCGCGTACACCGGACCGCCCCCGCCGCCCCCCACCGGGGTCAGCAGGCGGCCGAAGGTCAGCCAGCCCAGGGCCAGCAGGCCCACCGCCGCCAGCAGGGCCAGGAGCACTTGCCAAATCGCGTTCATTTTCGCTCACCTCCGGGCCATTCTATGCCGGAGCTGAGAAAAAGGCGCTCAGGAGGCGAAAATCGCCACCACGCCCCCCGTGACAAAGGTCATAATCAGCCCCGCGGTGACCACCCCCAGGAAGATGGAGGGAATGGACTTGCGCAGGGGCATATCCAGCAGGGCCGCGATCAGCGCCCCCGTCCACGCCCCCGTACCGGGCAGGGGGATGGCTACAAAGAGCCACAGGCCGATGTATTTGTACTTCGTTACCTTCTGCCCCTTCAGGTGGGCCTTCTTCTCCAGCTTGTCCACCAGAGCGTTGAGCCTGGGGGATCTGCGGCGCATCCAGTGAAAGATCCGGCGGATATATACGATAATAAAGGGGATGGGGAGCATATTGCCGATGATGCATACCACCAGTGCGTGGAGGGGGGCCAGCCCCAAGGCGGTGCCGAAGGGGACTCCGCCCCGCAGCTCGATCACCGGCACCATGGACACCAGCAGGGTAAGCAGGCTCTCGCCCCAGGTGGTGGAGGTCATCCATTCAAAGAGTTCCAACTGCAACACCTCATCTGTGAAGTCTTTGGTATTGTACCATACGCCCGGGTAAAATAACATTAAAAAAAAGTGAAATTCCAAATTTCTTTCCGCAGACACGGCCTTGTCCGCGCCCCTGAATAGTGGTATAATAATTCGACTATTTTTGGAAAAGCGAGGTTTGGGAACATGACCTATCGGGAAGAATTCATCACCTTTATGGTGCGCGCCGGCGTACTCACCTTCGGAGACTTTACCACCAAGTCCGGCCGCAGAACTCCCTACTTCATCAATACCGGCAACTACAAGACCGGCGCCCAGGCCGCCAAGCTGGGCGACTACTACGCCGCCTGCATCCAGCAGAACCTCCCCGACGGGGTGGACTGCCTCTTCGGCCCCGCCTACAAGGGCATCCCCCTGGCCGTCTCCGCCGCCGCCTCCCTGTACCGCAATTATGGGCGGGATCTCCCCTACTGCTTCAACCGCAAGGAGGCCAAGGACCACGGCGAGGGCGGCGTCATGGTGGGCTGCAAGCCCCAGGACGGCGACCGGGTGGTGATCGTAGAGGACGTGGTCACCGCCGGCACCGCCGTACGGGAGTCCATCGAGCTGTTCCAGCACGTGGCCGACGTAAAGATGCGCGCCCTTATCGTCTCCGTGGACCGGATGGAGCGGGGCACCCGGGCCTGCTCCACCCTGGACGAGCTGCGGGAGGACTACGGCATCGCCGTCTACCCCATCGTCACCGTCCGGGAGATCATCGCCTTCCTCCACAACCGGGAGCTCGACGGCAGGGTGTATATTGACGACGAGATGAAGGGCAGGATGGAGGCCTATCTGGAGCAGTACGGCGCCCGGTAAGAGCCGTGGCTCCGAGGACAGGAGGGAGGCGGATGCCCTCATCCGCCTGCTTGAATCCACAGGAAAGGAGATCTTCAGCCATGGGCCCCCACGACGGACACCGCCAGCGTCTGAAAACCGAATTTCTGGCCCGGCCGGACTCCTTCCCGGACCACAAGCTGCTGGAGCTGCTGTTCTTCTACGCCAATCCCCGCAGCGACACCAATCCCCTGGCCCACGAACTGATCGACCGTTTCGGCTCCCTGGCCGGGGTGTTGGACGCCCCGCCGGAGGAGCTGTGCAAGGTCAAGGGCATGGGGAAGCATGGGGCGGTGCTGCTCAAGACAGTGAAAGAGCTGTCCGGTCGCTACCTCACTGCCCGTACCCGGGTAGACGACATCGCCCGGAACAGCCGGGACTACTACCAGCTCCTGCGGCCCTATTTCTTCGGGGCCCGGAACGAGCTGCTCTGCCTGCTGTGCATGGACGGCAAGCACAAGGTGCTGGGCATCCGACGGCTGGGTGAGGGTAACGTCAACGCCGTGGCTATTACCACCCGTCTCATCACCGAGGCCGCCCTCGCCCTCAACGCCGCTGCTGTGGTGCTGGCCCACAACCACGTCTCCGGCATCGCCTTTCCCTCGGAGGATGACATCGCCACCACCCGCAGCCTGGCCCCTTTTCTGGCCAAACTTGGCGTTGAGCTGGTAGACCACCTGATCTTTGTGGACGACGACATGGTGTCTCTCCGGGACAGCGGCTTTTACCAGCCGTAAAAAGGCAGGTTCTAAAATTCTCGGTTGAAATCGAACATTTGTTTTGCTATAATTACCCTGTGAGGTGACGGTATGCCCAAATTCCAAGTAGTCAGCGAATATCAGCCCGCCGGCGTATCCCGGCGGATGAATCCGCCGGGAGCCCTGTTTTTCTATTCCTCCAGACGGAACTGAATTCCGTCTGGACAAGGTTTTGCTTCGCAAAACGCTTGGACGCCGCAGGGCGGCGGTGCGCTTCTGCGCGCGGCTGCCCGCCGTTCCGATTTCCCGACCTGTGAGGTGAGACAGCGCTATGTCGAAATTTCAAGTTGTCAGCGAATATCAGCCCGCCGGCGTATCCCGGCGGATGAATCCGCCGGGAGCCCTGTTTTTTTATTCCTCCAGGCGGAACTGAATTCCGCCTGGACAAGGTTTTGCTTCGCAAAACGCTTGAACGCCGCAGGGCGGCGGCGCGCTTCTGCGCGCGGCTGGCCGCCGTTCCGATTTCCCGACCTGTGAGGTGAGACAGCGCTATGTCGAAATTTCAAGTTGTCAGCGAATATCAGCCCGCCGGCGACCAGCCGGAGGCCATCGCCGCCCTGGCGGCGGGCATTGAGAACGGTCTGGATGAGCAGACCCTTCTTGGCGTCACCGGTTCGGGCAAGACCTTCACTATGGCCAAGGTCATCGAGGCGGTGCAGCGGCCCACCCTGGTGCTGGCCCACAACAAGACCCTGGCGGCCCAGCTCTGCGCCGAGTTTAAGGAATTTTTCCCCAACAACGCGGTAGAGTATTTTGTGTCCTACTACGACTACTACCAGCCCGAGGCCTATATCCCCCACACCGACACCTTCATTGAGAAGGACTCGGCGGTGAACGAGGAGATCGACCGGCTGCGGCTGGCGGCCACCGCCTCCCTGATGGAGCGGCGGGACGTGATCGTGGTGTCCTCGGTATCCTGCATCTACGGTCTGGGCGAGCCGGAGGACTTCGCCAAGATGATGGTTTCCCTGCGGGTGGGGGCTACCCTGGAGCGGGACGAGTTGCTGAAAAAGCTGGTGGCCATCCGCTACGAGCGCAACGACATCGCCTTTGAGCGCAACATGTTCCGGGTGCGGGGAGACACGGTGGAAATCTTCCCCGCCTACTGGAAGGACTCCGCCATCCGGGTGGAGTTCTTCGGCGACGAGATCGACCGTATCAGCGAGATCAACGTGGTCACCGGCGCAGCCATCCGGCGGTTGAACACCATCCCCATCTGGCCCGCCACCCACTATGTCACCCCCAAGGAGAAGATGGACGCCGCCGTCCAGGAGATTTACAAGGAGCTGGAGGAGCGGGTAGCCTTCTTCCAGGCCAACAATCAGCTTATTGAGGCCCAGCGCATCAAGCAGCGTACCATGTACGACGTAGAGATGATGCAGGAGCTGGGTTACTGCACCGGCATTGAGAACTACAGCCGGGTCATTGAGGGCCGCGCCCCCGGCTCGCCCCCCCACACCCTGCTGGACTACTTCCCCAAGGACTTCGTTCTTTTCATCGACGAGAGCCACGTCACCCTTCCCCAGGTGCGGGCCATGTACAACGGCGACAAGGCCCGCAAGACCTCTCTGGTGGACTACGGCTTCCGCCTGCCCTGCGCCTTCGACAACCGGCCGCTGAAGTTTGACGAATTTCAGAAGCGGCTCAACCAGGTGGTGTACGTCTCCGCCACCCCCGGCGACTATGAACGGGAGCGGTCGGGCCAGATCGTGGAGCAGGTGATCCGCCCCACCGGCCTCCTGGACCCCAAAATCGAGGTGCGGCCCGTGGAGGGGCAGATCGACGACCTCATCGGCGAGATCAACGCCCGCACCGCCCGCTCGGAACGGGTGCTGGTCACCACCCTCACCAAAAAGATGGCGGAGGATCTCACCGCCTACCTCACCAACGCGGGCATCAAGGTGCGCTACATGCACCACGACATCGACACCATCGAGCGCATGGAGATCATCCGCGACCTGCGCCTGGGCACCTTCGACGTGCTGGTGGGCATCAACCTGCTCCGTGAGGGCCTGGATCTGCCGGAGGTGTCCCTGGTGGCCATCCTGGACGCCGACAAGGAGGGCTTCCTCCGGTCGGAGACCTCCCTCATCCAGACCATCGGCCGGGCCGCCCGCAACGCCGACGGCCTGGTGGTCATGTACGCCGACTCCATCACCCCCTCCATGCGCCGGGCCATCGACGAGACCGAGCGCCGCCGGGCCAAGCAGGACGCCTTCAACCGGGAGCACGGCATCGTGCCCAAGACGGTCATCAAGTCCGTCCGCGACGTGATCGACCTGTCCGGCGACAAGGACGAGCTGCCCCACTCTCAGAAGGCCCTCTCCAAAAAGGAGAGGGAGGCTGCCATCGCCAAGCTGGAGAAGGAGATGCGGGAGGCGTCCAAGCGTCTGGAATTCGAGTACGCCGCCGTCCTCCGCGACCGCATCATCGAGCTGCGGGGACATGGGTGAGGGGCATGGAGCTGCCCAGACGGAAGCCGAACCGGCTGCCAAACTATGATTACAGCCAGGCGGGCTATTATTTCATCACCCTCTGCACAAAAGACAAACAGCCGCTTTTCTGGCAGCCGTCCGTAGGGGCGGATATCATCCGCCCGCCGCAGGGTATTCAGCTTTCCTCCATTGGCCGTGTGGTAGATGAGGCCATCCGCGCCATCCCGGCGCACTACCCCAATGTTGCGCTGGATAAATTCGTCGTCATGCCCAATCATATTCACCTGATTCTGGCGCTTGCGGAGCCGGACGGGCGGATAATATCCGCCCCTACAAAGCCGCTCTCCACCGTGATCGGCTCTATGAAACGGGCCGCCGCCAAGCGGGCGGGCATTCCCCTCTGGCAGAAATCCTTTCACGACCACGTCATCCGCGGCGAGGCGGACTACCGGCGCATCTGGAACTACATTGATGCCAATCCCCGGAAATGGCGCGAGGACTGCTATTATGTATGACTTGACCGGCCGGCCGGCGGCCTGTTCCCCCGTCCGGCGGCGGAAAGACTTCCCAAATACGTCCGGCGTGAGCCGGGCATGGAATAAGAGGTATGGATTATGAACTATGTGACACTGGGCAAGACCGGCCTGAAGGCCGCTGTAGTCTCCTTTGGCGGTATCCCCATCCAGCGCGCCGACGGGGCCAACACCAAGGCTGTGGTAGATAAGCTGGAGGAGTACGGCATCAACTACATCGACACCGCCCGGGGCTATACCGTCTCCGAGGAGTATCTGGGCGCCGCGCTGGAGGGCCGCCGGGACAAGTTTATCCTGGCAACCAAGAGCATGAGCCGGGACGCCGCCTCCATGGCCGCCGACGTGGAGACCAGCCTGCGCAACCTGCGCACCGGCTACATCGACCTGTATCAGCTCCACAACCTGCCGGAGAAGGACATTGAGAAGGTATTCGGCCCCGGCGGCGCCTACGAGGCCCTGACGGCGGCCAGGGAGGCCGGGAAGATCGGCCACATCGGCGTCACCGCCCACAGCGCTGATGCGCTTAAAATTTTGGTGGAGGACTACGCCGACCGCATTGAAACCGTTATGTTCCCCTATAATATTGTGGAGGACCAGGGGCGGGACGTGCTGGCCCTGGCCCGTGAGAAGGGCATCGGCACCATTGCCATGAAGCCCCTGGCCGGCGGCAACCTGGACGAATGGGATCTGGCCCTGCGGTACATCGCCGCCTCCGGGGTCATCGACATCATGATTCCCGGCATGGGCTCCCCTGAGGAAGTGGACCGCAACGCCTCTGTGAACCTTGCCGCCCCCCTGACGGCGGAAGAGCTGTCCCGGTGCGACGCCGTGCGGAAGGAGCTGGGCACCCAGTTCTGCCGCCGGTGCGGCTACTGCGCCCCCTGCCCCAACGGCATTGACATTCCCTCCAACTTTCTGATGGCCAACTACGCCCGCAAGTACGGCCTGGCCGGCTGGGCCGAGCAGCGTTACAAGGCTATGCCCTACCACGCCGGCTCCTGCGTCATGTGCGGCGCCTGCGAGAAGCGTTGCCCCTACGGCCTACCCATCCGCGACATGCTGGAGGGCGTGGCCAAGGTGTTCGGGTACTGAACATGGGCCGGTGGGATATGGGCTGGGACACATTGCTGGTCATGTACGCCCCTTTTCTGCTGGGGCTTGCGGCCTTCGCCCTTATCGCCCTGGCCGTCTGGCCCAGACCGCCCAGGTGGGTGCGCGTATCCGCCGGGGTGCTGGGCTCCGCCCTTCTGCTGTGGGCTCTGTGGGCGTATGTATTTCGTCCCGTGTTCGCCCCCTGACCCGGAGGATGCCGTTCTATGGACAAAACAGAAAAATTCTTCTATCTGCCCCAGGCCACCAACGCCAGCTTTGTGCTCTCCCCGTCCGACGGCCCGGCCTGCACTCCGGAGCCGCTTGAGCCGGAGCCGCCTCCGGAGTCGGAGGGGCCGGCGGGGAGCTACCCCTGCCCCTGCTGCGGGTGCCTCACCTTTCCTGTCCCCAAAGAGGAGGCCATTGCCTACATCTGCCCGGTGTGCTTCTGGGAGAACGACGTGTTCGACCCGGACGAGGACGCCCCCAGCGACGAAAACCGGGGAATGACCCTGCGGCAGGGCCGGGAAAACTACCGGAAATGGGGGGCCGTGCGGGAGGATCTCGTCCGCCATGCCCGGCCGCCCCGGCCCGGCGAACAGCCCCTGTAAACCCCTGAACAAAGGAGAACCACACGTATGCTCGACCATATTTTCGTCAAAGGCGCGCGGGAGAACAACCTGAAAAACATCGACGTGGACATTCCCCGGGACAAGCTGGTGGTGCTCACCGGCCTGTCCGGCTCGGGCAAGTCCTCCCTGGCCTTTGACACCATCTACGCCGAGGGCCAGCGCCGCTATGTGGAGTCCCTCTCCTCCTACGCCCGCATGTTCCTGGGCCAGATGGAGAAGCCGGACGTGGACTACATCGACGGCCTGTCCCCCGCCATCTCCATCGACCAGAAGACCACCTCCAAGAACCCCCGCTCCACCGTGGGCACGGTGACGGAGATCTACGACTACCTCCGCCTGCTGTGGGCGCGGGTGGGCACCCCCCACTGCCCCAAGTGCGGCAAGGAGATCCAGCAGCAGACCATCGACCAGATCATCGACCAGGTGATGGCCCTGCCCGAGGCCACCCGCATCCAGATCATGGCCCCGGTGGTGCGGGGCAAGAAGGGCACCCACCAGAAGCTGCTGGAGGACGCCCGCAAGTCGGGCTATGTCCGCTGCCGGGCCGACGGTTCGCTCTACGATCTCACCGAGGAGATCCCCCTGGACAAGAACAAGAAGCACAACATCGAGATTGTGGTGGACCGGCTGGTCATCAAGGAGGACATCCACCGCCGCCTCACCGACAGCGTGGAGACCGCCGCCGCCCTGGCCGGCGGCCTGGTGGTCATCAACATTGTGGGCGAGGATCGGGACATCCTCTTCTCCCAGAACTACGCCTGCGAGGACTGCGGCATCTCCATCGAGGAGCTCTCCCCCCGCATGTTCTCCTTCAACAACCCCTACGGCGCCTGTCCCACCTGCACCGGCCTGGGCGCCCAGCTCAAGGTGGATCCCGACCTCATCATCCCCAACAGGAAGCTCTCCATCCTGGAAGGCGCCATCACCGCCTCCGGCTGGAACAACATCAAGGGGGACTCCATCTCCCGCATGTACTTTGAGGCCCTCTCCAAGAAATACGGCTTCAAGCTCACCACCCCGGTGGAGGAACTGCCGGAGGAGGTCATGGACGTGATCCTCTACGGCACCAAGGGGGAGAAGCTCAAGCTGACCTACGACCGGGAGAACGGCAAGGGCACCCTGATGCAGGCCTTCGAGGGCGTGGTCAACAACCTGGAGCGCCGCTACCGGGAGACCCAGAGCGACGCCATGCGCCGGGATCTGGAAGAGTGCATGGCTGAGCGGCCCTGCCCCGACTGCGGCGGCAAGCGCCTGCGGAAGGAGGCCCTGGCCGTCACGGTGGGGGGTATCAGCATCGACGCCTTCTGCCGCAAGTCGGTGAACGACGCCCTGGCCTTCGTGGACGGCCTGGAGCTCACCCCCCAGAAGCACCTCATCGCCGACCGCATCCTCAAGGAGATCAAGAACCGCCTTGGCTTCCTCCAGAGTGTGGGGCTCCAGTACCTCACTCTGAGCCGGGCCGCCGCCACCCTGTCCGGCGGCGAGAGCCAGCGCATCCGCCTGGCCACCCAGATCGGCTCCTCCCTTATGGGGGTGCTCTATATTCTGGATGAGCCGTCCATCGGTCTGCACCAGCGGGACAACGACATGCTGCTGGACACCATGAAGCACCTGCGCGACCTGGGCAACACCCTGCTGGTGGTAGAGCACGACGAGGACACCATGCGGGCGGCCGACTATATCGTGGACATCGGCCCCGGCGCCGGCGTTCACGGCGGAGAGGTGGTGGCCGCCGGCACCGCCGAAGAGGTCATGAACACCCCCGGCTCCATCACCGGCGACTACCTGTCCGGCCGCAAAAGGATCCCCGTCCCCACCGAGCGCCGCAAGGGCAGCGGGAACTTCCTCACCATCCGGGGCGCGGCGGAGAACAACCTGCGGGGCGTGGACTTGTCCATCCCCCTGGGCACCTTCACCTGCGTCACCGGCGTGTCCGGTTCCGGCAAGTCCTCCCTGGTCAACGAGATCCTGTTCAAGCGGCTGGCCGCCGACCTGAACCGGGCCAAGACCCGGCCTGGAAAGCACGCGGGCATCGAGGGGGAGGAGTTCCTGGACAAGGTCATCGACATTGACCAGTCCCCCATCGGCCGCACCCCCCGCTCCAACCCGGCCACCTATACCGGCCTGTTCAACGACATCCGTGATCTGTTCGCCTCCACCTCCGACGCCAAGGCCAGGGGCTACGGCCCGGGCCGCTTCTCCTTCAACGTCCGGGGCGGGCGCTGCGAGGCCTGCCAGGGCGACGGCCTGCTGAAAATCGAGATGCACTTCCTCCCCGACATCTACGTGCCCTGCGAGGTGTGCAAGGGCAAGCGGTACAACCGGGAGACCCTGGAGGTGCGCTACAAAGGCAAGAACATCTATGAGGTGCTGGAGATGACGGTGGAGGAGGCCCTTCCCTTCTTTGAGAACCTCCCCCGGCTATACAACAAGCTCCAGACCCTCTACGAGGTGGGCCTGAGCTACGTCAAGCTGGGCCAGCCCTCCACCACCCTGTCCGGCGGCGAGGCCCAGCGGGTCAAGCTGGCCACCGAGCTGGCCAAGCGCTCCACCGGCAAGACCATCTATATCCTGGACGAGCCCACCACCGGCCTGCACACCGCCGACGTGCACAAGCTCATTGAGGTGCTCCAGAAGCTGGTGGACGTGGGCAACACGGTGGTGGTCATCGAGCACAACCTGGACGTGATCAAGACTGCCGACCACATCATCGACCTCGGCCCCGAGGGCGGCGACGGCGGCGGCAATATCGTCGTCACCGGCACCCCCGAGGAGGTGGCACAGTGTGCCGCCTCCTACACCGGGCAGTATCTCAAGCGGATGCTGTAAAAAGCGGCCGCCGGCGCTGCCCACCAAGCGTTTTGCCTCCGGCAAAACCTTGATGCCGGGCGGATTCACTCCGCCCGAGCAGATAAAATCAATCCGGGGCCCCCGCGCGGCCTGCCGCGTGGGGATTGGCGACGGCGGCGGCAATATCGTCGTCACCGGCACCCCCGAGGAGGTGGCGCAGTGTGCCGCCTCCTACACCGGGCAGTACCTCAAGCGGATGCTGTAAAAAGCGGCCGCCGGCGCTGCCCACCAAGCGTTTTGCCTCCGGCAAAACCTTGATGCCGGGCGGATTCACTCCGCCCGAGCAGATAAAATCAATCCGGGGCCCCCGCGCGGCCTGCCGCGTGAGGATTGGCGACGGCCGCGGCAACATCGTCGTGACGGGTACTCCAGAGGAGGTGGCCGCCTGCGAAGCCTCCTATACCGGCCGGTACCTCAAGCGGATGCTGTAAGAAACGCCCCCGCCGTACCGGGGACGTACTTGCCCGGTTTTTCCTCCACCCGGCCGGGCGGAGGAAAAACTTTTTCTTGCCAAGCGACCGGATTTCTGATATCATAGAGTGAAATTTGGCGGCGGCAGGAGGAATGGAACATGGAGTACCGGATGTTTCTTTGGCTTCACCTGGGTATCTCCATTCCATTTCTCTAAAGCAATTGCTTTTTCTTTGAAAAAGCAATTGCTTTTTTTCTGCCCAATGCCCAAACGAGAGAGGAGACACGTATGAGTCACAAATCCACCCCCGGAAGCGAGCCCATCTATGACGCCCGGACGCTTGGCCTGCCCAAGATGCTGGTGCTGGGCCTCCAGCACCTGTTCGCCATGTTCGGCGCCACCGTCCTGGTCCCCATTCTGGTCCAGGGCTACGGCCTGCCCCTGTCCATCCAGACCACTCTGTTTTTCGCCGGCATCGGCACCCTCTTCTTCCATATTTGCACCCGCCTGAAGGTACCCGCCTTTTTGGGCTCCTCTTTCGCCTATCTGGGCGGCTTCTCCGCCGTGGCCGCCCTGGATTCCGGCGCCTATGCCACAATGGAGCCCTCCGTCAAGCTCCAGTACGCCTGCGGCGGCATTGTAGTGGCCGGCCTGCTCTATGTGATTCTGGCCGCCGTCATCAAACTGGTCGGCGTAAAGAAGGTCATGCGCTTCCTGCCTCCTGTGGTCACCGGGCCCATCATCATCCTCATCGGCCTCAACCTGGCCCCTAACGCGGTAAGCAACGCCTCCTCCTGCTGGTGGCTGGCCCTCCTGTCCATCGCGGTCATCGTCGCAGCCAACATCTGGGGGAAGGGTATGGTTAAGATCATCCCCATCCTTCTGGGCGTGGTGATCCCCTATCTGGTGGCTGTGGCCGCCAATGCCCTGGGGGCCACAGCAGTGGACGCCTCCGGCTCGGTGATCCCCCTGATGGACTTTTCCGCCGTGGCGGCTGCCGCTCCTATCGGCCTGCAACCCTTCTTCACCGACTTCACCGGCTCGATCGCCAGGTTTGATGTGACCTCCATTCTGGTCATGGCCCCCATTGCCGTGGCTGCCATGATGGAGCACATCGGCGACATGTCCGCCATCTCCGCAACCGTGGGCGAGAACTTCCTGGAGCGCCCCGGTCTCCACCGCACCCTCATCGGGGACGGCATCGCCACCTCCCTGGCCGGCCTGTTCGGCGGCCCGGCCAACACCACTTACGGTGAGAACACCGGCGTGCTGGTGCTGTCCCGGGTATACGACCCCAAGGTGGTGCGCCTGGCAGCAGTGTACGCGGTGGTGCTCTCCTTCTCCCCTGCCTTCGCCGCCCTGGTCAACTCCATCCCCACCGCCATCATCGGCGGCGTGTCCTTCATCCTGTACGGCATGATCTCCGCCATCGGCGTGCGCAACGTGGTGGAAAATCGGGTGGACTTCACCAACTCCCGCAACCTGATCATCGCCGCTGTCATCCTGGTGTGCGGCCTGGGCTTCTCCGGCGGAATTACCTTTCCGGTGGGCGGCGCCCATGTGACCCTGACCAATCTGGCCATCGCCGCCATCGCGGGTATCGCCCTCAACGCTATCCTGCCTGGCAAGGACTACGAGTTCGGCTCCGATGTCACCGAGGGCCGTTCCGGCGACTTCGGCCGCTATTGATCACGAGGGCCGCCGCATCCGCGGCGGCCCTTTTTCGCCCCCTCTGGTCTTATTCTTTTTTTCAAATCTGATGTTTGAAACAATGTCAGTTTCCCGCTATAATGGGGACACACCAAGAGGATTGGAAGTGTTCGCCATGAAAAAGAACGCCATGAACCCCCACCGGCTGGCTGTGCTGGCCATGATGACCGCTGTGGTCTTTGCCGTCAATTTTCCCCGCATCATCATCCCCCTGCCCACCGGGGAGACCTCCTTCACCCTGGCCAACATTGCCTGCGTGCTGTCCGGTATGCTCCTGGGGCCCTTGGGCGGCCTGGCTTCCGGCCTGGGCTCCGCCCTCTACGACCTGACCAACCCTATCTTTGCCCCAGAGTGCTGGCTCACCTTTCTCACCAAGGGCGCGATGGGCTTGGCGGCTGGGCTGGTGTTCCGCACTCCGGAACAGCGAGAGACGGCCTCCTACCGCCGCTGTCTGGCCTCCTCACTGGTTGGCTGCCTGACCTATTACCTGCTCTACTTCTCCAAGTCCCTGTTCTATGACAACATGCTGGTGGGCGGCCTGCCCTTTGCCGCAGCGGCCCTGCTGCTCCCCCTGAAAATCCCCGCCTCCCTCTTCAACGCGGCGGCGGCCATCGCCGCCGCGCCGCCCCTGTGTCTGGCCATCCGGGCGGCCCTGCGGCGGGCCCATCTCCGCCTGGAGTGAGCCTCCATTCGGGAAACCCGCTGTTGACAAGCCCCTCGATCGGACGTACAATAGGTAGGGAATTCCGGTTCCATTTTTCGTCTTCTTTCACAAAATACGTTTAGGAGTGGAATTGACATGGAAGAGAAGAAGTATACTTCGCTGATCCGCCTGCGCATGTCCGCGAAGGACGCACACTATGGCGGCAACCTGGTGGACGGCGCGCATATGGTGCACCTGTTCGGCGATGTGGCCACCGAGCTGCTGATCCAGTGTGACGGCGACGAGGGCCTGTTCTGTGCCTACAACAACATTGAGTTTAAGGCCCCGGTCTACGCCGGCGACTTCATCGAGGCCTACGGTGAGATCACCCACATCGGCAACACCTCCCGCAAGATGAAGTTTGAGGCCCGCAAGGTGGCCGTGCCCCGCCCTGACATCAGCGACTCCGCCGCCGATTTCCTGGCTGAGCCCATCGTGGTGGCCGTGGCCGAGGGTACCTGCGTGACCCCCAAGAAGTGCCAGCGCATCCCTCACTAAGTCCTTCCATACATCCAAAAAGCAGCCCTGTCCGCCCTGCGGACGGGGTTGCTTTTTTGCGGCAGGGGGGCCGCACAAATTCCGCGTTGTCACCGCCCGGCCCTTGTGCTATAATACCACTATACTTTACCGCGTAAAATTGCGAAGGAGATTTTACTTATGCGCAGCGACAACGTGACGAAAGGCGTGGAGCGCGCCCCCAACCGCTCCCTGTTCTACGCCCTGGGCTACACCAAGGAGGAGCTGGAGCGCCCCCTCATCGGTGTGGTGTGCTCCTACAACGAGATCGTCCCCGGCCACATGAACCTGGACAAGATCGCCGAGGCCGTCAAGGCGGGCGTCCGCGCCGCCGGCGGCACGCCGGTGGAGTTCCCCGCCATCGCCGTGTGCGACGGCATCGCCATGGGCCACATCGGCATGAAGTACTCCCTGGTCACCCGGGATCTCATTGCCGATTCCACCGAGGCCATGGCCATCGCCCACCAGTTCGACGGCCTGGTGATGATCCCCAACTGCGACAAGAACGTGCCCGGCTTGCTCATGGCCGCCGCCCGGGTGAACGTCCCCACCATCTTCTGCTCCGGCGGCCCCATGCTGGCCGGGCGGCTGGAGGACGGACGCCGCTCCTGCCTGAGCCACATGTTTGAGGCGGTCGGGGCCTATAAGGCGGGCAAGCTGGACGAGGCGGGCGTGGAGGACTATGAGAACAACGCATGCCCCACCTGCGGCTCTTGCTCCGGCATGTATACCGCCAACTCCATGAACTGCCTCACCGAGGCCATCGGTATGGGCCTGCGGGGCAACGGCACCATCCCTGCCGTGTGGTCGGCCCGGCTGCGCCTGGCCAAGCATGCCGGTATGCAGATCATGGAGCTGGTGGCGAAAAACATCCGCCCCCGGGACATCATGACCCCCGCCGCCTTCCACAACGCCGAGACGGTGGACATGGCCCTGGGCTGCTCCACCAACACCATGCTCCACCTGCCCGCCATCGCCCACGAGTGCGGCATCGAGCTGGATCTGGATCTGTCCAACGAGATCTCCTCCAAAACCCCCAACCTGTGCCATCTTGCCCCCGCCGGGGATACCTATATGGAGGATCTGGAGGGCGCGGGCGGCGTGTACGCCGTCATGAAGGAGCTGACGAAGAAGGGCCTGCTGGACACCAGCGTGCTCACCTGCACCGGAAAGACCCTGGCGGAGAACCTGGAGGGCGTGGTCAACCGCAACCCCGAGCTGATCCGCCCCATCGAGAACCCCTACTCCGCCGACGGCGGCATCGCCGTGCTCAAGGGCAACCTGGCCCCCGAGGGCTGCGTGGTGAAGCGCTCCGCCGTGGCCCCTGAGATGATGCTCCACACCGGCCCCGCCCGGGTCTTCAACTCCGAGGAGGAGGCCATCGAGGCCATCTACGCCGGGAAGATCGTCCCCGGCGACGTGGTGGTGATCCGCTACGAGGGCCCCAAGGGCGGCCCGGGTATGCGGGAGATGCTCAACCCCACCTCCGCCATCTGCGGCATGGGGCTAGGCGAGTCGGTGGCCCTCATCACCGACGGCCGCTTCTCCGGCGCCACCCGCGGGGCCTCCATCGGCCACGTCTGCCCCGAGGCCGCCCAGGGCGGCCCCATCGGCCTGGTGGAGGAGGGGGACATCATTTCCATCGACATCCCCGCCTGCAAAATCGAGCTCCAGGTGGACGAGGCCACCCTGGCCGCCCGGCGGGCCAAGTGGATCTGTCCCGAACCCAAGATCAAGACCGGCTATCTGGCCCGGTATGCAAAACTGGTCACCTCCGCCGCCCGGGGCGCCGTTCTGGAATAACCAAAAGCTCCCTCGGGGTCAAACCCCGAGGGAGCTTTTGATTATAGTTCCGGAGTGTTGTTGCCGTAGGGGCTCTGGTAGCCGCCTGGGCCGTTGTTCTCCCGGTAGGAGAGGGAGCCATGGGTCACCCAGTCGTAGAAGTTGGCCTCCGTGCCGTTCATGTAGGGGTTGAGCCACAGGCTGAACGCCCCCGCAGCCACCGTACCCAGCAATGTGCCCAGAGCGGGGCTGAACAGCGTGCCCAGGCCGATCCCCACCAGCTCCACCAACGCCACCAGGAGGAGCCAGCCGAAAAAGGACCAGTCTAAAATGAACAGCTCCCCCTTCCACCCCTTCATCGCCTGCTTGCTCTGAGTGATGGATTCCAATGCGCCCATCTCGGGGTGATCCAGCAGAAAATAGGTGGCCAGGCGGTAGCGGTAACTGAAAATGACCATCATCACCATACCGCCGATGAGCAGAAGGATGGCCAGCATCATCAGCCCCATGCTCCCCAGCTGGGCGGCAAGGATCATCACCACCATATAGGGCACCATGAACAGCAGGCCCCACAGGCTGAGGAAAATGGAGGTCAGCAGACTGACCAGAATAGCCCGGCCCAGGGCTGCAAAGCCGTCAAACAGCCGCCGGTAGCCCGGCTGCTCCCCCCGCGCCATGCGCAGGGCGTAGGATGCATAGCCGAAGTTCATCACCCAGAAGTATACATTGAGCAGCAGCGAAACCAGCATATACACTGCCACCATACCGGGCGACAGCAGACTCTTGAAGATGAACATCGGGTCGTAGGCCCCGTCCAGCAGGTACAGATATGCCGTATAGAGCGCATCATAGATCGGGTTTGTCAGCACAAGTCCCACCAGATAGCTCACTCCAGTGGTCAACAGGACAAAGACCAGGGTCACCAGCATGGGGTTGGGGTTGGTATTCCGCATGGCTGCCTTGGCCAGCCGTTTCGCCTCGGGTCGGTTGAAGCCCATCGCGATCCCTCACATTCTCATTTTATTTGTGAAGATATCATATCATACCGCTAGACTGATTGCAAGGCCGGCAGCTCCATCCAGATCCGCACGCCTCCCGCCCGGTTCTCCGCCCAGCAGGTCCCCCCGTGGGCTGCCGCCGCCGTCCTGACAATGGCCAGCCCCAGCCCCGTACCCCCAGTAGCGCGGCTGCGGGCCGCATCCCCCCGGTAGAATGGCTCAAACAGGTGGGTCTGCTCCTGGGTGGTGAGACTGGGGCCGTCGTTGTCCACCGCCAAGCGGAGCCAGCCGCCTGCCCGTTCCAGCCGCACCGACACCGCGCCCCCCTCCGGCGTATACCGCAGGGCATTGGAGGCCAGGTTTTCCACCGCGCTCTCCAGCCGTGCCCGGTCGCCGAATACCTGTCCAGGCTCCAGATTCAGCTTCAGGTGGAGCCCCTTTCGCTCCAGTGGGAGGGCCAGCCGGTCAAAGACCGCCCGCACCAGGGCGTCCATCGCCAGCACCTCCCGGTGCAGCGCCCCGCCCTCCTCCATGCGGGAGAGCTCCAGCAAGCTGCCCACCAGAGCGGCCATGCGGTCGCTCTCGTCCAGCACCACATCCAGGTATTCCCCCCGCCGGGCCGGGGCAATGTCCTCCCTCAGCGCCTCCGCGTGGGTGCGGAGCACCGCAAGGGGGGTCTTCAGCTCATGGGCCGCCGCCCGGGTGAAGGCCCGTTCCCGGCTGAGCTGCTCCTCCAGCCGCCCCCGGCCGACGTTGACCGCGGTGGCCAGTGTGTTCAGTTCCCGGATAGGGCCGTCCTCCGGGCATGGCTCTCCCGCCTTTGCTCGGGCGGAGAGTTCCTCCACCGGCTCCGTCACCCGCCGGGACAAGTACCGGGTCAGTCCCAGCAGTACCAGCACCATCAGGAACAGGGTGCTGGCATAGAGGGGAAGATTCTCCCGCAGGGCTGGAATGAGCACGCCGCACTGGACGGCCACATAGTACAGCTCCCCGGTCTCGGCGCTGTATCTGCCGCCCGCGAAGCCGCCGTCCCGGAGAACAGTCTGGTCTTCTCCCGCCAATTCCCGGACAAGAATAGCCTGGGCCTCCCGGATGTTGGCCAGCCGCCGGGACATGTCGGTAGGGCCGTTCTCACCTCCTGTACTGTTACTCCAAGACCAAGAGGGCATTAGAGCGCTGCGCAGCTCCAGGTGGCGCAGCACCACGGTGTCGGTGGGCTCCCCCTCCAGCTGGGTCTCCACCACCAGCTCCGTGGAGCCGTCGGGGTGGATCAGCTCGATGCGCTTCACCCGCAGGGTGTTCCCCTCCTCCACCCAGCCGGTGAGGCGGGCATAGGTGCCATCCCCATCGGCGGCGCTGTCCGGAGGATAGAGGGAGTAGCCTGCACCTTTCCGGTGGGCCATCATCCACTCCGCCAGGGCGGCCTGCCCGGTGTCGTCCAAGCCGCTGTCCAGCTCCAAATACCACCGCTCCCCCACGTCCACGCCGTTCTCGTGGCCGTAGCCCCAGGCCAGTTGGGAGCGGATCACCGCTCCCGCCCCATCCCGCACCACCAGAGCCATGCCACCGTCCAGGTAGCTCAAGTACAAGGCAGCGGAGCTCAGGTTGTTCCGCAGGATCGCCGCTGCCTCCGCCCCCAGGCCGTTGTTCAGATTGTTCTGATAGTATTCCAACTGCTCGTCCAGCTCGTCCCGTGCGTTGCGGTAGGCTGTATACACGTCATCCTCCAGCCGCTGGCACCTCCACTGGGTGAGCAGGGCCATAGTGCCCAGCCACAGCAGGACAAATGTAGCGGCCAAGGGAATCGCTATCCACCGTCGAAGAGGTCCAGTTCTCCTCCTATCCATGCGCTCCCTCCTCCAGCTTGTAGCCTACCTTGAACACCGTCCTGATCTGCTTTCCCGCCGGACCAAGGGCGGCGCGGAGGACCTTGATCCGGCCGTCCACCGCCCGGTCTCCCCCCTCGAAGTCGATGCCCCACACCTTGTCCAGAAGCTGCTCCCGGCGGAGCACCTGGCCCTTGTTGCGCATCAGGCAGAGCAGCAGCTCGTACTCTCTGGGCGGGAGGGCCACCGGACGGCCGCCCACCGTGCAGGCCCGGCGGCCCGGCTCCAGGGTGATCGCCCCGCAGGCGAGTGTCTCCGCGCCCCCTCCCCGGCTGCGGCGGATAAGCGCCTCGGTTTTGGCCAGCAGCACCGCCAGGGAGAAGGGCTTGGTCACATAGTCGTCCGCCCCCAGGGCATACCCCCGGAGCACATCCTTCTCTCCCCCCAGGGCAGTGAGAAACAGAATGGGCACGCCGCTGCCCTCCCGCACCGCCCGGCAAACTGCAAATCCGTCCAGGTTGGGCATGAGCACGTCCAGCAGCACCGCGTCATAGTCCCGCTCCCGCAGCCGCTCCAGGGCCTCCTCTCCGTCCTTTGCCAGCGCACAGGTCAGCCCGTGGGCGGTAAAGTAGTCCCGGATGATGGTGCGCAGACGCGCCTCGTCCTCCGCCACCAGAATGTGCGCCTCCACGGCTGTCCCCCCTTTCCATGACAGTATAGCACACAGATGTGCCGAACGGATGCCGAAGGCCCCGGAGCTTTGCTCCGGGGCCTTCGGTTGTGTGCTGCATCAGCGGCGTCCGGCTCCGCCGCCGCGGAATCCGCCGCCTCCACGAAAGCTGCCGCCGCTGCGGAACCCGCCCCCGCGGGAGAAGCCGCCTCCGGAGCGGCCCGCCCCGCCGCCGCGAAAGCCCCCGCCCGGGCGGAAGCCGCCGCCCATGGGCGGACGCGGCCCCCTGGGGGGCCGGGGCGGACGGGGCCGGTGGGGCCGGCCGAAGATAAAGGGCCGGTAGACATAGGGCGGGGGCGGCATGCCGGGCAGCAGGTAGCGCCGCCGGTAGCGGCGGTAGCGCCAGCCGTCGGCGGCGCACACCACGACCACCACCAGGAGGATCAGCAGAAACAGCCCCATCTGTCCGACCACAGCGAACACATAGTCATTCTCCGGCTCAGGGTAATAGACAAAGTCGCGCCCGGGCTCAGACGGGACCACACTCCCCGCAGATGTGCCATAATAGCTCTCATACCAGCCATACACGTCGTCGAAAAAGGCGCGGGTGGCGCTGTCGTATTCTCCGGCGTCGTAGCCGCCGTAGAAGTCCGCCTCCAGCCAGCCCTCGATTTTTGAGGCCGGGAGGGCGTCTTCGATGCCGGAGCCCGCCATGGCCCACACCTTGTTCTCTCCCACGGCGTACACCAGCAGAAAGCCGTTGTTCAGACTCTCGTCACCGATGCCGCCCCAGCTCTCCGCCACGGCCATGGCGTAGTCGGCGGCATCCATGCCGTCCATAAAATCCACCGACACCACCACGATCTCGCCGCCGGTGTCCTCAAAGAGAGACTGGTTTTTGTCAATGATGTACTGCTCGGTCTCGCTGCTGAGCACGTCCGCCTCGTCCGCCACATAGCGGGCGGCGGTGGGCTCCGCCACGGCCTGGGCTCCCCCCGTCAGGAGAGCCGCGCCCAGCAGGGCCGCCGCAAGCTGTCGTCTCATGCCTCTCGCTCCTCTCATCGGAAGGTCTCCGCCGGGCGCACAAAGGTGAGCGTCCCCAGCACTCTGGCGGGGAAGCCCCCCAGCACCCGCTCGTTGTAGCGGTCGGCGGCGGCGTTGTAGCCGTCCCGGGCGATGGTGTCCTGCTCGGCAGCCAGGTCGGTGCGGAACCCCTTCACGTAGTCCGCGTCCCGTCCGCTCAGGGCGCAGTCCTCCAGCTTGAGAAAGACGGTCTCCGCGTCTCCCAGCAGGCGCTCATACGCCGCGTGGGCCTCGGTGATGCCGCCGCTCTCCGCCAGGGCCGCCCGGCTGTCCGTCAGCTCACCCAGCTCACCCTCGTCCAAGTACCGCCCCGCCACGGTGAGCAGGTTGGCGGTGATGTCCAGGCAGTCCTGGAGATCACCGGCGATGGGCGCAAACTGCGCCTCCACCCTCTCCCTGGCCTGAACCAGGGAGCGGTGGGAGCCCAGCAGGACGGACAGGACAATGACCACCGCCAGCACCACCATAGCGCCGGTGTGGGTTTTCAGAAATTTCATGGGATTCCCTCACTCAAATGTGTCGGGCGGAGCTTAGCCCCGCAGCTCCAGGAGCTTCTGCTTGAGCTGGCCCTCGATTCTCCCCAGCTCGGCCTCGGCCTCCCGGCGCTTCTGGGCCCCCTCCCGCTGGATGTTCATGACCTCATCCAGGGTGGAGATGAGCTGCTCATTGGTGTGCTGGAGGGTCTGGATATCCACCACGCTCCGCTCGGCCTCCCGGGCGGTCTCGATGGTGCCCATCTTGAGCATGTCGGCGTTCTTCTTCAGCAGCTCGTTGGTCATGTTGGTCACCGCGCTCTGGGCCGCGGTGGCCTGGCGGGAGTGCTCCAGGCCCAGGGAGAGCACCATCTGGCTCTTCCACAGGGGGATGGTGTTCACCAGGGAGGACTGGATCTTCTCCAGCATCAGGGTGTCGTTGTTTTGGATCAGCCGGGTCTGGGGGCCCATCTGGATGGAGATCATGCGGGTGAGCTCCAGATCGTGGAGCTTCTTCTCAAAGCGGCTGCACATGTTGGTCAGGTCGTTGTAGGCCTGGGCGTCCTCCTGGGTGCCGGACTGGGCCGCCTTCTGGCGGAGCTGCTCCAGCTCGTTGGCGCGGACCTGGTTCAGGCGCTTCTTGCCCGCCAGAATATACATGGTCAGCTCCTTGTAATACTTGGTGTTGAGCTCGTACATCTGGTCCAGCATGGCGATGTCCTTCATCAGGGTCACCTGATGGCCCTCCAGCACCTCGGCGATCTTGTCCACGTTGGCCTCCGCCTTGGTGTAGGCCACCTTCATGGCCTCCAGCTCGTTTTTCTTCTTTTTGAAAAAGCCGAAGATGCCCTTCTCGTCCTCCTCCTTGCCGAAGCCCTTCAGCTCCACCACCAGGGAGGACAGGGCCTGGCCGATCTCCCCCAGATCCTTGGTGCGCACGGAGTTGAGGGTGCTCTCGGAAAAGCCGGCGATGTTCTTCTGGGCCGCCGCGCCGTACTGAAGCACCACGTTGGAGTCGGTCAGGTCGATCTGCTTGGCAAAGTCGTCCACCATCTTCCGCTCCGCCTCGGTGAGCTTGCTCTCGTCGAGCTGGATGGCCTGCTCGTCCTTGGCCTTCTGGACCGCGGCCGCATCCACCGCCCCGGTGGGGTCCAGGGTGAGGGCGGGCGCCTCGGGGGCCTGGGGCGCCTCCGCCGCCGCTGCGGCGTCCAGGTTGGGAGTGAGGGTCAGTTCCGGGGTAAAATCCGTCTTGTCAGCCATATCGCAGTTCCTCCATTGTTATGATTGTCCCATCTGCATTCCGCCGAGCCCCTCTTGGGCCAGCATCTGCTCCAGAACGGTGATGTCTGTGGATATATCCAGCGCCTCGTCGGCGAACAGGGCGTCGAGCTGCTTGTCAAAGGCCTCCACCACTTTGTCCATCATGGCGTCGATGCGGCCCATGGTGCCGTCGATGTTGGCCCCCTCCACCCCGGCGGCCCCCATGCGGTCATAGGCGTTGAGCAGCTTGAGGGTGGTGGGCAGATAGTAGTTCAGAAACCGGCGGAGCTGGGGCAGCTTGGCCGGCTGCCCGGCCACGATGTCGAAGATCTTGCCGGTGACCTCCTCCATGTGGACGATCTGGGCGGAGAGCTTGGCGTCCTCGATGTTCTCGTCCAGCCGCCGCAGCTCGGCCAGCGCCCGCGCCCGCTCGACGGCCAGCGGGTCCTCCGGCGCGGCACGCTCCGGTTCCCGCTCCGGCGCGGGCTCCGGGTCAGGCAGGATCAGCACCTTGTCGGGAAAGAGCTTCCGCCCCCCCAGCCATGCGGCCGCCGAGACCGCCGCCGCCAGCGCAAAATGCCACCAGGCATACAGGGGGGCCAGCACAGCCCACGCCGCCCACACCGCCGCCGCCAGATAGAGGGGGGCCGGAGATTTTTTCACAATTTTCGCCATTGACATTTCCTCCAAAAACGAGGTTAGCTTCATTGTACCTTTCCCCGCCCCAGGTGTCAATAACACGTTGACTTTGGGCGGAAAAGTCATTATGATAGAAGGAAATATGGTATGATACGGAGAGGAAGTCTGCCCCATGCTGACATTAAAGGAATTTAAGGAGGCCCGCGGCGTGCTGTCCGGGGTGATCCGCAACACCAGTCTAGTCTACAGTCCCGCCTTTTCCAAGGCCACCGGCAACCAGATCTATATCAAGCCGGAGAATATGCAGGTCACCGGGGCCTACAAGATCCGGGGCGCCTACTATAAGATCAGCACCCTCAGCGACGAGGAGAAGGCCCGGGGGCTGGTCACCGCCTCTGCGGGCAACCACGCCCAGGGCGTGGCCTACGCCGCCCAGGCCGCCGGGGTGTCTGCCACCATCGTCATGCCCACTACAACCCCGCTGGTGAAGGTCAACAACACGAAGGACTACGGGGCCAAGGTGGTGCTCCACGGCGAGACCTTCGACGACGCGGCGGAGCTGGCCGCCAAGCTGTCGGAGGAGGAGGGGCTCACCTACGTCCACCCCTTCAACGACCCGGCCATCGCCACCGGGCAGGGCACCATTTCCTATGAGATCTTTCAGGATCTGCCCGACGTGGATGTGATTCTGGTGCCCATCGGCGGCGGCGGACTGGCCACCGGCGTGTCCACCCTGGCCAAGCTCCTCAACCCCAACGTGACGGTCATCGGCGTGGAGCCCTCCGGCGCGGCCTCCATGAAGGCCAGCCTGGACGCCGGCCATGTGGTCACCCTGGACCGGGTGGAGACCATCGCCGACGGCGTGGCCGTCAAAACCCCCGGCGACCAAATTTTCCCCTATATTCAGAAAAATATCGACGACATCATTACCATCCCTGACGACGAGCTGGTGGACGCCTTCCTGGATATGATGGAAAAGCACAAGATGATCGTGGAGAACGCGGGCCTGCTGCCCATCGCCGCCCTCTCCCATCTCAAGTGCCGCGGTAAGAACGTGGTGCCTGTCCTCTCCGGCGGCAACATGGATGTCATCACCGTGGCCTCCCTGGTGCAGCACGGCCTCATCAACCGGGGGCGGGTGTTCACCTTCTCCGTCCAGCTCCCCGACCGCCCCGGCGAGCTGCTGCGGGTGGCCCAGCTCGTGGCGGAGGCCAACGGCAACATTATCAAGCTGGAGCACAACCAGTTCGTCAACATCAACCGCCAGTCCGGCGTGGAGCTCCGCGTCACCCTGGAGGCCTTCGGCCACACCCACAAGCGGGCCATTCTGGACGCCCTGTGCGGCGCGGGCTATGCGGCCCGGGAGTGCCACACCAACGACTTCTACCACTGAGCCCCGCAGGCGCGGCCTGTGCTGGAACCACCGGCGTATCCGGGGGAACCCTTCCCCCGGATACGCCTATATGATGCGGCGCGCTTCCTCCGGGGCATGGGCCGCCGGGCCGGCGCCGCGTGGGCGCGGGGGAGAGCCGGCGGGGCCCCGGGCGTCATCCGCTTGGTGTATCTTATGTGCCCGCTCCTCCGTTTGCCCCGCCCCCGGTTGAGCCCTGGGGCCTATCCTACCACGGAATTCTGAACTTCCCTTCAAGGAGTGGTAAAAAAATGATTAAAATTGCCCCCTCCATCCTCTCCGCGGATTTTGCCAACCTGGAGCGGGACATCCGCCGGGTGTCCTCCGCCGACTGGCTGCATGTGGATGTGATGGACGGCTGCTTCGTCCCCAATCTCACCATTGGCGTGCCGGTGGTGCAGTCCATCCGCAAATGCACCGGCATGTTTCTGGACGTGCACCTGATGATCGACAAGCCGGTGCGCTATGTGGAGGCCTTTGCCCAGGCGGGGGCGGATCTCCTCTCCGTCCACCTGGAGGCCGACCACCCCACCGGCATCGCCGAGGCCCTGCGGCGGATGGAGGCCTGCAAGGTGAAAAGGGCGGTGGCCCTGCGGCCCATCACCGCCCCCTCCGCCGTGCTCCCCTACCTGGAGGGGCTGGACATGGTGCTGGTGATGACGGTGGAGCCCGGCTTCGGCGGCCAGGCCTTTCTGGAGCACCAACTGGACACCATCCGCCAGGTGCGCGCCCTCATTGAGCGGTATAACCCCTCCTGCCGCCTGGAGGTGGACGGCGGGATCAACGCCAAGACGGCCCCGGCCGTGGTCGCCGCCGGTGCGGACACCCTGGTGGCCGGCTCGGCGGTATACGGCGCGGCCGAGCCGGCGGCGGCCATCGCCGCCCTGAGGGGGGACTGACCCATGCAGTACTTCCCTCCCGCCCTGGAAAAGCTGGTGGAGCAGTTCGCCCGGCTCCCCGGCATCGGCCGCAAGACCGCCCAGCGGCTGGCCTTCTTCGTCCTCTCCCTGCCGGAGGAGGACGCCGCCGCCTTCGCCGACGCCATCGTGGGGGCAAAGGCGGCCATCCACTGCTGCCCCGTGTGCCAGAACTTCTCCGAGGGGGACGGCCTGTGCCCCGTCTGCCAGGATCCCAAGCGGGACACGTCGGTCATCTGCGTGGTGGCCGATCCCAAGGACGTGGTGGCCATGGAGCGCTCCCGGGAGTACCCCGGCCTCTATCACGTGCTCCACGGGGTGATCTCCCCCATGAACCACGTGGGCCCCGACGACATCCGGGTGAAGGAGCTGGTGGACCGGGTGGCCAAGGGGGATGTCCGGGAGGTCATCATGGCCACCAACCCGGACACCGAGGGGGAGGCCACCGCCATGTACCTCTCCCGCCTGCTCAAGCCCTTCCAGGTGCGGGTCACCCGCCTGGCCTACGGCATCCCGGTGGGCAGCCATCTGGAGTACGCCGACGACGCCACCCTCATGCGCGCCCTGGAGGGCCGGAGGGAGATGTAGGATGCGCCGGGTGCTGGTCATCGGCTGCCCCGGCGCGGGCAAGTCCACCCTCACCCGCGCCCTGGCGGAAACGCTGGGCCTGCCGGCCGTCTATCTGGACCGGCTGTGGTGGAAGTCCGGGTGGATCAACCGCACCCGCGCGGAGTTCGACGCCCGGCTGGACGCGGCCCTGGCGGGGGACGCCTGGGTGATGGACGGCAACTACCTGCGCACCCTGCCCCGGCGGCTGGAGCGGTGCGACGCGGTGCTCTTTCTGGACTACCCCAGGCGGCTCTGCCTGTTCCGGGCCCTCCGGCGGATCCTGCGCTGGCGCGGGCGCACCCGCCCCGACATGGCCGAGGGCTGCCCGGAGCGGCTGGACCCGGCGTTCATCCGCTGGATCTGGGATTTCCACCGCACCCAGCGGCCCCGGGTGCTGGAGCTTCTGTCCGCCTGGAAGGGCGAGGCGCATATCTTCCGCAGCCCCGCCCAGTGCGCCGCTTTTCTTGCACAGCAGAAAAACCAAAACACCCCTGGGACGGAATGACCGTCCCAGGGGTGTCCGCCTATGCTCGCGCCAGCACCAGTTCGTCCAGCGGAATGCGCTCCGTCCGCCACCGCTCCGGGCTGGCAGGCGCGCCGTCCGCGTATCCGACGGCCAGAATGTTCACCGGCTCCAGGTGCTCCGGCAGGCCGAGGGCCGCCTTCACCGCCTCCGGCTGGAAGTAACAGATCCACACCGAGCCCAGCCCCAGGGCCGACGCCGCCAGCATCATGTGGTCGGTGAGGATGGACGCGTCGATATCTGTGGTCTGCTTGCCGTCAAAGGGCCGCTTCCACGCCCGGCTCCGGTCGGCGCACACCACCACCGCCAGGGGCGCGCCGTAGAGCTCCGCCGCTCCGGCCAGCCGTCTGCGCCCGTCCGGCGTCTCCGCCACCAGCAGGCGCACCGGCTGGCAATTGGCGGCGGTGGGGGCCGCCTGGGCCGCCTCCAGAAGCTGCTCCACCTTTTCCGGCTCTACCGGCCGGTTCTGATATTGGCGCACCGAATAGCGCGCCCGAACCAATTTCAAAAAGTCCATCTCGGATGCTCCTTTACGAGGTTGTATTTCAGGCCGGCCTGTACTATCATTATATCCGAATCCATCTTCCGCGCAAGAATGCACTTTTCGGGTAGATACTACCCAAACGGAAAGGAGCTCCCCTATGGAAATCCCCTGCTGCGGCTTTACCTGCCCCGTTGAGGCCACCCTGCGCCTTGTGGGCGGAAAATATAAAGCGGTGATCCTCTGGCACCTGATGGACGCGGGCACCCTCCGCTACCACGAGCTGCACCGGCGCATCCCGCGGGCCACCGACAAGATGCTGGCCCAGCAGCTCCGTGAGCTGGAGCGGGACGGCCTGCTCCGGCGCGCCGTCTATCCGGTGGTGCCGCCCAAGACGGAGTACAGCCTCACCGACTTCGGCCGGAGCCTCGCCCCCATTCTGGACGAAATGTGCCGCTGGGGGGAGTGGTATCTGGCCCAGAGCAGCTCCGCTTCCTCCTCACAATCTTGAAAAAGGGCCCTCCGCCGCCGGAAGTTCCGGCGGCGGAGGGCCCTTTCCGCGCGCGGTCTGATTACGCCATCTCCCCGGCCAGGGAGCGCTCCATGTAGTCCCGGATGATCTCCGGATCGCCGGTCTGGCCCAGCACCCACATGAGCTTGGTCACCGCCGCCTCGGTGGTCATATCCCGGCCCTGGATCACCCCCTGGGCCAGAGCCCTCTGCCCCACCTCGTAGACGGAGAAGTCGCTGGGCTCGTAGAGGCACTGGGAGCACACCACCACGGTCATGCCCGCCCGGGCGGCCGCCTGGAGCTTGGCGATCAGATCCCGCCGGACGAAGTGCAGCCCCCCAGCGCCGAAGGCCTCGATGACGATGCCCCGGTAGTGCATCTGGAGCAGCATGTCGAAGATCTCCGGGTCGAGTCCGGGGGTGAGCTTGATGAGGAACACCTTGTCGCACAGCTTGTCCCGCAGGGCGCAGGCTCCGGCGGGGGCGGGGATGGCCTCCCGGTGGATCTGCAGCCCCTTGCCGTCCACATTGGCGGCCAGGGGCCAGTTGACGCTCTCAAAGGCATCGAAGTCGGTGGTGCGGGTCTTGACCGCCCGGCAGCCCAGAATCACCTTCCGGTCGAAGGCCAGGAACACCCCCGGCACGCCGGAGGCCGCCATGGCCAGGGCGGTGCGCAGATTCTCCATGCCGTCGCTGAGGGGGTGGGCCATGGGGAGCTGGGCCCCGGTGAGCACCACCGGGATGGAGATGCCCCGCAGCATAAAGGAGAGCACCGAGGCGGTGTAGGCCATGGTGTCGGTGCCGTGGGTAATCACGATGCCGCTGTACTCCATCCGGTTTTCAAAGACGTGGCGGGCGATGGTCTGCCACTCCTCCGGCTGAATGTTGGAGGAGTCCAGGTGGAGGATATCCCGAATCGTGATGTCGTAGCAGTCCATAATTCCCTGGGGGAGCAGCCCGGCCAGAGCCTCCCCGTCCAGGCCGGGGGCCAGTCCCTCCGCCGTTGGCAGAGAGGCGATGGTGCCCCCGGTGGTCAGCAGCAGGATGTGGGGTCTCACTCAGAACACCTCCGCCAGGGCCTCCGCCCGGCGGGCGGCATCGGCCAGAAGCGCCTCCTTGTCGTTGCGGATATCGTCCAGCCCCTCGGCGTCCAGACACTGGAACTCCGGGATGCCGTACATAGTGCACAGGGCCTTCAGCACGGGGGTGGCCGTCTCCATGGGGGTGCCGGCGTAGTTGCCGCCCCGGGTGGTGATATAGAGCAGCTTGGAGGCCCGGCACAGCCCCACCATGGCCCCCTCCTCGCTGTAGCCAAAGGTGAGGTCGGTGACGGAGATGCGCTCCAGGTAGATCTTCAGGATGGCGGGGAAGCTCATATCCCAGAAAGGGGCGGCAATGACGAGCTTATCCGCTGCCGCGAACTGCCGGGCGGGCTCAAACATGGGCTGCTCCAGCTTGCCCGCGCTCCACAGCGCGTCCCGCTCAGCCAGCACCTCCGGATACTGGGGCTGGAGCCGGTCGGCGCAGAGATCCCGCTCGGTGATCACCGTATCCGGGTGGCCCGCCCGGTAGGCCTCCAGAAAGCGCCGGGCCAGCTTCAGCGTGCGGGAGCGCTCTCCACGCACGCAGGCGTTGATAAAGAGAAGGTTTTCCATCGTAATTCACACTCCTGAGAGAAGGATTTCCAGTCTGCTCCTATCCTATCACAGGGCATGGCGGGATGCAAGCCTCCACTAGCCTCCCGGCCATCCGAGCCAAGCCCCCAGCCATGCCAGCGCCGCCAGCCCCCAGCCCTCCGCCCCCAGCCGGTTGAGCCACGCCTCCGCCGTCTTGGCATCGCTCCCATCAAAGTAGAACCATTTCCTCATCGTCCTCTTCATCATTCTTCCTCCTTTCTTGTGCGGGCCGCTGTGGGGCATCGGCCCCTACACCGCAGTCTGATATGCGCCCCGTAGGGGCGGCCCTTGTGGCCGCCCGCGCTTTTCCGGCGGCACGCCGGAGCGCCGCCGGCGGATTTGCTCCCCTGTAGGGGCAGGTGCCCTCACCCGCCCGGGGGCCGATGTGGGCGTCGGCCCCTACGCCCCTTCCGCCAGCCAGGTGCGGATGTCCGCCAGGGTTTTGGTACCGGTCAGGTCAATCTGATTGCCCTCGATACGGAGCACTTGGTTTCCATTTCGTAAAATCAGGCCCTCATATTCCCCGCTGGAATAGCTCCAGGCCCGGTCGAAACCCAGCTCCACCTCCCGGAGGGCCGTCGGCCCGTGCCGGTGGAATTCCCGCTGAAGTCGTTTTTCGTCCCCTTCCGCGGCCCGGAAATCCTCACAGATCCACTCCGCCAGCCAGCCGGCGCGGCAGTCCATCCGCTCCACCCACAGATCGCCTTCCTCCTGATCATAGCGGCAATACTCGAAGGATGCGGCCGCGATGGAGTTCTGTTCCCTTGTATAGGCGGAATAGCCGTCTATATAATTGGTCTGCCCTTCTCCAATGCTCAACAGGAGGCACAGGACGAGGACGGCAATCAGCACTCCCTCTATCAGCGGGCGTATCCCCCGGAGTCTGGCTCCCCACCGCCGTGGTACGGGAAAGGGCTCCCCCTCTGCCACCACCCGGCGGCATTTTGCCCGGTAGCGGAGCACCCGCACCACGAAAAACAGATCCATTCCCAGCCACAACAGCACAAGGGTCGCCATGGCCATGGAGATATTGGACAGGAACAGCTCCCACATGCGGGGGTGCTCCCTGATGTACCCCCCTACGGTCCAGATGGACCAATAGACGGCAAGATAGGACAGGCTCCACACCTGGTCGGCCAGGGCCTTTTTCCACACGTAATTCCACTCCATATCCTTGTCGGTCTGGATCGGAGCAGGATCGCCTCCCTCTTTGGCCCGGAAGTAAAACAGTCCCCCGTCCTCTTCCAGCAACTCCCATCCGGCCTCCCCGCAGAGGGTCAGATAGTCCGACCGGGCATCCCAGTCCTTTTTCCGCTCGCTCTTCCACCGGGCGGGCTCCACCCAGCACCGGCGGGGGCGCTCCGCACGCCGGAAGGTGGCGGTAAACAGCCCCACCTCCTCCAGCTCCCAGCCCCGCTCCGCCTGCTCGTCCAGCTCCGCTTGGGCCGCCTTGGCATCCTCGACGGTGTAGCGGAACCAGCGGATACTCTTTTGCTTCCTCATGTCTCCCCCTCCAGCCTGGACAGCACTTCGTCCAGCCACATCTCGTCTGGAAGCGCGCCGTCCTTCATCCGAAATACTGTATTCCCCCGCTGGAGCGCCCATCCCGATTCTCCCCGGTCAGCCGTCTCTGTTCGCTCCCCGCTCCGGATGTGCCACACACCCTCATACCCCTCCAGAGGCGGTTGCCCAGCGGCCCCCAGTTGTCTCCTGCACCACTCCGCCGTCCAGCCCGCCGCCGCCCGGCGGTTCAGTTCAGCCTCCGCCGCCTTCATATCCATCATTGGATAGGTAAACAGGGAAAAACGCCGCTTCATGACTCTTCCTCCTTTTGAAGCACCCGCTCCATGTCCGCCGCCTGCTTCTTGATACGCTCATATTCATTTTGAAGGGTCCGCTCCCCCTCCGGCATCAGAATGTAGTATTTCCGGTTGTCCTCCGTACGGGTGCGGCGGATGAGTCCGTCTTTCTCAAAGCGCTCCAGCAGAGCGTACAAGGTCCCCGCCCCCACGCTGACCCGGCCACCGGTGAGCTCGGTGATGGCCTGCATGATACCGTAGCCGTGCCGTTCCCCGCGCAGGGACAGCAGAACATAAAACATCTGCTCGGTCAGGGTTTCCAGCCTTTTTCGGGCCACGCGCTCACCTTCTTATATGTCGAATATCGCTATAATCATACTATACCGATATTCGATATAAGTCAAGCAAAAAAGAGGAGCCGTTCCCGGCTCCCCGTTTGCTCCGTTTAAAGGCTAGCTCTAAGCCTGCTCTCCTTCCCATTCATTGACAGGCCCCAGCCCTACAGTCGGACCGGCACCGCTCCGGCGATCGTCATGGAGTCGGGCGTTACCATGCACTCCCGAGCCAGGATCTGCACGTCGGCTGCGGCAGCCCGCCGCAGCGCCGCACCAAAGGCCGGATGGGTGTCATCATTAGGTGCGAATTCCCGCATGCCGGACATCTGGAGCACAAAGCACACCGCCGTCTCATAGCCCTCGGCCCGACAAGCGATCAACTCCTCCAGATGTTTGACCCCCCGTTCCGTAGGCGCGTCAGGGAAGCGGGCATAGCCGTTTTCCTCCAGCGTGACGCCCTTTACTTCCACAAAACCGCGCCGCCCGGTGGATAACTCCCAGTAAAAATCAAAGCGAGAGTTTCCCCAGGTCGTCTCCGGCCGCAGGAGAGACAACCCCGGCAGGAACCCGCCGCCTTCGGCCCACTCCCGGAATACCTGATTGGGCGCCTGGGCATCCATGTTGATCAGCAGCCCGCCCTTCTCAACCGCAATCAGATCATAGCGGGTTTTCCGGTTTGGGTTGTCGCTCTCCTGCAAGTAGATGACTGCCCCTGGAGTGAGGAGCTCCCGGCAGCGCCCGGTATTTTTGACATGGCAGACCACCTGCTGGCCATCCAGCTCCGCAAAACCGCGCCGCCCGGTGGATAACTCCCAGTAAAAATCAAAGCGAGAGTTTCCCCAGGTCGTCTCCGGCCGCAGGAGAGACAACCCCGGCAGGAACCCGCCGCCTTCGGCCCACTCCCGGAATACCTGATTGGGCGCCTGGGCATCCATGTTGATCAGCAGCCCGCCCTTCTCAACCGCAATCAGATCATAGCGGGTTTTCCGGTTTGGGTTGTCGCTCTCCTGCAAGTAGATGACTGCCCCTGGAGTGAGGAGCTCCCGGCAGCGCCCGGTATTTTTGACATGGCAGACCACCTGCTGGCCATCCAGCTCCGCATGGGCGATAAAGCGGTTCGGGCGCTCTACAAACACCCCGCGCCGCACCCCTGAATAATGCACGCTCTCTCACTCCTCTTCAAGAGAACAAAAAACGGACTTCATACGAAGTCCGTTTTTTGTGTCGGCGTTACCTATCTTCCCGGTCCGTCTCCAGACAAGTATTTTCGGCGCAGGTGAGCTTAACTTCCGTGTTCGGGATGGGAACGGGTGGACCCTCACCGCAATCAACACCAACTTACTTTCCTTCGAAAAGAAAAGTAAGCAAAAGAAACTCTAACAACTTTCTTCTCCTTACCGTTCTTCTCAACGATAAGTCATTATATTCATTTTCTTCCTCTTTGTCAAGAGAAAAATGATGGTGACCCGTGCGGGAATCGAACCCACGTTTGCGGCGTGAGAGGCCGCCGTCTTAGCCGCTTGACCAACGGGCCATTGGTGCGCCTTCACGGATTCGAACCGGGGACCCACTGATTAAGAGTCAGTTGCTCTACCAGCTGAGCTAAAGGCGCCTGTCGCCACCATCCAGGGTGCTGCACCCTCAAAACCGAACAATGTAAATCTTCCGCACTCCGCAAGCGCCTGCAATCATCCATGTTAAGGTCAAGCCCTCGGCTTATTAGTACCGGTCAGCTACACACGTTACCGTGCTTCCACCTCCGGCCTATCAACGACATAGTCTACGTCGTGCCTTACTTCTTTCGAATGAGAGATCTAATCTTAGGGGGAGTTTCACGCTTAGATGCCTTCAGCGTTTATCTCGTCCGTACATAGCTACCCAGCTATGCCCTTGGCAGGACAACTGGTGCACCAGAGGTACGTCCATCCCGGTCCTCTCGTACTAAGGACAGCTCCCTTCAAATCTCTTACGCCCGCAACAGATAGGGACCGAACTGTCTCACGACGTTCTGAACCCAGCTCG